>PPYE01275378.1_pt1 | contig 32774 bp, 35 predicted proteins | sample 1559881 | NCBI WGS metagenome assembly PPYE01 (sample SAMN08240022, study PRJNA423297) | Human gut metagenome, whole genome shotgun sequencing project.
TAGTACCAGTGCGGATAGCAGTTCTGGAGGTGACAGTGGGAAAGTTTACGACTTTAAGGATTCCAAAACTTCCGGAGTAGTTACTGTTACAAAGAACTGGGATGACAGTTCTTCTAATGATAAGAGGCCGGTACCGGACGTTTCCATCAGTACGGAGAAACCAGGCAAAAATCCACTGGGTTATACCATTACTTATCATGGAAATGGACTGACTTTTGATAACGGAAGTACTGAAAATGAAATCATTGTAAATAGTTCTGGAAAAATCGTATCTGGTCAGTATAAGCTTCCAGGAAATACCTCTGTCGCATGGTATTCAGATTCTCAATGCACTTCAAAAATTGAAACAGATAATAATGGTTTGCCTTTATCCGGAATCTACTCTGACTTAGATCTGTATGCAAAGACAAAAACGTTCGTAATAAAAGATACAAACACTACTTCTGGGAAACAGTATTTTAATAATTTGATTCCTGATACAGCTACAAAAGTTGTCTTTACAGATGAAGCTATGCCTGCTTCTGCGACATTAATTGATGTAGATGCTGATGGAGATGGCGGAGTCGTTGCATGGATGGAAGGAACTGTTATGAAAGTATCAACTCAAATTTCGGGTCAAAAAGTTGTTCTTCCTAATGTATGTCCATATCTTTTCTATAATAAATCAAAGCTGATAGAGATCGAACTAAATAATCTGGACTCAAGTAATTGCCTTTTTATGTCAAGTATGTTTCAAGGTTGTAGTAGTTTAATTAATTTGGATTTAAGTCCTATAGATATGAGTAAAAACCTTGACATGAGTTATATGTTTAACAGGTGTTCAAATCTTACGTATATTAAATTCCCTGTAGATACCTCAAATGTAACGGATATGTCAAATATGTTTTCTGGTTGTAGTAGCCTTGTTAATCTGGACCTTAGGTCGCTAAATACCTCAAATGTAACTAAAATGAAATCTATGTTTTTTGCTTGTACTTCATTGGAAAGTTTAAATCTTGATTCTTTTAATACAAATGAAGTTGTCGATATGAACAGTATGTTTTATGCATGTACAAGTCTGACCAGCCTAAATCTTAATCATTTTAATACCAATAAAGTAACAAATATGTCCGGTATGTTTGGTCTCTGCGAAAAACTCACATCTCTGAACCTTACTCCTCTAAATACCCAGAATGTAACGGATATGAGTGATATGTTCTATAATTGTAGCGGACTGACAACTTTAGATCTGTCTCCTCTGAATACACAGAAAGTAACGAATATGAGTTGGATGTTCTATAATTGTAGCGGACTGACCGCCTTGGACCTGTCTCTTATTGATACCAGTAAAGTTACCAATATGAACGCAATGTTCAAGGATTGCTCCACCCTTACTCATTTGTCCCTTGGGGAGAAATTTGCCTTTGTCGGCTCAGAATACAATCTTCCATCCGGCAATTGGTACTCCTCCAACGGCACAGCCTACACCTCCGACGGCACCACCTGCACGATACCAAACAACAAAGCAGACACCTACACCCGTAAATAATATATCCCCACTTCAGGCTGTTCTCCTTACGAGCAGTCTGATTTTTTGTTTCCTTTATTTTTTTTCATATTTTCAAGTACAAAAAAACGAAAGGAGAATGCTATGGGATATAACTACAGAGAATCAGGATATGGACGTTGCGACTACCTTATAGTCACAAAAAAAGGAAAAGAAGAGGGCAGACTTCCAGATGGTATTGTCATATTAACTGGACAGCTTTATGCTGATCCGGAATTTAAGGCCTGGCTGTCAACAGCAGAAGAAAAAGGCTACCATGTGTTTGTTGCCAAACACTGTGAGAATGAACGAGAGCTTACACATATTTCCAAAAATGGATTTGTTAATCGTTTCGGCTTCTTCATTACTAAAGCAAATATGTTTGAACATGGCGATTCTGATTATGACATCGGAAGTGGAAGCTGGTTCAGACGAAAAAATGCCCCCACCTTCAAGGAAGCACTGAAACATCTTGATTAAACTAATCAGGAGTTTATCCGGGAAATTGTTGGCAGAGGTTTTCCGCGGAAGATTCTATAAAGTTAGTTCCGGAAGCAGCCGGTTATTTTCCAGAAAACTGAATATGTGAATAATTCTTTTGGGACAGAAATATATCTGCCCCATTTTTTTGTTCTTACAGATGTTCTTCGTATTACATATATACAAAAAAACGATAGGAGATCAGTCGTACACAAAAAATACAGATTTTAAAAAACATTAATTCTGTAGAAAGAATCAGATGTATAACATATATCAGAATCAGAAAACACAATCGCCAAAAAAGACGCAACCCTATACTATGGATTACGTCCTTCTTTGGTGATCGCAGTTAAATCTAAGACAAATTATTTAAAAATAATCGTGCATTCTATCATCTGTTTTGTTTTCTGATCATATGCAAAAACAGTCAGGAACGTGTTTTTGTTTGCAACCTTAAAGGTATCTCCATCATTAAGCCAGGTTCCTAATTCGATTCCTTTTGGATCATTGATCTTACGCGTACTGATGTCCCATCCGTCTTTACCTTTTATCTGTAATTTCAGTTCTTTGTTTTTATATTTGTCATAACTCAACACATAGTGTGCTTTTTTGTTGAACCTGGATGTCAGATTCATGGAACCGATTTTGAAAGAGGATAATGGATTGACATATTTTTTTACTGTAACTTTTTGTTTGTAGGTATCTTTTCCTTTCTTATAGGAAACAACCGCGGAGCCTGTTTTCTTTGCTTTCATGAAGTAAGCAGAAAAAGAATCAGGATTTATCTGTGTCAGCATATAAACCTTCCTGGAAATAAGGCTTACCACAGATGTTTTGGAAGATTTAAAAGAGGATGTTCCCCAATTCATATAGGAATCCGTATTTACCACCGTTTCGTTTGCCGTAGCAAATATCCTTCTGTTTGCATTGTAGTGTAATGACTTAGAGGGATACAAAGTCAGTGTCTGAGCAGGTTTTGTAATAGTTTTTGCCTGCACACACATGGCACCGGTCAGAACCATTGTCAGAGCCAGAAATGCCACTAAGAGTTGCTTAAAATGTCTTTTCATGTTCTTTTCCTCCTTTTTTGTAGTACATATACTTTCATTATAATCCTATTTTCCATATTTGCAAGTATTTAAGGATTTTTTATATATTGTCACTAATAAGCCAGATTGTCGTCCGTACAGTCTGATTTTTGTTTTTTCTCTTCTTTGTCATATTTTTTCTGCAAATAAAAACGAAAGGAGAAAAAAATGAATAAGGAAGAATCAGACCAAAAGTATGGCTGGCGTATCCATGACGATCCTGTAAGAGCAACAGAGATCGGTGTGAGTGTCTGCCCTGTATGCAGGGAGAGCAGCAGGCTAGTCCAGCGTCAGACCTCAGGCTTCAAAAACATCCTGTCCGTCTGCAGACATGGGCATACCTGTGAGATCGTCAAGGCCGTATATGAAAAGTATCAGGTCGGTGACCGCATCCGCAGATATGAATCCACTTTTGGTAAGGATGCTACTGTGCGCCTGAACTGCTATACCGAAGGGGTGATTGAGAAGTCATATCCCAGTCTGATTGACTGGCTGTTCGACTACCGAATTGACAAGTGCATGAGGAATGGAACAGAAATAAAAGCCCCGGCATAGAAGAAGATGGGTATCCTCTTTTCGAAGTATCAGCTGAAAAGTTACCGTTTTCATCAGAGGCAAAAATTATTACTACCCCTGATAAAAGCAAAGCTTATAAATACTTTGAGGAGGCATGTAAAGATAATGCACATAGTTAACGAAAAATTGTGTGAAGGTAAATATGGTTGTCGTAAATGTCCTTTTACTACTTGTAATATTGAGTTTGAGGTTATGAAAAATTAAAGACTTTGACTAAAAAACGGAGGAAAAAACATGAATGAATTATATGTAGATGAATGCTGGTTATATTTCAAAACAAAAGAAGTTTCAAAAGAAGAAGCTATCAAAAAGTTATATGAAGCATGTGATGCTGCTGGAATTGAGCTTACGATAGAAAATTCTGCATTGAGAAATGAAGATGGAGAAGACATAGAGTAATCTTTCCGCAGCCACTTAAAACAAAGGAGAAATTTTATGTATACCATATACACAAGAGAATTTGATTCTGTAAATACAGGAGGATAAATTTATGAGAGATATTCACAAACAAAGGATTATTCAGACAGCAATACGTGAATATAAGGAGTCTGTTCTTTTTGGTTTCAGCCCAAGTGCACCTCACGCCATCAATATGATGGAGGAGGCTTTGCATATGTGCAGACCTTACAATGTGCTGGGTATTTCTGTATTAGAAAATAGCTTAAAAGAAGCTAAGAAAAAATACGAAAAAGAATTATCCGGGACTGACAAACTGGATGTTTGATTTCCGTATCGACAGATGCGTAGGAAACGGAAGGGAGATAACAGCTCCTGCCTGGATCATCGGACATCTATCCATTGGCAGATCCAACAAAAGTGTCGTCCTGGTAAAAAAAGCAATACCTAATGGGACCTTGAAGAAACTGGATAACATTTATAACAAAGGAGAAAAACATGATCAAAAAAGAAGACAAATCTGAATTTATTGGACAGATAATGGATCTTTTCGAGGATTTCCTGGATGAATACGGGATTAAAATTCCTCAAAAAGAAGGAGAGGAAGGATATGATCCGGATACTCCGATAAATCTGTACGGAAAGACCTATGATGACCTGGCAGAACAGCTGGAGGGCTTTTTCCGTAGCTGGGGTGTCATAAAGGATGAACGCCCACAGGTAGAATATCTCTTCATTTTATCCTTAAATGGGATCAAATGTGAGGGAACCATCTCCGTAAAGGCAAAGGATTCGGATGAGGCTTACAGAAAAGCACAGGATCTGGCGGAGACAGAACTTAGCAGTTCTTTTCCATCTTTGGACATTCCATATGATGTAGAACCAGTTGAGGAAGAAGGCTATCCCCTTTACTCCATAATCACTGAGTTTCTGCCTTTTTCAACAGAACAAAAGGTTGTTTCAACTTCTGACAAAGCAGATGCTGGTGCTCTTTTTGAAAAAGCATGCAGAGATAATTCGGCTGTCAAACTGACAGTTCAGACCAGTTCCAAGGCATCCCCGGCAATCCTTAAGAAATGGAGCATCTGATTTTGCGAAAAAAAGAGAAAATCATGAGCTGGCTTCCGGAGAAGTGTATCTCCGCGGAGCTGGCACACAGGACCAAGTACAGCACGTTGAGACGGGCTCTGGACGGGAATAAGATTTCCGTTGTTGTCCGTGGGTACTGCTGGTATACGAAAAACTGCCCAAAACGGTTTCTGGGCATGATCAGGCGGGAGATGAAAAGACTGTATCCCCGCTTCGAATACACTTATTAAGTACAGAGGAGGAAAATAATATGACAGGTTACAGATGCGAAGAGTTTTTTGGAGAGGGTCGCCGAGATGCGGCGTCCGTAATGGCACACGAGACATTTGTATTGGAGAATACAGATATTCTGGATTACCTGATCAAATCCAATCTTATCGGTGAGACTATGAAGGAGCTTCTTTTTGTTTATAAAACCCTCATGAAAGAAGGAAAGCTTATCTATACCGGTTTCGATACAGACTACGAAGAGATGCTTTACCGGTATCGTAATAATGAAAAAGACCGGGTAGAGTTCTTTGAGGAAGTTCTTGACGATATCCGTAAAGCGACAGGTGTTAATGTCAGATTCTGTCTGTGGCTCTGTGACAGTCCGCAGGAGTGCCTTGATTCCCATAATGCAGATCAGGCAAAACACCTCAAAGAGTTTGAGTTCGATATGTATGATACTTCTGACATTGTCCTGGCTGATCTTGGCAAAAAAGGAAAGCTGTACGGGTATGAAAAACTGCCCGAGGCTTCCTGTTCTGTCCAGATGGAAAATAACTTATAACTGCTACTGCGGAGGTTTGCTCCGCGGTATTTAAAACAAAGGAGAAAAGCATGTATATTATTGACACGTATCTTGATAAAGACCGGCTTCCCGTTCTTGAGAAAAAAGAACTCTGCCGGGAAACACAGACACTTAATTCGCCGGATATGACCTTCGATTTCCTTAACCGGTATTTCCGTCTCAAAGACCGAACGGAAGAATATATATACCTTCTGGCATTTGACAAAAAGTGTCATCTAATTGGGATTTTTGAGCTTTCCCACGGTACTGTGGACAGTTCGCTCATCACTCCGCGGGAGGTATTTATGAAGGCTCTGCTCTGCGGAGCTTCCGGTATCATCCTTGCACACAACCATCCGAGCGGAGATGTTTCTCCCTCAAAGATGGATATGCAGGTGATGACAAAGATCAAAGATGCCGGTGAGATACTTTCTGTACCGCTGCTAGATTTCATCATCTGCGGAGAGTGTTATTATTCAGCCAAAGAAGAAGGCTGCCTATAAGGAGAAAACTTATGCTGTTAGAAGAATTTGAGAAAAGGACCAATATTTTTGTACCAGGAGAGTATTTCGACGTAATCCATCAGTTCTACATGGATACAGAGATGGATAAAGACCAGTTTTGTGAGGCGTATAAGAATAATACCGACAATCTGGCTGTTAAGATCAAAATGGCTTATGTCGAGAAACGTACCAGAGAACAGGTCGCTGTATGCCACCGTCTGGAAGCGGAAGAAAAAAAATGGCAGAACACAGTAAAAGAACTGAGATCAGAGATTTCATTGTTAACCAGAAGACTGGAGCGTGAGCAGGAGTGGAAGCCATATGAAGATGTATCAGGCCGGTTTTATGAGAACATTGCCAACAATGGTGTTTCCCCGGCTTCTGACGAGGAGACGGTACGGTTTGTCTCCACGCACTTCGGATTCGATATGACGAAGATCTCCATCAAAAGAGTAAAACCTCTGTATGAGATCAACCGTCACCAGCAGCTGCGTCAGGCTGGAGTAACCGTCAGAAACCCATATATCTTTGCTTCAGACTGGAACTATGTATACTTCTCGTCCATGGGCATCGACTATGAGATCCTGAATGGTAAGATTATTCCTTTATAATACGAAACGGCATTTCTTTTGAGAGATGCCGTTTTTCATTTTTTCCATCTTTCTTCATGCTGTTTTTAACTTACAAAAACGAAAGGAGAATTTGGGTAAATCCTCTTTTCATGATCAAAAAAATGTTTTCGCTGACAGAAGTCAGCAGGAGAGGAGATACATATGAAGAAAAATAATGAATCAGCAGTTGTCAACGCATTTGTAAAGGCTTTGCCAAAGCCGTTAAAGAATGCCGTTAAAAAGCGTTCTGTCCATGTCAAGGATGGAAACATCGTTGTCTCCAGGACGATGACGTTAGATCCTTGTGACGAAACGAACTGGAATCTCACAGAACAGTTTGTTGATGGAAGGTACGAACCGGAGTTAGACCGGTACGTATACGAAATCAACGAGAGTTTTTATGAGACTCCGGAATACGCACAGTTCCTGCGTCGCAATCGTCTTCATACCAGCTGGCCAGTGCAGGAAGGTGCAGACATAGATTTATACTATGAAGATCCTTATGCACGGGCTAACGTGGAGCTGTTTTTCTACTCCCACTATACAGTGCCGCTTGATGCACTTGATGTGAGGAGCGCAAGAAAAGCAGCGAAGAGATTCGCGGCTGGCTGCTGACCCAACAAAACACCCGGCAAAAGAGAGCCGGGTTGTGTCCAAACGTAAGAAAGTCCTTTGGGACTTCTTTTTTTTAATTTCTCATCAAATCCTCAGACTTTATCTTGTATTCTTTCAGGAACCGGTAATAGGTCGACCTGCTGATCTGCATGATTTCCATGATGTCCTTCATGGAAGTTTTTTCCTTCATCAAACTGCAAAAAGTAAGATATCGTTTCCTGATCTCCTCATTGTTCTTTTTTCTTCCGGCATTTCTATTATTATGGGCTGATGAACTCCACAGTTTTCTGTTTTCTTCCTGAAGCTCCTTGATTGTCTTGATGTAGTAATCACTGGATTTTTCCAGTGTTTTCCCAAGCTCCCGGAAATGATCCTCGTATCCCTCAATTTGAAATTTGAGTTCTTTTACTTCATTCTCCAAAAACTCCTTATCCTCTTCCAGACGCTTTTTTTCATTTTCCAGGGCAGCACAACGTTCTTCCAGGAAATTAAGGAATGAAATATTCCTGCTGTTCTTAAGCTGTGCTTTCATCTGACGGAGTTTCTTGTCCAACTCATCCCGTTCAGCTTTGAGCTGCTCAATAAACTGATTTACCTCTTCCTCATTTTTTGCGGAAATCTGCGCCTGCAGTTCTGATGCCTCTTTCTTTAGTTGAATAGTTTTCTTCCGAATTAAATCGATCACATACTTATGGCCTTCCGCCTGTAGCCGGAGATTATGGAGCAACTTTTGATCAGATTCATGAATGAAAGAATAGTTCTTTAAACTGTCTGTTTCCTGCTGCAACTCCTGAATCCTTTTTTGAGACTCTTCCAGTTCCTGCAGAATCTGCTTTTTCGTTTTTCCAGCCATAGGACTCCCCCCATTTCAACTTTTACTTATTTTATCATATTATTAGATTGGCGTATACAGTCTCAAAAATTAATTTGTGAGAAAAGTGAATTCGAATTCACTTTTTTGCCGTTGACCAGATATGCCTAGAACGGTATAATCGGTTTGTTCTGCGTTTTTTCGTGTGAGCAGAAACGCAGGGGGAAGATCGGTTAAACTATTCTCAAAAACGAAGGAGGATATTATGGCATATACAGACGAAGAGATTATGGCACTGGTCAAAGAACGTGGTATATTGCGGTACTCCATGCTGATGGCAAGGTTTCATATTTCCAGTGTGGAAGCAAAAAATATCGTTTCTGACTACATTTCCAAAGGTATCGTGGATGAGGACGGGAGATATGGAAAAAAGTCCGAGTGTTCCTGGAAACGTTCCTCTCCGAAAACGATTGCCGAGATCAACAGCGAATTCGAAACTCAGGAAGAAGCTGTAAAGGAAACTCCGCGGAAGAGAAAAAAAACCTCGGACACAAAAATCCGTCAGGATTCAAATGGACAGTTGTCATTTTTCTGATCAAAACAGCCTTCGGGCTGTTTTTTTTCGTGCCAGATTTCGATTTATCATTTTTCCTGTATCATTTAGAAAAAATGAAGGAGGAAAAAACATGAGTATCAAATGCAGTTTCTGCGGAATCGATCAATCTGAATGCAGATGGATCTTCAGTTCTTCAACTTCAAACGGCAAACATTATATATGTGACAAATGTATCGGAAAGATTTCTTCCCAGATTGAGGAATTAAAACTGGAATACCCTGAGGAAAAAACATTCCTTACCCCTTCCGTCATCAAGTCAAAGCTTGACTCTTATGTGATCGGACAGGACAGGGCGAAAAAGATTCTTTCCGTAGCTGTTTATAATCACTATAAAAGGATCAGGAAAAGAAATGCGGGAGTAGAGATACAGAAATCCAACATCCTGCTTATCGGCAGTACCGGCTGCGGAAAGACTTATCTGGCCCAGACACTTGCCAGAATCCTGGATGTCCCGTTTGTGATCTGTGATGCCACCGGGCTGACTCAGGCAGGGTATGTGGGAAAAGATGTGGAAGAATGTCTTTCTTCCCTTTTAAAGAAGGCGGACGGCAGTATTGAAAAGGCACAGACAGGGATCGTTTACATCGATGAGATCGATAAACTGGCCAGAGTCGGGGAATCCTCCGCACAGAGGGATGTCTCCGGAGAGGGAGTACAGCAGGCTTTGTTAAAACTCCTGGAGGGACATGTGATCTCCATTCCTGTTGGAGACAAGAAGTCTCCGTTTACTTCCACAGTGGACATCGACACCAGTAACATCCTGTTTATCTGCGGAGGTGCCTTTGACGGGATACAGAAGAAGATCGAGCCGGAGAAGACCATTGGTTTTGGACATGCCATTCCAAAAATAAATGAGTTCTCCTATAACGAGATTGAGAGTTCCGACCTGGTAAAATACGGACTGACACCGGAACTTACGGGAAGACTTCCTGTCATCGCTTCCCTGGATGGTCTGGATGAAAATGCCCTGGTAAGGATCCTGGTGGAACCGAAAAATTCCATCGTCAGCCAGTACAAAGAACTTTTAAAAATGGACAATGTTTCCCTGGATTTTGAACAGGATGCGCTTGTTGAGATCGCAAGGACCGCACTTCGCAAAAAGACAGGGGCAAGGGGATTACGCTCTATCATGGAGAGCACCATGACAGATATCATGTTTGAAGCTCCAGATATTGTTTGTGAAGATACCTACGAGATCAGGATTACAAAGGATATGGTGAAAGGAGGCGGCAGGATTGGCTAAGATCATTGAAGTAACCGCTGAAAATAAGATCGACACACGGCTTTTTGATTCTCTCCTGAAAGAATACCGTTCTGCATATGAACAGAAGCAGAAACTACATGATCTGGTCATAAAAAGCATCCTTTCCGGAGCGAAAAAGCATCACCTGGAATTTGGGGAACTGGAAGAGGTTGATGACGAAGGACTGTTTCAGTTTTTACAGCCGAACGTCCTCAATCCCATACTGCTGCATTTTAAAGCAAAGGAGTCCGGGATCCTCATTGAGACCAGTGTTTTTATATCAAAAAACAGTTCGCACGAGACCGTTACCATAAACTCCGTTTTTACCAGAAAGACTGACGGACATCTGGAATGCTGTATGAAAGACGGTTCCTGGAAACGTATTTATTCTGATTATGTTGAATACTCCATTGAGAACAGATACAAAAAGCAGCTGTGGAATATCTGCTGTGCCAAAAACGGCGGTAATCCTCTGTCAGACAAAAATTTTGCCCATATCTGCGTAAAGAACTCAAAACTGCTTCTTTTGTCAGACCTGTTGCATATGTTGCGTGTTTCTGACAAAGAGCTTAACAGTCCGGAAGCATCCATCATCTTAAAGCCGAACCCTAAATACTGCAGACTGGGATTTGCTGTTTCACAGCAGGGAGACGAACTGGTTTTAAGCAGATATATCGGAAGGGATGACCTTTTATTGTTCCTTGGCAAAGACCAGCCTTCCTACAGCTATGAGGAGGCCGTATTTTCCACTCCGGATACCAAAAAAATGGCAGCCATTGTAAGGAGACTTACGGATCATTATCCCAAAGACGTGCCTGTTTTTACTTTTCCGGTCTCTGAAAACATATACTATGAATTCTGTTATGATAAAAACCTGTCCGACAATGGTGCAATCTATTTCGATAAATTCAATGCAGGTGGGGAAGTCTGTGAAATAAGTAAAAAAGATATGGTAAAAGTAGAAGAAATGTATTCCCTGATAGAGAAATTACTGCTTCTGCCAGACTCTCAGTGAGGAAGTGTTTGTCAATAACCCGCGCCCGAGATAGATCTCGGACGGGGCTTGGATACGGAAAACCATCCGTTGTTCAAGTCTTTGTCGATCTATCTGGGCGTAGACCGCAAGGTCTGATTGATTAGCCTGAGCAGCAACGAAACCGGCCGGACCAGGTCAGGCGAATCATTAGCTGCTACGTTACCGGCAAAACAGGCACTCCGGGATGCTTCTAAAGTCCCGTGACCCTGCGGCATGCTGTCTAAACATCCCTGAGGGCAGGGGAAGTGCGGTATGCGTTAAACTGTCGGATAACATTGGCGAAGAGAACAACCGACTCCGCTGTCTGCGAAACCGGGGCTTCCCCGGCGGAACGGGCAGTGGATAGAGATCCCGCGCGGGACATCCGAAAGGATGTCTGGTGCGGAAGGCGTAAGCCACACCCGGCTTTGCCGGAAAAAAAGGAGGAATGCTCATGGCAGTTGCAGTTGTCAGCAGGACCGGAGTCCCGCTGATGCCGACAAGCCCATACCGGGCACGTAAGCTGCTGGCATCAGGAAAAGCAGAAAAATACGGATATGATCCGTTTACCATCCGACTGACTGAAAGGGAGACCGGCGACACGCAGCCGGTGGAACTCTGTATGGACACCGGATACATACATATCGGAGTATCTGTAAAGTCAGAGAAGCACGAATATCTGGCGTTACAGATCGATACACTTACAGACGAAAAGAAGAAACACGAGAAATGCAGGGAGAAGAGGAGGAACAGACGTAGCAGAAAAAGGTACCGAAAGCCCCGTTTTGATAACCGGAAGCGGGACAAGGGCTGGCTGGCACCTTCCCTGGAACACAAGAAGGAGATCCATGTCCAGGCGGCAGAACGCATATGCAGGGTGGTCCCGGTTACCGATATCACCATGGAAATGGGGAATTTTGACACCCAGGTCCTGAAAGCAAAGGAAGAAGGGCGTCCGCTCCCACAGGGTACGGATTACCAGCAGGGGGAGCGGTATGGTACGGCAACTTTAAGGGAAGCTGTCTTTTCCAGGGACAATTATACGTGCCTGTGCTGCGGGAGGACGATGAAAGATGGAGCATACTTCCATGTCCATCATATCCGGTACCGGAGCCAGGGAGGAACAGACAGGATGGCAAACCTGGCGACCGTATGTGAAAAATGCCATACCCCGGCAAACCATCAGCCGGGTGGAAAGCTGTACAACTGGAAACCAGAGATCAAGTCTTTTAAAGGTGCAACCTTTATGACCGCTGTCCGGTGGCAGATGTACCGCGAGATAAAGGAAAAAATCCCGGATGTTTCCATCCATCTTACATACGGGGCAGCGACAAAAGAACGCAGACGTGCTCTGGATATTGAAAAATCCCACGTAAACGACGCCTTCGTTATGGGACGTTTTCATCCGGGTCACAGGGCCAGACCGGAACTTTACATAAAGAAGCGGAGGAACAACCGTGTTCTGGAATCTTTCTATGATGCCAGATATATTGACAGCAGAGATGGAAAAAAGAAGCCTGGAAAGGAGCTTTTTAACGGCAGGATCAGCCGGAACCATAAGAAAGATTCCGAGAACCTGCATAAATACCGTCTCCGGAAAGTCAGTAAAGGAAAACGGAGTATCCGGAAGAAACATTATCCGATCCAGCCTCACGACATCCTGGTATACTGCGGCAGGAAATACGAGACAGCCGGGTGTCATAACCTGGGGACCGGTGCGATCCTGCTTCCAGAAAGGAGATCTATTGCAGTCAGCAAACTGAAGATCTACAGATATTCCGGCGGCTATTACAAAGCGGAATTTAATTGAAAGGAGGAAGCGGGAAGGGAATACTGGCCGCGCATTCCTCCCCACCCGAGCTATGTCGGATGGGGTATCCTGCGCTAGAATAGATGAAAACCATCGTGAAATATCCCGGAAGCAAATGGCGGCTAGCAGAACAGATCGTGTCCCTTTTCCCTAAACATCACAGTTACCTGGAACCGTTCTTTGGTTCCGGGGCTGTCCTGTTCTCCAAACCGCGGTCCAATATAGAAACCGTCAATGATCTTGACGGGGATGTAGCAAACCTTTTCCAGTGCATCCAAAAAGATCCGGAAAGATTGTCCCGGATGGTATATTTTACACCATTTTCCAGACAGATATACAACGAATCCTACAACAGCATCCCGTCAGATCCTTATGAAAAGGCTGTCTGGTTTTTGATCCGCTGCAATATGGGTTATGGGTATCGTACGAATGGATACAAAGTAGGCTGGAAGAGGGATGTGCAGGGACGAGAACGGGCATATGCCGCAAAGGACTGGAGTTCGCTTCCGGGCAGGGTCTTTGAGGCCGCGGAAAGGCTGAGGGGAGTGCAGATAGAATGCCGGCCTGCAACAGAACTGATAGCAGAATACAACTACAAAAATGTCCTGATCTACTGCGATCCGCCATATATGGCAGAAACAAGATCGGGAGGGACACAGTATAAAAAAGAAATGTCCGATCATGATCATGAACTTTTATTGAAACAGCTCCTGCGGCATACCGGACCGGTTCTCTTATCCGGATACCATTCAGATCTATACGATACCATGCTGGAGAACTGGAATCATATAGAAATAGAAGCCTACGCCCAGTCCCTTAGGAAAAAAACAGAAGTGATCTGGATGAATTTTGAGATTTCGGAAGAATACGGACAGATGTCTTTTTTGTAGGAAATTTTTATGCACAGAAAACATTGAGAAGCATTTTCAGGTGCCATACAAATGTCTTGAAAATTTTCGACAGAATGAGGCAGAATTGTGATATACTATCAGTATCATTTTGGAACATCTATCAAAATAGGAGGAATACAAATGCCAGCAAAATCTTACGAAAATATTCTGCTTATTGCAGATCCAATAGAAGCGGAAAAATATCTGGCTCAGTCACTGCTCTCCAAAAACGGTTCCTATCTGGTAATCGATCCAGATGGGATTCTTGAGGGACAGACCAGTGAAAAATTAAAACAGGAAGGATACCATGTTTATATTTGCAATGTTGATGACACGAAGGGCTTTTTCTACGACTATTTTCGTTATTACTACTATGATATTTTCCACGATGAAAAAACAGTTCTGTATCTGACAGGATCTGATAAGATAAGAAATGAAAAACTGATTGCTGAGATCACACTGATCCTGGATGATATCCTGAATGGCAAAATGGATCTCAGTCAGCATTTAACTCTGATGGTCAATGATTTTGGGCATCTGGCTGGAGGAATTAACTTTCCTCATAAACTCGCCAGAATCAAAGGTACACAGGTATCAGCCATTCTTTGTACGGAATCCCTGTTACCCCTTCAGACAGAGCATTACAACCCGATGCTTACAGATGAGATATTAGATTCCTGCAATGTTATTACGGAAAAATAGAAAAACAGAAAGCAGAGGCCATAAGCCCCTGCTTTCTTGATGTCAGTTAATGATCATAAATACTGAGGACGTTTTTGCGATCTGGCTCTGCAGATCATATAATTTTCTGTAAACAGATCTGTCTTTCGGAGAGTTTACAAGAATTTTTCCATCCTTATCAATTCCTCTCAAAACGATGAAAGTTCCGTTATTTGTAAATAATCCTCTTTTCTGTACACTTACAACAGGTTTTCCCTCTTGTAAAGCCTTCAATACCATGGATGTGCTGGATGTTTTTGTTACAGACTTGATCCCGTATTTCTTGGCTGCAGAAAAGATATTGTAAGAAGTACCAGATCCATTGATGTAATATTTATTTCCGCACCATTTTACAATCTCCGCGGGAGTCACTGTTTTTCCGGTTTTGTAACTTGCGATCATGGCAAGACAGGTTGGCCCATCTCCACAGACAGCAAGGTTGCTGTTTCCGTATTTTACCTTCGAATAGTCTGACTGGATATAAAGCGGTATTTTCATTTCACTGCTTTTTACTGTGTTTTTCACAGTTACGGTACAGGTATATTTCTTTCCATTATTCTGTGCTGTAATTGTTGCCTTTCCAGCAGCAACACCTGTTACTTTTCCTGTTGATGATACTTTTGCGACTCTGTAGTTGGATGTTCTCCAGATAATGCTTCCGGAAGCATTCTGTAGCTTCAAGTTTAAAGTCTCTCCTACATTAAGTTCTGCGGAGTCGATATTGATCTCCGGTTTTGTCTTTTTGTTTACAGTCACCCTGCAGGTGAAAGATTTTCCCGCATATTTAACGGCAATGGTGGCAGTTCCGGCTTTCTTTGCATTCACAGTACAAGAAGAGGAGTTTGCTGAGTCTGAATTCTTTGTAACAGAAGCTACAGAAGGATTCGATGACCGATAGGTTGCACCACTTGCATTAAATAGCACAAGATTATACAAATCTCCCTCGTTCATTGTAATTGATTTCTTGTTTAAGAAAACCTTTGACAGATCCGCTTTGACCGTTACTTTGCATTTGTATGTTCTGCCTTTGTACGTAGCATACACATAAGCAGAACCAGCTTTTAAGCCAGTGACATATCCTCTTTGAGTAACACCCAGGATAGTAGGAGAGGATACCTTCCACATGATCTTACTGGATACGGCATTGCTTAATGAAAGCTGGACACCCTTTCCTAAAGTAAGATTCGCTGTTGTCTTGTTGAGTTTTGAAGTTTTTGATACTGCCGCTTCAACAGTCTGGCACTGAAGGATACCAGCATTTGCTACCGGTGCAGAAAAAAGCATCATCGCGGACATGCTGACAGCCAGTAAAGATTTTGAAAATTTCATATCCCGTTTCCTCCTTTTGGATTTTTTTATAATCTGACAAAAAAAAGCCAAAAATAAAAATCCCCCCTGAAAACCATCTGTTAAACTATATAAAATGCCAAAGGAGGAACTGCCATATGAGAAGAAACCAACTTCTGGCTGGGATGTAAAATACAGAAAGCAGAGGCCAACGGTCTCTGTTTTTTTATGCATTTCTGTATTGCTGCTTCAGGCCTTCCATCCTGCAAGATCTTTGTTTTTCGCAGATTACAAAACCGAAAGAAAAATATGCTAAACTAAAGAAAACGCCAGAGGAGGAATGCCTTATGAGAAGGAACCAACTGTTAGCCGGAATCATGACGGCCATGACTGTCGTAATGCCAGTTGCCAATGTATATGCCGATTCCGCAAAAGACCATGAGGTCCAGATTGCAGCATCTATTGAAGAGAAAAAATCTGATATCGACAAAGCCGCAGTATTGCAGAATTCCGTAAAAATGACAGATCGGATCTCCGCAGCAGCCGATGGAAAAAACATCATGTTCAGTCCCACAAGTCTTAACTTCGCACTCGGTATGATCGCGGAAGGTGCAAAGGGAGAAACCAAAAAAATCCTGGGGGATTACCTGGGAACCGATGATTTTGCTTCCTATGCAAAAGATTACCTGGACAAGATCAAAGAATACAATACAGAAGACGAGAATTATGGATATAAATCGAAATTAAAGATCGCAGATGCGGTCTGGGCAGATGATGGACTGACGCTTCAGGAGAACTTCAGGAATACAGTATCGGACAGTTTTGGGGCTGAGGTAGAAAATGTGGATTTCTCTGCCGCGGAGAAAACATGTGGTATCATCAACTCCTGGTGTGAAAAAAACACAGAAGGTCTGATCCCGGAGATCATAACCCCGGACCTTATCAGCGACAGTACAGGACTGTGTTTAACCAATTCCCTGTATTTTGAGTCCGGATGGAGCGGTGGGCCATGGGATGTTTCTGAGACAGAAGAAAGTTTTGGGGATAATGAAAAGACCAATTACATGACATGTACAGGAGACCGGTATTATGAAAACGACAAAGCTACTGCATTTGGCAGGGACTACGCTAACGGATTAAGTTTCATAGGTGTCCTGCCAAACGATGAGGGTAATTTCACTCTGGAGGATCTGGATATTAGCGGACTCCTGAAATCCAATCCAGAATATGATGCAGTTGACTGCAAGATGCCAAAACTTAACTTTGAAACGAGCGCCGTTCTGAACGACATGCTCTCAAATCTGGGACTGGACAATATATTTTCCAGCAATGCTGATTTCTCCGGTATTGCAGACCAAAACGTAAATGTTGATACGATCCTTCAGAAAACAAAACTGGAGCTGGATGAAAACGGCACGAAAGCAGCGGCAGTGACTGCTGTCATCATGGAATGCATGTCAGCCGCGGAGGAGGATGAGCCGATCATCAAAACTGTGGAACTTACCCGTCCATTTGCCTTCCTGATTTATGACAGTAGTAATGATGAAATATTATTTATGGGAAAGGTAATGACTGTTTCCAGATAAAAAGAGGGATGCAATGTGCATCCCCTTTTCATGATCAGCCTCCAAATGCCAGATTTTTAAACAATGGTTTTTTATAAGCTACTATCCGTTTTATTCCTTTCACCCAACCAAATTTTCCATTGTATTCAACTCCGACCAGAAGTGTCTTCCGATTGTAATAAATCTTTGTTATTTTTATTTTTGCACCTTTTTTGATTGAAAATGCCCTGTCTTTTGTAGTGATGTCATTGTATGCCGTCAGTTTTCTGGCAGTGCTGACATATGAAGTCCTGAGCATTTCATGCCCGGTGGTATACCTGTCGAGAGCTGCAACGTCATATACATTGTGTCCTTTTCTCTTAATATCTCCATCCTTGTATACAAAGACACATGGTTTTAATCTGGTAAACCCGGTAGATCCTGTCATTAGAGAATATTGGACTGTAAAAGTATTACCCGAAACACTGAGATCACTCACGCCGTACAGCCATCCATAAGCACCAAAATCAAGGTTGATAGACTTTGGTTTGTTGTTCTTATAATAAACAATGGTAGCCTGAGCAAGTTCATTTACACCGTAACTCTCAATGAATAAGAATGGAGTACCATTCTCAAATCTGCAGTAACGGACAGTCGGATCATACTCGATCGGAGTTTTGTCTTTGTAGATGGTCTTTCTGTTAACAATGACAGACACGTATTTATCAAATGCCCATTTTGTTTGTATTGAGTCTTTTTTGTTGTCCCCCGTGATATCGTAGCTCTTATACGGTCTTTTGGTGTTGATGGTCTGCATTGTAGAAGCCTGTACTCCAACCGGTTTCATGCAGAACAGTACCGCACAGACAAACAGCATCAGAACGGCAAATTTTACAGTTTTCAACTTTTTCATAAAAAAATTTCTCCTTTCTTTTATCTGTCTTAATTGTAGTACTATCAAATGGCAAAGTCAATCTGCGGAAAACAATTCCCCCACAATTTCCCCAACTTCTCAGCCATCTTCCTGTATTATTTTCTCATCCTATAAACGCATACAATGCCCCGAAAAAAAGTCTAAACTGCTGGTATTTTGTACAACGCAAAATGTCGAAAAAGGCAGGTATTTTACGAACTGTTTTTGTGGAGAAAACAGAATATCTGAGGTATGATAAACATACACACAAAAACACATAACAGGAGGTTCACACATGGACGCAAACACAGTATACGAAATGGTAATGGGAGCAATTACAGAAGATGAGGCTTCAGAAGAGTACGCAAAAATACAGGATGAGTTTTCAGAAGACTCAGAATGTGACAGGCTGTATGGAGAAATATATGAGGCCAAGCAGCATATCAGCCAAAAACTACATAAATCAGGAGAAGAAGATCCTGATGTGGAATTAATTATCAATCATATGTTCGACATTTGCCATATAATTAGCATCAAAATGTTTGAATATGGTGCGAAAACGGTATAAAAATGTATACATATAGGCAGCCTGCAGATGTAGAGCTGCCTTATTTATTTCTGAATTTTGGATCATATCCAGATCAATTGCCAGGGCGATAATCCTGCCTGCTAAGTGCAGGACTTTCTAATTTATATTTTCCCTTAATCTCCGCGGAATCATAAAAACACCGCGGAGATTTTTGATTTTTAAAAAAGCAAAATCTTCAGTAATACTATGGCTTTGAGGCTAATCTTAACTTTGTTGATGTATCTTAACTCAAAAAGAGTTAAAGTACAAAAAACAAGTTAAAAGTTTTTTCGTACAAAAAGAAGAATTTCCCGTTCTGTCATATTATTAAAGAAAAACAGAAGGGAGAAAACAAATGTATAGTAATCAGTCTCCGCAGACAGCATACCAGCAGTTTTATAATAACATGCCATCTTATCCTCAAGGCAACCAGCAGCCCCCAGATAAACAGCCTATGGTAGAAAAATATCCCCTGCAGATCTGGGTAGCTGCCAGAGCAGGAATATCTTTGACCTGCGCCGCGGACCTTAATGTCCCGGAAGAAGGGGATACAAAATATTCACCAATGGAAATGCACACCGGTTATTCCGTATTCCGTATGGCCATCGCCTCTTCGGAAAAGGGAAGCGTGGTTGCCAATATCCCGGCTAATGACATACCGTATCTCCTGAACCAATATCAGTTCCAGCGAAACATATTAAACCGGCAGGCAATGAGCAAGCCAAATACCCCGGCCTATACCGTCCCGATCAAAGAAAGGAACTGCAAGAACCGGACTGCCGCGGAGGTAGTGCAGATGGAAAACGGGCTGAACATCCTTACGAATGCGAGAAAGTTTTTTGCAGCCAATTTAGACCGATACCCCAAAAATAAACAGATGGTAGAAGCCATAGATGAAGCATTGTACCTGTATCAATCACATCGTCTTTCCCAAACCATCAACCTGCCTCCGCTGTATTCTTCCCCAGTCAAACCAAAATCTACTGCGGATAAAAACAACAGGCGTACCGCCTACTCGATCTCAATTTCAGGCTCCTCTTCCTTAAGTGTGGAATGGACCTTTGAAATCTTTAACTGCAAGGCATTTTTAAGGGATATGGGAAAGCTGAAGACCGTGGATGTGGAACATGCAGAAGATAAAAGGACACTTACCTTTAAAGTGACCCAGCAGGAAATGGATCTCTTCATCTACCGACTGCAGTCCACCCTGGAGAACTTTGAAAGAATGAACTTTTCAGGACAGTACAGAATTGCAAAAAAACATGTTAAATACAGCAGGGAGGTGTCGGTATGACAGAGAATCCATATAAAACCTTAACTTTTGATGAGTTAAAAGAAGTGTATACAGATATTCAGAAATCAGAAAAGAACGGCAGGAGAGCAGACAGCCTCCTTCCGTATGCAAAAGAGCTGAGAGAAAAGATCGGGGCAAATGAGGTCAGCCTGCGAGAGACACTGGATATCGCAAAAAAAGAATATTATGAAGAGGTTGCCAGAAGATACTTCTTCTACTGAAATGAGCGGGCAGCTCTTATCCTAAAAAGACCATTCAGATGGTCTTTTTTTTGTTCGGAAAACTTCTGATTTCCGTATCAGAAAACGGAAGTGTAAAAAGATAGTAAAATTTTATACAGAACAAATGAGAGGAGAAAATATATGTCTGATATTTTAAATGGTTTGAATCCGCAGCAAAAAGAAGCAGTCATGCATACCGAAGGCCCGCTGCTCATCCTTGCAGGCGCAGGCTCCGGAAAAACAAGAGTTTTGACCCATCGCATTGCCTATCTGATTGAAAACGGGTTTGCAGAACCGGAGGACATCCTTGCCTTGACTTTTACCAATAAAGCCGCAAAGGAGATGAAGGAAAGGGCCGCTTCCCTGACCGGCAAAGCCGCAGACAAGATGCTGATCACAACTTTCCACTCCGCCTGTGTAAAGTTCTTAAAAAACAGGATGATGCTTCTTGGATACAAACGTGGGAACTTTGTCATCTATGATACCGATGAACAGAAAAAAATAATAAGGGCTATTTTTGCGGAAACAGATTTCCAGAGTAGATGCCCGGAAATCAAAGAATACAATGTCATCAGCTTTATCTCTAAGCAGAAAGAAAAAATGCTCGGACCGGATGAACTAGAGAGCATCTATCCAAATTACCCATTGGTCACAGTCTACAAAGAATATGAACGGATCCTCAAGAAAAACAATGCCCTGGATTTCGATGACCTGTTATGGAAGACCGTCCAGCTGTTTGAGAATTACCCGCATATCCTTCATTCCTACCAGGAGCAGTTCAAGTACATCATGGTCGATGAGTATCAGGATACAAACCTTGTACAGTTCAAGATCATCAGCATGCTGGCGGATAAGTACCAGAACCTCTGTGTAGTCGGAGACGATGACCAGAGCATTTACAGTTTCCGCGGAGCTGATATCCGCAATATCCTGGAATTCGAGAAGGAATTTCAAAATACAAAGGTGATCAAGCTGGAGGAAAATTACCGCTCCACCAAAAACATCCTTTCCGCAGCCAATGCGGTGATCTCCCATAATCAGGAGAGAAAAGAAAAGAAACTCTGGACACAGGGGGAAGAGGGGAGCAAGCTGCGGACCATTACTCTGCCAGATGCCACAACAGAAGCGAAGTTTATCGTATCCGAGATCGAACGGATGCATAACAGGGAAAAGGCTGATTATAAGGATTTTGCCATCCTTTACCGTACCAATGCCCAGTCCCGCCTCTTCGAACAGTGTCTTACAATGAAGGATATCCCGTACCGCCTCGTGGGTGCCTTAAGTTTCTTTGAGAGAAAAGAGGTCAAGGATATGCTTGCTTATCTGCGTGTCCTTATCAACCCGGATGACGATTTCGGACTGGAGCGGATCATCAATGTCCCACGCCGCGGGATCGGCGCAGTGACAATCAAAAAGCTGAAAGAGTATGCATTCCGAAATAACTGCAGCCTGTATGATGCAGCCTGCTCTGCGGATGAGATCTTATCAAAGACAGCCGCGGATAAATTAAAGGGATTTGCTGCAATGCTGAGGAAAATGACCGAAGAGTCAAAATACCAGACGGCAGATATGACCATCAAGATGATCCTTAATGAAACGAATTTCTTTGCAGATTATCCACAAAAAAGCGAGGAGCTGGAAGAACGAACAGAGAACGTCTATGAACTGATCAATATGGCCACTGACTACAGCAGGAAAACAAACCATGAGGGAGCAGAAGCCATTGAAGGATTCCTTACAGAATCTGCCCTGACATCCGGAATTGACTCTTTAAAGGACGACGAGGACGGTGTAGTATTAATGACGCTCCATGGCTCCAAAGGACTGGAGTTTCCACATGTGTTCATGGCCGGTATGGAAGAAAACACGTTCCCGGGATACCGGGCGATCAACAGCACGGATCCAGCTGCCATGGAAGAGGAGAGACGTCTTTGCTATGTCGGCATCACCAGGGCAAGGAAGACCCTGACGCTTACCAGTGCCGCCCAAAGAATGAATTATGGAAAAACTTATGCCATGGAGGTCTCCCGTTTCATTGACGAGATCCCCAGGGATCTGGTTGACCATATGGCGGTCCGGTGGTAAAAAAAGTGAATTCGAATTCACTTTTTTCTCCTGCCAGAGATGGCAGGATTTTTTTTATAGATTTTTTTCCATATTAGGTACATCAAAGGAGGTTTAATTGAATGACAGATTTATTTAGAACAGATTTTTCCGCGGGGCTCCCGCTTCAGATTTCAAAGCATATCGCAAGACTGGTTTCCGGAAACCTGCTTGCCGTCGGAGGGACTGCGGATGAAGTACGGGACCTGATCGTCCTGAATCTTCTTGCTGCAAACGGATCCTATCTTGTCTGGGATTATAACGGGAAGATCAGTGAAGCAACCGCCGGCAGGATGAAGGCAAAGGGGTACCAGGTCTATGAAGTGGATCCACTTAATAAGAAATACTGCTCCTGTGTCGAACTGCTCGTCTGCAAGCCGAAGATGTTTTTTGAGGATAAGGTTGTGATCTATCTGAAACATCCATGCCCCTGCAGTACCCCGAGGTTCGTTGACATGCTGTTAAGGGGCAAATATCTCCACGGACAGCATCTGACACTGATCGCTAATGGTTTTGATCCAGATTATTCCTACATGTGGGACAAAGGATACGATGAAAGCCAGCTCTCTGCATTTGTACATATCGACAGTCTGGCTGATGCTGATGAGACAATCATCAATTCCTGTGACTATAAGCTGTTTTTAGATAACAGTGATGATTCTTCCATCTCTTACCTGAATAAGATCATCCCTGTATTTGCCAGCTTTAAGGATATCAACCTTGCAGATTACCGGGATGTAAAAACCAGCCATGGTTCCGCAGCAGTTGATGTGAAGATTTTAGAAGGATTCCGGGACATGGATAAAGACGACTGCCTTTTTGTGGAGAATGGAAAAACCTTTATTTTTGATAAAAAGAAGACCTGGAAGCCGGAGATCGAGGAGGGTCTGAAGCCGGACCATACGGGACAGTTACTTGCCGCACTTTTAGCGGGAACAGCTGCCGGGATCCTGCTCTTTATGACTAAACGAAAAAGATGATCCAATATGGGCCGGAGCTTCTGGTCCTTATTTGGAGGAAAGGATACTATGCTCTTCCTTAAAATACTCCGGATACTCAATGGAATATTTGTAATATCTGTAGCATTAAGTGCTGCTGCACGTATATTCCCCATTTTTCGAAATAAGAGGACGGTGATGGTCAATCTGTTTGTGCTTGGTATGGCAGGGATACTTACCTCACTGCTCTTTAAACAGTTTTCCATGGTCTGCATCAGCCTGGCTGTCTCCCTTCACCAGCTGTATACGCTGGAAATGTACCAGCGGGATGCCCGGCTGAGAAAAATGAAAAAAAGTATGCTGCGGATGAAAAGAAGGATCGACCGGCTGGAAAGACGGATTGGAGGTGACAGGGATGTATGAATCGGGGAATGCCCTCCGCGGAATCTTTCTTACCGCTTTTGTTGCTTTACTGCTGTTTTCCTCTTTTATCTTCTGCTTTCATCTGGAAAGGCCGGATGCCATGACGGTAGAACCGGAGATGACAGGGTATTATTTTTACCATCCGGATATCGCCGTCTTTCATCCATCGGAAAACAACGCCGCTCTGACGGCGAAGGATCCGACGGCAGCTGGTTCAACGTCTGCAAATTCGATGGCTACAGGTTCGACGGATGCAAGTCTGCCGGCTGCAAGTCCAGGTGAATGGTGGGTTAATTTCTCTACCCTTGGGATGCTCCTGTCATCCTGTGTCTGTCTTGCCTGTATCTGTTTTGCAGAATACGAAAGCCATATGTGATTTTATCAATCCCCTTCATTTTTCATTTTATCTTAAAACCAAAAACGAAAGGGGATTTTTTTTATGAAAGAATATGACCTGGAAAGAATCAAGGAATGCGTCAGCATGGAAGATATCTGTGATATACTTGGCATAGAGAAACGAAGGATTGGAGGACTGACTTCTGTCCTTTGTCCGTTCCATGATGACCAGAAGTTCGGAAATGCCTTTATCATGAAAGACAGCCGGATCAAATGTTTTGCCTGCGGACATACTGCGGATATCTTTGATCTGTATATGTTCCAGACAGGTCTCACCCTGCTGGAATCTGCAAAGGAGATTTCTGAACGGTTCGGTCTTGCGGACGTGACGCTACAGAAAAGATCCTCCGGGATGCCGCTCAGCCGGGAAGAACTGACTGCAATCGGTCTGCTGACCGGAGACAGGAAACCGGAAAGATACCTGGAATCCGTACTGGAAGCACCGGAAAAAAGACTCGGGTATACTGTCAAAAAGGAAACCACTCTAGGTTACTCTAAACGTACCAGAGAGGTTGTCGCAGTTATTGATGATTACGTACTCAGTAAAAACGGACAGCCAATGTACAAACACCTGGCAGATCTTTATGAATCAGATAAAGGAACTTTTTACTGGATGGTACGCAACAAATGCCGCGAATATTATAAAAAATACATTGTGGCAAAAAAGACTATTTCTGCCCTCCAAGAGGAGATCCAGAACGATTTTTTGGATTATCAGATGTCAGTTGTCAACAAAAAACTTGCACTGATCGAAAGTGCATATAAAAAAACAGAACAAAAGAAATATCACAGGTCACAGAGAAAGACCGCCTAGGTCTTTCTGTATAAAAACGGGAGGAATTTTCCTCCCCTTTTCTTAGGAGGAATTTTATGCTGTTATATATAGCCGAAAAGCCGTCCACCATGATACTGGTGAAAAAGGCTTACGAAAGATCAAATAAACCCTGCGGGGACATCACATTCGTTGCCCTTGCAGGCCATGTCTGTGGACTGATGGAACCCAAAGAATACAGCCAATGGAATTTGAAATGGAAGGACCTGAAGCTTCCGATGGTGCCTGACAGTTTTCGCATCAAATCCATCAAGCCGGATCTGGTAAAAAAGATACGTGATCTTATAAAGTCCGGGGATTACAAAGGCATCATCGTCGGCACCGACAGTGATGTGGAGGGGAACGGGATCTATGCCCTTTTGGAAAAGAACCTGCATCTGGAAAAGATGAAAGCATACCGCTTCTTTGAGACCGACCTGACAGACAAGGGGATCATGGATTCCTTCAAAAACCTGACGGACTTCCATACCTGCCCCAGGGATGTGGGTATGACGCAGGCATTCTGGATCCGGGCACAATTTGACTGGCTGATCGGGTTCAACCTCTCTGTCGCATATACCGTCAAGACCGGCATGCTCATGAGAGTGGGAAGAGTAAAGGCGCCTACCCTGAAGCTGGTCTATGACAATTGTAAAGCGATCGATGAATTTTCCTCGAAAAGTTCCTACCTGCCGGTCATCCAGACAAAAGATCCGGAAATGGTAGCGACACTGGTCGATGAAGAAGGAAAAGACCTTGCCTTTCCAGAACTGGAAAAAACTAAAGAACTGGTAAGCGGTCTTGGTCCGGAAGCCATTGTAAAGAAAACAGAAAAAAAAGAAACCAAAAAGCCTCCGCAGCAGCTGTACAAACTCTCAGACATCCAGGTGGAGGCAGGACAGAAGTACGGATACTCCCCGGATGAGACACTGCAGGCTCTGCAGTCATTATACGAGACGCACAAGGTCATGTCCTATCCGCGTACCGACGGAAAACACCTTTCTTCCGAGAAAGCAAAAGAATTTTCTTCCCTGCTGCGGACGGTATCCGCTGTTCCGGGGATGGAACCATATCTGTCTTCCATCACCCCAGAAGCCATCAAAAAGGCAGCGGCAAACAAACGATACGTAAACGATGAGGAAGTAAAAAAAAGTTCCCATGGTGCCCTGATCCCGACAGGGAAGATTCCGGATTTTTCCAAAATGTCTGAAATGGAAAAAAATGTATGCATCATGGTCTATAAGCGTTTTCTGGCAATCTTTCTTCCTGACCTGGTGGAAGAGAAGAGAAAGTATCTCCTCGATGTGGATGGGAGTTTATTTGTGAGCAGGGGTTCTGTTATCAAAGACCGGGGCTTTACAGCCATCTTTGACACGAAGATCAAGGAACTGCGCCTGCCGGATGTATCGGAAGGACAGAAGATAGGGATCGCCCAGAAAGGGATCCATAAAGTCGTGACCAGGCCACCCAAACGGCTTACCGAGGCGACACTGGTAGATGCCATGGAAGACATACAGAAATACATGACTGACCGGGATCTGAAAAAGATTATGAAGGAAGCCAAGGGAATCGGGATGCCTTCTTCCAGGGCCCAGATCATCAAAGACCTGATCACCACCGGGTACATGGAGGTAAAAGGAAAAGGACTTTATATCACCCAGTCCGGAAAAGATTACATCGAATATATAGGAGACCATAGTATCGTCAATCCGGAATTATCCGCGGAGTGGGAAACCCACATCAAAAATGTCCGTCAGGGAACAGAAGCCTATGAACCTGTCCGGGAGCAGATCTTAGGATATGTGGACCAGACCGTCGATGAGGTCATGAACCGGGAATTTGAAGTACATGAGAAGAAAGCATCCGGTCTCACCTGTCCTCTCTGCGGAAAACCATTGAGAAAGACAAAATTTGGTTACGGATGTACCGGGTACCCAGAGTGTAAATTCCTGATCGGGGAAGTAGCGCACAAGAAGCTTACAGACAAACAGATATCCGACCTGCTCACAAAAGGGCAGACAGGGGTGATCAAGGGATTTAAGAAAAAGGACGGGGGAAAGTTTGATGCGATGTTGAGATTAGAAAATGGGAAGATTGCGTTTGCTTTTCCGCCGCGGAATCAGTAATTTTTCATTTTCAGATTTTTTTTTCATAATGATTATAACTTAAAAAAACGATTTGGAGAAAAGGAGATTAATATGAAAAAATTCGTAAACCTTACAGCACATCCAGTAAACATTCTGCTTGACGGCGGTGATAAGATCACATTTCCGGCTTCCGGCACTATTGCCAGAGTTGGTATGGATCAGGTTAAAGTCGGTGATATCGATGGCATTCCGGTATTTCGTACTGTGTTTTCCAAGAATATTACTGACCTGCCGGCACCAGCTGACGATACAGTTTTTATCGTATCCACGCTGGTTGCTCAGGCAGCCGTTGGCAGAGATGACCTGGTGGTTCCCGCAAATCTCGTAAGAGATGACAACGGTGTGATCATCGGTGCTTCCGGTTTCCAGGTCTTCTGATCTGGAGCCGGCTCTGGGTATCAGGAAATTGACCGCTTCGGCGGTCTTTTTTTTGTGTTTTTTTCGATAGTGTAAGCTTGGTTTTTGTCATATTACGGACAAATAATAAATCTCAAGGAGGACTGTATTATGAAATTGAGCAACCTGAAAACATGGCTTCCAGGCATGATCCTGGGACTCTCTCTTCTGGCAGCAGTGCCAGTCTCCGCGGATATTACTAATTCTGGTAGTACCCCCCCCCGATAAAAATATCGAAATTAAGTAGTACGAATGATGCGACTGCGGATTCCCAGAACAGCGATGATTCCGGGAAAGTATATGATTTCAAAGATTCCAAGACATCTGGAGTAGTTGCTGTTACAAAAAACTGGGATGACAGTTTGTCAAATGACGAACGACCAGTTCCAGATGTTTTTATCAGTACGGCGAAACCTAGTAAGAATCCTCTTGGATATACCATCACTTATCATGGAAATGGACTGACTTTTCCGGACGGAACTACAGAAAATCAGATTATTGTGAACAGTTCTGGAAAGATTGTGTCTGGGCAGTATGAAGAGCTCCTGACTTCTTCTGGATGGTATTCGGATTCGAATTGTACAAGTAAGGTCGAACTTAATTCTAACGGTTTGCCTGTAAGCGGTGTTATTTCTGACTTAGATCTTTATGCGAAGCCAAAAACATATGTCCTCAAAAAAGGATATGACTTTAAAAGTTTAATTCCCTCCACAGCAACTTCTGTTGTATTTACAGATGAAACCATGCCTGCCTCAGCGGTGTTAATAGATGTAGATGCAGATGGAGACGGTGGAGCAGTCGCATGGATGGACGACACTACTATGAAAGTATCCACACAGATTAAAGGTTTAAAAGCACAGGCTAATTCAATTAGCACTTATATGTTTAGTGGCAAAAGTAACCTAAAAAATATTGACCTGATCATGTTGGATACGCAAAATGTAACGAATATGAGTAGAATGTTCTACGACTGCAGTGGGCTGACAGCTTTGGATCTGTCTCTTTTAAATACTAGCAAATTACAAAAAGCAATAGGCATGTTCAGCAGATGTTCCTCGTTAATATCTTTAGACTTATCTATGTTAGATTTTAAAAATGTTTCGCAAATATCGGATTATGAAAATAATAGTGCATCCTATGGAGCAATATTTGAAGGTTGTTCCTCCTTGGTAAACTTAAAACTGCCTGTGCTTACTTCAAAAATTACCAATATGAGTCATATATTCTACAATTGTAGAAACCTGATTACTCTGGACCTGACTCCTTTGGATACCCGAAATATTACAGATATGAGTTCCATGTTCTACCACTGTAGCGGTCTGACTTCTCTGGACCTGACTCCTTTGGATACCCGAAATGTTACAAATATGAGTTCCATGTTCTCCGGTTGCAACGGACTGACTACTTTAGATCTGGCTCCTCTGGATACACAGAACGTGACAAGTATGATTAATATGTTCTACAACTGCAGCGGTCTGACTTCTCTGGATCTGGCTCCTCTGGATACGCAGAACGTGACAAGTATGATTAATATGTTCCAAAACTGTAAAGGTCTGACTACTTTGAATCTGACCTCTCTGGATACCAGCAAGGTTACCGATATGCGTGGAATGTTCTCCGACTGTAGCAGGCTGACTGCCTTAGACCTATCTTCGCTAAACACAAGTGAGTTACAACGGGCAGCAGGCATGTTTTCCGGATGTTCGTCATTAACTTCTTTAGATTTATCTAAGCTGAATTTTGAAAACGTATCCCAAGTTTCAGACTGGACCACCTACTGTTCTTATGGTGGTATGTTTGCGCATTGTGTTTCATTAACAACTTTAAAATTGCCTAAAATCACAAACAAGATAACAAATTTACAAAGAATGTTCGAAGGCTGTTCCAAACTGATGGTTCTTGATCTTTCATCCTTGGATACTGACAATGTTACGGATATGAGTTGGATGTTCGAAGGCTGTTCCAGTCTTACAAATCTTGACTTGTCTATATTCAACACTACTAACGTTACTAACATGAAAGCTATGTTTAGTAGATGCTACAAATTAACAAGCCTTAACCTTGGTAGCAATTTTTCTTTTGTCGGCTCAAATTATTGTCTTCCATCCGGAACCTGGTATGCATCCGACGGCACCGCCTACACCTCCGACGGTACCACTTGTACAATACCAAGCAACAAGGCCGATACATACACAAGGCGATAATTTTTTTCTCCGCAGAGAAACACGGCTTCCATCACCCTTTAAACACAGAAACATTCTCAAATCAGTGTTTTTGGGAATAGCTTTTTTCGTACCAGTTTTTACAAGCTTTCATTATCAGCTATAATACAACCATGAACAGAAAAAACTGTTCATACTCATTTTTGTTTTACCCCCTTCGTTTCAAGTCATCCGTGGCGTTCGGAATTTGCCGCGGATGACTTTTTTTACTCTGTTTGGAGAGAAACAGGTTGCTTAAGGATAGGAGAGAACAAAAGTGTTTTTGTCATATTAAAAATAAACCTCTTTTTATATTACGCCAATATCATATTTTATATGTAATAATAATCAGTTCCGGAAGATCCACAAAAAAAGTGAATTTGTCTCTCGTATGTTAGTACATTTTATAAATTCAGACAAAAAAACCGGCCTACCAAAATGGCAAACCGGTGTATGAGAATTAGTTTTCTACATTATTTCTGTCTGTCAAAATAATTCCCTTATATCTTGGAGAAGTGCGTTCCAGTTCGTAACACTCGCCTTCCGGGGTAGGATACTGGTTTATGAAATCCCGGATCGTTTTCATTTCCTCATCAGTCAGGTCAAATTCCAGTGTCTGAATGTTGGACGCTACATGTCTGGAGTTTCTGGTACCGACCATGACGGCACCTACACTTTTTTGGTTTAAAATATACTGAGTTGCTACATTGGCAATGGTAACTCCATGGTTATCTGCAATCGCTTTCAGTACCGGAAGCAGCTTCTGCATACCGTCCCATCCCAGGGAATCTTCAATGATCTGCATATATTTAACCTGAGAACGGGTTTCCGGTGCTTCATACTTCTTACCCATATACCGTTCAGCTAAGAAACCTCCGGCAAGTGTGCCATAGGCAAACGTATAAATGCCATGCTTTTCACTGTAATCCAGCAGGGTGCGCTCCGGGCGGCGGTCAAATACGGAATACTGAGCCTGATTCGAAACAACAGGGATACCTGCATCCACCATCTGTTTCAACGCATTGGTGTCCATGTTGCACATACCGATATTACGGATCTTTCCTTTCTTCTGAAGCTTTACCAGATCAAATGCTGTTTCCATCATTCCCGGTACATCAAAATCCCACCAATGAAACTGTACAAGATCCAGAGCTTCCCGGTGCATCCTTTTTAAGGAACGGTCAACGATCCCTTCTGTGTATTCCATATTGATGACCGGAAGAACATCCTTATCCGGCACAAACTTGGTATGGATCTGAATATCCTCCTCCCGGTAATGTCCGCCTGCCTTTAACTCCATGACAAACCGTCCCAGCAGTTCCTCCGCACCGGTATATATATCGGCACAATCAAACGTAGTAAAGCCATGTTCCACCAGCTCATGGAACGCATGAATGGCATCATCATAATCCAGATGTCCCTTAAGGCAGTGCTCCGCGGATAACTGCCAGCAGCCGTTGATGACACGATTAAAAGTATATCCATTTTTCAGTTGAATTTTTTTCTGCATGATTTTGTTCTCCTCGTTTCTGTTTTTTAAAAAAGTCTCCCGAAAGAGTCCGCTGTGTCCAATTTCTTATTTTTCCTGATTTCTGAGCGGGACTACCGTACACTGTCCATGGCTCTGGATCCGCTTTCCAATCCTTGTGATCTTAAATCTCGCCCCACAGTTAGGATCAGGACAGGCGATCTCCGTATCAGAAAGCGTCCAGTCATTAGGATCCAAGGGTCTCTGCTTTGCGGGCAGAAGCGGGAGCAGGGCACTTAAAGAATACATAGAGAAAGAAGTGTCTTTGGGAAATACCAGGTTCTCTCCCTGTACCAAAAAGTAATCGCCCACTTTGTGACTGCATACCATGGGGCGGTCGGTAGCGACCACCTCCACTTTCAGATCATATAATGTAAAAGTATCGTCCATTTTATTCCTCCTTCTGACATCCCCATCCAGTAAGGACGGCGACTAAAAATACCAGGAACAGTACGAATGCATAAATGGTTCCTCCGGCAACAACCACTGGAGAGAGTCCTGTCAGTGCAGATCTGATAAATACGAACACACTCATGAACGGGATGATGGAGGGAAGGCTATTGGCCGTTCCATCCAACAGGTTTGCCCTGCGGTACGGATGTATGTTTTTTGCAGTACCTATCTTATTGAGGATCGGACCAAATGTCAGAATGGAGGCACTGGTCACACCGCCAAGTAAAATCGTGGTAACTGAAATCCCGATCATGCATATAAGTTCTGCTCCTTTTTTGCTGCCTGCCATTTTGCTGTTCAATATCTTTTCTGCAATCAGGTCCAGCATTCCTGCGTCACTCAAAACACCCATGATCCCAAAAATAGAGATCACCAATACACAGGTTGGTAAAATGTTATTGATCCCGTCGACCAAAAAACCTACTGCAGCATTGTTTGCCGCATCATTGGAAAATATCTGTGCCGGGGTGAACAGACCTGCGATCAGGCCGACTACGGTACCGGTTGCCAGTCCTACTAAAATTCCCTGATAGATATTACGGGTTTTAGTCGAAACGGTCAGCATCAGGCTGACTACTCCTCGCCGCAAGCAGCGAGGGTTCTTATGGTGGCATTCTGGCTCTCCCCGTACACTGCAGGGGCTTTGGAGGAGAGTTCTCTGCCAGAGCATCGTCACTTCGCGCCCAAAACCATCCGGAGAACGGCTGTATTGGCGGACGCATTCCATGTTTCTTTCAACATGCGGAAGGCATAGTCAGTCCTCCCTCGCAGTCTATAGTCAGGCGGCTTTG
>PPYE01432731.1_pt1 | contig 32743 bp, 28 predicted proteins | sample 1559881 | NCBI WGS metagenome assembly PPYE01 (sample SAMN08240022, study PRJNA423297) | Human gut metagenome, whole genome shotgun sequencing project.
GTGGGATTCGAACCCACGCGCCCTTGCGGACAAACGGTTTTCAAGACCGCCTCGTTATGACCACTTCGATATCTCTCCAACTTTGTACCGCTCAGTCAGCGACAAGTGATATTCTAGCATTATTGTCAGATGTTGTCAATACTTCTTTTTAAATTTTTTCCAGAAATTTTTCTGCGATAAAAATATCCTCCGGTGTGGTAATTTTTATATTCTCGTAGGAACCTTCTACCAGCTTGATTTTCCGGTCAGTATAAGTCTCCACAACCATAGCATCATCTGTAACCCCACTCATATCTCCCTGCCTTGCCCTGTCATGCGCTTTTTTAAGCAGATCATACCCAAATGCCTGGGGTGTCTGGATCATCCATACCCTGCTTCTTTCCGGAGTCTCTGATACCATATTGTTTTTATCTGCGATTTTTATGGTATCTTTAGAGGGCATCCCAACGGTACATGCCTGATACTCCACCGCCGCTGTCTTGACCCTCTGTATCATATCTTCTGTAACAAAAGGACGCGCTCCGTCATGGATGAAAACATAGTCTGTATCTTCACAGGCACAAAGTCCGGCATATACAGAATCATACCGCTCTTTCCCTCCGGCTGTCACAGTTCTCACTTTCGTAAATCCGTATAATTCTACAATTTCCTTTTTACAGAATTCTATACTTTCTTTTCCTGTCACTATAATAATATCATCAATTTCTCTGCTTTTCTGGAAACAGGCGAGGCTGTAATACAGCAGCGGTTTCCCTTTCAAAAGAAGAAACTGCTTCTGAACTTTGCTGTTCATTCTCTTCCCCTGTCCTGCTGCCAGAACGATAGCTGTACATTTCATCCTGCCTGCTCTCCTTCCCTATCTTTCTCCCAGCTTTAAATTAGGCACTGCATTCAGATCCAGTCCATGTCTGGTTCCTTTCAGATATTCATAATATGCAGCTACGCCGATCATCGCCGCATTATCTGTACAGAAAATCGGTGACGGATGATAGAACTCTATATGGTTTTCTCTGCACGCTTTTTCCATAGCTCCGCGCAAAGTGCTGTTGGACGCCACACCTCCTGCGATTGCCAGCTTGTTTATATGATAATCCTTCGCTGCTGCAATGGCATGTTCTGTCAGGACCTCTACCACACACCGCTGAAAGGATGCCGCAATATCAGCTTCCTGTATGGGAATCCCCTGCATTCTGCATTTATTCAAATGATTCAGAACTGCTGATTTCACTCCGCTGAAACTGAAATCATAAGGCGCTTCGTCTACTTTCGCCTTAGGAAAATCAATGGCGTAAGGATTTCCCTCTTTTGAGAGTTTATCAATCTTCGGTCCGCCAGGATATCCAAGACCAATGGCGCGCGCCACTTTATCAAATGCCTCCCCGGCAGCATCGTCTCTGGTCCTGCCCAATATTTCGAATTCTCCATAATCCTTTACAATCACCAAATGCGTATGACCTCCGGAAACTACCAGACATAAAAACGGCGGTTCCAGATCCGGATTTTCAATATAATTTGCTGAAATATGCCCTTCGATATGGTGGACCCCCACCAGAGGCAGATTTTTAGCAAAACTGATCGCTTTCGCTTCCGCAACTCCTACAAGCAGCGCTCCCACAAGCCCTGGTCCATAAGTGACTCCAATGGCATCCAGGTCATCCAGGGTAACTCCTGCTGTCTCCATTGCTTCCTCTATTACCTGATTAATCTTCTCAATGTGTTTTCTGGAAGCGATTTCCGGCACGACACCGCCATACAGCTTATGCAGGTCGATCTGGGAAGAAATAATATTAGACAGGATCGTCCGTCCGTTTTTCACCACAGAAGCAGCTGTCTCATCACAGGAGCTCTCGATTGCCAGAATTAAAATATCTTTATTATTTTCCATATTTCCTCTCCCTTTCTTTTCCGGAAAACTTATTCTTCCTCAAACTGCAGTTCCACAGACTGCCTGTCCCGCGCCGCAATGGTATTAGGGAAAATTTTCTGGGCTTCCTGCAAAGCTTCCTCCGGCCGTACCAGAGACGGGCTGTAATGAGTCAGCCACAGCTCCTTCACTTCCGCTTCCTTCGCCAGTGAGGCAGCCTCTGCAAAAGTCATATGCTTATATGCTTTTGCCTTCTGTTCCTTATCCTGTTCTCCGTACATGCCTTCACAGATAAACAGATCCGACTTTCTGGCGTTTTCAGAAATTGCCTTTATCGGACGGGTATCTGTAGTATAGGTCAGCTTGATTCCTTTCCGCGCCGGTCCAAGAACCATATCCGGCGTATAAGTGATTCCTTCTGCAGTAACTGTCTCCCCTTTCTGAAGGGAATTCCAGAATTTCAAAGGGATATTCTGTTCCTTTGCCCGGACAGCGTCAAACTTTCCGCCTCTTTTGATCTCCAGTGTATAACCATAGCAAGTCACATTGTGGTTTACCCGAAAAGCCGTAATATGATAACCATATATCTCAAAAGTTTCTTCCGGTTTTGTCAGCTCTATGCATTGAATTTCAAAGGGCAGCTCCGGCGCAATGACCCGAAGGGCAGACACTACCCGTACCAGGCCTTTAGGCCCGATAAGTGTCAGAGGCTCTGTCCGCTCCGCATTTCCCATGGTCAGAAGGAGACCGGGCAGACCGCTGATGTGATCTGCATGATAATGAGTAAAGCAGATTACATCAATGGGCTTAAAACTCCAGCCTTTTTCTTTTACTGCCACCTGGGTTCCTTCTCCACAGTCGATCATCAGGTTGCTTCCATTATATCTTGTCATTAAAGATGTCAGTTTTCTTCTGGGCAGAGGCATCATTCCCCCTGTTCCCAGCAGACATACGTCCAGCATATTCATTTCCTCATTTCTATCAAACTACAAGAATTCATTCTCAATTTCTTTTTCCGGAGGGATTCTGAAAGAAGATATCCATTTATCATAGCAGGCTTCACACAGATCAAACTTGTGGCTTTCTCCGTCTTTTTCAGAAAAATATCCCCAAACAACATGGGCAGAGAAAACCCCTTCCATGATCATGCCGTCCTCTACCTTGATCTCTTTCCCGCAGCAATTACAGTAAAGCTGTGCAAGCTGGTTTTTCAGTTCATCTTTGTATTTTCTCATTTTCATCCTCCTGTGCAACTTCCATCACTGTAGTTTCCTGTGTCATTATACACGATGAAATTCCGCAGGCACAGTGGGAATTACAGTTAAACCTAGTAAAAGATAACAGCTACTGTTTTCCCATAATACAGGCATCCTCCACGGGCGCTTCATAAAAATTTTTCCGTATCCCGAGCCGCCGGAAACCGCAGCCCTCATACAGCCGGATGGCTCTCTCATTGCTGCACCTTACCTCAAGAAAGTAAGAGGAAACCCCTTCTTCCTTCCCTTTTCCTTCCAGCGCCTGCATCAAAAGCTTTCCAATCCCTCTGCCCTGCGCTGACTTTTTCACGGACACATTGGTAATCTCACCTTCGTCCAGAGCACACCACATACCTGCATATCCCAGGATTTCCCCTTTTGACTCCGCTACAAGGTAAACAGCATTCTTATTCTGAACTGCCTTGGCAAATCCTTCTCTCGTCCATGGCTTTGAAAAATTCTCCGCCTCAATGACCGCCGCGGCCTCAGCGTCTTCTTCTGTAAATGCTCTGATACAGATTTCATCCTCTTGCACTTTATTCATTGTCAGACTTTCCAAGTCTCTGGGCCCTCTCTCTTTCTGCCTGGGATACCCTCAGATAATCCGGCGCATGCTCTGCCGCTGTCTGGATCTTTCCTTCTCTGTAATAGATCGCCCCCAAAGCCGCAACTGCCCCTGCGCGCTGACGGTTAAGATGTGCAGGTGCAAAGGTGCAGGGCACCTGGCATTTTTCTTCTATCATCTTTTTATACACAGGCACACCGTCTCCAAGAAAGATTACTTCTTTTCCCAAACTTTTCAGTTCCTCAAGAAGTTTCTCCATTGGGACAGCGTCCTGCTGCCTTATGGTTTCCAATTTGTGTTCCCGAAAACGGTAGATCCCTGTATAGACCTGATTTCGTCTTGCGTCCATGATGGGACAGATCACAGCATTGCTGTCTGTCTCATATAAATTATAAGCAAGGGCATCTACTGTAGGAACACCGATCAGCGGCTTATCCAGCGCCAGTCCCAGCCCTTTCGCTGTAGCGGAACCAATCCGCAGTCCGGTAAACGATCCCGGACCTGCCGCAACCGCAATGGCATCTAAGGATTCCAGATCCAGCTGGATCGCCTTTTTTACTTCATCCAGCATGGGAAGAAGCGTCTGAGAATGTGTTTTTTTATAATTCATCGTAAATTCAGCAATCAGGGTGTCGTCTTCCACTACAGCCACGGAAGCTACCAGCCCTGAACTGTCTATCGCCAGTATTTTCATGGTAAATCGCTCCTTTTCAAAGTATGTCCCGACTGTCATCCAGACCTTCAATGGTAATTTTCCTGTAATCAAATCCCCTCTCCGGTTCTTTCTCAATGGTGACACGGATTCTTTTTTCAGGAAGGATATCCTGGATCAGTTCCGCCCATTCAATCAGGCAGATGCCCTCTCCGAAGAAATAGTCATCGTATCCGATTTCCTCCATCTCTTCGATATCACCGATACGGTAAACATCAAAATGATAAAACGGCATTCTTCCTTCCTCATACTCCTGTACAATAGTAAAAGTGGGGCTGCTCACCGGCTCCGAAATGCCGATTCCTTTTGCCACCCCTTGAGTGAAGACCGTTTTTCCCACGCCCAGGTCCCCGCTGAGGGTATAAATCTGCCCCGGAAGGGCGCTTTTTCCTATTTTTTCACCCAGGGCAAATGTCTCCCGGGCACTGTTTGTCTCTATAATCATGAATAACCTCTTGCCTGTCCTTTTCAATTTGTTACAGCCAAAGTATAGCACAGAAATTTCCGGCTTGCACCTTTTATTTTTTCTGCTTATAATGAAAGCGACAATATTTTATCAAAATTTTAAAAGGAGATTTTAATATGGCAAATCCTATTGTTACCATTACCATGGCAAATGGGGATGTAATGAAAGCTGAATTATATCCTGAAATTGCCCCGAATACAGTCAATAATTTTATCAGTCTGGTAAAAAAAGGATTTTACGACGGTCTGATCTTTCACAGAGTCATCCGCGGATTTATGATCCAGGGCGGCTGTCCTGACGGAACCGGTATGGGCGGTCCCGGCTATTCTATCAAAGGCGAGTTTGCCCAGAATGGTTTTAAAAACGACCTTGCCCATACACCAGGCGTGTTATCCATGGCGCGGGCTATGCATCCAGACTCCGCAGGAAGCCAGTTCTTCCTTATGCATGAGGCAGCTCCACACTTAGACGGTGCCTATGCAGCTTTTGGAAAAGTGATTGAAGGCATGGATATTGTGAATAAAATCGCTGAGACACGTACTGATTTCAGAGATCGCCCTCTGGAAGAGCAGAAGATTCAGTCTATGACAGTAGAAACTTTCGGAACAGACTATCCGGAACCTGAAAAGTGCTGATGACAGCCAAAGGGACGCTGGCATTTAAAACTGCAGCGTCCCTCTTTTTTATACAAAATTTTATAAAAAACCGCCTGGATCCCCCCTTCCAAAAGCAGGATCAGTCGTCAAACAGCAGATACTCCCCCTGAGATACTGCATAATACAGCTCGCGAACCTTCTTCACCTGTGCTCTTGCACTGGTGGCCTCTGTTACTGCTTTTTTTATCTCCTCTTCTTTTCCTTTGGGAATCAGGATCTGCATCTTTACAGCCTCCGTATACTGAGAATCCATGACAGGGATCTCCCTTTGGGCGAAAAGATACTGAAGTTTTCCCACGCCGTTGTAATCCGTATCTACCTCTGCCAGAACTCCGTGATATTTAGTGATCACTCTGCTGCAGGCAAGCCCTTCCTGAACCGCTTTTGAATAGGCGCGCACCAGCCCTCCTGTACCCAGAAGCGTCCCGCCGAAATATCTGGTGACTACCACTGCGGTATCATACAGTTCTTCTCCTAAAAGTACATCCAGCATAGGTCTTCCTGCAGTACCCGACGGTTCCCCGTCATCGCTGCAGCGGACGATCTCTCTTCTTTCTCCGATAACATAGGCAAAGCAGTTGTGGGTGGCGTCCCAATATTTTTTCCGCATCTCTTCTATAAAAGCCGCTGCATCTTCTTCTGTTTTTACCAGGCGGGTAGTGGCAATAAATCTGGATTTTTTCTCTATGATCTCACCTTCTCCGCCTTCATAAATAGTTTTATAGCTCTCTAACATAATTTTCTCCGTTTCTTGTATGCTCTTTTAGCATTTTAGCATATTTTTCCCAAAGTGGGGAACATTTCTAAAAGAAAAACAGAAAAACGGAAAATCCCCGGGCAAAACATAAGTTTCTTGAATTAGACAATCTCATTTGTTATAATGGACGGGAAAAGGAGGAAACGCTAAATGAACTTTGGAAAACGGGCAACGGAAAAAAAGCGCAATGCCCTGTCTTCCCATTCTACCATGATGGGAAAAAAGGCGAATGTGTCTTTTCTGCGTATTATTTTCATCTCCCTGATTGCTCTGTTTGTAATCGGCGGTTGTATGGGCATCGGAGCATTCAAAGGACTCCTTGATGACGCCCCTGATATCTCAGAAATCAACATCGTTCCTGTGGGTGAAGCCACCTTCGTCTACGACGCCAACGGCGACCAGATGCAGAAGCTGACCTCTCCCAACTCCAACCGTATGCCGGTGGAACTGGAACAAATCCCTCTGGATCTGCAGCATGCAGTTATCGCCATTGAAGACGAACGTTTTTATGAACATAATGGTATTGATATAAAAGGTATTCTCCGCGCAGGTGTCAGAGGTCTGACGACCGGACACTTTTCAGAAGGAGCCAGTACCATTACCCAGCAGCTTCTGAAAAATAATGTTTTCACAGGCTGGACCAACGAATCTGCCATCGAGCGTTTTAAGCGTAAATTCCAGGAACAGTACCTGGCGCTTCAGCTGGAGAAACAGGTAAGCAAAGAAGTAATTCTGGAGAACTATCTGAACACCATTAATCTTGGAAACGGGAACTACGGCGTACAGGCAGCCGCACAGGATTATTTCGGCAAAGACGTAAAGGATCTGAACCTTTCGGAATGTACTGTCATTGCCGGTATCAGTCAGAACCCTACTATGTATAACCCTGTCCTGAATCCGGATAAAAATGCGGAACGCCGCAAAGACGTACTGGATAAAATGCTGGAGCAGGAATACATTACAAAAGAGCAGTATGATGAATGTCTTGCAGATAATGTATACGAACGCATTCAGTCTGTGGAGCAGCAGGAAGAACAGACCGACAATACCTACAGTTACTTTATCGATGAACTGACAGAACAGGTAATTGCAGATCTTCAGGAAAAAAGAGGCTATACAGAAGCTCAGGCATATAATGCTCTATACAGCGGCGGTTTAAGGATTTACACTACACAGGATCCTTCTATCCAGCAGATTTGTGATGAGGAATACCAAAATCCTTCGAACTTCCCTTCCGGGACTCAGGTCCTTCTGGATTACGCACTGACGGTTAAGCATCCCAACGGAGAAGAAGAAAGCTACAGCGATGAAATGCTGAAGACTTATTTCCAGCAGAATGAACGTTCTGACTTCTCTCTTTTGTTTGACAGCCAGGAGACCGCTCAGGCATATGTGGATCAGTACAAACAGACAATTCTGTCAGACGGAAGTGAAGTAGTGGCTGAGCAGGCAACTTTTACTCCCCAGCCTCAGTCTTCTATTGTTATCATGGATCAGCACACCGGTTATGTAAAAGCGATTGTGGGAGGCAGAGGAGAAAAGACCAGCAGCCTTACTTTAAACCGCGCTACAAACACACTGCGCCAGCCTGGTTCTACCTTCAAACCGCTGTCAGCCTATGCAGCAGCCCTTGATTCCGGAGAAATGACTCTGGACACTACTTTTGAAGATGAACCATACAATTATGCAAACGGTGAACCCCTGTACAACTATGACCACCAATATCACGGAACCGTGTCCATGTATGAAGCTATCATTCAGTCTTACAACATTCCTGCTGTTAAATGCATGGAAGAGGTTACACCGGAAGTAGGTGTTGAATATCTGAAAAAATTCGGTTTCACCTCCATTCTGGACCAGCCTACTACCATAGGAGATAAGATTTATTCCGATGTGAACCTTCCCACTGTGCTGGGCGGCATCACCCAGGGTGTGAGCAATCTGGAACTGACAGCAGCCTATGCTGCCATCGCCAACAACGGAACTTATATCAAACCTGTATTTTATACAAAGATCCTGGATTCCGACGGAAACGTTGTCATTGACAACACACCGGAGAAATCTACCGCTGTAAAGGCCAGCACCGCATACCTTCTCACTACCGCGCTGCAGGGGGTTGTCAACGAAGGGACTGGCTACCGTCTTCAGTTAAGCAATATGCCTGTAGCAGGAAAAACAGGTACAACGGATGACTACCGCAATCTGTGGTTTGCAGGCTTTACCCCTTATTATACCTGTTCCATCTGGTCTGGTTACGATGATAATACTGTACTGCAGTCAGGGACTATGAGGACTTACCACCAGACACTGTGGCAGAAGATCATGCAGAGGCTGCACAACGATCTTCCCTCTACAGAGTTTAAAATACCTTCTACCGTACAGGAAGTGTCCATCTGTACAGAAACAGGTCTTCTTGCCACTTCCAGCTGTCCGTCCGAGACCAAGGTCTACGATACAGAGAATGTTCCGACCAGATACTGCAGCGGACATGAGACTTACACCTACTATGAACCGGAGTGGAGTCCTGATGAATATGTTCCTGAGGAAACCGTTCCGGAAGAGACTGTTCCGGAAAGCAGCAGCACAGAAGAATCCACCTCCGAGGAAGGTTCTGCAGCAGAAGGAACTGAAGAAAATCAGGATGCCCAGCAGCCGGCAGAAGGTGAAACTCCCGGTACAGAAGAACAGCCGTCTGAGGAGGGTTCTGCTGACGGCGGCGAAGAAATTACCGCTCCTGATGAATAATTTCAAAGAACAGGCATCAGAACGTATGCTGTATAAAATGTTTCATTGCATAAAAAACGCTTCTGTCTGAGTTTGATCAGACAGAAGCGTTTTTTTGTCTTTATTTGCTTAATATCAATTTTGCCGCACCGTAAATTCCAGCGTCATTTCCCAGCGTAGCCAGTTTGATCGGTGTATCTTTGCATCCCTTGAATGCATGTTCTTTAAACTCCTTTTCCACGCAGTCAATGAGTATCTGTCCTGCTTTGGAAACTCCTCCTCCCAGGACAATTACATCAGGATCCACTACACAGGAAAAAACAGACAGTGCTCTTCCCAGATATCCCGCAAATTTAGCCACAACTTTTCCTGCCAGTACGTCGCCTTCTTTATACGCATCAAAAACATCTTTTGCTGTTATGTTATTCCTTCCTCTCAGCACGGAAGCTTCTTCAGAAGCTTCCAGAGCTTTATTCGCCAGATTCGCGATACCGGTGGCAGATGCATACTGCTCCAGACAGCCTTTGTTTCCGCAGTTGCAGGCAACCGTCTCATGCGGATTTACCGCAGCATGTCCGATCTCTCCTCCGGCCCCGTGAGCTCCTGTGACAATCTTTTCATTGATAATGATTCCTCCGCCCACACCGGTGCCAAGGGTAGCGAGAATCAGGTTTTTTGCTCCCTGTCCGCCGCCTTTCCACATTTCACCCAGGGCAGCTACATTAGCATCATTTCCCGCCTTTACCGGAAGTTCTGTCATATCTCCCAGTTCTTTCTCAATATTTTTTCTTCCCCAGTGGAGGTTTACTGCACAGGCAATCTCTCCATTTTCTTCAATGGGGCCCGGAAGACCGATGCCGATACCAGCAACTTCCGTTTTCGCAATTCCCTTTTCTTCCATTTTTCCCTGCACCGCAGCTGCGATATCTGGAAGGATCTCTTTACCGCAGTCCTCTGTACGGGTTGGTATCTCCCATTTATCTACAATCGTTCCATCATTATAAAACAAGGCACATTTTACAGTAGTACCTCCCACATCAATTCCAAAACAATACTTTTCCATAAGAATCAATCCTCTCCTTCGCTTCTTTTTCTTGCCATATTTTCCTGCACACGGCGGTAAAGCTCCTGTGCAGCGTTATATCCCATCTTTTTCTGTCTGTGGTTGACTGCTGCAGATTCTACAATAACTGCCAGATTTCTTCCCGGACGGATGGGCAGAGAATGGCAGACAACTTTGTTTCCAAGAAATTCTGTATATTCCTCTTCCATTCCAAGACGATCATACTCTTTGTCTCTATTCCATTCTTCCAGCTTAATGACCAGATCAATGGACTGAGTGTCTTTTACACTTTCCACACCAAACAGAGTCTTTACATCAATAATGCCGATACCTCTCAGTTCAATAAAGTGACGGGTGATATCCGGTGCAGAACCCACCAGAGTTACATCGCTGACACGGCGGATCTCCACCACATCATCACTGACAAGACGATGCCCTCTTTTAATAAGCTCCAGAGCAGCCTCACTCTTTCCGATACCGCTCTCACCCATGATCAATACACCTTCACCATACACATCCACCAGGACTCCATGAATAGAAATGCAGGGAGCCAGCTGTACGTTCAGCCATCGGATGATCTCTGCCATAAAAGCGGAAGTAGTATTTCTGGTCACCAGCACAGGAACATCATATTTCCGCGCTAACTGCAGCATATCATTATCCGGCTCTGTCATGGTAGTAAAGACCACGCAGGGAATCTTGCTGGATACAAACCGCTCAAAAGCTTTATTCTTTTCATCTCTTTCCAGATTCATCAGGTAGCTGTACTCCACATAACCGATGATCTGAACGCGCTCATTGGCAAAATGCTCCAGATATCCGGTCAGCTGCAGCGCCGGACGGTTGATCTCTGGAGTGTTGATTCTTTTTGCAGAAATATCAATATCCGGTGTTTTGTTAAACAGGTTCAGTTCCTGTATCATTTTTTTCAGTTCTACACCTTTCATGCTGTAATCTCCTTCTTTCAGTCTTAATTAGCTTCATTTTATCACATGGTATCCGGCAGTTCAACAGCCGGGTCTTCCTTTTCTTCCTTCTCTTTATGAAAAAAGTCGTAGACCTGACGTGCTGCCCTTTCATTCATGGATTCAATCTGAGAAAGTTCTTCCACTGTCGCATCCCGGATTCCTTCAAGCCCTTTATAATGTTTCATCAGTGCTTTTCTACGGGCCGGTCCCACACCCGGAATATCTTCCAAAAGGGAATGGACCTGCCCTTTGCTCCGCAGGGAACGGTGATACTCAATTGCAAATCTGTGTGCTTCGTCCTGAACCCTGGTAATCAGCTTAAAGCCTTCGCTGTCCTTATCAATCGAAATCTCCTGATTATTAAAATAAAGTCCCCGGGTCCTGTGATGATCGTCTTTTACCATACCACATACCGGGATCTTCAGGTTCAGTTTTTGCAGAACATCCAGGGCAATATTCACTTGTCCTCTTCCTCCGTCCATAAGGATCAGATCTGGAAATCTGTTAAAACTGCCGTAATCCTGCTCCAGGTTTTCTTTCTCTCGCGCCTCCTGTTCATCCAGCCCGTGAACAAAACGGCGGGTAAGCACCTCTTCCATGCTGGCATAATCATTCGGGCCCTTAACCCACTTGATCCTGAATTTCCTGTAGTCACTGCGTTTTGGTTTCCCTTTTTCGTAAACCACCATAGATCCCACTGACTGAAAACCACTGATATTGGAGATATCATACGCCTCCATACGGTAAATATCTTTTATGCCCAGAAGATCTGCAATCTCCTTCACAGCTCCGATGGTCCTTCCTTCTTCTCTCTTGATCTTTTCCTTATCCTGCCTGAGTACCATCTGAGCATTCTGATAAGCCAGTTCCACCAGTTTTTCCTTTGTACCCTTCTTAGGCACCAGGATCTTTACCTTTCTGCCTCTGCGCTTTTCCAGCCATTCCTCGATCAATTCCTGATCCTCAATCTCCTCCTGCACCATGATCTCCCGGGGAATGAATGGAGTACCCGCATAAAACTGTTTCAGAAAACTGGAAAGTATACTGCTGCGGCTGTCTCCCTGGGCGATTTTCATATAAAAATGATCCCTGCCGATCAGCTTTCCATCCCGGATAAAGAATACCTGGGCAACTGCATCCTCCTGATCCGCGGCTATAGCTGCTACATCCCTGTCATCCCTGTGCTGGTCCGTAATCTTCTGCCGTTCGCTGATCTTCTCTACGCTCTGCATCAGATCCCGGTACTGGGCAGCTTCCTCAAAGTTCATTTCTTCGGAAGCCTTATACATTTTCTCTTCCAGTTCTTTCAAAATTACCTTGTGATTGCCGTTTAAAAAGTCCAATACCTGGTTTACCTGCTCTCTGTAGGCTTCTTTGGAAATATATCCCTGGCAGGGAGCATCGCACTGTTTGATGTGATAATACAGACAGGGGCGCTCCTTTCCAATATCTCTTGGGAGAACCCTGGCGCAGGAGCGCAGACGATACAGCTTCCTTGTCAGCTCAATGACGTCCTTTACCGCACCGGAACTGGTATAGGGACCATAGTATTTGGACTTATCTTTTTTCATCCTCCTGGCAAAAAGTACCCGTGGAAATTCTTCTCCCACAGTCACTTTAATAAAGGGATAAGTTTTATCATCCTTAAGCATGGTATTATACTTGGGGCGGTGCTCTTTTATCAGATTACACTCCAGTACCAGTGCCTCCAGTTCTGAGTCTGTAATGATATACTCAAAACGGGCAATCTGCTCCACCATCTGCTCCTTTTTAATCCCAAGATTCCGGCTGCTCTGAAAATACTGCCGCACTCTGTTTTTCAGGCTGATCGCTTTTCCCACATAGATAATAGTATCATTTTTATCATGCATAATATACACGCCGGGACGGGAAGGAAGCTTCTTTAACTCTTCTTCTATATCAAACATTTTTCCACCTGTTTTCTTTCGATTTTCCTTTCCTGTGCACTCTGTTTTAACAGAAGGTATAAAAGGAGCTGCCACATTAATCAAATCCAAAAATATTTATACATTTTATTGCTCAGTCTGTGCCGCTTTGAGCCTATAGTCTCAAAGCTATGCGCGACAAATTCGCATAAAATGTATAAATATTCCTTATATATGACTAATGCGACAACCCCTTATCTTTACATATTCCTCTTGTTTCTACAATTCAAAGGCTGCTTTCCGGATAGCTTTCTGTTCCGTTCTGCACAGGTTCCCGGGAAGCCGTGCCATCCTGTGTTTCCGCAGGATTCGATACCGGAAGCTCTGACACAGTTTTTTCAGCAACTGCCTGCAGACGCGCCTTCTCCTCCACACGCTGCTTTGTCTCCGGTTCCTGAATCCCTTTTGCCTCACGGAAGATCTTCATAAATTCTTTTCCTGTGATAGTCTCTTTCTGGATCAGGAACTCTGCGATCTTGTCCAAAACATCTCTGTTTTCACTAAGCAGGCGTTTTGCCTCATCGTAAGATTTCTTCAGAAGCTTCATCACCTCATGGTCAATCTCCGTGGCAGTGGAATCACCACAGTTCAGCATAGCTCTGCCGTCCAGATACTGACTCTGTGTTTCCGCAAGTCCCATAAGACCGAAACGGTCAGACATACCATACTGAGTGATCATTGCTCTCGCTACCTTAGTTGCCTGTTCAATATCATTGGCAGCCCCTGTAGTAACAGTATCAAATACAATCTCTTCTGCTGCTCGTCCACCCAGATATCCTACCAGCATAGCTTCCAGTTCTTTTCTTGTATTTAAATATTTCTCTTCTTCCGGAACATGCATAACATATCCCAGAGCTCCCATTGTTCTGGGAACAATCGTAATCTTCTGCACAGGTTCTGCGTCTTTCTGAAGAGCGCTTACCAATGCATGTCCCACCTCATGGTAGGAAACAATCCTGCGCTCTTCCGCACTTAATATCCTGTCTTTTTTCTCTTTCCCCACCAGGACCACTTCCACAGCCTCTAAAAGATCTTTCTGAGAAACTGCCTTTCTCCCATTCTTGACCGCAAGAATAGCTGCCTCATTGATCATGTTGGCCAGGTCTGATCCCACTGCTCCGGAAGTAGCCAGCGCAATCCCTTCCAAATCTACTGTCTCATCAAGAGACACATTCTGAGCGTGAACCTTCAGAATACTTACACGCCCCTTCAGGTCCGGGCGATCCACAATCACACGGCGGTCGAAACGTCCCGGACGAAGAAGCGCCGGATCAAGGACTTCAGGACGGTTGGTAGCCGCCAGAATTAAAAGCCCTTTGGAAGTGTCAAAACCGTCCATCTCTGCCAGAAGCTGGTTCAGCGTCTGCTCCCTTTCATCGTTTCCGCCGTATCTGGTGTCGCGGGTCTTTCCAATAGCATCTACTTCATCGATAAAGATAATGCAGGGTGCATTTTTCTTCGCCTCTTCAAACAAATCTCTTACTCGTGAGGCTCCCACACCCACAAACATTTCCACAAAGTCAGAACCTGACAGGGAAAAGAAAGGCACATGTGCTTCTCCTGCCACTGCCTTGGCAAGCAATGTCTTTCCTGTTCCCGGAGGTCCCACAAGAAGGGCTCCTTTCGGAAGCTTTGCCCCGATAGCTGTATATTTACCGGGATTATGAAGGAAATCCACCACTTCCTGCAGGGACTCTTTGGCTTCATCCTGTCCTGCCACATCTTTGAATGTGATCCCGGTTTCTTTCTGTACATATGCCTTTGCCCGGCTCTTTCCTACACCTCCCATCATACCGCCGCCTTTATTCATACGGCGGAACAGAAAACTTAAAAATCCCACCATGATGGCAACCGGTATAATAATGCTCAGAAGCCCGTACAGAAGCTGTCCCATGACATCAGGCTTCTCTTCCTTAAATTCTACACCGGCCTCCTCCAGACGCTTGGTAACCTCATTTCCGTCTTCCGTGGGAACTGTATACAATGTGGTCTGTATCCCCATGCTCTGCTGTACTCTTGGCGTAATTTCAAGAGAACTCGACTGGATAACAACACTCTCCACTTCGCCTTCTTCCAGCATTTCAATAAATTCGCTGTATGCAATCTCATTCGAAACACCTCTGGTCATTCTTGTCAGCATATTCACGCATACCAGAACAACCATGATGCAGATCAGCAGAATCAACAGCGACTGTTTATTTTTAGGTCCTTCACCATTGGGACCTTTGTTCTGATTTTGATCCATTTTTCTCCTCCTCATACTATCTCTTCTATTATAAAGATTACCCGGTTATAAATCAATAACAACATTGTGAAAAACTGGACACATTTATTAAAGTTTTGTAAATTTATGTTGAATGTGTACAAAATAAAATATTTTTTTCTGTTCCTCTGGAATTCTCCCCGGTTTTTGTAGTATACTAACGCAGTAATAGATCTTATCGGATTATTCCGACTCACAAAAATATAGATAAAGGGGCATAAAGAATGAAAATAGGATTTGATAACAACAAATATTTATCCATGCAGTCAGAGCATATCAAAGAACGGATCAACCAGTTCGACAATAAGCTGTATCTGGAATTCGGCGGGAAACTCTTTGATGATTACCACGCATCCAGAGTTTTACCTGGTTTCGCCCCGGACAGTAAGCTGAGAATGCTTATGCAGCTTTCTGACCATGCTGAGATCGTTATTGTCATCAGCGCAGGTGACATTGAAAAAAATAAAGTACGCGGCGATCTGGGCATCACCTATGACATCGACGTACTCCGCCTGATCGATTCCTTTAAGGAAAGAGGTTTATTTGTAGGAAGCGTTGTAATTACCCAGTATTCCGGCCAGCACAGTGCGGATGTCTTCAAGAAAAAGCTTGAGGATCTGGGCATCAAAGTTTATCTTCACTACCCCATCGAAGGCTACCCAAGCAATATCCCTCTTATTGTAAGCGATGAAGGATACGGAAAAAATCAATATATTGAAACCTCACGTCCTCTGGTAGTCATCACTGCTCCCGGACCCGGAAGCGGAAAAATGGCAACCTGTCTCTCCCAGCTGTACCACGAACATAAGAGAGGCATCCATGCAGGCTATGCTAAATTTGAAACATTCCCTATCTGGAATATTCCTCTGAAGCATCCGGTAAACCTGGCATACGAAGCAGCTACCGCTGACCTCAATGACATCAATATGATCGACCCCTTCCATCTGGAAGCCTACGGAGAAACTACTGTAAACTACAACAGAGATGTGGAAATTTTCCCTGTACTCAGCGCTATCTTTGAACGCATTTTCGGAAAATGCCCCTATCAGTCACCTACGGACATGGGCGTAAATATGGCAGGAAACTGCATTGTAGATGATGAGGTGTGCAGAGAGGCTTCCAAACAGGAAATCATCCGGCGTTACTACCAGGCCCTCGCCGGACGTTTGGAAGAGACAAGCACAGATGAGGAAGTCTTTAAATTGGAGCTTCTGATGAAGCAGGCAGGCATCTCACCGGAAAACCGCAAGGTTACAGTTGCCGCAAAAGAAAGAGCTGAAAAGACCGGCAGCCCTGCCGCTGCTATAGAACTGGAAGACGGACGCATCATCACTGGAAAGACATCCGACCTTTTAGGCGCTTCCGCCGCTCTTCTTCTGAATACACTGAAAGAGCTGGCAGGAATCCAGCACAAGATCCATGTGATTTCTCCGGTTGCTATTGAACCCATCCAGAAACTGAAAACAGAGTATCTGGGCAGCAAAAATCCGCGGCTTCACACAGACGAAGTCCTGATTGCCCTTTCCAGCAGCGCCGCTACCAGTGACGTTGCCAAACTTGCTCTGGAACAGCTTCCCAAATTAAAGGGGTGCCAGGTTCATTCCTCTGTGATGCTTTCCTCTGTAGATAAAAAGACATTCAAAAAATTAGGCGTACAGCTTACCTGCGAACCTGTCTACGAACATAAAAAACTGTATTAATTCTGCAGAATATGAAAGAACGCCGCAATACCGCAAGAGAGGGTAAAATCCCCTATTGCGGCGCACGCCTCCTGCCGGCAGGACTTTCCCTACAGAACATGCAAAAACAGGCATATACCCCAAACGGTATATGCCTGTTTTTCATTCTTCCTATTCATCTGTTCATCAGGATCAGTCATCGTATCCGTTAGGATTCTGTGACTGCCATCTCCAGGAATCTGCACACATCTCTTTGATTCCGTACTCCGCTTTCCAGCCCAGCTCTTTTTCTGCTTTTTCTGCGCTTGCATAGCAGGTAGCAATATCGCCCGCACGGCGAGGTTTGATTACATATGGAATTTTTACTCCTGTAGCCTCTTCAAAATTCTTTACAATGTCAAGAACACTGTATCCATTTCCCGTACCCAGATTGTAGATCTTAAGACCTGCTTTCTCTTCAATCTTTTTCAGTGCCTTTACATGTCCCTTTGCCAGATCTACCACATGGATGTAGTCTCTCACGCCTGTTCCGTCCGGAGTGTCATAATCATTTCCGAATACACCCAGTTCCTTCAGTTTTCCTACTGCCACCTGAGTAATATACGGCATCAGGTTATTGGGAATACCATTTGGATTTTCCCCGATGGTACCGCTCTGGTGAGCTCCGATGGGGTTAAAGTATCTCAGAAGTACTACATTCCATTCAGGATCTGCTTTCTGGATATCTGTAAGAATCTGCTCCAGCATAGACTTTGTCCATCCATAGGGGTTCGTGCACTGTCCCTTTGGGCATTCTTCTGTGATAGGCACAAATGCCGGATCTCCGTATACTGTTGCGGAAGAAGAAAAGATAATATTCTTCACGCCGTGCTTTCTCATCACATCTACCAGAGTAAGTGTTCCCGCAATGTTGTTTTCATAATATTCCCATGGCTTCTGTACTGATTCGCCTACTGCTTTCAGCCCTGCGAAATGAATACAGGAATCAATGGCTTCCTTTTCAAATATATCATTCAATGCTTCTCTGTCCAGAATATCTGCTTTATAAAATTTTACCGGCTTTCCTGTAATCTTTGCAACTCTATCCAGAGATTTCTCACTGGAATTTGCAAGATTATCCACAACTACAACCTCATATCCTGCATTTTGAAGTTCCACCACTGTATGGCTTCCGATATAACCTGCTCCGCCTGTTACTAAAATTGCCATCTTCTATTCCTCCTTGAGAAACATATTTTTTATACCTTACTATTAATACTTTATCACTTTTCTTTGGAAAAAGAAAGTAAATTTTACAATTACAGAGTTATCTGTATTTTTTTACAATTTCCTTCATCTTCTCTTCTTTTTCTTCCATATCCTTCACCAGCTTAAACTGAGTGCGGCACCTGTCCAGATTATGTCCTTCCCTGTGGACCTTAAAATAATGATCTCCCTCCAGATAGTCAGTCAGAAAACGCATACCGCATTCAAATGTCATGGTCATAGCTCCCATGGGCAGCATGTCCAGTTCTGCATCTGTCAGACTTCCCTGACATCCTTCAATAAATCCCTTTGTATATAGTTCAAACAGTTCCAGGTCACAGGATACCTTAGACAGATCCTTTTCGTCTTCTGCTCCCGTGCTGGCACCAAAGCGGATAGAATCTCCAAAATCATTTACTGCAAGCCCCGGCATAACTGTATCCAAGTCAATAACGCAGATTGCCTTACCTGTAACATCATCGATCATAATATTATTTAATTTTGTATCATTGTGGGTAACTCTTAAAGGAATCTTCTTTTCTGCCAGCATATCACACAGCACATGGGCAAGTTTCTCTCTGTCAAGGACGAACTGAATCTCCTTCTGCACATCTTTTGCCCTGCCGCAGACATCTTCTTCCACTGCCTTTTTAAACTTTGCGAAACGATCCACAGTGTTATGGAAATCTACAATGGTCTCATGAAGAGTTTCTGCAGGGTAATCAGCAAGCAGACCCTGGAAATGTCCAAATGCCACCGCACTCTGATAAAAATCTTCTTTCTTCTCCACCTGATCATAGGTGGTAGCCCCTTCGATGAACAGATAAGCTCTCCAGTATTCTCCGTCACAGTCCACATAAAAAGCCTTTCCATCTTTTGTGGGAACAAGATTCAGTGTTTCCCTTTCCGGCTCTCCCCCGTTTTCTATGATCTTCTTTTTCAGCCAGGAAGTAACTCCCACGATATTTTCCATAAGTTCTTCCGGTTTTAAAAAAATGCTCTTATTCATTCTCTGAAGAATGTATCTTTTGGTTTTCTCTTCTGTCTGAAAGGTCAGGCGGAAAGTGTCATTGATATGTCCGCTTCCATAAGGAATTCCTTCTGTATAAGTTCCTTCAAACTGAAAATTTTCAATTATTTCCTGTGTTATCTCTGCCATTGCTTACTTTTCCTCCCACAGTTTCTCCGGGTACAGTCCCTTATCTTTTAATGCCTGGATTGCCGCAACAACCACTGGTTTATCCTCTTTATAGGTCACTCCATACCATTTGTCCAGAGATTTTAATACTTGCACAGTAGCTTTCCCTTCATTCAGAAGTTCATCTACTACAAAAGGCAGGAAGTATTCGCACTTTAATGGATTCTTTTCCAGATTCTCATCCAGGAATTTTGCGAATCTGTTCTTCAATTCTCCAAGAATGCTTTCTGTGAATCCCCACATATTCATAGATACTGTGCTTCCCTCTGGGATCACTGTCCAGGTAGCGCCGTCATCTTCTGTGTATGCGGTCTCCTGGCCTCTCTTCTCAATATGCGTTCTCTCATTGATCTCCTGCAGATAACTGTTTTCATCTGTAACGCAGACACCTCTTGCCACGTGACCGTTCTCTGTCAATGTATTTTCCAGTACATAACCTACCATAGTATAACGGTACTTTTCGTCATCCTCATGTGTAGTCAGGTAATCATAGATCATCTGAAATGCATGGCTGCCGTAATAGTCATCTGCATTGATCACTGCAAAAGGCGCATCCACAGTTCCAAGGCAGCTTAAGATGGCATGTCCTGTTCCCCATGGTTTCACTCTTCCTTCCGGAACCTGGTAGCCCTCCGGAAGATTGTGAAGATCCTGGAATACATATTCTACCTGGATCACCTTACTCATTCTGTCTCCGATTGCAGCCTTAAAATCCGCCTCATTTTCCTTTTTGATAATGAAAATAACCTTTTCAAATCCAGCCTTCACCGCATCATAGATAGAAAAATCCATGATAATATGTCCCTGGCTGTCTACCGGGTCTATCTGCTTCAATCCTCCGTAACGGCTTCCCATACCTGCTGCCATAACTACCAACACTGGTTTCTTCATTTTATGATCCCCTTTCATTCAAACTATCTGTATACTATCTTATCAGAATTCCGAAAAATTTCTTTGCATTAAATTTTTGTTTTTTTGTCATTTCTATTCCTTTATGTCTGCACACAAAAAGCCCCAGGATATCCTGAGGCTTTTTTCATCAACCTTTTACACCGCCGCCTGTAACACCGGCAATAATCTTCTCGGAAAGGAAGATATAAAGCAGGAAGGTTGGTAAGAATACAATGATAACTGCTGCAAACAGTCCGCCGTAATCTCCGGTATACTTCATACCGTTGACGATCTGAAGCAATCCAACGCCAACAGGTGTCATCTCTGTTGATGTTGCAAAAATAAGTGCCATGAAGAATTCATTCCATACACTCAGGAAGTTGAAGATAGTAACTGTTACGATTGCCGGCTGAATCAGAGGCAGCATAATCTGCCAAAAAGTTTTGCCCGGCGTACATCCGTCAATAGCTGCCGCTTCTTCATAGCTTCTTGACAAGCTGGCAAAGAAGTTCAGCAGGTAAGTCGTGGTAAAGGGCACACGGATGAAAATGTACAGGATCATCAGCAGGATCCTTCCGCGGATGTGGTACTGCGCTGTCAGCGCGTAGATCGGCATGATGATCATAACTTCCGGAATACTCATAGCAAGGATCAGACTTGTCTTGATGGGTTTGTTTCCAAGGAATGTATATCTGGATAATACATAGGCGGCGGGAGCTGAAATCAGGATAACTGCCACACAGGAAACAACTGAGTATAACAGAGAGTTCATGAAGAACACAGAAACATTGCTGCTGTTCCATGCATTTGCATAATTTTCAAAATGAAAACCGCTTTCAAATTTAAATACGGCTCCGGAAAAGATTTCTCTGGAAGTGGAAAGACTGGCTGCCAGAATCCAGATAAGGAAAGCCGCTGTAAAGGCAATCCAGATGAGCACGATCAGGTAGCCGGGAAGAAGGGCCGCCTCTTTCTTCCAGTTGATCTTCTCCTTATATACAACTTTTTCTTTCTTACTCATTTTTTCACTCCATTCTGCGTTACGTGCCGCTTGTCACTAGAACTCTAAATCATCGTCTTTGATCAGCTTATTCATGATGAAGTAAATAAGTCCTACAAAGACAGCCAGTACAACACCAATAGCAGCGCCGGCTCCGGCATCTCTCTGCACGTTTCCTGTAGTACCGAATACTGTATCATACAAATAAACTACCGGTACAATAGTAGATGCCTCTGTGCTGACCGGAGCAAACATCTTTGACCAGAGGAAGAATGTAATACAGTTTACACTCCAGAACGTAATATTTGTTTTGAAAATGCTGCGCAGAAGAGGCATTGTGATGCTCACAAACTGCTGGACTTTGCTGGCACCATCAATGGTGGCTGCCTCATATAAATCAGCCGGAATACGCTCGATACCGCTGATAAAGATCAGCATGTAATAGCCTACAGCACCGAAGGTAAAGGCAAAAAGCATTGCCCAGAACTTCATGTCAGTTCCCAGCCAGTTTTTTCCTTCCAGTCCCACAGCCTCCAGGAGCTGGTTCAGAAGACCATAATCCTGGTTGTATATATACTGGATCCACATGGTCGCCAGTGCAACAGCACTGATGATGTTTGGCAGGTAGATTGCCGCACGGAAGAATTTCTTAAAGCGGATGCCGCTGGTAAGAATAACTGCAAAAAGCAGTGCGAAGCAAAGAACAATAATACCGCCTACCAGCCAGATCAGCAGCATGTTGGTCATAGCTCTCTGAAACGTAGGGCTGCCGAAAATCTTAATATAATTATCAACCCCGTTGAAAGTCCAGTCTGACACAGAAGCAGTTACACTTTCAATGCCAAAGAAACTCATGAGTACCGTTCGGATTACCGGATACAGATACATAATGAGAAGACTCAGAAGACAGGGAAGAATAAATGCGATAATAAATGATTTCTTTCTTTTCATTTTCTATATCACCTTTCTTAATCATACTTAAAGGTAATGGATTTTCCCTTATGGTGAAGAATAAAGAGGTGACGCTGAAACAGCGTCACCTCCGGTCAGTTCAGAATTTTTTAGTATAAAGCATCCAGAGCTGCTGCAAAGTCAGCACCTGTATCATAGCTGCCTTCATACAGTTTTACAACGATTTCCTGAATCTGGGACAGTAAATCTGCATTTGCATTCAGACCCATGTTCCATGTCAGAGGAGAGGTTGTATTATTCAGAACTTCAACAGTACCATTCTGAGATGCAGGAGCTGTGTTTGACGGATCAGCCGGAATCTGTCCTGCTGTATCAGCCATCTTCTGGTCATATTCACCGGATGTAATAAAGGTTGCCAGATCAAATGCAGCCTGCTGATTCTCACTGTATTTTGTAACTGCGATAGAGTTAGCACCTGCATATGCGCTTGCAGAATCAGCGCCGCCTTCTACTGAAGGATAGTTAAACAGACCCCAGTTCAGCTCAGTCTGTGTATTGTTGTTTACTTCAGATGTAACATAGTTTGCGCAGACAACCATTGCCACGTCCTGATTCAGTCCCATCTTGTTCTGGCTTGCCGGATACTCATCCGGAGCGCCCTCTGCAAGATATCCTGCTTTTACGAACTCGATCATATCGTCAGCAGCCTGAGCCACTTTTTCATTCTGGCTCCATCCGCCGTTTGTAGCTAACTCAGCAGTTGCATCCTGTCCGATATATCTTGCCAGATGATATCCGAAGAAGAACGGAGCATATGTGCTGTCCAGCGCCATCGGGGAAATATCATTGTCTTTTAAAGTCTTGCACACTTCCAGGAATTCGTCCCATGTTTCAGGTGTTTCTGTGATTCCTGCTTTTTCAAACAGATCCTGATTGTAGAAAACACCACCTACCTGAGGCTGTTCTGTAACACATGGAAGGAATCCTGCCCATTCTGTTGCCTGATCATTGAATACTGCAAAGCTCTGATCTGCGTATCCTGCTGCATCAGCCATCTCTGTCAGGTCTGCCACATAATCTTTGTAGTTATTTGCGATTCTGTTGTAGTCATCTTCAAACAGGTCAATATTTTCCTCTGCTTCCAGTGAGGAGGAAAGGATATTCTTGATATCACGGCCCTTCCATTCAATGGTAACCTTCGCACCTGTCTGTTCCTGGAAAGCGTCAACTGCTTCCTCAAGAACCTGTCCCTGAGGCTCTGCGTTTGTCCACATAGACCAGTATGTAAGCTCAACTCCGTCATACTGATTGCCGCCTTCTGCAGAAGCCTCATCTCCTGATTCTGTGGAAGATGTGTCTTCTGTTGACGCGGAGCTGTCATCTGAACTGCTGCCGCATCCTGTCAGGACTGTTGTTCCAACCATAGCCGCGCATAACAGCAGTCCAACTAATTTCTTTTTCATAGTACATGACCTCCTTAAAAGTATATTTTGGTACTTTACTTGGTTTTCTGGCAGAAATCCCTCTGCCCTTATGCTCACATTATATCACTTTCCGCAAAGTTGTATTTACACAATCTACTCATCTATTTGCACAAACGTCCATTTCCTTTGGTTATTATGTATATAGTTTTTCTATTTCCTTCATTATTTTACACATTTAAAGCTTTTTTCTTCTTTTTCTTATGCTGTTCTTTTCATCATTTTATACAGTAAATTTTTCTATTTTTTCTTCTTTGCTAAAGATTGTACATTCTGTTCCTTTGTATCTTATCATACATAAAGTTTGCATTTCTGTTCACTTTGCTTGTTTTTTTTTCAAAAAACCGTTATATTCTTAACTATAAGCAACAAACACTAGGAAATTCACCCAAAAGGAGGATATTTATGAAACGTCCCAATATTCTTTTAATCATGACAGACCAGATGCGTGGGGACTGTATGGGCTCTGCAGGACATCCGGATGTAAAGACCCCTTATCTGGATACACTTGCAAGCAGAGGTGTCTCCTTTGATAATGCCTACAGCGCATGTCCCAGCTGCATTGCCGCCCGGGCCGCTCTCCATACTGGCATGTCACAGGAACACCACCGCAGAACCGGCTACGAGGACGGCATTCCCTGGGAATATGAACACACTCTTGCCGGGGAACTTTCAAATGCTGGATATTATACCCAATGCGTAGGCAAAATGCATGTACATCCCCTGCGCAATTACCTGGGTTTCCACAATGTAGAGCTTCATGACGGTTACCTTCACAGTGCCCGCTACACCAGCGTTTCCTGGCAGGAATCTCAAAAGCAGGCAGACGACTATTTCCACTGGCTGAGACAGCAGGCAGGGGTGGATGCCGATGTAACAGACACTGGTCTCGAATGCAACAGCTGGGTGGCACGTCCCTGGATCTATGACGAAAAATATCATCCCACCAACTGGGTAACTGACCGCAGCATTGACTTTTTGAGGCGCAAGGATCCTACCAAGCCTTTTTTCCTTATGGCCTCCTATCTGCGTCCTCACCCGCCATTTGACGCGCCGTCTTATTACTTTGACATGTACAAACATAAATGTCTCACTCCGCCGGCTCTTGGCGACTGGGAATCTGACGAACTGCTGAAAAGTCAGGGACGCGTCTTTGATTCTAAGTGCGGTCCCATAGATCCGGAACTGATCCGGGAAGCACAGACAGGATATTACGCCTGCATCACTCATCTGGATCATCAGATCGGAAGGCTGATCCAGGCCCTTGTAGAATATGAACTGTATGACAATACCCTGATCCTGTTCTGCGCAGACCATGGGGAAGAACTGTGTGACCACCACTTTTTCAGAAAATCCCTCCCCTATGAGGGAAGCACACGAATCCCTATGATCCTCTCCGGAAATGAGCAGATTCTTCCCGGCATCAAGCAGGGTTCTGTATGTCATTCTGTAGTAGAACTGCGGGATGTAATGCCCACGCTTCTGGATTTTGCACACGCTGAAATTCCGGATTCTGTAGATGGAAAAAGTATGCTTCCCCTCACGGCAGATACCAGTAGAAAGATCCGTACCACCCTTCACGGAGAACACTCCTACGGTCCTCTTTCCAACCACTGGATTGCTTCTCCTTATGACAAATTTATCTGGTTTACAGAAACCGGAACAGAACAATATTTCCGTACAGAGGAAGACCCCCACGAACTGCATAATGCAATTCTGAATCCGGCATATCAGGAACGCATCTTTACTCTGAGAAGCCAGTTGATCGATGAACTGAGAAACCGCCCGGAAGGATTTTCTGACGGCACCCATCTCATAAAAGGCAGACCGTACCCTCCTTATCTCAGAGACTGACGGACGCCCCACATAAAAGAAGGAGTATGAACGATTATGGAATTGTTATTTTTTCTTATCAGTTTTTCCGCCTCAGTGATCGGTGTGATCTGCGGCATCGGCGGCGGAGTTGTCATTAAACCTGTTCTTGATGCGGCAGGCATCCTAAGCGTCAGCGCCATAAGCTTTCTGTCAGGCTGCACAGTTTTATCCATGAGCTGCTATTCTGTGATAAAATCAAAAATGAACAAGGAATCTGTCATCGATATGAGCATCAGTACTTACCTGGGTATCGGCGCCATTGTAGGCGGAATCGCAGGCAAACAGTGCTTCCAGGCTGTAAAGTCGCTTTTTGACAATGGAAACACTGTCGGCGCGGTACAGGCAATCGTACTTGCCATTATCACCATCGGAACTTTGATCTACACAATCTTTAAAAAGAAGATCCCTACTCTCAGGCTCACCAGCAAAGTGGTCTGCCTGCTTATAGGACTTGGACTGGGCATTATGTCCTCCTTCCTGGGTATTGGCGGCGGTCCTATCAATCTGGTGGTACTGTACTATTTCTTCTCCATGGAGACCAAGGTAGCTGCCCAGAATTCTATCTATATCATCTGCCTGTCCCAGATTTCCAGCCTGGTGATTACCATTGTAACAGGTACTGTTCCATCCGTCTCACCTCTGCTTCTGGTGGGGATGATCCTCTGCGGACTTTTAGGAAGCGCTGTGGGAAGAAAGATCAATGCAAAGATCAGCAGCGCGGTAGTTGACCGGCTGTTCATGGGACTGATGTGCGTGATCATCCTGATCTGTTTCTACAACATGTATCAGTTCCTGTAAAAGCTCTGCAGTCTAATAACAGCCAGGAATATGCCTAAAAAACCCGGCGCATGACACTTTTGCTTGTGTCATGCGCCGGGTTTTTCCGCACACTGCCGATGCTTTATAAAACATCGTCCCTCTTGATATATCCCGGATTTTCTGGAGCTGCAACGATCTCTTTGCCGCGGATCAGCTTCGCATCTTTATCCACAACATAGTTTTCCACATGTACCCCTGCTCCTACCATAGCGCCGGGAAGCAGAACACTGTTCTTTACAACTGCATCTTTCTTGATCACGCAGCCGCGTCCGATAACAGAATTCTCTACTGTACCTTCCACGAGACAGCCATTGGAAACCACGGAAGATTTCACACTTCCGGTCTCAAAATACTGTGTAGGACAGGAATCATTGGTACGTGTATAAATAGGCCACTCTGGGTCAAACAGACTCTTTGCCGTTTTTAAATCAATCAGAGAAATATTGGCATCATAGTATGCTTTAAAGTCTGTGACAGAAGCGAAAAAACCTCTGTGGGATACACCGCGGATATCCAGCTCTCCACATTCTGCCTTTACAATGTCAGTGAGAGTGAACATAGAAGACATCTTCTTTGCCTTGCGGACCAGTTCTATAAACAGATCTTTCTTCATCACATATGTATCCATGAAAATATTTCTGTTCTTAGCATTTCCGTGATTCTGTTCAATGGAAAGAACGCCTTTCTGTCTGTTCAGTTCCAGAATATTACAGTTAAAATATGCCTCTTTCGCATTGTCGACCGTGTGATACAACAGAGTGATGTCTGCCTCAGATTCAATATGGGTCTTAAGCAGGCTGCTATAGTTCTCACAATATACCATATAGCTGGGTGCTATCACTACATACGGACAATTAATTTCTTCAATACATTTCATGTTCTCAAGGTAAGCTGCAATATCTGTATTATAAACATCGTTTTCCACACCGTTTTCAGAAAACAGCACCTGAAGTTTTCCTCTCTTGGAGTTGATATTGTAGTGACGTCCTGTTCCCAGATGTTCCACCATAGAACGTGGTTTTCTTCTCACATAAACCTGTATCTGATCAATCCCGCTGTTGCTCATATTGGAAATAGGGAAGTCAATAATACGGTATCTTCCCAGGAAGGAAAGAGCACCGAGGGGACGGTAGGACTGCAGTCCGTCTACCCAGATATGTTTCCCCGCAAAATTAATAATTCCTAATGCTTTGCTCATACTACTCTACCCCCTTTACACGCTTGGAAACCAGCTCGATATGCTCGCTGTCAGCACTTCCTACTACAGCATTTTTACCAATCTTCACACCATCGGCTACCAGAGCGCGGGTTACTACTGCTCCTTCTTCCACCTCTGCGCCGGGCATCAGCACACTGTCAATAACTTTGGCATTTGCAGCCACTGTAGCACCAGTAAAGAGAACAGAGTTCTTAACCTCTCCTTCTATAACACAGCCCTGATTAATAAACGCACGGCTGATCTTTGCATCCGGTCCTACATAATGGGGCAGGGTAGCTGCATCTTCTGTATAAATTTTCCATGTAAGGTCATTCAGATCCAGCTCATTGTTCTTGTCCAGAAGGTCCATATTTGCTTCCCAGAGAGAATCAATGGTTCCAACATCTTTCCAGTATCCTTTAAACTTATATGCGAAAAGTCTCTTATCCTCATTCAGCATAGTAGGAATGATATCCTTTCCAAAATCATGGTGGGAATCCGGATTCTTAATATCATCCATGAGAAGCTTTCTTAAGGCTTTCCAGTTGAAAATATAAATTCCCATAGACGCCAGATTACTCTTGGGCTTCTCAGGTTTTTCCTCAAATTCCATGATGCGGCCTGTCTCATCTGCATTCATAATACCGAAGCGACTTGCCTCACGCATGGGAACTTCGATAACCGCAATTGTTGCGTCTGCATTACATTCCTTATGATAAGCAAGCATCTTTGCATAATTCATCTTATAAATATGGTCGCCGGAAAGAATCAGAAGGTATTCCGGTGAAAAAGTATCAATGAAATCAATATTCTGTGAAATCGCATCCGCAGTTCCTCTGTAAACGTCCAGATTGGCATCTGCTTTTTCACGGGGAGGAAGTACATAAACTCCGCTCTCCTTTGCATCAAGCCCCCAGCGGCGTCCCGCTGCCACATAGCTGTTCAGCAGAATAGACTCATACTGAGTTAATACACCTACTACATCAATACCGCTGTTTGCACAGTTGCTCAGCGGAAAATCAATAATACGATATTTACCGCCATAAAATACGGCAGGTTTCGCAACTTTGTTTGTCAGTTCATGGAGACGGCTTCCCCTTCCGCCTGCCAGAATCATTGCCAACATGTTGTTCTGTTTCATAGCCAGACCTCACTTTCTTCTTGCATATATCTCATTATATAATCATCTCCATATAATTTCCACAATTTTTTTTGATTTTACAAAAAAAATATGTCACATTTTTCCTATTTTTATTTATAGAAGCATTCTGATGCAAACGTTTTCTAAAACCGTGGGCCTCCGCCATGAATTTCTCTATCTTGTGTACGCTGTCAGCCACTCCATCCTTTCAATTGCATACGCAAAAAAGCCTTTGTATGCCTGACAGAAATAATTTTTCCGCTGTTCCTGTTCCTCCACATAGTCTCTTCGGCAGCCGCCCCTGCACAGAGGATACCAGCGGCATCCTCCGCAGTTTTCTCCTCTTCCTTTCTCCTCCCTAAAAAATGGAAGTTCTCTGGGAATCCCCTGAAAAAACTGAAACTCCCCGTCCAGAATGTTGGATACCCGATACTTGTCCAGCACATAAAAATCACAGGGATAAATGTCTCCATTTGCCTCAATGATATTCTGCATGGAACATCTGCCAACCTGAGAACATGCTTCAGGCGGATAACCTTTCAGCATGGACAGCCAGTTGTCAAATTCCCTCACTGATACATGGATGCCTTTTCTCATATCTTCAAACCACAGGTCAAATAAAGTTTTCAGCGCCTCCTCATAAATTTCCGGAGTTAAGGACCATGGATTTTTTCCACGCTCCTGTCCCAGAGGATCCAGACATGGAATATACTGATGATAGAAAAAGCCCTCTTTTTTCAGGAAGTTGTAAATGGAGGCAATCTTACGCGCACTCTGTTTTGTAAGCACACAAAGGATATTTACCTCTGCCCCGCTCTTTTCCAGCATATGAGCATTTTTCAAAACTTTTCTAAAAGTTCCCTTTCCCGTTTTCTCCGATCGGTTCCTGTCATGAATATCTCCGGTACCGTCCAGAGAGATTCCCACCAGAAAGCTGTTCTTCGCCAGAAACTCCGCCCAGTTCTCATCAAGCAGTGTCCCATTCGTCTGAAGCGCAAAGAAAAGCCTTGTACCTGGCTTTTTATATTTCCTGGTAAATTCCATAAACTTTTCAAAAAAAGGAAGCCCAGCCAGAGTAGGTTCTCCGCCCTGAAATCCAAAGGTACAAGTCTCTTCCGCTGCCTCCAGGGCTTTTTTCACCACTGCCTCCAGTACATCTTCTTTCATAAATCCGTAAGAAGAAACTTCCCTGTTTTCACATTCATCAAAATAAAAGCAGTATCTGCACCTCAGATTGCAGTTAGAGGAAGCCGGTTTCATCATTAATTGCACATGTTTCATTGTCATTTCCACCTTTTTTATAATCATGTTTCCATTGTACCAAGTTACCAGCCTAACGGCTAGTCCCAAGTATGTAAGAACCCTGATTTTATGACAAAAATGCAGCCGGATAAAACATTCTGATGTTTCATCCGGCTGCATTTTATATTCCGTCATTCTGTATTGGAACAGAGATTGTGATCTTTGTCCCTTTATTTTCTTCACTTTCTATATTGATTCCGTATTGATTTCCGTAAATAAGCTTCAGCCTGTCATCTACATTGTTGATGCCTATACCGCTGAAATGTTCCCTCTTGGTATGGATCTCTGTCAGTTCCAGAAGCCTGTCCCTTGTCATTCCCACACCATCATCTATAATCTGTATCTGCAGGTTTCCGCTGAATCTGCGTGCCAGGACCTGAATATTTCCCTTCCGTTCGCAAGGAAAGGCATGGAAAAAAGCGTTTTCCACAAATGGCTGAAGAATCATTTTGGGAATCCGGCAGCTTTCCAGGCCAAAGGTTACATAATACTCGACCCTCACCTTATCCCCATAACGGGTATTATTGATCAGCACATAGTTTTTCAAATTCTCAATCTCCTGCTCCAGAGTAATATATTCGTCTGAATTGCTGATGGTATTGCGGAGCAGGGAAATAAATGCGTCTATAGTCTTTATTGATTTCTCTGTATTCCCCTGAAAGATCAGCCATTTGATACTGGCAAGCGTGTTATAAATATAATGGGGGTTGATCTGCATCTGCAGAGCGGAAATTTCAGCTTTCCGTTTCTGTTTCTGTATGGTCATCAATTCATCAATGTATCTGTTTAAATCCTGCAGCATGGTATTGTATGTTTCAGATAGCTCTTTTATTTCTCTGGTCCCTGTAGGCACGATATATTCATCAAATTTATTATTTCTGGCATTTGACATTTTTGAAACTAATTCCGACAAAGGTCTGGTCGTCTGCCTGATCAGGAAAAAGATCACAACCAGTGCGGCCAGCAGAATTCCCACACATAAAAGCCAGAGCTGAGGAACATTGTACAAATTTCCCAGGGCTTTTTCATTATCTATCACTCCATAGGCCGTAAATCCGTAATCCGGAAGCTCTTTTTTCAGCACTGTCTGCATTGCGGAAAAATCCTCATCCATTTTTGTGTTCAGCTTTGCCTTTTCTGAGGAGGATACAATGATCCCCTCTCTGTCTGTCAGATAAAAATCTGCATAAGAAGATGTAAAATAGTCATAGTATTCATCCAGATCACTCTCTTTAATAGTAATAAAAAGTACGCCGTAAGCCTCTCCGTTTCCTGGTGAAGTCAATGCCCTTGCCAGCATCATGACAGGAGTATTTCTGGTAGTTGAAGTATATCCGCTGTCCTGGTATACATAGAACGCTGTTCCGGGGTTCTCCATTGCCTGGACAGCGGGCCGGGAACTCAAAATTTCATTCATAGGAGCAGTAATAGTTTCCGCCTTATCCAGATAACTCTTTTCTGTCCATAGTTGACAGCCGGAACTTTGCTTGTCCATTCTGCAAAGTCACCGAAGATTTCCTGTCCGCTGAAGTATTCGCTTGGTTTCGAATAATTTTCAGCCTCAGAAGCTGCATTTAATGTACTCACCAGAGTAATATCTGCTGCCAGTGTATTCATTAAGTCTACACTGCTTGCAAAAGTATCTGCCAGAAAGTCTTTCGCCAGCTCTTCATGTCCCACATTTTTCAGTACATACCAGCCGGCTCCGCCGATGGAAGAAGCATTTACAGAATCTTCATTTGCTTCCATTCTTGGGAATGGAGCAACTGCCCATTTTCCACTCTGGTCTTCTGCCTTCTGGATAGAAGGTGCAATCCAGCAGCCTGTTGGAACAGTGGCAACCTCACCGCCGTTAAAGGCACCTACAAACTGATCCCAGTCGGAAACCTGTTTTGCAATTCCGGAATCTACCAGTTCTTTATATACCCCAATGGCGTCTTTCAGAGCCTGATTGCCCTCCAGAGATACTTTGCCCTCCTCGTCTGTATACCAGCTCCCTGCACTCTGCATCATCATCCGGATCTGACCGATATCACTTGGATCCAAAGTCAGCATATAAGATCCTGTTTTCTCTTTTACCGCCTTACCGATCTCTATGTATTTCTCCCAGGTAAGATCCTGCATATCTTCCTGTGTGTATCCCGCTTCTTCAATCATATCTGTACGGTAAAAGGTAGCGGCAACTCCACTGTCGAAAGGAACGCCGTATACAGTTCCGTCTACCTGATTTACTGCTGTCTTATAACTTGCAAAGTCTTCTTCCTTTACAACATCTGACAGGTCTGCAAACTCATCCGGGTAGGCTGTAAGATATCCCTGCGCCCTGTAATCCTCGATCAGGACAATGTCCGGAAGCCCTTCATAAGAGCCGGAAGAAAGACTTGTATTCAACTTAGCCACAATATCATCCTGGGCCATAGTGACAATATCAATCTTCACATCTGGATTTTCTTTCGTATACAATTCTTTTGCATCCTCTGCAGCCTTAATATTAAAAGCTTCATCCCATGCCCAGATGGTCAGAGTATCATCGGACGCTTCCTTAGCCTCTTCTTTGGTGTCTGCAGTCTCTCCTTTTGTTTCTCCTGAGCCTCCGCAGGCTGCCAGCCCCAGCACCATGGATGACGCCAGCATCAGCGCAAATACTTTTTTAATTTTCATAACTTTTCCTCCCTGATTTGTTTGGTAGTGTCAAATACTACCTGTTTTTTTGTTTCAAAATATAATAAAAACCTTGATTTTAAGGGAAATCTACAATAAAA
>PPYE01661842.1_pt1 | contig 32703 bp, 43 predicted proteins | sample 1559881 | NCBI WGS metagenome assembly PPYE01 (sample SAMN08240022, study PRJNA423297) | Human gut metagenome, whole genome shotgun sequencing project.
GAATGTAATAATTATTACTGCTTTTGATGTTTTAGGTGAAGATGATAATAGAATCAATTTAATGCAATTAGATGAAAAAATGAAAAAAGAGTATTCTGATAACTACAGAGGAATTATATATTATAGCTCTTCTTCATTAGAATGGTGCCATAAATTAGTCGAATTAATAAAAATATTATAAGTGGGGAAAAAACAATGAAAGTACTTGTTATAGACGATGAAAGTAGTAAATTGAAATCAATTATGAAAGTTATTAAAAATATCGAGGGTATCGATGTACAAAAGGATGTAGATATAACTTTACAGTTGAACGAAGCGAAACAAAAATTATTGGAAACAAGATATGATTTAATGATATTGGATTTAAATATGCCAGAGGAATTGGGAAGTGACCCCGATAAAGACGGAGGAACCAATTTTATTGAGGAGATAATATACATAGATACTTATAAGAAGCCGCGTGATATTATTATATTAACAGCATATGATGAATTAGAACAAAAGGTTAAATCAAATGAAAAACTATGCGGCTTTTATATTTTGAAATATAGCGAAACATCTACAGAATGGTCAGAGCAAATAAAGAAGCGAATAGAGTATATATTAACATGTGAAAATAACGAAGAATCTGAAGAAATAAGAGCAGATGTTGCTCTTATTACTGCTGTAAGAACTGAAAGCGAAGCGGTAAAAAAGGTATATAAAAAACTTGAAAAAGTTAACATAAAAAATGATCCTACTATTTATTATAAAATTCAAGCAGAGAATAATATAACGATAATCACTGCTCAACAAACAGAAATGGGAATGGCATCTGCAGCAACATTGTCAACCAAAATGATAGAGCATTTTAAACCAAAATATCTTATTATGGTAGGTATTGCAGCGGGTATAGGGAAGGATAAAAATTTAGGAGATATTATAATCCCTTCGGAAGTGTGGAACTATAGTAGTGGAAAGTATGTGGAAAGCAAAAATGGACAAGAAGCAATATTAAGTTTCTTACCAGACCCTGTATCAATTCCATTGGAGACCACAATTCGAGAAATAGTATCTCAAGATTTTAAAGAAAGATTGTTTAAAATCAAAAATGAAGCAGATGGTGCCCCGGATAATGATTTGAAAGTAGTTATTGGCCCGATGGCGTGTGGTGCTGCGGTTGTTGCAAATAAAGATATTGTAGAAGAATTAATAAAGAAACATCACAGAAAGACTGTAGGATTGGATATGGAATCATATGGTATATTTTTCGCTGCTAAAAATGCAGTGGTTACTGGGACAATACCAATATGCGTAAAGTCTATTTGCGATTTTGCAGATGTTAATAAAGATGATTCTGCCCAAAAATATGCTGCCCTTACAAGCACATTGTTTGTGAAGAAACTAATAGAAGAAGATTTAGAATTTTAAAAAGTTATAGGATTACATAAAAGCGCCGCTAGAAAGAAATAATGCTCATAAATGTAAAAAAATGTGGGAAGTTATGCAGCCAAGGAGAATTTTTACAGTTGCACTGTATTATATTCGTAAATGAATGTAAGGCACCTGACAAATTTTTTCAGAGAAAGAAATGAATCGAAAAATAAGTCGAAATCCTGTCATGTCAATTTAATCATTTAACGATAGGGTGCATTTTCAACCCCAAGGGTGCAAATTTAACGATTACTATTCAAAAAACGATAGTATCGTTAAATTATACTCTCAAAGCTCACGAAAAAGATGCAATCCCTAATCGAAAAACGGTAACAGCACCTACGAGGGTGCATCCCATCATACAGAAAACGCCCTAACCATGGGCGTTTTCGTATACTCAAAAAACGATAGCTCCGATTTTGAAATTGTATCAATTTGATTACGCAATATGGTGGTACGTTGCCCCGACTATTGTGAACGCGTTTCTGGAGCAGTACGACTTGAGTGGAAAGATGATTATTCCTCTGGCAACTTCTGGCAGCAGCGGTATGGGAAACACAAACAAGGAACTGGCGGTATCCTGTCCGGGAGCAGAATTAAAGGAAGGAAAGAGATTCCCTGCGGATGCAAGTGCGAAAGAACTGGAAATATGGGCAGAAGGGTTCGGGATTTAAAGAAAAGACCGATAAACTTATCATGTGGTATGCTGTAACTAATCAAATTGGCGGAGGTACGGAGTGTGGACGATCAGCAGGATACCTTATCCTCCATTTGATGTGACCCCATTTTCCACGATATACGCAGGGCGCACGAAAATGATAGTGAAAGTGCGCCGGATACAACAACCGCAGATGAACTGATTCGGGAAGTACAAAAGGTCATGCAATCGCCGGAGAACAGGGGTGAACAATTCACGGAGATATTCTGCAAGGAATTCCAACTTAAATATAAGCGCCCCTCACAGAGGAAAGAAGCCTTTTGAAAAAGCTGTTCAAGAAACTCCACTGATAAAAAACTCCAGCTTAAACCTTCAGCGCAGGTCATAAAAATGAAAACTGCCGTTGTGGGAATTGGTGTTTCCTGCAACGGCAGCTTTAGATTTCCTTATTTAGTTTATTGGTGTGCGCGCCAATCAGCTTTCTTTTTGTTACCACTCAGGGCAATAAAACCAGCCGTAATAGCTAGTGCAAGTATAATGTTATGTTCGCCTAATGGGTTGGCTATAATCGAATATACCAGATATGCTGTACAAAGTAACAATACTGCCAGAATAATTTCCTTCATGACTTTTCTGTTCTTAAACATCATGTCCTCCTTAAAACCTTTTGTCAAAATAAATCGTTGCGATCAGCTCAATCAAATTGCGTATTCCAATATAAATCAGTGCAAATGTAACTACTCTCTGTAGTGTAAATGTCGTTTGGCTATCTATAAACAATGCCAAAACCACAAGCAGGATGATCAGAACCGTATTTGAGATATTCGCAGCATTATTTGCATTAAGCTGTATCAATTTCCAGCGTTCGTCACCTTTATATTGCATTTGTTTCCTGGCTTTTAAGAAATATAATCCCAAAGTTACAACTAATGCCGCAACAAGAAAAATCAAAAGAATAGTTTGTTCATTCATACTATTTGTCCTCCCTATGTTCAAAAACTTCATCAATAGAAACACCAAAGACTTCTGCAATCTTAAAAGCCAACTCTAAAGACGGGGTATATTTATATTTTTCTATTGATATAACCGCTTGCCGTGAAATCCCAACTTTATCAGCCAAATCTGCTTGTGTCCAATCTCTTTCAGCCCTTAGCACTTTAATTCTATTCCATATCAAAGTCATCTCTCCTTTTCAAAATGTAATGAGGTAGTTACATATATAGCGTAATTACTTGGTTACATTTTGTCAAGAGGGGAGAACAACTTTTTATAAATTGCGGGGTAGAAAAAGCGCAGGAAGTCATTTCTGATTTCTGCTCTTCTAAAATACACTTTTTCTGTCATGTTTCTAATTGTCCTGCTCCAACTCGATCACATCCACAATTTAGGGTCTCGCAAATAATCGGGAGGCACTGACGCTACTAAAAGAGATCGCAGAGCGGGCGTAGAATGTGACATTTTCGATGAAAGATGGGTTGCTTTGGATGTCGGTGTTCATTGGATACTTTGATGAAGTGTATTAAAAAAAGCTGCTGATACATGAGAAAAGTTTCATGTATCAGCAGCTTTTTTCTATCGCAGCAAAGGCATACTGCCTGTGAGCTTATTGACTTTTTTCTTAAGCCCGCAGATGGCAAGACCGAAGTATTGCAGTGTGCTTTCTGACACGTTCCCCATTTTTGAAATAAATTCATCATAGGTTTTACAACCCTGCGCCAGATCGCTAAAGTCAACCACGGTCAAGTCCTGAAAGTCAGGTTGATAGAGCTTCTCACGGATTGCTTTGATGATTTCCGGTGAGCCTTTCAAAATTGGTACGGGAAATTCAATGATGCCGAGATGCTCGTTTCCACTCTGGTCTGTAACATTCGCGCCGACCACCTCCGGCATCTCTTTTCCCAAGGTGATTCCCATGATAGCCGCCGTATTTGCGATAATGCCAAGCGGCAGATTTTCGTCAATGACTATGACGCATTTTTCATTCTGTAAATCCATTTCAGATTGCCTCCTGTTTTTGTGTTTTTCCTCTGTATTCAGAAAGGAACAGTCCGATCAGTGCCAGAACCGTACCAATGCCGGACATCACGGTTACTTTTTCTTTCAGGATAAGGGCAGATGTGATAACCGTGATAACCGGAACTAAGTAAATGTAAATGCTTGTTTTGACAGCGCCCAGAACCTTCACAGCCATGTTCCAGGTGACGAAACAGAGTGCGGATGCACCTAGCCCTAAGAAGATCAAATTTCCCAGGTAGACTGGATCTGCGAACCGTTCTGCTCCAATACGGCAGTCAAACAGGAATAGTGCAGGTATCATAAATATAATGCCATAAGCAAATACCCGCCTTGTGGTTTGGATGGTGTGATATCCAAAACCGCTGATCTTCCGTGTCAACACAGAGTAGCAGGCCCACACGACTGCCGCAGCTACGGCCAATAAGTCACCGATGGGATTTAGCTGCATCTTTGCTCCGTTAAAGCTGATCAGGCAGATGCCGGCCATTGCAACTACAAATCCGATGAAGAAATTTGCACGCAGCTTTTCTTCCTTTGTGAACAGGTGGGTGAGCATTGCTGTGAAAAAGGGTGCAATAGAGATGATCACACCTACGTTGGAGGCCATTGTATAAGTCAGGGCAATGTTCTCCAGCAGATAATACAGGCACACGCCGCATAGTCCAGCCGCTGCAAAGACAGCTTCCTGCCGTTTGGTAGTGCCTTTCATCCGATGGGGATAGACGATCATCAATGCCAGAAATCCCAGGATGAACCGGAAGAACAGGATTTCTATCGGTTCAAAATCCACTAACAGCGCTTTGGTGGAGATGAAGGTAGTTCCCCATATCAGGATTGTTACCAGCGCCGCCAGATGCCCGGTTGCTTTTTTACTCATCCGGCGTTTCCTCCTTCTCTAAAAATATGTCACGGTAAAGCCCCGGAGCCAGTCCGATAAATCGGTTGAAATAGTTCGTGAAATGGCTCTGGTCGGAAAAGCCTGTCTGCATAGCAGCCTCAATCGGAGGTACGCCTTGCTCCAGAAGTTTCTTTGCTTTCCCAATGCGTATATTCTCTAAGTAGCTGTATGGCGTGACGCCTTTGGACTTGGTAAAGGCCCGGAGCAGTGTGGATTTGCTAAGACCAGCATGGCGGCAGATCTGATCTAAATAAATCCGGTCTGCGAAGTGCTGCTCCATAAAATCGCAGGCTTTTTCAATTTCCTCCCGGCATTCCGGGATACAGCTTTCAAAGGGCTGCCCGTACCGTTGAATCAACAGAGATATGAGGAGCAGCAGATTTTCTTCTTTACCGAACTCACAGGAGCCTTTCATGACCAGTTCATGGAGTGGGTGCAGATAGCAGGTCACTTCCTCATCGAAGATCACGGTTTTGGAAAAGCCGGGGAGTTCCCTTTTCCAGGTCACTTCTTCTGCCAGGTCCAGCATGACTTCTTTGGTAATGTTAAATCCCCGGTAATCCAATGTGCCATCATCACTCTGTACACAGGCATGATTGTCTCCGGGATTGAAAAGAACAATATCACCTTTTGCTATGGTGTATTCCTGATTGCGACAGGAGAGGCATCGTTCCCCGTCCTCAATAAATCCAATCACATAATATTCATGGAAGTGGTTTGGAAATGGCTGCACGATTCCCTCAAAACGGTATGCCTCAATCCGAAGCTCATCATCATAAACCACCGTCCTTGTTTCTTTCTTCATGTGTGTTCCCTCCTTGCTGTTCTTCATTGTAGCATTTCAAAATGCAAAAGGCTTGTAAAATATCTTCATTTTTCACGGCTCACTGGATTGCTGGCTTTGGATATGGTATGCTGCAAGCGGTATATTAACCTGATTATATGACAGAACTTGCCACAGTGAAAGAAAGGCTGCTAATACAATATTAGGTTTTGAAAGAAACAGAAAACCCTTATACGAACACGGAAATTGCCTATGAGTTTTCGTGATAATACAGTAGGTTTGCGTGATAGTATACAGAAAAATGATAAAAGCAGAATGGAATATTGATGAAACGAGAAAAATGGGCTGCGCAGGCTCTTTTATTTTACAAGTTGGTATGCTATAATATATTTTATATGTGAAAACAGATACAAGGAGGAATCATGGAGCAGGTTTCATTAAAGATAGGAGAGCGGCTGAAAGAAATCCGAAATACAAGGCAGCTCACGCTGGATGATGTTGCAGAGATGACTGGCGTGAGTAAGCCCATGTTAGGACAGATTGAGCGTGGCCAGTCCTCGCCCACCATCAACATATTATGGAAGATTTCAACAGGGCTGAAAATACCACTGTCCTTTTTCTGTAAACAGGAGGAAGCGGAGTACACGGTGGCCGGGCTTGACGAAAAGAATGTGATCACGGAAGAAGATGGAGGAATGAGAGCATACCCGTTGTTTCCTTTTGACCCGGTAAGGAATGTGGAGGCGTTTTATATTGAATTTGACGCAGGGGTGTGCCATGCTTCACTCCCTCATGTAACAGGAGTGGAGGAATATGTTTTTTTGGTGCATGGGGCGCTGAAAATGGTGATAGGCGGGAAGGAAGTACTGCTGCAGGAAAAGCAGTCCATACGGTTCGGGGCGGACATTTCCCATGTATATCATAATATCTCAGATAAATCCTGCGCCGCTTATAATGTGATATTTTACCCGAACAATTAAAGGAGGAAACGGAAAATGTATGAATTGGTACAAGTCAGTGAGAAATGCTATTACATAAACTGCCCGGCAAAGATCGGCGTGTACGTTGCGGACAAGGATCACGTCTATCTGGTTGACAGCGGGAATGATAAGGATGCGGGGAGGAAGGTCAGGCAGATTCTGGAAAAGAATGGCTGGCATCTGACTGCCATTTTGAATACCCATTCCAACGCAGACCATATCGGCGGGAACAAGTATCTGCAGGGGCAGACAGGGTGTAAGATTGATTCCGGTGGCATCGAGGCGGCATTTATAAAATATCCGGTTTTGGAGCCGTCCTTTCTTTACGGCGGTTATCCGTGTAAGGATTTGCGGCACAAATTCCTGATGGCGCAAGGGAGCAGTGTGACGGATTTTTCAGATGAAAGTTTTCCGAAGGAGATTGAGGTGATACCGCTGCCGGGGCATTTCTTTGACATGGTGGGATTCCGTATGCCGGATGGTGTGGTATTCCTTGCGGACTGCATCAGCAGCAGGGAGACATTAGATAAGTATGCTGTTTCCTTTATTTATGATGTGGGCGCTTATCTGGAAACACTGGATATGGTGGAAAAGATGGAGGGCGCTGTGTTTGTTCCTGCCCATGCGGAGGCATCTGCCGATATAAAGGAACTTGTCCGATACAACAAGGATAAGGTACATGAGGTGGCGGACAGGATTTTATCCATCTGCGGGGAGCCAATATGCTTTGAGCGTGTTTTGCAGGAATTGTTCCATGGTTATAGGCTTACCATGAACTTTGAGCAGTATGTATTGGTGGGCAGCACGGTGCGCTCCTACCTTTCGTGGCTGAAAGATAATGGGAAATTGTCGGTTGAATTTCAGGACTGTATGCTGCTCTGGCAGAGGATATAGTGCTTAGTGCTAATGGCTTGTGAGGCTTATCGGCAAAGCACAAAAAATCTGAAATCTCATATGCAACGCCAGTAGAGCCTTGTGGGGGGGATGGCTGGCACGCTTAGGGAGATGGAATAAATGGGAGGAGCATCAGTCTATGAAAATGCGGACAGAATATACCTGCCCTTTGGAACTTGTGCATGATATGATCAAGGGAAAGTGGAAACCAATCATCTTATGGCGGCTGCGTTTAGGGGCTACATCTTTGGCGAAGCTGGAACGGGACATAGACGGCATTACGCAGAAGATGCTGCTGGAGCAGTTAAAGGAACTGATGGGTTATGGATTTGTGGAAAAGAAATCCTATGAGGGATACCCGCTCCGGGTGGAATATTCCTTGACGGATGGTATGGGGATGGAAATACTGGAGGCGTTAAGGATTATGCAGCACATAGGGATTGACTACCTGAAAGCAAACGGCATGGAACATATCTTGGAGGAAAAGGGAGTAGTCCCGGATTAGTACCCACAAAAAAGTGGGTAATTTACTGTTTGGGAACCGCCGCTTATAATATCATCAGAAAATCAGATTGGAGGATATCAAAGATGAATGTTACAAGCAGCGGTATTATAAACGGGGTGATTCAGCCACAATATGGCGGGCATGGAACGCAGTTCAACGAAAACGGCATCCCTACCTACTCTTTGCCTTTTGTGGTGGAAGATGCGCCGCAGGAAACAGTGTCGATTGCCATTGTCTTAGAAGACAAGGACGCATACCCGGTGACAGGGGGATTTGCATGGATACACTGGCTGGCAGCGAATATAACCCGTTTTGAAATCAAAGAGAATGAGAGCCGGACGGCGGATGACTTTGTGCAGGGAAGGAATAGCTGGACGAGCATACAAGGTGGTGAGCAGTCCACGGAACTTTCCTGCTATTATGGCGGGATGACACCGCCCGATAAGCCGCATATATATGAGCTTCATGTGTATGCCCTGGATAAAATGTTGGACTTGGAGCGGGGGTTCCTGTTGAATGAGCTTTACCGGGAAATGGACGGTCACATCTTAGGGCAGTTTACCCTGAAAGGGATATATGAAAATTAGCTGTCTGAAAGCCGGCGGGCGCACATGGTGATTGCTTTGATTATAAACCAGTTTCCAATCCGCAGAATAACAGGCCGCCACATATGAACTAAAGGAGAGCGGGTACTGTGCCGCCTGTGCAATTATGGAACATTTTGATAATCCGAAAATGGCTTGTGAGGCTTATCGGCAAAGCACGGAGAATCTGAAATCCTATATGCAGCGCCAGTGGAGCCTTGTGGGAGGAATGGCTGGCACGTTCAGGGAGATGGAATGAGGGCGAAAGAAGTATAGGTCTATGAAAATACGGACGGAATATACCTGCCCTTTGGGACTACATTTCCGAAATTCTTCCGAAATCATTCCGCAGTATTGCAAAGGGGCAATTTAAGCGGTATGATTACCCAAACAACTGAATAATGATATATCTTCAGGGCAGGGTGAGATTCCCGATTGGCGGTAAAGTCCGCGAGCGCGAAGGCGCAGGGCTTGGCAGGTGTCCAAGTCAGGATTTGGTGTGATTCCAAAACCAACAGTATAGTCTGGATAGAAGAAGATGAAATTACATTATGCGGTATGCTGCTATTTACATACCGCCGTATGATATTGTTTTGCATTCCAGGCACCTGAATGATATATAGATTCAGGTGCCGATTTTTATTTTCAGGAGGAAATGGTATATGGACAGCAAGACAAAAAAGATAACTACTACCGCCATGCTTTGTGCAGCAGCCTATGTAGTGGTGGTGGTTGGACGGATTCCCGTCGTGCTATTTTTGAAGTATGATCCCAAAGATATTATTATTACGCTGGGTGGCTTGATATGGGGACCGATGACTTCTTTTATCGTATCTGTGATTGTGTCATTGATTGAAATGGTGACAATCAGCGAAAATGGAATTTTAGGGTGCATTATGAATATGATATCAACCTGTTCCTTTGCCTGCACCGCTTCTGTTATATATAAAAAGAAAAGGACATTATCAGGTGCAATCACAGGGTTGGTAATGGGCAGCCTGGTGATGGTATTGGTAATGCTGCTATGGAATTACCTGATAACACCGATTTATATGGGGTATCCGCGTGAGGCCGTAGCGGAGCTGTTAATCCCTGCGTTTCTCCCGTTTAATTTGTTAAAAGCAGGGCTGAATACGGGATTTACATTCCTGCTTTATAAACCAATCACAACGGCATTGCGTAAAACAGGGTATATTTCAGATTCTCAAAATGTGCAAGGCAGGAAACCGATTGGTTTATGGCTGTTTTCGGGAATCCTTGTGATCACCTGTATCCTGCTGATATTATCATTCAACGGAATCATATGAGGAGCAGTTATGGAACAGATTTCAGAGAGGAAACCCTTACATATTCTTTCGGGCAATGTGATACATGGACGAGGGATTGGTAAACTGGTCGGTATGCCGACTGCGAATATGGAGATATCAGATCAAAGCGCCCTGCCGCCAGTCGGTGTATATATTACTGAGATTTTGCTGGACGGTCAGGTGTATTACGGTATCACGAATATCGGGAGAAGGCCGACTGTTGACAATGACAGGGAAATATCTGTTGAGACACATATTTTAAACTTTAACAAGGAAATCTATGGGAAAAGCATAAGGATACAGCTTTTTAGCAGGCTGCGATCCCAGAAGAGGTTTGAGAACTTTTCCCTGCTGTTGGAACAGATATGGACGGACTGCATTGCAGCACGAAAGTTTTTTGGCATAGGGCAGACCGTTTCACGGTTGTACATGAGTGCCGCAAAACGTCAGGTTATAATTGGTGGCAATGAGGTTTATTTGTCGGTAAAGGAATTTGATATTTTATATATGCTGTATGCTAATCCAGATGTTGCCTATACGAAAGAACAGATTTATGAAGCTGTCTGGCATGAACCATCAAATGGCTACTGCCATGCTGTGGAAAATACGATTTTCCAAATAAGAAAAAGAATCAGAGATTATTCGCCAGGACATGATTTTATTAAGACGGTCATTGGATTTGGCTACAAATTCAATGCAGGGTAAGAATAATCGACATTAAATCGAAACCTGTTCGTCTATTTAAGGCAGAATAAAAGCCTGTACTCGCAACGCCTGTTTGATTATGGCATTGCAGCGCAGGCTCTTTTTACGATTCAGCTTACATTAAATGTGTTTCGCTCCATTCCTTCATCTGTTCCAAAATAGGGACGAAACTCTCAGCCAATTCTGTAAGGGTATATTCCACTTTGGGTGGTATTTCCTGATATATCCGGCGGTTGATCCAGCCGTCATTTTCCAGTTCTCTAAGTTGCTTTGTCAGTGTTGATTTTGTGATTTCATCCCCGATTCTTCTTTGTAATTCTCCAAATCTCTGGACTTTATATACTGCAATGTACCATACAATTAAAATTTTCCATTTGCCGCCAATAATGGATTGTAGTGTCGTCATCGGGACGCAGCTTGCCATAAGGCTCCGACTGCGGGAAAATTTATTGTCAGCCATACGAAAGACCTCCTTTGTACGATGAAAATTATACGGTATTTTCCTCTGAATATCAAGATAGTGTCTTTTTTCATACCGGTATTTCAAAAGATACCAGGTGTCAAAAAACGGTCAAGGACAACAAAAAGACAGTACTTGTAGGATTGTTTTTTTCGATTTAGACTGTGCATGAACGGAGGCGAAAGAGATGAAACAGGACATTCAGATTTCCCTTTTAGGTATCCAGAATGCCGGAAGCGAACCAGAAGCAATTCTGACAAAGACAGCCGGAAATTATTGTTTTGAAAATGGGTTCCACAAAATCCTTTACTGTGAACTGGATGAAAATGGGACCGCTACAGACAATCTCCTTTTTCTTTCAGAAACAGAAATGCGGCTGAGTAAAAGCGGTTCTGTTGCCGGGCGATTTTTATTTATTCCAGGCGAAAAGACAGTGGCCGATTACCTCACACCCTTTGGAAAGATTGCTTTTGAGGCTGAAACGGAAACTTATTACTTGGATAGGAAAGAGGATGAGCTGAATGTACAGCTGAAATATAAGCTCTACGCAGACAATCAGTTGTTCTCAGAAAATACTCTGACTATCCACGTCTGTAATGCGGATTTAGTCAGCGGATAAGGCAAGGAGGGATCATTTTATGAAGAAATTGTTTACTTCTGAATCTGTAACAGAAGGCCATCCGGATAAATTGTGCGACCAGATAGCGGACGCTGTTCTGGATGCAATTATACGAAAAAAGCCTGATGCAAGAGTGGCCTGCGAGGTATTTGCCACAACAGGGGTTGTCTTTATTATGGGCGAAGTATCAGACGGTGGGATGAATGGGATTGACATTGAAACGATTGCCCGTGATACGATCCGTGAGATCGGATACAGCGGCCATCGCTTTGGGTTTGATGCGGATACTGTGGCAGTGATCACAGCTATTCATGGGCAGTCCCCGGACATAGCACAGGGCGTTACCAGGGCGTTAGAAGTCAGGGGAGGTAAAAAACGGGAGCTTGGAGCCGGAGATCAGGGAATGGTATTCGGATATGCTTCGGATGAAACGGAGGAACTGATGCCAATGCCGATTTATCTGGCCCATGCACTGACAAAGAAACTTGCTCTGGTAAGAAAGAATGGATCTATTCCATATCTTGGACCGGATGGGAAGGCACAGGTGTCGGTTGAATATGAAGATGATAAGCCCGTGCGGGTGGACACGGTGGTCATTTCCACACAACACCTGCCGGAAATCGGCCATGCTACGATTGATAAAGATATGATCGGACAGGTCATCCGGGAGGTTATCCCAGAACAGCTTATGGATGAAAATACCAAATATCTGATCAATCCTACCGGACGTTTTGTGATTGGCGGACCGCAGGGAGATGCCGGCCTGACAGGAAGGAAAATCGTGGTAGACACTTATGGCGGATTTGCCAGACATGGCGGCGGTGCTTTTTCAGGAAAGGACCCGACGAAGGTTGACCGCAGCGCCGCATATGCTGCCCGGTATGTGGCAAAGAACCTGGTTGCAGCCGGAATTGCCCACCGGTGTGAAATCCAGATTGCGTATGCCATTGGTGTTGCACGGCCCGTTTCCGTTTCTGTAAATACCTTTGGAACGGGAATAATTTCAGATGAGAAGGTTTTGGAACTGATCGATACTTATTTTGATCTGCGCCCATCTTCCATCATCAATGGCTTAGGGCTCAGGAAGCCAATTTACAGGCAAACGGCTGCTTATGGTCACTTTGGCCGGAAAGATCTGCAGCTGCCCTGGGAATGGACAGATAAAGTGACAGTGCTTCGCAATGCATTAGCAAAAACAGAGGATGGAAAGGAGAAATGATCTATGCATTACACAGGAACGATTTGGAGACCACCTTATGAGGCTTATAGTGCGCTGGTTCAGGTGACGGCTGGCTGCACCCACCATAAATGCAAATTCTGTACTCTTTATGAGGATGTACCGTTTAAATTCCGTATGTCCCCTTTATCAGAGGTGGAAGAAGATTTGAAGGAAATCAGCCACTATTACCGGAATGCGAAACGTGTATTTTTTACCGGGGCAAACCCGTTTGTCCTGAGTTTTGATAAACTGAAAATTCTGGCAGGGCTGGTCAGGAAGTATTATCCAAAGGCAGAGTCCATTGGCTGTTTCGCCCGCATTACGGATATTACGCCTAAGACAGATGAGCAGCTGAGCGAACTGCGCCGGCTGGGGTATAACAGCATTACGATTGGTGTGGAAGCCGGAGATGATGAAGCGCTGTCTTTTATGCATAAGGGTTTTGGTACAAAGGAAATTATTCGTGAATGTAAACGGCTGGATGAGGCTGGGATGGAATATAACTTTTTCTACCTTGCCGGAATTTATGGCCGCGGACGTGGGGAAATCGGTGCAAAGAATACGGCGGCAGTTTTCAACCAGCTGAATCCTAAGATTATTATTAACTCTATGATGACGATCTACCGTACTTCTGAACTCTATCAGGAGATTCAGGACGGCAACTGGAAAGAAGAAACAGAAATCGAAAAGCTTATGGAGCTGAAAGTGCTGATTGGCAATCTGAATATCGATACCTATTTTGCAACGATGGGTGCATCGAATTGTGTCAATGTGGAAGGACATTTGCCAAAGGATAAAACGAGGATGATAAAATGGCTGGATGAAGTGATCGGTTCCGTGGACGAAAAAGAGCTTAGAAGGTATCGTGAAAATCTGCGGCATCTGTAATGGGAGGACTGGACAATGATACAGGATATTTTCCCTTACCGTTTAGACAATACATTTCATCATGCAGCACCTGTATCAAGTGATTATTTTTTCTCTTTCCGGGGAGAAAAGGTGCTCCTGCAAACCCGGAAGGATGGAGGCTGTGCGCTTCCTGCTTTTCGGGACTTGCAGTGTCCTATGAGTGAAGTAAGAGATGGGACTGTATATCTATTTTCTGTGGATGGGGTGCCGGTTTATCTGATCCGGCAACAGGATACAGCATTGCTGGATGGGCAGTGCTTACACTATGTCCCTATTCAGAGTTTAGAAGGCATTTTCCCTGAGTGGGCATATTTTGCCGGTATTACAGCACTGCATCTGGGACACTGGTATGAAAGGAATGTTTATTGCGGCAAGTGCGGAGATGTGATGGAGAAGGATGCGAAACAGAGAGCACTGGTCTGCAGAAAATGTGGAAACACGGTTTATCCTGCCATTGCCCCGGTGGTGATGGTGGCAGTAACAAATGGAGATAAGCTGCTGATGACAAAGTATGCTGACCGTCCCCTTTCCCAATGGGTTCTCATATCCGGCTTTGTGGAAATCGGAGAGACATTGGAGGAAGCAGCAAAAAGAGAGGTTTTTGAGGAAACGGGTATCCGCATTAAGGATTTAAAATATTTTGGAAACCAGCCATGGGGATTTTCTGATTCCATTATTGTGGGTTATACTGCCAAACTGGACGGATCGGATAAAATCCATCTTGATACCAGGGAACTTGCAATGGCAGCATGGCATTCCCGTACCGATTTGCCAAAAGAGCTGACGGACATCAGTATAACCCATGAGATGATAGAAGCCCTGCGTATTGACGGGAAAGGAGGACAGGTATGAGTACATATTGCACTGCAACGGTGATAAACCACGAAGAAATCATATCGGGAGTATGGAAAATGGAGCTGGCGGCACCGGAGATTGCAAAAACGGCAAGGCCGGGACAATTTATTCAGTTATATCCACCAGATGAGAGAAATCTGCTGGCACGTCCCCTCAGCCTGTCCTCCATATCAAAAGAGAGCGTGACTGTGGTATACCGGGTTGTGGGACAAGGAACAAAGCAGTTTTCATGCCTGCAGGTGGATGATATGGTCCGTGTTATGGGACCATTGGGAAATGGTTTCACGCTTCCGGATGCAGGAGAACAAAATGTGATTGTTGGCGGCGGCCTGGGTATCCCGCCTCTTTTGGAACTTGCAAAAAGGCTTCATGGAAATACAGTGGTATTGCTTGGGTATCGGGAAGATCCGTTTATGGCAGAGGAGTTTCAAAGATTAGGTCTGGAGGTCCATATCGCAAGCCAATCAGGAAACTACGGTTTTCACGGAACCGTGTTGGATTTGCTGGAGAATCTTACTCTTCCGGCGGGAATGATATTTGCCTGTGGACCTCGCCGGATGCTGCAATCTGTTTCGATGTGGGCAAAAGGGCATAACGTCCCCATTCAGGTATCCTTAGAGGAACGGATGGCCTGCGGCCTTGGTGCCTGTCTTGGATGTGGAGTGAAAATACAAAAGCCCGGAGAGCAGGACTGGAGATATCTCAGGGTATGTAAAGACGGCCCTGTTTTTTCAGGGGAGGAGGTAGTCTGGAATGGATAGCAGAATGGAAACAGCCATCGCAGGCGTGACATTGAAGAATCCGGTGACAACAGCATCCGGTACATTTGGTTCCGGCCGTGAATATGGGGAATGGATCGACTTAAACCGTTTAGGGGCGATCACAGTAAAAGGAGTTTCTGAGGAAGCGTGGAAAGGGAACCCTGTCCCCAGAATTGCAGAAACACAAAGCGGACTTTTAAATTCTATCGGCTTGCAGAACGCAGGAGCAGAGTATTTTATAGATCATGATATTCCGTTTCTCAGGCAGTACGATACAAAGATCATCGTCAATATCTGCGGACATACCTTATCACAGTATTGTGCAGTTGCAGAAAGGTTTGCAGATTGTGACATTGACATGTTGGAACTCAATATTTCCTGCCCGAATGTGGAGGAGGGCGGTTTGAGTTTTGGAACAGATCCTCATGTTGCAGAAAGAGTGGTAAAGGCTGTGAGCCATTATGCAAAGCAGCCCTTGATTGTAAAATTATCGCCGGAAGTCACTGATATAACGGAAGTTGCCAGAGCTGCTGTTTCCGGCGGGGCTGATGCCCTTTCCTTAATTAATACCCTAAGAGGGATGAAGATAGATATTCATAAGCGCAGGCCTATCCTTGCCAGTAAGATAGGCGGTTATTCCGGCCCGGGTATTATGCCAGTGGCCCTGCGGATGGTTTATGAGGTCTGCCATAGCGTTGATGTGCCGGTGATTGGAATGGGCGGTATTTCGACATTTGAAGATGCCCTTCAATTTATTATGGCAGGCGCACAGGCGGTTGCTGTCGGGACCGCAAATTTCCATAATCCATATGCGACTGTGGAAATCATAGATGGGATCAGGAAATACATGAAGGAAAACAGGATTTCTTCTCTGGAGGAAATCAGAGGATGTATTGATTGAGGATAGATTTACGGAACGATAAAAGAAGTGATGGTGTCCAGGCTGATTTTGAGTGTTCTGATAAAACGGTGGTTGAAAACGGGGACAGATTTGTAGTGTGAAAAATAAGTGTTCCGATGGCAATAGGCGTTTACTGTTGCTGTCGGCACTTTAAATTCTATTGACAAATTTGTGCTTATAGTATATAGTGTGTATATATAAACAGCACAATAAGAAGGGAGGAATATAATCTTGTGAAGATACTGATATCAAACACTTCCGATAGTCCACTTTATCAGCAAATTAAAGACCAAATCAAAGATGCGATTCTGAAAGAAGAATTGGTTGAGGGCGATTCACTTCCATCTATTCGCGCTTTTGCCAACGACTTGAAAGTTAGCGTGTTGACGATACGGCGGGTTTATGAAGAACTGGAACAAGAAGGATTTGTCACAAGTCAGGTGGGCAAAGGTACCTTTGTGTCAACAAGCAATATCGATTTGTTACGGGATTCCAAACGCCGCCTTGTGGAACAGAAAATGCAGGATATGATACAGACCGCAAAATCGCTTAATATTAGCAAAGAGGAACTAAATGCTATGATGGACATTTTATACGAGGAGGATTGAAATGGATTTGGTTTTGAATGTTTCAGGTTTGAATAAATCGTATGGTGATTTTTCTTTAAGGGATGTCACATTTTCCATTCCAGAGGGGTGCATTACGGGATTGATTGGCATTAATGGTGCAGGAAAGACAACAACACTGCGCACAATATTAGGACTTACAAGTCGAGAATCCGGCCACATTCAGTTTTTTGGTATGGATATAGAAAAGCAAGAGCAGCAAATCAAGGACCGCATCGGCATTGTTTTAGATGATGGGTGTTTTTATGATGAATTGAGCCTGAATGAAATGAAAAATGTGATTGCTCCAGCTTATACATCGTGGTGTGAACAGGATTTCAAAAACTATTTGGAGCAATTTTCTCTAAATCCAAAGCAAAAAATCAGCACCCTTTCTAAAGGCATGAAAATGAAATATGCTTTGGCATTAGCTCTTTCGCACAAAGCAGAATTGTTGATAATGGACGAACCGACCAGTGGCCTTGATCCCTTGATTCGCAGCCAGCTTTTAAAGATACTAACTGACTATATGGACAATGGTGGTAAAGGCGTATTTTTTTCTACTCATATTACATCTGATTTGGATAAGATTGCAGATATGCTTATCATGATTGACAATGGACGCATCGTATTTCAGGAGGAAAAAGATTCTCTGCTGGATAGTTACCGCATTGTGAAAGGGGATATACGGAGTCTTAATACAGATACCCGCAAACTCTTTGTAAGCACTTCTGAAACAACATTTGGTTTCACTGGAATTACGAAACAAATTTCGGAAGTACAGAAACGTATTCCAGACATAATTATAGAACGTCCTACGATTGAGGACATTATGTTAGGCAGCATCGAAGGAGGGAAAAATGATGTTATTCCATTTGGTTAAAAAGGACTTCCTAATTGTGAAAAAGTATGTTTTGCTCATGTTTGTGGTTTGTGTTATCATACCACCTTTTATGGTATGGCGTGTTCCTGAATACGCTGGGCCTATGAGCTTTGTTTTGTCTGCTATCTTTGCTATTTTTATGCTTTTGCAGTATGTTTCCCTGAAAGAATACCAATACCCGAGAGCATCCACCATGCTATGCGCTACACCATATCCCCGCAAGTTGCTTGTTTTATCCAAATATGTTTTTTGTCTGGTAAATTATGCTGTTTGCTGCGTAATTTTCTGGATAGAAACTTTTATCTTTGCGGAATTGGGAGGTTTTCATTTTGAGACGCCGATACTCATGTTTCTTGTGCTTGCAGTCTTTCTTGGGGTTTATCTTCCTGTACAGTACAAATTGGGATATGAAAAAACAAAATTTGCCTTTGTGGTTATCATTATGGCCTCTCCCTTTGTTTTTCCACAACTGCTTAAAATGGAGGACGGTATAAATCTGGATTTTCTCAACGCATTGCCTCCTGCGCTCTTATATGGCGGAATTATCCTGATCGGCCTTATGATACTGATTGCATCGGCCAGTGTATCTGTGGGATTTTATAAGGAAACAGATTTGGAATAAGACTGGAGGTAAAATCAATTGACTGGCGATATTATTTTTCTTTATCTTATAGCAGTGGTTTCCCTTGTGTTCGCCATTTTCAATGGTATCTGTTTTTTAATAAAGCGTAATAAGACGGTTCAGGCAGTAGGAACGATTATCTCTATTACTTCACCAAATCCAGAGACAGCGAAAGCGCGCAATTCAAAATGGGCGAAAGTTAGCTATAAGGTAGATGGGAGAAACTTTACTTCCCAAAATCGTGTACAGGTTCCTATGACGGCAGAAATCGGGAGTTCGGTTACAATACGTTATGATGTTGAACAACCGGATAAGCTATATAGTTTTTCACTGTTGAGAATTTTGATCGCACTGTGTATCACTGTTATTTGCATCATTGCAGCAGTGTTTATCTGATATAAAAAAGGGGAGATAGGATGCACTTTCCACAATGGTTTGTTTTCATCTGTATTTTGCTTCCGGTAGGTAATGCCATTTACAAAGCGTGGAAAAATAATCGCAAGAAATAAATGAGCAGTTTACTGGAACAAAATAGATATGAGAAAAGGAATAACTTATGAAGCATAAAGAAGAGCGGAAAATTTCATCATGACAGCGGTACGTTTCATTATAGAGATTGGGCGGTTTGGCTGTAACCATTATGATCCTTACCAGGACGGCAGTATTCCACAATTTAGAGACGAAAAGACAATATGGTTTTAAGATAAGACTGAGTTCACAAATATTTCACACAATTATTAGCACTCATGCTTGACGAGTGCTAATAATTGTGTTATAACACAGATAGAACAAAGGAGGAGGAAAGAAAGGAACCGGTAGAAGGTTTCATTTTCTTCCCAATCATCCCCAGTTCCGGTTAACAAGTTGTTTTTAATTTGGAAAAGGAGCGATGACTTATGATGACACCGAGTATTTTTGGAGAAAATTTATTTGACGATTTCTTTAATGACTTTTTTGATTTCCCGTCGTATGACGATAAAGCGATGCGCAAAGCAGAGAGGAAGCTGTACGGACGCCATGCGGCGAATATGATGAAGACCGATGTGCAGGAGCATGACGACCACTATGAAGTGGATATTGACCTGCCTGGCTTTAAGAAAGACGAACTTTCCCTGGAACTGAAAGACGGCTATCTGATGATTAATGCAGCGAAGGGACTTGACAAGGATGAGAAGGAAAAGAAAACAGGCAGATTTGTCCGCAGGGAGCGTTATGCAGGAAGCATGAGCAGATCCTTCTATGTCGGCGAAGATGTAAAACAGGAAGATATCCACGCAAAGTATGAGAGCGGGGTATTGAAACTGAGCATTCCGAAGGCGGAGACAAGAAAGCCGGAGGTTGAAGAAAAGAAATATATTGCCATCGAGGGATAACGGCACCTCTTAATATAAAACATAACAGGATAGCCCGGAGTTCGGCGCGGTGTGGAAACCGTCCGGTTCCGGGCTTTTTCTGTTTTGTGGTAGGAAAAGAGGCAGACGTGTGGTAGAATAATGGCAAGCTGGGAGGTGAGAGTAGATAATGCGCGATGACTTAGAACGTTTTTTGATCGCACAACAGACTTATTACCGGACTGCCCTGCAGGAGATAAAAAACGGGCGGAAGCGTAGCCATTGGATGTGGTTTATTTTTCCTCAGATAGTAGGGCTTGGTCACAGTGAGACTGCCCGGTATTATGCCATTAAGAATATGGAAGAAGCAAAAGCATATATGGAAGATTATACACTTAGCAGCAATCTCATAGAGATATCGGAGGCACTGTTGCAAATAAAGTCTAATGATGCACTTGAGGTGATGGGCTGGCCGGATAATCTGAAACTGAAATCCTCCATGACTTTGTTTTCACTGGCAAAACCGGAATGTGAAGTATTTCAGAAGGTGCTGGACAAGTTCTTCCGGGGAGAGCGGGATCAGAAAACTGTGGAAATCCTATTAGGGAAAAGATGAAACAATCGGTATGCATCAGAAAAAGGTGGACTTTAAGACTTTTGGTATCTGAGGATAAAGGTGCAATGAACCCGGAAAACAAAGAGAAAATTGAAATTAAGGAATGCGAATGTATGAATATAGTAGATAAAAATATAGATGGTGGAAAAGCATTTGACTGGGGTAAAACTTCCGCAGATTATGCAAAGTTCCGTGATATTTATCCACAGGAATTTTACGATAAAATTATAAAACGTGAATTATGTATAAAAGGTCAAAGTGTTCTCGATGTTGGAACAGGAACCGGAGTGCTTCCAAGGAATATGTACCGTTATGGTGCAAAATGGATAGGGACAGATATTTCTGTGAATCAGATTGAACAGGCAAAAATTCTTTCAAAGGGTTTGGATATTGAGTATTATCCATTATCTGCAGAAGATGTATATTTTCCGGATAATTCATTTGATGTTATCACTGCATGTCAGTGTTTTTGGTATTTTAATCACCAACAGATCAGTGATAAGTTTTTTCATATGCTGAAACCGGATGGGCGTATTCTTGCATTATATATGGCATGGCTGCCTTTTGAGGACAAGATTGCAGGAGAAAGTGAGAAACTTGTTCTGAAATACAGCCCCGAATGGAGTGGTTCAGGAGAAACGATTCATCCAATATTTATACCTGACTGCTACAAAGAAAAATTTGAACTTGTTCATCATGAGGAATATCCGTTGGAGGTGCATTTCACACGTGAGAGCTGGAATGGCAGAATGAAAGCCTGCCGGGGTATTGGTGCTTCTTTTACAAAACAGGAAGTTTCTGCATGGGAACAGGAGCATACAAAATTACTTGCTGAAATTGCTCCTGTGGAGTTTAATGTCTTACATTACGGTGCCATTGCTGAACTGAAAGTGAAAAAATGATTTTCAAGGGACTGATAAAGTGATTGAAACTGTGTCCTGGAAAGGAATGGATCAGACAACGATAGAGATAAAAAATATATGCTGAGGAGGTTTGTGTATGAAAAGAAGAGCAAGTTTAACAATATTGGTAATTGTGTTAATGCTGTCTTTATCTGCATGTGGCGGAAAAACAAAAGAATTATACGAAATTCCAGATTTATCACAATACAAAACAGAATATGTTGGGGATGCTCAAAATGTCGTAAACATTGTCAGCCAACAAGATTATCCAAAGGGATATTGTTATGATAGTATAGCGATACAGTCTGAAACAGAGCCATATGGATTAACAGTTTTTCTAAAAGAAGAACCATCGGCATCTAAAATTGAAGATGAATTACAGATCAATGCAGATACGACATTTGATTTGATTGGTAATTTAGGAACTCTTGAGTACAGAGAAGCTGATAGCAAAGAACTTATTGCAGCCTATGAGCGTTAGGGTAGTGGGATTGGGCAGTGTTTTTTGACCGGAGGAAATATCAGAAAGTATTTGAAATTGATGAAGAGTAAATAAATGAGCTAGGGCCAGAATGGTATTGAAATCATTGACCTTAGCTCATTACATGTGGAACTCACTATAAATCATGCTCCTCTTGTCGGTGTTCAGAAATATCCCTAAAATGTACGTCGTTGGATAGCAAGATTTTGAAATTGGCTATAATAGTATTTAGTGTAGAACGTCGTTTTTCTAAATCTTGTTTTTCTTTTTTTGCTGAAGAACATTCGTTTTTAAGATTATCAATTTTTTTCTGTTGCCGTTCTGGGGAAGGTAATTTGTTTACTCCCAGATCCTGCAATTGCTGTTTTAAAGTATTGTGCAGTTTATATTCTGCCTGATGTTTGGATTTGTATTTCTCGGGATTAGGTGCTTTTTCGCCGTCTTTTACGATTTTTCTGCAGGTACGGTAGGATGAACAATGCTTCTGAATAAGTTCCTGATGGGATATTTCGGAGCTTAATTCAGAAATTCGCTGTTCTGTAGCAATAATAGAATTATCAATATCTACAATATGCTGTTGGAAGTCTTCGTAATTGAGCAAATTGTTTTCGGATAGATAGTTGAAGGTTCGGGCTGCTTCTTTCAGATTATTGAGTTGTGCCCACCGTTCAAATCCGGCACGATTGCCGGTATTTACATAAGATGAGATATTGATAAAAAGCCGTATTTCTCTGGAAACGTTACGTGGATTTTTTGTTTTATGCCGGTTTTTCTCAAGGCGAAGTAATACATTTTCTTCAGTATAATAGCTACCAAGAGATTTCATATTAGTGAAGTTTTTTTGCTCCGGTGCCCGGAAAGCCAGGTTCTTTCCCTGACGAATCTCATATCCGGCAAGTTTCATTTTTTGAAGAAACTCATCATAGTTGATAGAGGACCAGATTGCTTTATCTACAGCAACCTTTAACTTTGCTTTCCAGCTGTTTCCACGATGGTACTCCATATTTTCTTTATAAGATTTCCCTTTTTCGCCGGTTGGCATACTGGTGACAAGACCGTTTTCCTGGCAAATACGGTTGCTGATCCGGCAGATTTTATGATAGCTACGTTTGTTGGAGACATATTTATGATTGTCAACAAAGCTGGTAGCATTAAAAATGATATGGTTATGAATATGGTTCTGGTCAATGTGTGTACTGATGACATATTCATATTTTCCTTTTAATACTTCGTCAGCAAATTCTTTGCCGAGCTTATGTGCGGTTTCAGCGTCAATCTCTCCAGGCTTAAAAGATTGAATTAAATGAAATGCCAGATTGTTGCCTTTGTCCATTACATTCTTTTTACCTTTTTCTCTGGTGAAAGCAAATTCCAGATCAGCAGATTCTGGGGAGCAGGCGAAACTGGAAATCAGTAATTTCTCTTCGGTTTTGTCCGGATTCATAATATAGTCCAGCGCTTTTTTGTCAGTTACTTTAATGGGGAAGATTTTAATATATGCCATATCTCGTTTACCATCCTTTTCAATTCTTCCATTTCTTCCGGGTACAAATCACCAGTGGTGTTTACCTTTTTTGCAATTTGATTGATGTTTACACCGATTTTGTGCATCTCTTCGTACACCTGCTTGATCGGGGCTGTGTCGGTGTTAATGATATAGCCGTCGATAGCCATTTTCCTAAGATAGGCTCCCATATTTCTGGTCTTTGAGAGAATCATCTTTTGGCGGATCAGCTTCTTTTCCTCTGGAGTAACACAAAATAAGATTTGGATGTTTCTTTTTCTGTTTGACATGTCTAGTTTCTCCTTCTGTACGTAATTCGGTTTTGGGGTGCTTCGGGGGTTTCAATTTAGGGCAGGGTTCCCTAAATTGCCATTTTTGCGGAAGTGTATATACACTTCCTGTCCTTGCTGTTCTACCCTCTAATAGATAAATTCAGGTGAAATAGAGAATTGCAAAAGAATTTGAGAAACTGAACAGGTAGTGCAGCTCATGAAAATGTGGTATGATTATTGTCAAGATACGAGAACATCCAGAGGTGAAAAAAAGAGTGGATAGAGAAGAAATCTTTGAATATGTGAAGAAACAGTATGGAACAATACCTGAATACTTGTGGAGCAGTTCTCCGGATAGTGCAGTGCTTCGCCATCATAATGGAAAATGGTATGCGGTGATCATGAATGTTGAGAGATCCAAACTTGGATTGGATGGAGATGATACCGTGGAAATTATAGATGTTAAATGTGATCCGGAAATGACAGGAATGATTATCCAGACCTATGGTTTTCTGCCGGGCTATCACATGAATAAGCAGCATTGGATTACGATTTTGCTGGATGGAACAGTAGGAGAATCGAAAATATTGGATTTTCTGGATATGAGTTACGATTTGATAGATGGTAGTATTGGGAAATTGGAAAAAAAATAACGGAGGTTGCTGTAATGACAGATACACAACAAAGAGAAGCTGCCCGTCAGTTTGTAAATAGATGGATAGGAAAAGGAAAAGAAGACGAGGATGGTCGCTCCTATTGGATTGACCTTTTGACAAATGTTTTGGGAATGGACAACATTACAGAACGTTTGAATTTTGAAAAAAAGGTAGTGATTGATGGAAATACAAAACGTATTGATGTGTATATTCCGGAAACCAGAGTAATCATCGAACAAAAAAGCCTTGGTAAGGCGTTGGATCAGAAAATCCGTAATTCGGGAGAAATCGACCTTACTCCATTTGAACAGGCAGACAGATATAACAGTAAGCTGACTTTTGATGAAAGAGCCAGATGGATTGTTACATCCAATTTTGCGGAAATCTGGATTTATGATATGAACCAGAAACAACCAGAACCGACCAAGATTGCGCTGGATGAATTGCAGAGCAAATATCCGCTTTTGGATTTTCTTGTAAAAAAAGAGGTCAAGACAATCTCTCATGAAATGGAGGTTTCTATTAAAGCCGGAGACATTGTAGGTCTGATTTATGATGCGTTTTTGAAGCAGTACCGGATTCCGGATATCAGAGAGAAGGATGAAACAGCAGAGCAGAGTGAAAAAAGAGAGCATAAGTTGAAAAGTTTGAATGCTCTTTGTGTACGGATTGTTTTCTGCCTTTATGCCGAGGATGCGGGTATTTTTGGAAAGAGAAATATGTTCCATGATTATCTGGAAGCATATGAAGTAAAAGATTGCCGACGAGCATTGATAGAATTATTTAAGACTCTGGATACTCCGGTAGCGGAACGAGATGAGTATCTTGAGGAAGATCTTGCTCAGTTCCCGTATGTAAACGGAGGACTGTTTGCAGATGAGACGATTGAGATACCACCTTTCACAGAAGAGATTAAGCAGCTTCTCCTTACAAAAGCTTCGGAAGATTTTAACTGGAGAGACATTTCACCTACCATTTTTGGGGCAGTGTTTGAATCTACATTGAATCCGGAAACCCGACGTTCTGGAGGAATGCACTATACGTCTATTGAAAATATTCATAAAGTAATTGATCCGCTTTTCCTGGATGACTTGCAAAATGAATTCCAGGAGATTCAGCAGATACAAGTGAAACGTACGAAAGATAAAAAACTGGAAGAGTTTCAGAATAAATTAGCGTCTCTCACATTTCTTGATCCTGCTTGTGGTTCAGGAAATTTCCTTACAGAAACTTATCTTTCTCTTCGTAGGTTGGAGAATGAAGTAATAAAGGAGAAAGTCAACGGACAGATGACATTGGGAGAAGTGAATAATCCCATTAAGGTTTCAATCCAACAATTTTATGGGATAGAGATCAATGATTTTGCGGTTACAGTTGCAAAGACTGCATTATGGATAGCAGAATCTCAGATGTTAGAGGAAACAAAAAGCATTGTGTATGGCTTTAATGATGATTTTCTCCCACTGAAAACGTATGTAAATATTACAGAAGGCGATGCATTAATAATTGACTGGAATGAGGTAATTGCATCAGAGAAGTTGTCTTATATTATGGGAAATCCGCCGTTTGTTGGAGCAAGATGGATGAACAAGGCGCAAAAGAAAGATATGGAAATTGTTTTTCATGGTATCAAAGATTTTGGTAATCTGGATTTTGTAACTGCGTGGTATAAAAAAGCAAGTGATTATATTTTAAATACAAAGATATTGGTATCTTTTGTATCGACAAATACAATTACACAAGGAGAACAGCCAGCTATTTTTTGGAAACCATTGTTTGATATGGGAATATGTATAAACTATGCGTATAGAACTTTTCGCTGGGATAGCGAAGCTAGCTTAAAGGCCCATGTTCATTGTGTGATCGTCGGTTTTAGCCATGCAAAATGTAATAAAGATAAAATTATTTTTGATACAAACGGGGAGGCAAGAATTGTAGAAAATATCAATGCATATTTAATTGACGCAGATGATATTTTCGTGGCGAGCAGAAAACATCCGATATGCAAAGTACCAGAAATAGGAATTGGAAACAAACCTATAGATGGTGGATATTACTTGTTTGATAAAGATGAAATGGAAGAATTTATTAGAAAGGAACCAAAGTCAAAACAGTATTTCCGCCCATGGTACGGGGCTAGAGAGTTTATTAACCAACAGCCGAGGTATTGTCTGTATTTGGGAGATTGTGCTCCAAATGAATTAAGAAGTATGCCAGAATGCATGAAACGTGTTAATGCTGTAAGGGAGTATAGATTTCAAAGTTCGAGTGCAGGAACGCGAAAAATTGCTGACACACCAACTAAATTTCATGTTTCAAATTTTCCTAAAGGGAATTATATAGTTATTCCACAAGTTTCTTCAGAAAGAAGAAGATATATACCAATGGGATACATGGATGAAAGTGTTTTGTGTAGTGATAAAGTTAGAATTATGTTGGACGGTACGTTATATCATTTTGGTGTACTTGAATCAAATGTGCATATGGCGTGGATGAGGGCGATTTGTGGAAGATTGAAAAGTGATTATAGTTACACAGTTAATCATGTATATAATAATTTTCCTTGGCCTGCACCAACAGAGCAACAGATACAAAAGATTGAACAGACAGCCCAAGAAATTTTGAATGTAAGAGCATTATTTCCAGAAAGCAATCTGGCAGATTTATATGATCCATTGACAATGCCTCCAGAACTTCGCAGAGCTCATACCGCAAATGATAGGGCGGTTATGGCTGCATATGGATTCAGATAAAAATGACAGAAGCAGATTGTGTGGCAGAATTGATGAAATTGTATCAGAAGTTGGTTGAGAAAAATGATAGAAAATAATTAGCCAGATAAAAAATAAAAACCGGGGATTACTCCTCGGTTTTTTGCTGGACGGAAGATCCGTCGTCTAATTTAAATATTTCTTCCACGCTCATATTCAGATAATGGGCAAGTCGGATTGCCATTTCCAATGAGGGGTTTCGTTCCCCACGTTCAATTCTGCCGATGGTGCGGCTGCAGGAGCCGGTTGCTTCTGCCAGGTCTTCTTGAATAAGATTTCGCTCTATACGAATATCTTTCAGAATGTTGCTGATTGCCATCCAATCACTTCCTTTAACTTTATTATTGTTTCAACAGCCGGTTTGAATGGCACGGACTGTATTACGATTATTGAAAACCGGGGATGTCGGAAGCATCACACTTGCCGACAACTTTGCCAAATATTTTAAAAGAGTCCGATTCCTGAATTGCGATAGGTTTATATTTTTTATTCAGGGAGATCAGGAATAATCCGTCCGGTTCATCATGGAGCTTTTTAATATAAGCATCTCCATTGAGATAGAAGATACCAATTTCTCCATTGCAAATACTGTCTTTTTGCTGGATCCATGCAATTTCTCCGTTGTGGTATTCCGGTTCCATACTGTCTCCGGATATCCGGACTCCGAAGTCTGCATTGTCCGGGGCAAGATCGCCAACTTCATAAGATTCTTTTGGCGCATCTGTCAGGAAATTACCGGTACCTGCAGAAACAGCATCTCCGAAGATGTCCATAAATATTTCTTTTTTGCGGAAAGGAATAATGTTTGCAACTACTGGTTCAAACAAGCCGGATGCTTTTAGTATTTTTGCGTAGTCTTTTATCTTATCTTTTCCTTCCTGATTCAGACCGTCCATTACACTGTATGGATTTTTTCCGAAATAAGCATCATAAATATCTTCAATATCCAATAATTTACAGAGAGTCAGAAAAACATGCAGTCCTGGTTCTCGTGCATCCGTCTCCCATTTGGAGATTGCCTTCGCTGTAACGTCAATGCCCTGCTGCGAAAGTAATTCTGCAAGTTCTGGCTGCGAAAGCCCTTTCTTTTTTCTGTTTTCTGCAATAATCCTGCCAATAGAACGCATATATTCGCCTCATTTCTATGAAATTCCGTTAGATTCTTATAGATGCATTATACAGCACAAATACAATAAAATCAAGAGAAATCTCCAAAGTGTAGATAATACAACCAAAATGTCAGTTGACTATCTCCACAATGTCGGCTTATACTAACCATGCAAGGAATGATAAGAAAGCCGGACGGAGGTGAGAACAGGATGGGTGACAGGACAATTTTACATAGTGATATGAATTGTTTTTATGCCAGCGTAGAAATGCTGCATCATCCGGAACTAGAGGGAAAGCCACTTGCTGTAGGCGGCGATCCGGAAGCAAGACATGGTATTGTGTTGACGGCAAATTATATTGCGAAGAAATGCGGGGTAAAAACAGGAATGGCACTTTGGCAGGCAAAACAGGCTTGTCCGGAAATCATTTTTGTGCCGCCGAGGATGGATCTGTATTTGAGATTCTCCAGTATGGCGAGAGAAATCTATTCAGAGTATACGGACAAAATTGAGCCGTATGGAATAGATGAAGGATGGCTGGATGTGACAGAAAGCAGCATCATCAAAGGTGATGGAATGAAGATCGCCCAGGAAATCAGTGACCGGATTAAGTACGAACTTGGTATTACCGTGAGTATTGGTATTTCCTGGAACAAGATATTCGCAAAACTTGGCTCTGATTATAAAAAGCCGGATGCCATCACACAGTTTCATCGTGGCAATTACAAAGAAATCGTCTGGGGACTTCCGGTATCAGATCTTCTGTATGTTGGCAGGCAAACGAATAAGAAATTGCAAAAACTGGGGATCCATACCATTGGCCAGCTGGCACAGACGGATGAAAAGTTGCTGGACAGCTATTTTGGAAAAATTGGTCTGGTGTTATGGGCATTTGCAAATGGATACGACTCGGATCCGGTTTGTACGGAAGGATATGAAGCTCCGGTCAAGTCGATTGGAAACAGTACAACGACACCGAGAGACCTGGAAACAGATTTGGATGTGTGGATTATTCTGATGGCATTATCGGAAAGCGTATCTGCCAGATTACGGAAACATGGTTTCAAATGTAATGTGGTGGAAATATCAATCCGGGACAACGGGCTGAACAGCATCACAAGGCAGATGCATATCAGCCAGCCAACGAATATTACGGATGAAATTGTAAAAGCAGCATTTGAATTATTTAAGAAACATTACAGATGGGAGCATCCGATACGGAGCCTTGGCGTGAGGGGGTCTGATCTGGTAATGGAAGATATTCCGGTTCAGCTTGATCTATTTGATAATCAGGAGAAACGGGAAAAATTAGAAAGGCTGGATCGGGCTGTGGATGAGATCAGACGACGGTTTGGATATTTCAGCATACAGCGGGCAGCAATGTACCAGGATAAAGTCTTATCCCACTTGGACGCCGGTACACATACGGTCCATCCTCACAGTTATTTTCATGGATAATGGGAGGGATAGATTTGAAACAGACATTAACCAGAAAACAGGAAGAAAGCTATCAGTGCATTGTAAGATTTACCGAGGAGCATGGATTTCCGCCAACGGTCAGGGAACTGGGGGCATTACTGGGAGTTGCTTCAACATCAACAGTATTTTCCAGAATCAGGCAGTTAGAGAAAAGTGGATATATCCGGAGAGTTCCGGCATCTCCAAGAGCAATCGAAATCCTGTGATGGAGGTGGCGGTGTGAATAAGGTATATGTTGATGTGGTAGCAGAGTTCAGTAAGGAAGGCTGCCTGATTCCAATCTTATTTGTTTGGGAAGACGGCAGAAAATACAAGATTGATAAAGTGCTTAAGATTGAACGATGTGCCAGCAGAAAAGCAGGCGGTGTTGGTACGATGTACACCTGTATGGTACAGGGAAAGGAAAGCCATTTGTTTTTTGAAGTGGACAAATGGTTCATGGAAAGGAAGATTTCATAATTAAAAAGAAGAATATTAACCGGCGGAGATAGTCACTTTCCCTTTATATCCCGTTGGTTTTACATAAGGATCCGTATTCTGATCAGCCGGTGTTCCCCACAAATACCATTTGGAATATGGATCCTGCAAAGAGTAATTTAGATTGCTTTCCATCAAAATCATGGGGAAGGCGGACTGGTCTGCAAGACCTACCAGTTAGTGTGATTGTTGATAAGGAGAAATAAAGATTTATGACAGACAGAGATTATGCAATTAAATCAATGAAAGAGATTACGTTCCAGATGGCAACCCATGCACAGGATTATCTGGAAGTAAGCATGGACAGGCATTATGAAGACATAAAGGCATTGATGGTGAATTACCAGAAACTGATTTTGGAAAATAAGATGGTACTGGAAGAACTGGAAATGGAATGCCAGGAGAAGATCAATGAGGATATGGCATATGCGTTGAGTTATCTTGATATTTACGGGAAACAGCTGAATGTGACAAAACTGAAACACGAGATGAATAATCTGATGGTCATATATGGGTTGTCGGATATGGTTTACCGGGGTATAACGTTGGTAAAATATTATGCTCCGGATGGAGTAACGCTCAGCGAGATTATCCATTCCTGTTTTTGCAGCCATTACAATAAAACAGATGTGGAAGTCCAGCAGGAACTTGGCATTGGAAGGACTTCTTTTTATAAAATGAAGAAACAGGCATTGCGGTATCTTGGCTTCTACTTTTACGAGATCGTAGTGCCGCAGGCAAAAAACAAAAGATTCAAACCCTCCTTGGGTGTGGAAGAAGAGTAGGTGAGTGAGATGAGATACGAAAATTCAATGGTAAAGATTGCCGACGATATTATCCGGGATCAGCAGGCAGAGAGGAAAGTTCAGAATAAAAAACAGAAATGGCATGATGAGTATGCTACCTTGAAATTTTTTCGGTACATATGCAGAAATGTTGGAAACCTTCATGAAGGAGAAATCCAGCGTTTGGTATGGAAACTGAAACAGTCTGATAAGAAAGCAGTCGAAAAGCATTTAAAAGGCTATGCGTGGGAATTTGATTATGAGAAAATGTTTTCTACATTGATGCAGAATCCTGTTTGTCAGAAAGTATGCCAGAAAAATAAATATACAAGCTGGATGCATCTGATCAGCCGATACTGTACAGAAGATTGTTAGGAAATAAGATACCTTCTTGCATCTATCAATGAATTATTTTATGGAATAAACCCTGCATTAGTTCTATAGAACGATAACTTGTTTTACAGCTTCTGTATATCGGAACAGGCGGTAGTTATACTAACTTTAGACCGAAAAATAGTTCTAAAGGAGGTGCTGCGATGGATCTGAAAGCTGTAGGACAGAGAATTAAGATGGCAAGGGAAGCAAAAGGTCTGACACAGGAAGATTTGGCTGCCATGGTGGAACTGAGTCCGACACATGTAAGTGTGATTGAGCGGGGATTGAAAGCCGCAAAACTGGATACGTTTGTTGCGATAGCCAACGCTCTGGAAGTTTCTGCAGATTCACTTCTGATAGATGTTGTGGCACATTCTGTAACTGGTGTGACGAATGAATTATCAGAAATGATCGGGAAACTTCCAAAAGAAGAGCAGAAGAAAATCATCAAAGCGGTCAGGGCATTAACAGAATAGTTTTTATGAGGAGGGGCGGAAGCCCTTCTTTTTTTGCGGTTTTTGTCACAATTTGTCAAACGAATGGGGATTCTGTTTTGTTTTTATCTGTGCTATAGTAGTTCTAAAGAACTAATACTAATTCAAAAAGAGGAGATATAAAATGCACAGAAAAACTATTTTTGAGAAGGTTGCTGAAAAATTCCATACCACTCCGGAAGAGGTATATGCGGAAATCCAGAGAGCAATTGATGCCGGATATGATAACACGGATCCAGAGGTACAGGCAGAATGGCGCAAAGTTAAAATAAAAGGGGATAGACCAACACCGGAGGAAGTAATTAACTATGCAGTAGGTACTTTATCAGCAGAACAGAGGTGATTATTAAATTGAAGAGGAAAAAGTATGCGTTAATATGTCTGTTATTGGCAGCAGCCTTTGTTTCGGGTTGTGCGCAGAAACATAAAGAAGGAGAGCCGGATGTCATTAGCAGTATGAAAATGAATCAGGATGAAACACTTACTGTTGTTGCAAACAGAAAACAGATTAAAGATAAAGAGGATTTTGCAAAACTCCTTGTCAAAAAATGCAAGGAGAATTCTTTTCAGTCTGTTAGATTCTCTACAGATTATGGGTATGCCACCAGCCTGAATCTTAGAGTATATCTCTGGGAAGATGAGATAGAAGGGCAGGAGCCGGTAATGGTGGTGGAATATAAGCCTGTTGAATGGGGAATGGACTATGATATTGTCCATGATCCGGAAAAGTTCCAGATGTATGTGGATGGAGAGCTGATGGAAAATCCTTAGATTTTTCTGATAAAGACTGCACAAAACAGCTTGCCACCCTTACGACTGATGAAAACGGAAATACAGATGTCGTAGAGGTAAAGGCTGACACAGTCTATATCA
>PPYE01432732.1_pt1 | contig 32686 bp, 28 predicted proteins | sample 1559881 | NCBI WGS metagenome assembly PPYE01 (sample SAMN08240022, study PRJNA423297) | Human gut metagenome, whole genome shotgun sequencing project.
AGTCTATTTGCAGAAGTGAGCGTCACCTTTTTCCTCATTTTCTATCCCTAAAACGTTACCTTCACTTTTGCAATTTACCCTCCTTACAAAATCAGTATAGCGCCGGGCTGGTCCTTTAATCCGGACTTTTCCCGGTCCATCCCAAAACAACAGTCCCAGTTATGGGATTGAGAAAACTCTTCCGGCAGCCCGCCGGAATGCCGGAACCCGGCAGGAGGACGGGCTTTCTTTTTACTGCCTTTTTTCGGCCGCAGGAGGGCCGCTGCCATGGATCTTGCACAAAAGCTGGAAATTCTGGCCGACAGTGCCAAGTACGATGTGGCCTGTACCTCCAGCGGGGTGGAGCGGGCCGGCAAACACGGATCTTTGGGCAGCTGCCGGGCCGCCGGCATCTGCCATGCCTTCACACCGGACGGGCGGTGTGTGTCGCTGCTGAAGGTCCTTTACTCCAACGCCTGCTGCTACGATTGCAGCTACTGCGTCAACCGCCGTACCAACGACATCCCCCGGGCCACCTTCACCCCCCGGGAACTGGCGGAACTGACCATCGGCTTTTACCGCCGCAATTACATTGAAGGTCTGTTTCTTTCCAGTGCGGTGCTGGGAAGCCCCGACGCCACCATGGAAAAGATGATCGAGGCCCTGCGCATTCTGCGGCAGGAATACCGCTTCAACGGGTACATCCACGCCAAGGCCATTCCCGGCGCCGATCCGCAGCTGGTGGAACGGCTGGGGCTTCTGGCCGACCGGCTGTCGGTGAATATCGAACTGCCCAGCGAAGCCAGCCTGCAGCGGCTGGCCCCGGACAAGCAGCGGGCGGGAATACTGCGCCCCATGGGGCAGATTGCCCAGCGCACTGCCCAAAGCCGGCGGGAACTGGCTGTGTACCGTCATGCCCCGGCGTTTGCTCCGGCCGGGCAGAGCACCCAGATGATCATCGGCGCCACCCCGGAAACCGATCTGCACATCCTGCGCCTGACCGAAGGTCTTTACAAAAAATATGCGCTCAAACGGGTGTTTTTCTCGGCCTATCTGCCGGTGGTGCCCGACCCACGCCTGCCCGCCACCACCACAAAGCCGCCCTTGCTGCGGGAACACCGGCTTTACCAGGCCGACTGGCTGCTGCGGTTTTACCAGTTTTCGGCGGAGGAGATCCTCAACGAGGAGCAGCCGGATTTCGACCCCTACCTGGACCCCAAATGCAACTGGGCCCTGCGGCATCCGGAATACTTCCCCGTGGAGGTAAACACCGCCACCAAGGCCCAGCTGCTGCGGGTGCCCGGCATCGGCCCCAAGAGCGTGCAGCGGATTCTGTCTGCCCGACGCCAGCAGCACCTTGGGTTGGAGGAACTCAAACGCATCGGCGTGGTGCTCAAGCGGGCCCGGTATTTCATCACCTGCAACGGCAGGGCCCCGGTGCGGGGCACCCGGGCCGAGGTGGCTGCCGCCCTGCTGGATCCCAACGCCTTCGGGGTGGGAATGCACCAGCTCTCCCTGGATGAGTTTGTCCCCACCGCCCTGCCCGGAGCAGCGCCCGCAGTACATCAGCTGGCCGATGCCGGCATGGATGCCCGGCAGGCGGCGAACCTTGTCAGACAGGAGGCCCTCACATGTCTTACCAAGCGGCTTTGAGTGATGTGTCCTACTGCTACGACGGCAGCTTTCAGGGTTTTTTGTGCTGCATTTTTGAGAGCTTCTCCAAAAAGGAGATTCCCTCCGCGGTGCTGCCGCCCAGCGAAGGCCAGACCTCGCTTTTTTCCCAGCGGGAGATCGAAACCCGCCCCGAATTGGCCCGCCGTGTGGCGGCGGGGCTGAACCGACTGGGCACGGCGGTGCGGGAACGCATCACCACCGGTTTTCTGGCCGACGAACCGGGCAAGGAACTGGTTTTGCTTCGGTTTGCCCGGCTGTGCTTTGAGCGGGGCCCTTCCGCCGCCCGGATGCTGGGGGACGCCGATGTGGCGGCGGCCTTTGCCCTGGAACGGTCTGTCAACAACGAAAGCTGCAAATACATCGAGTTTCTGCGCTTTGAGCAGCGTGGGACCATGTTGGGTACCATCATCCATCCCCGGCACAGCATCCTACCCCTGCTGCGGGGGCACTTCTGCAGCCGCCTGCCGGATGAGGATTTCATGATCTTTGACGCCACCCACGGGGTGGCGCTGCTGCGTCGCAGCGGCCGGGTGTGCTATATGCAGATGAAACAGTATACCCCGGCCCCCGACCCCGCCGAGGAGGACTGGCAGGCACTTTGGAAGCGGTTTTTCCACGCGCTGACCATTGAGGAACGCCGCAATCCGGCCTGTCAGCAGAACCACGCTCCCAAACGGTACTGGCAGGATATGTGCGAGATGCAGCCCGACCCGCTGCCCGACGCTTGAGACGCCCCTGCGCCGAAAAGGACTTCCGCCTTTTGGCAGAATATGCTATAATAATCGGAAAAGGCCGCCGTGCCGGATGACATCCGTGGCGGGGCGGCCGCATAGGATACTTGCAAAAGGGGAGCTGCACTATGGAAGAATTGCTGCATATTCTGGAAAAGAACGCCCGCCTGCCGGTGGAAGACATTGCCGCCATGATGGATAAGACCCCGGTGGAGGTCGCCGCCATGATGGATGAAGCGGTGGAAAAGGGCTATATCCGCGGATACGAAGCCCTGGTGGACTGGGAGCGCGCCGGCGTCAACCTGGTGGAAGCCTCCATCGAACTGCATGTGTCGCCCCGCAAAAGTCGCGGCTTTGACGAAATTGCCTCGGTCATTGCCAGCTTTGACGAGGTGGACAGTGTGCTGCTCATGAGCGGCGGCTACGACCTGCAGGTCACCATCAAGGGCCGCAGCTTCCAGGAAATCGCCCTCTTTGTCGCCAAGCGTCTGTCTCCGCTGGACGATGTGCTGTCCACGGCCACCAGCTTTGTGCTGCGCACCTACAAGCGCGGCGGACGGATGTATCAGAATGAAGAAGCTGACGACAGGGAGTGTACGGTGCTGTGATGAATTACGACCAACTGCTTGCGCCGGCTGCCAAGGAGATGCGGCCGTCCGGCATCCGCAAGTTTTTTGATTTGGCGGCGGATATGCCGCATTGCATCTCTTTGGGGGTGGGTGAGCCCGATTTCAAGACCCCCTGGAGCATCCGGGACGCGGGCATCCGCAGCCTGGAACAGGGCCGGACCAAATACACCGCCAACGCCGGCCTCAAGGAGCTGCGCGCCGAAATCTGCCGGTATCTGAACCGGCGCATGGACCTTTCCTATCAGCCGGAAAATGTGCTGGTCACGGTGGGCGGCAGCGAGGCCATCGACATGACCATCCGCGCCCTGGTGGCTCCCGGGGACGAGGTCATCATCCCGGAACCCTGCTTTGTCTGCTATGAGCCCATCACCCAGCTCACCGGAGGCGTGCCGGTGCACATTGCCACCAAGGCGGAGGACGAATTCCGCCTGACCCCGGAAGCCTTGCGCGCGGCCATCACCCCCCGCACCAAGCTGCTGATCCTGCCGTTCCCCAACAACCCCACCGGTGCCGTCATGGATCGCCAGACCCTGGAAGGCATTGCCGAAGTGCTGCGCGGCACCGACATCATGGTCCTTTCGGATGAGATCTACGCCGAGCTGACCTACGGCCTGGACCGCCATGTGAGCATTGCCAGCCTGCCCGGCATGAAAGAGCGCACCATCGTGGTCAACGGCTTCAGCAAAGCCTATGCCATGACCGGCTGGCGCCTGGGATATGCGGTGGGCCCGCAGCCGGTGATCTCGGTCATGACCAAGATTCACCAGAGCTGCATCATGTCTGCCCCCACCACCAGCCAGTATGCAGCCATTGTGGCCTTGCGCTCCTGCGATGATGAAATCGAGATCATGCGGGATGAGTACAACCGCCGCCGTCGGTATGTGGTCAAGGCCCTGAACGATATGGGCCTGACCTGCTTTGAACCCCGGGGCGCCTTTTACGTATTTCCCTGCATCCGGGTCAGCGGCCTGACCAGTGAGGAATTCTGCGAACGGCTGCTGCGGGAACAGGAAGTGGCCATCGTCCCCGGTGATGCCTTCGGCGCGTCGGGAGAGGGCTTTGCCCGTATCAGTTACGCCTACAGTGTGGACCATCTGGAAACGGCCATGCGCCGCATCCGCCGTTTTCTGGACGAACACGGCTGGCTGAAGGACAAACAATAAACCCGAGGAAAGGGGAGATCCCCTGTGCAAACCAAAAAGATCGTTACCGTACTGGCACCGGCCAAGCTGAACCTGTCCCTGGACGTGGTGGGCACTCTGCCCAACGGATACCATGATCTGGACATGGTCATGCAGACCATCGACCTGTACGAACGGCTGGAACTGCGCCGCAGCCCTTACCTGAACCTGCGCATGCCGGGCAGTTTTGTGCCGGTGAATGATAAAAACACCGCGGTCAAGGCAGCCCTGGCCTTCTTTGACTATACCGGCCTGCTGGCCGGGGTGGACATCACCATCCACAAGCAGGTGCCGGTGCGCGCCGGCATGGCCGGCGGCAGCGCCGACGCCGCCGGTGTGTTGGTGGGCCTGAATGAATTGTACGGCGCCCGCCTTTCCATGAGCGAACTCTGCGCCATCGGGGCAGGCATCGGGGCGGACGTGCCCTTTGCTCTCATGGGCGGTACCTGCCGGGTACGGGGTGTGGGCGACCTGCTCAAACCCCTGCCGCCCTGCCCGGACTGTTGGTTTGTGGTGGTCATGCCCAGTGTGGGCATCTCCACGCCGGAAGCCTTCCAGCGGTACGACCAGATGGGCAGTCCGGTCCATCCCGACTGCGAGCGGCAGGAAGCCGCCGTGCGGGCAAATGACCTGCAAGGTGTCTGCGCCGCGGCGAGCAATGCCCTGGAACACTGCTCCGGCGCCACCGAAACCCCGGCCATCTGCGCCCTTCTCAATGAAAACGGCGCTCTCACCAGCCTGATGACCGGTTCCGGGGCGGCGGTTTTCGGGGCGTTTGCCCGGGAAGAACAGGCCCGCACCGCCGCCGATGCCCTGCGCAGCCAATATAAACAGGTGTATGTGGCCAGGCCCACCCGGGGCGGCGCCTTTGTGCGCCCCACACCCCGCCGCCGACCCGGATCCGCCAACGTGTGAATTGTGTGAAACCCCGTACGGGGCTGCATCCAAAACGCCCCTTTCGCCCATACTGACGGCGAAAGGGGTGTTCTGTTCATGAAATACTTATCCAATTTTTCCCGCCGTGTTTCCCCGCGCCGCGTGCTGGAAATCGGCTTTGCCGTCGCCTTCGTACTGACCGTCCTGCTCAGCGCTTCGGCGGCCCGATACCGGGCGGTCTGCCGGGACATCTGCCGGGATACCCTGCGCCTGCACATCCTGGCCAACAGCGACACGCCCCGGGACCAGCGGCTGAAACTGCAGGTCCGGGACGCCGTGCTGGACACGGTGGCCGACCTGACCGCCGACGCCCGGAGCAAGCAGCAGGCGGTGGCGTCGGTGCGGGCGGCCCTGCCACAGCTGAAAGCCATCGCCGAAGAGGTAGTGCAGGGGCGGCAGACGGTGGCGGTGCGGCTGGAAGAAATGCCCTTTGACGCCAAGGACTACGGCACCTTCCGCCTGCCCGCCGGAACCTACACGGCCCTGCGCATTGAGCTGGGGCAGGCAAAAGGCCACAACTGGTTCTGTGTGTTGTACCCGGCCCTGTGCGTGGGCAGCAGCGAGGCCCGCTATGCGAGTGCCGAGGAAAATGCCCTGGTGTTCGGTGGGTACGAGGTGCGTTTTGCCCTGTGGGATGCGGCCCGGGGCCTGGCCGACCGGTTGGGCGTCCAACCCTGATTCTTTACTTTTCCCTGTGAAAGGCGGTTTGTATGCTTACCTTACTTCTGGGCCCTTCGGGCAGCGGCAAGTCCACCCGGCTGCGGGCGGAACTGAAAGCCCGCGCCGAAAAGAGTGAGCGCAGCATCCTCATTGTGCCGGAACAGTTCACCTCCTCCACCGAGGGGGCTCTCTACCGCACTCTGGGAGATACCCTGTCCGGCTATGTGGAAAGTTATTCCTTCACTTCCCTGGCTGAGGCGCTGCTGCGTCGGTACGGCGGGGCGGCGGTGCCCACCCTCACCGAAGCCGGTCGGGCGGTGCTGGTGCGCCGGGCGCTGGATTCTCTGCTGGACAAGGTGGTGTACTACAGCCGTCAGCGGCACAGTGCCGCTTTCTGTGAAAAGGCCGCCCAGACCATCGACGAGCTGAAAAGTGCCGGTGTGACCCCCGCCCGGCTGGCCGAGTACGCCCGGGCGCCCGGTGCGGACACGGACAAGCTGGGGGAACTGGCCCTGATCTATGAAACCTACGAAAGCCTGTTGGCCGGCACTGCCATGGACCCCGGTGACCGCCAGGAACAGGCTGCCCGCCGCCTGAAGGAGGCCGACGGCGGCCGGGAATTTTTTGCCGGCCGTGCCGTGTACATTGATGAGTTCGATACCTTCAACGCCCCCAAGCGGGCGCTGCTGGCTGCCATCCTCTCGGCGGCCGACCTGAGCGTCAGCCTTTGCTGCGACCATCTGCAGGAGACCGACGGCGGGGTGGGACTGTTCAGCGGGGCCCGCCAGGTGGCGGCCACCCTGCGGCGCATGGCCGGACAGGCAGGGGTGCCGGTGCAGGTGGAAACCCTCACCGAGGACTACCGCCATACCAAGGCCCCGGCCTTGGCGGAACTCTCCCTGCTGCTGGCCGACCCCGGCTATACCCCGGAAACGACGGTCACGGCGCAGGACGGGGAACGCCCGGCTATCTGCTGCTGCAAGGCGGACAGCCGCCAGGGAGAAGCCAAGGCCGCGGCGGCCGCCGTCAAGGCGTTGGCCCGGCAGGGGGTGCCCTACGGGCGCATGGCGGTGATCTGCCGCAATGCCGAGACCTACCTGCCGGCGGTGCGGTATGAGTTCCGCCTGCAGAACATTCCGCTGTTCTGCGACGAAGCCACCACCCCCGAAAACACCGCCCCCGCCCGGGCGGTGCTGGCGGCGCTGGACCTGCTGCGGGGCGGCATCAACGGCACGGCTTTGCTGCGCCTGCTCAAGACCGGGCTGGTGCATCTGCCCGAAGAGCAGGCCTGTGCCCTGGAAAACTACGCCTACACCTGGCCCCTGCACGCCGAAGACTGGCGGGCCCCCTTTACCCGCAATCCCTCCGGCTATGTGGACAACTGGTCGGAGCAGGACCGCACCGACCTGGCCGACGCCGAGGCTGCCCGCAGCTTTCTGGTGGAGCGGGCCCAGACCTTCCTGGACAAGGCCCGGGGGGCTGCGGTGGGGGAGATGACCCGGCGGCTCTACCTGTTCTTGCAGGCCCTGGGGGCCGAGGACTCCTTGCAGCAGCTGGCCGAGGAACTGCGCACCAAGGGCATGCTGCCCGCCGCCGACGAGGCCCTGCGGGAATGGAACGTGGTCACCGGTCTGCTCAACGAGCTGGTGCGGCTGCTGGGGGGGGACCAGACCCTGACTCCGGCGGAGTACGCCGACCTGTTCACCCTGCTGCTGCGCACCACCGATATGGGACATATTCCCCAGAGCCTGGACAGCGTGATCTTTACCACCGCCGGCCGCATGCGTCTGCCCGAAACCGACGCCTGTTTTGTGCTGGGCCTGGCGGAAGGGGAGTTCCCCCAGACCCCCGGCGAGCAGGGCCTGCTGACCCACGCCGACCGGGACGCCATGATGGCCCAGGGGGCCGATCTGCCCGACTGCTTTGAAAACCGGGTCATCCGGGAACAGGTTTGCTTTTACAAGGCCCTGACCGCCCCCGGCCGCTGGCTGTGGCTGTCCTGGCCCGGCGGCGCGGCGGGATTGCCGGTGACGGCAGCTCTGGCCCCGGCCCTGGACCTGCTGGAGGTCCCCTGCATCGAGCCCGACCCTGCCGACCTGGGGGCTACCCCGGCGGCGGCCCTGGACCTGTTGGGCAGTGTTTGGCAGCAGAATAACCCCCGGCGGGCGGCGGTGCTGCAAGCCTTGCAGGATGCGGAAACCACCGAAAACGCCGCCCCCGGCTTTGCGGCCGTGCAGCGGGCGGCCCGCCGGGAACCCGCCACGGTCACCGATACCAAAGCCCTGGAAAAGCTGCTGGGACCCCGGCTGCATATCAGCCCCACCCGGTTCGAGCGGTATGCCATCTGCCCCTTTGGCTATTTCATGCAGTATGTGCTGCGGGCCCGCCCCCGGCAAAAAGCCGAGCTGGCCCCCAACATCAGCGGTACCCTGACCCACTGGGTGCTGGAGCAGGCCTTGCGGCGGCAGGGAGAAACCTTCCGCACCCTGAAACCGGAAGAGATCGAAACCCTGGTCAACGACCTGGTCAAGGAATATGCCGACGCCAACCTGCCCGGGGCGGGGGTGCGCATGCAGTATCTGCTGGAGCGCATCAGCCGTAACCTGGTGGGCTTGCTGGGCTTTATCCAGCGGGATATGAACCAGTCGGGCTTTCAGCCGGTGGCCTTTGAGCTGCGCATCGATGATCGTCCCAACCCGGACAACCCCGATGCTCCCCGGGTGGACCCGGTGGAGCTCACCGACGGCGCCGGACACACGGTGCGGGTGGTGGGCACCATCGACCGGGTGGACGCCATGCCGCTGAACGGCCGCACCTGGCTGCGGGTGGTGGACTATAAGACCGGCAGCAAAAAGTTTGACCTGAAAGAGGTGTACCACGGCCTGGACTGCCAGATGCTGCTCTACCTGTTCACCCTGGAACGCAACGGCGAAAAACTGTTCCCCGGGGCCGCGGCGGCGGGGGTGGAATACCTGCTGGCCGACCCGTCCCCCACCACCGGGGCCCGACCCCAGAGCGGAGAAGGGGAGACCCCGGCGCCGCCCACCTACCCCCTGGACGGTCTGCTGGTGGAGGAGGAGAGCATCTACCGCGCCATGGACACCCGGGGTACCGGGGAGTTTGTGCCCCTGAGCTTCAACGCCAAGAGCGGGCAGGTCAGTGCAGCCTCCCGCAAGCATCTGGCCTCGCCGGAAAAGCTGGCCCGCATCCGGGACCACCTGGACGAGCTGCTCACCCGCATGGCTGACGACCTGTACGGCGGCCGCATTGCGGCGGAACCCTTTGTGCCCGGGGGCAGAAGTCCCTGCCAGTACTGTGACTACCGCTCGGTCTGCCGCCATGCGGACGGGGAGAACGAGCGTCTGCCCGATACGGGGGAGGACCCCTTCGAACCGTGATCTTTCTTTCCATCCTTTGATTTGCAGGTGTTTGCCATGTCCAATCCGACCATTCAATTCACCCCGGCCCAGGCCGCGGCCATCCGTGCCCGGGGCGGCAGTCTGCTGGTCAGTGCCGCCGCCGGTTCCGGCAAGACCCGGGTCCTGGTGGAGCGCGCCGTGGGCCTCATCACCGACCCCGTGCACCCGGTGGAGGCCGACAGCCTGCTGATCATGACCTTCACCAACGCCGCGGCCGCCAAGCTGCGGGCAGATATCACCGCCCGCCTGCTGGCTGAAGTCCGCCGCCATCCCGGGGACAGCCGCCTGCGCCGCCAGCAGCTGCGGCTGCAGCGTGCCTCCATCGGCACGGTGGATGCCTTCTGTCTGCATTTTGTGCAGCAGCACTTTGCGGCCCTGGACATTCCCCCGGATTTCGAGACCGCCGACGATGCCACCCTGGGCCGCCTGCGCCAGGACACCCTGGCCGCCGTGCTGGAAACCGCCTACACCGACCCGGATTTCCGCGCCTTCGCCGATCTGTATGACCGGGGGCGCACCGACGACACCGCCGGGGCGGTGGTGCTGGAACTCTACGACTTTACCCGCACCCTGCCCCACCCGGATCGGGCGCTGGACGACTTCGCCGCCATGTGGGCGGGGCAGCAGCCCCCCCAGGACACCCTGTGGGGCAAGGCACTGCTGACGGCCGCCGCCGGGCGCACCGCGGGCGCTTTGCGCCTTATCGACGCGGCCATCGCCTCGGCCACCCGGGACGAAGCCGCCGACCGGGCCTACACCGCCGTGCTTCTGGATGACCAGAGCAAACTGCAGCTGCTGGGCGAGCGGCTGCAGCGGGGGGACTGGGACAGCGCCGTGCAGGCCCTGGACCTGTTCAGCCAGTGGCAGCGCCCCGGGCGCATCAAGGGCGGCAAGGACCAGAACCCCGCCGCCCAGGCCGCCAGCGAGCTGCGGGACCGGGCCAAAAAGCAGGTGGAAAAGCTCCGGACCGACTTCCTCCTCTGCACCGCCGCAGAATTTGAGGCCGACCGCCGCCGGGCGGCCCCCTTGGTGGCGGCGCTGGTGCGGGTGGTGCGGCAGTTCTCCCAGGCGTATTTTGCGGCCAAACTGGAAGAAAAGGTGTTGGACTACGCCGACTACGAACATCTGACCTTGGACCTGCTCCAGACCCCGGAAGGGGAGCGCACACCCCTGTGCCGCACGGTCAGTGCCCGGTATTCGGCGGTGCTGGTGGATGAATACCAGGATACCAACGCCCTGCAGGATGCTATCTATTTTTCTCTGGCTTCGCCGGCGGGGGACAACCTCTTTTTCGTGGGGGATATCAAGCAGAGCATCTACCGCTTCCGCCAGGCCGACCCCACCGTCTTTACCGAAAAACAGTCCGCCTGGGCTCCTTACCAGGAACTGGAGGGCGGCATCATGACCCGCCCGGCCACCATCGCCCTGGACGCCAACTTCCGCAGCGCCCCGGCGGTGATCGAGGAGGTCAACTTCCTGTTTGAACAGGTCTTTTCCGCCGAGCTGGGCGGTATTGCATACGGCCCCGGCCAGCGGCTGGTGGTGGGCAAGCCCGGGGACTACGCGGGCGCCTGCGAACTGCTGGTGCTGGACGGCTGCACCGACCCGGCCGCCGACGATGCCCGGGCCATTGCCGCCCGCATCGCCGTCATGAAGGCGGAAGGGTTCCTCGTGCGCGGCGGGGAGGGAACCCGGCCTTGTCGGGACGAGGATTTCTGCATCCTGCTGCGCAGCCGGGGAGATTTCCCGGTGTACGAGGCCGCCCTGCGCGCCGCCGGCATTCCGGTCTTTGCGGACGCCGCCGCCGACCTGCTGGACACCCCCCATGTGCGTCCCTTCGCGGCGCTGCTGCGCATCATCGACAACCCCGCCCAGGACGTGGAACTGTCGGCGGTGCTGCTCAGCCCCATGTACGACTGCCGCCCCGACGATCTGGTGCGGCTGCGGGGCAAGGTGCCCGGTGGCAGCCTGTATGCCGCTGTGCGCCAGGGGGACCCGACCCGGTTCGGCCCCTTCCTGGAGGACCTGCATACCTTCCGCCGCCTGGCCCGCACCCTGCCGGTTCCGGCGCTCATCGAAGAACTTTTTGCCCGTACCGGATACCTGGCCGCGGCGGGGGCCATGCCGGACGGCGCCCGCTGCCGGGAGGACCTGCTGGCCTTTGCCGCCTGGGCCTCCGCAGCCGGTGCCCGGGGTCTGCCCGCCCTCATCCGGGCCATGAACGCCGCCCAACAGAACGGGGGCGTCAACCCCGGCGGCGGGGGACAGAGCCGTCCCGGCTGTGTCTCTATCATGACGGTGCACCGTTCCAAGGGACTGGAATTTCCGGTGGTTTTTGTGGCGGGCACCACCCACAAATTCAACCAGAGTGATGTCATCCGGCCGGTGCTCTGCCACCGCAGCCTGGGGGTGGGTCTGACCCTGCGGGACGGCACCAAGGCCAGCCGGTACAAGACCTTGCCCTACGCAGCCCTGGCCCAGAGCATCCGGGCCGAAACCCTCAGCGAGGAAATGCGGATTCTGTATGTGGCCCTCACCCGGGCCCAGGACGCCCTGATCATCACGGTGCCCTGCAAGAACCTGGAACGGGAACTGTCGGTGCCGGCTTTGTGCGCGGCAGCCGGGGCCACCGGCGCCGAGACATTGCAGGGGTTCCAGAACTGGGCGGGCTGGCTGCTCACCGCCGCCCTGTGCCACCCGGCGGGGGAACCGCTGTGGAAGTACACCGGTTTCCTGCCCCATTACGCGGAAACCAAAGCCCCGTTGACCCTGCAGGTGCAGAACCCGCCGCCCCCGGCCGAAGCCGCCGCGCCCCAGCCGGAGGCCGTGCCGGACAAAACTCTGCACCGGGCATTGCTGCAAAACTTTGCCTGGCAGGACCCGGCCGCACCGCTGTACCACATTCCGGCCAAGGTCAGCGTTTCCGCCGTCACTCACGCCGCCCGGGATGTGGCCCTGGAACGCCCGGCCTTTATGCAGAAATCCGGCCTGACCGGCGCCGAGCGGGGAACCGCCATCCACGCCTTTTTGCAGAGTATGCCTTTTGATCAGGCCGAACCCGACCTGGATGCCGAGGTGAAGCGCCAGCTGGACCTGCAGCTGCTGGACCCGGCACTGGCGGGGGTGCTGGACCTGGAAGCGGTGCAGCCCTTCCTGCAAAGCGGGCTGTGGCGGCGCATCCGCCAGGCAAAGCGGATTTTGCGGGAGGAACCCTTCATCACCTCGCTGCCCGCATCGGAGGTGGTGGACGGCGCTCCGGCGGGGGCCGGGGTGCTGGTGCAGGGCATTGCCGACCTGGTGCTGGTCTTTGAGGACCACGCCGAGATCGTGGACTACAAAACCGACCGTTCCACCGATCCGGACTATTATATAAAGGAGTATGCCGGCCAGCTGCGGCTCTACCGACGGGCTTTTGCCCTGCGCCTGGGGGTGCCGGTCAACCGGCTGACCATCTACGCCTTTGCCCTGCAGCGGGAGATCGACCTGCCGCTGTAAGAAAAAATGCCCGGACTGAACGGCAGAGTGTAATTTTATTTGCCTCGTCCCCTTGACGAACAGGGGGTTATTGTGCTATTATGATAGCACCTCTTTTGCGGGTTTTATTTTTTGTGCCCATTTTCAGGGCCGCCCGCAAGCCGAGGGAGGCTTGGACCGCCGAAATTTGACCGCGCGGTCCGCTACAAACCGTTAAAATGGAGGTGCCGAACAATGACTGTCAAAATCACCCTGGCTTGCACCGAATGCAAGCAGCGCAACTACAACAAGCAGAAGAACAAGAAGAACAATCCCGATCGTCTCGAGATGAAGAAGTACTGCCGCTTCTGCAAAAAGCACACGGTCCACCGCGAAACCAAGTAAGTGAAGGAGCTCTGAACAATGGCTGACAAGAATGCGGTCAACGAAACCGCCGCCAAGGCTTCGGAACAGAAAAAGGACAAGAAGGCCGCTTCCGGCAAGAAAAAGTCCTCTTTCATGGACAAGGTCAAGGGATTCTTCGCAGGCATCGCCAAGTTCTTCAAGGACACCAAGAGTGAACTGAAAAAGGTCGTGTGGCCCAGCCGCAAGGATGTCAAGACCAATACCATCACCGTCATCGTGGTCGTGCTGATCGCGGCCGTGGTGCTGATCCTGTTGGATATGGCATTTGGCGGTGTGATCCACCTGCTCATTGGCGCATAAAAGCGGAGGCGAACCCATGGCTGAACAAGCGTATTGGTATGTGGTGCATACCTATTCCGGCTATGAAAACAAGGTCGCGCAGGACCTGATGACGATGGTGGAAAACCGCCGTCTGCAGGACATGATCTGCGACGTGAAGGTCCCCACCGAGACCGCCGTCGAAGACGTGTTCGACAAGCAGGGCAACAAGATCGGGGAAAAGGAAGTCCAGCATAAGGTCTACCCCGGCTATGTGTTCGTCAAAATGGTCATGACCGACAACACCTGGTACATTGTGCGCAACACCCGCGGCTGCACCGGCTTCGTGGGCCCGGCTTCCAAGCCGGAACCCCTGTCCGAAGAGGAAGTGGCCAAGCTGGGCGTGGATATGGTTGCCGAGCCGTCCATCGATTATGCGGTGGGCGACACGGTGGAGATCACCGCCGGTCCCATGGAAGGCTCCGTGGCCACTGTGGAGGAGATCGACAAGTCCGCGCGCAAGGTCAAGGTCAAGATCACCATGTTCGGCCGCGAAATTCCGGCCGAACTGGAGCTGTATCAGGTCAAGCTGCTGTAAGGCAGAGCGGCAGTTGTGCCGCAACCCGCAATTTTCGGTAAAAACCGCAGGTCGGTTTTTATAGGGCGCATTCCCGCGCCCGTGGGAGGCCCCTCAGGGGCCGCAACTCACCACAAATTTTGGAGGTGCAAATATCATGGCACAGAAAATCACTGGCTATATCAAGCTGCAAATTCCCGCCGGCAAGGCGACTCCGGCACCGCCCGTTGGTCCTGCTCTGGGCCAGAAGGGCGTCAACATCATGTCCTTCACCAAGGAATTCAACGAGCGTACCAAGAACCAGATGGGCATGATCATCCCCGTCGTCATCACTGTGTACGCTGACCGTTCCTTCAGCTTCATCACCAAGACCCCGCCGGCTCCGGTCCTGATCAAGAAGGCCGCCGGCATCGACACCGCCTCCGGTGTGCCCAACAAGAACAAGGTCGGCTCCATCACCCTGGCTCAGGCCGAGGAGATCGCCAAGACCAAGATGCCTGACCTGAACGCTGCTTCTCTGGAAGCCGCTGTCAGCATGATCAAGGGCACCTGCCGCAGCATGGGCGTCACCGTCGAGGGCTGAGGCCGCCGCAAACGTGGGAGGAAGATTCCGATACACCACATTATGGAGGAATGAGTAATGAAACACGGTAAGCATTACGTCGAGAGCGCCAAGCTCATCGACCGTACCAAAGTATATGATCCGCAGGAAGCTCTGGAGCTGTGCTGCAAGACCGCTCGCGCCAAGTTCGACGAGACCGTCGAGCTGCATGTGCGTCTGGGCGTTGACAGCCGTCACGCCGACCAGCAGGTCCGTGGCGCCGTCGTGCTGCCCAACGGCACCGGCAAGAACGTCCGCGTCATCGCCATCTGCAAGGGCGACGCTGCCAAGGCCGCTGAGGCCGCCGGCGCCCAGGAGGTCGGTGATGATGATCTGATCGCCAAGATCCAGGGCGGTTACCTGGACTTCGACGTTCTGGTCACCACCCCTGACATGATGGGTCGCGTTGGCCGTCTGGGTAAGATTCTGGGCCCCCGTGGCCTGATGCCCAACCCCAAGGCCGGCACCGTGACCCCCGACGTGGGCCGCGCTGTCACCGAAGCCAAGGCCGGTAAGATCGAGTACCGCCTGGACAAGCAGAACATCATCCATGTTCCCGTGGGCAAGGCTTCTTTCGGCGCCGAAAAGCTGATGACCAACCTGGACACCGTCCTGGATGCCATCGCCAAGGCCAAGCCGGCCGCTGCCAAGGGCCAGTACTTCAAGAGCGCGACCATCGCCACCACCATGGGCCCCGGCGTTCGCGTTGCTACTACCAAGTACGGCGTCTGATCCAAAAGGTATTGACAAACGCACGCTTCTGTGCTATACTAGCTATGCTGTTTTTAAGACAGCAGGTGCTGACTTTCTGTCAGCCTAACGGGCGCAAGCCCGCCTGCCGAGAAACGTGCGCTTGATTTATGCTTTTCAAGCCCCTTTTCCCGGCAACGGGAAAGGGGCTTTTTTCGTGGGGATTTTCCCTAAAAAGCCGCTTGCCTGTTCAACTGAAATCTGCAAGCGGAACGAGGTGAAAAAGAAATGCCCAGTGCAAAGATTCTGGAAACCAAGAAGGCGTTTGTTGCCGAACTGAACACCAAGATCACCGGTTCTCTGGCCGGCGTTGTGGTGGCTTACAACGGCATCAGCGTTGAGAACGACACCAAGCTGCGTAAGGAACTGCGTGAGGCCGGCGTGGAATACATGGTCGTGAAGAACACCATGCTGCGTCGCGCTGTCGCCGGCACCGCTTACGAGGGCCTGACCGAGTACTTCAAGGGAGACACCGCCATCGCGCTGTCCGCCGAGGACCCGGCTGCCGCTGCTCGTATCCTGTGCAAGTACGCTGACAACGACAAGTCCAAGCGGTTCACCGTCAAGGGTGGCTTCTGCGATGGCCAGCTGCTGGATGCAGCCGGCGTCAAGAGCCTGTCCACCATGCCCAACCGCGAGGGTCTGCTCTCCATGGTTGCCGGCTCCCTCAACTCCATCATCGGTGGTCTGGCTGTTGCCATTCAGGGAATCGTCGACAAGCAGGAAGAAACCCCTGCCGCCTGATAGCTCAGGTTGCCTGAGGGCTGCGGCATAAACGGGCCCCTCGTAAAACAAGCCTGCCGCAAAACCTAATTCAAAATTAAATGGAGGTATCCTACCATGGCTTCTGAAAAGATCACTGCCATTGTCGAGTCTGTCAAGACTATGACTGTTCTGGAGCTCAAAGAGCTCGTTGACACCATCTGCGAAGAGTTCGGCGTTTCCGCCGTTGCCGCTGCCGCCGCTCCTGTTGCCGGCGCTGCTGCTGCTCCCGCTGAGGAAGAAAAGACCGAGTTCGACGTCATCCTGAAGGACGTCGGCGCCAACAAGATGCAGGTCATCAAGGCCGTCAAGGAACTGACCGGCGCTTCTCTGATGGAAGCCAAGAAGCTGGTTGAGACTCCCGACGCCAAGCTGAAGGAGCAGGCTCCGAAGGCTGATGCCGAAGAGATGCAGAAGAAGCTGGAAGAAGTCGGCGCTAAGGTCGAACTGAAGTAAGCTTTTTCCCTCATACAGTTAAAAAGGCCGCTGCCCCGCAAAGGGCAGCGGCCTTTTTGTGTTGTTCTTTTGGGGGCAGCGGGCAGAAAACAAACGCCGGAATCGGAGTTACGCTTTCTCAAACACCGCCGCTGTCTCAACCAGCAGATCCCGGATGGGCAGATGCTGGGGGCACACATGCTCGCACTGGCCACACTTGACGCAGTCGGAGGCCTTGCCGTGGCCGTTGGTGTTCACCTCATAGTAAAACTCGCTGTTCCAGTCCTTGTACTGCTTTTTGGCGTTCAGGCAGGCAAACAGGTCGGGAATCAGGATCTGTTTGGGGCAGCCGGCCACACAGTACCGGCAGTTGGTGCAGGCGATGGTATCCTGCCGGTGCAGGATGGTGCATACCTGGGACACAGCGGCCCGCTCGGCACCGGTCAGCGGGGTGAACGCCTGCATGTAGCTCAGGTTGTCCTGCATCTGTTCCAAGCTGCTCATGCCGCTCAGAATCATGCCGGTGCCCTCGTAGGAGGCCGCAAACCGCACCGCATAGCTGGCGGCGCTGCCGCCGTGCAGGTTGGCAAGCACTTCAGCGGCTTCCGGTACCAGGTTGGCCAGACGGCCGCCCTTCACCGGCTCCATGACGATGACCGGCTTGCCGAATTCCTGACATACTTCATAGTTGGCGCGGCTCTGGATACCGGGATCTTCATAGTCGGCGTAGTTGAACTGCAGCTGCACCACTTCGATCTCCGGATGCTCGGTGAGAATGCGGCGCAGCAGTTCCGGCTTGTCATGGAAGGAAAATCCCACATGGTGCACCATGCCTTCGGCTTTCAGCTGCTGGGCCACCGCAAAGGCGTTGCACTCACAATAGTGGTTGTAGTTGTCGGCGGTGAGGGAATGGAGCAGATAGAAGTCGAAATACGCCACCCCGCAGGCTTTCAGCTGGCTTTCAAACAGCGGCCGGATATCCGCCTCGGTCTTGAAGAAGGAGGAGGTCAGCTTGTCCGTCAGAATGTAGCGGTCCCGGGGATACCGGCTGGTCAGGCAGTCCCGCACGGCCAGTTCGCTCTTGCCGTCCAGATAGCCGTGGGCCGTGTCAAAGTAGCAGAATCCCCGGTCCAGAAATTCATCCACCATACGGCACACCTGATCGGTGTCCACCACCTGGGTGCCGTCGTCTTTCTTGAGCATTGGCAGGCGCATCATGCCGAAGCCCAGCTTTTTTGCCCCGAAGAGGGAAGCAAATTTGTTTTCCATGTAAATCCTCCATTACGTTTGTTACTCCGCAAAAAAGGCGTGCCGTACAGCACGCCCCGCAGTTTTACAGTGATTTCAGGCGCGCTGTGCTGCGGCACGGCGGGTCTTGGGTGGGGGCACCTTGCCGTTGCTTTCGGCGGCAAGCTCATACTGCTCGGTGAAATGGCGCAGGATGACGGTACGGCGTACCATGCCGATGAATACATTGCGATCGTCCACCACCGGCACAAAGTTCTGGTCAATGGCCGCGTGCAAAAGCGCACGCATGTCGGTGGTGACGGGCACGGCCTTGTAATCCCGCCGGCGGGGAAAGCTGGAAATCGGCACATCCTCGCTGGCATCCAGGTCCAGCCCGTGCAGGTTCTTGATGCCCCACAGAATATCACCTTCGGTGATGGTGCCCACATACTCGCCGTTGCGGCGCAGTACCGGGATGGTGGCGAAACGCTGATTGGTCCACTTTTCAAGGGTCTGGCGCAGGGTAAAATCCTCGTACACGAACAGGACTTCCTGCTTGGGTGTGAGGAAAAACAACAGGTTCATAACGGGGTCTCCTTATGAGGAATGGTAAGGTTCCAAGCGGTAGGGAAGGGAAGCCGCCGCTTCCCTTAAAATCAGTATACGCGGCCGGAATGGAAATTTTGTGAATGGAATGTAAAATCCGGCTGACAAAAATGCCGGGGGTTTTTGGGCATCTTTTCATGGCTTTTCTTTTCGCTTTCTGCAAAATGCCCCTGTTCAAATGGCGCTGAATAGTGTATAATAAACTATAATTATACGGCGCAAATCACCGGCGGCATTCTCCGCAAGGCGCTTTGCCGCTGATCTCGCAAATAAAGGAGGTTCGGCTTGTGATCACAAAAGTCAATCCCTATGGGCATATCTCGCTTACCAATGAATACTTCTCCGGCCTGGTGGCACAGGCGGCCCGGCAGTGCTACGGCATCGCCGCCATGGGACAAAACCCGGCAGCCAACACCGTGCGCCAGACCCTGCGCAACGGCAGTCTGCCGGAAAAGGGCGTCAGTGTGTCCCAGCAGGACGGCAAACTCGTCATTGCGCTGCATATCAAGGTGGGGTATGGGCTGAATATCGCGTCCATCACCCAGAGCATCACCCACCGTGTGCAGGACGAGGTGGAACGCGCCACCGGGCTCAAGGTGGCCCGCATTGATGTGTTTGTGGATGACATCATCTCGGACTGAACCCCGCCAGAAGAACAGAGTGTAAGACAATGAGGTGCAAGAATACATGATCAACGGTAAAACACTGCGTGACGCCATCCTTTCCGGCGCCAACAACATTGCCAACCAGCGCGTCCGTGTGGACGAGCTGAACGTTTTCCCCGTTCCGGACGGTGACACCGGCACCAACATGAGCATGACCATCGGTGCCGCCACCCAGGAACTGCAGGCCATGCCCGATACCTGCACCGTGGCCGAAGCCAGCAAGGCTGCCGCTTCCGCCATGCTGCGCGGCGCCCGGGGCAACTCCGGCGTCATCACCAGCCTGCTGTTCCGCGGCTTCTCCAAGGCGCTGCAGGGCAAGACCAACGCCGAGGCCGCCGACCTGGCCAAGGCGCTGCAGATGGGCGTGGAGGCTGCCTACAAGGCAGTCATGAAGCCCACCGAAGGAACCATCCTCACCGTCACCCGCCTGGCTTCCGAGGCCGCTGCGGCCTCCACCGCCACCGAAGTACCCGCCCTGTGGGCTGAGGTCATGGCTGCCGGCCAGGCCGCCCTGGAAGACACCCCCAACCAGCTGCCCGTGCTGAAGAAGGCCGGCGTGGTGGATGCGGGCGGCCAGGGCATCATGCTGGTGTTTGCCGGCATGCAGCAGGTCTTTGAAGGCCGCGGCATGGTGGCCAGCGAGGAAGTGGCCCTCAAACCCAAACTGAACAGCGAATCCGCCGGCAAGGGCGTCTTCACCGACGACCTGATGAAGGTGGAGGACATCAAGAACGGCTACTGCACCCAGTTCCTGCTGCACAAGAACGAGAACGCCAGCGTGGCCAAGCTCCGGGCTTTCCTGGAATCCAACGGCGATTCTGTGGTGGTCATCGAGGATGACGACGTGGCCAACTGCCATGTGCACACCGCCGACCCCGGCATGATGCTCAGCGAGGCCATCAAGTACGGCTATCTGACCAACTTCAAGATCGAGAACATGCACGAGCAGTTCCTGGCCCGCCAGAAGCAGGGCAAGGGCCTGGAAAAGCAGGCGGAGGCCGAAGGCCATGCCGCCGGTGAGGAGTTCGTCTACGCCGCCGTGGACCCCGAGCGCACCTACGGCTTTGTGGCCGTGGCCGCCGGCGAAGGCCTGCGGGCCGTGTTCGGTGACCTGGGTGTGGATGCCGTTGTGTCCGGCGGTCAGACCATGAACCCCGCCACCGAGGACATCCTGGCCGCCATCCAGAGCGTGCCGGCCCAGACCGTTCTGGTTCTGCCCAACAACAAGAACATCATCATGGCTGCGGAGCAGGCCCAGAAGCTGGCCGACCGCAAGGTTCTGGTTCTGCCCACCCGCACCGTGCCCCAGGGCATGACCGCCATGCTGAACTTTGACCCCGACGCCGCCCCCGAGGAGAACGCCGTCAACATGATGGCCGCCGCCGACAAGGTGGCCACCGGCCTGGTAACCTACGCCGCCCGGGACAGCGAGTTCGACGGCAAGCCCATCAAGAAGGGCGAGATCATGGCCCTGGAGAACGGCAAGATCGTGGCCACCGGTTCCGACATCACCAAGATGACCTATCGCCTGGCCCGCTCCATGCGCAAGAAGGACACCCAGTTCATCACGGTGATCTCCGGCTGCGACGTGGACGAAGCCGATGCCGAGCGCACCACCGAACTGGTGCAGTCCAAGTGCGGCGGCAACATCGAGGTCAGCCATATCAATGGCGGCCAGCCGGTGTACTACTACATGATCTCGGTGGAGTAATCCGGTTTACAAACACACAAAAGGACGAATTTGTGCCAAAAGCCAGGTTCGTCCTTTTTTAGCATCGGAAACCCAATCCGAAAAAAATTCCCAGAAAGGAGGTCCCGCCTATGCCGCCCTTGGACGGTTCCATCCAATATCTCAAGGGGGTTGGCCCCAGCTTTGCCAAAAAGTTCGAAAAACTGGGCATCACCACCGTGCGGGACCTGCTGCTGCACTATCCCCGGCGGTACATCGATTATTCCCAGCCCTACACCGTGGCGTCCGCGCCCTACGACGTGGACTGCTGCGTGCGGGCTACCGTGCTGCAGAAGGAGCCGGACCGGCGCATCCGGGGCGGCCGGGTGCTGACCCGGGTGCTGGCCGCCGACGACAGCGGCACCCTGAACCTGTCCTGGTTCAACGCTTCCTACGCGGCCCAGAATCTGGAAATAGGGGAGACCTACTACTTTGAAGGCAGGGTGGGGGGGACCCTGACCCGGCGGGAGATCCTGCACCCCCTGGTGCGGACCCAGGCCCAGGTATCCTTTTCGCCCCTGCTGCCGGTGTACGGCGCCACCGAAGGCCTGCCCTCCGGCCGCATTGCCCGCTGTGTGGAGGCAGCCCTGCCTGCCGCCGCCGACCTGCCCGACCCACTGCCGCCGGAACTGCTCACCCGCTACCGCATGCCCCCAAAATCCGAGGCTGTGCGGGCCATCCACGCCCCCCACAGCACCGAGGAGGCCGCCGCCGCCCGCCGCCGCCTGATCTTTGAGGAACTGTATATCCTGCAGCTGGGCATCTTTTTGCTGCGCAGCCATGGCCGCCGCGCCGCCGGGGCGCCCATGCGGCCGCTGGACCTGGAACCTTTCTGGCGCAGTCTGCCCTATGAACCCACCGGTGCCCAGCGCCGGGCCACCCAGGAGATCACTGCCGACCTTTGCCGCAACACTCCCATGAACCGCCTGCTGCAGGGGGACGTGGGCAGCGGCAAGACCCTGGTAGCGGCTGCCGCCATCTGGTACGCGGCCCAGAATGGCTGGCAAAGCGCCCTGCTGGCCCCCACCGAAATCCTGGCCCGGCAGCATGCCGCCACCCTGGCAGACCGGCTGGAACCCTTCGGGGTCAACGTGACCCTGCTGGTGGGCGGTATGAAAGCCGCCGAACGCCGGGTGGCCCTGGCGGCCATTGAGGACGGCCGGGCGGGCCTGGTGGTGGGCACCCACGCGGTGCTCACCGATAAGGTAGTGTTCAAGAACCTGGGCCTGGCTATTGTGGACGAACAGCATCGGTTCGGCGTGCGCCAGCGGGGCGTTCTGGTGGGCAAAGCCCGCAGCCCCCATCTGCTGGTCATGAGCGCTACCCCCATTCCCCGCACCCTGGGCCTGCTGCTGTACGGCGACCTGGATATCTCGGTGCTGGACGAGCTGCCCCCCGGCCGCAAACCCATCAAGACCTGGTTCATCACCGGGCGCAAGCGCCGGGACATGTATGGCTATCTGGACCAGCAGATCGAAGCCGGGCACCAGGTGTATATTGTCTGCCCGGCCATCGAGGAGAACGAGCTGGATTCCGGCATGAAAGCGGTGAAACAATACTACGAGGACACCGCCTGCGCCCTGCTGCCCCACCGGCGGATCGGCCTGCTCCACGGCAAGCTGAAACCCAAGGAAAAGGACGAGATCATGCAGCAGTTCAAGGAGGGCAAGCTGGATGTGCTGGTCAGCACCACCGTCATCGAGGTGGGCGTGGACGTGCCCAACGCCACCGTCATGGTCATCGAGAATGCCGAGCGCTTCGGCCTTTCCGCCCTGCACCAGCTTCGAGGCCGGGTGGGGCGGGGTGCAGCGGATTCCTGCTGCATCCTCATTTCGGACAATGAGAACGATTCGGTGAAGGAGCGGCTGCATTTCCTCTGCCACACTTCCGACGGCTTTGCGGTGGCCCGGTATGACCTGGAACACCGGGGACCGGGGGATTTCTTCGGCGAAGCCCAGCACGGCCTGCCCACTTTGCGGGTGGCAGACCTGGTACAGGATACCCGTACCCTGAAGGTGGCCCAGCAGGAAGCCAAGGAGCTGCTGACCAAGGACCCCAACCTGGCTCTGCCCGAACACCGGGAACTTTCCGACGAGGTGGAACGGCTGTTCGCCACCGCCGGCGCCATGAATTGAGGGACAAGGTTTGTGCCGGACCGAACTTTTTGGTATACTATATCTGTATCCGCGGGTGTGCCCGCATGACCTGTGAACCAAGGAACGTCATATGGATTTACATCGCCTGAAAAAATGTCTGGCTGCCTGCCTGACGGTGCTGGTGCTGGCCTGCCTGCTGGCAGCGCCTGCGTCGGCCATGTCGGGGTATGACCCCGACTTCGAGATCAGTGCTCCGGCGGCCTATGTGGTGAATCTGGACACCAATCTGGTTGTCTATGAGAAGAACAGCGACACCTCCATGGAGGCGGCCAGCCTGACCAAACTGATGACCATCATCCTGATGCTCAAGACGTATCAGGATCAGCTGGATACAGTCACGGTGACTGCTCCCAGCTATATCTACGATATTCTGTATGGTAAGGATGCCTCTACCGCCGACATTCGAAGGGGGGAGACCCACACCCTGCGCAGTCTGCTGTACGCCATGCTTCTGCCCAGCGCCAACGAGGCGGCCTATATGGTGGCCGACTACATGAGCGGCGGCAGCATCGACAACTTTGTGGCCATGATGAACGACGAGGCCAAGGCCATCGGCTGTACCGGCACCACCTTCACCGACCCTTGCGGCCTGGATCCCGGCAACGTGACCACCGCCCGGGATGCCTACCTGCTGCTGCGGGCGGCCATGAGCTACGACGCCTTTGTGGAGGTGGCGGGGACCAGCACCTACCAGATGCCCGCTTCCACCGCCCACGATGCGCCCTACAACATCCTGACCACCGATAAGATGCTGGTTTCCGGTACCAACTATTACCGGGAATACACCCAGGGCGGCAAGACCGGCAGCCTGTCCGACTGGCAGAACTTTGCCAGCTGGCACACCAAGGACGGCATCAGCTACATCTGCGTGGTGCTCCACAGTTCGCTGTCTGTGGATAACAGACCGGCTCTGTACGAAACGGCACAGCTCATGGACTGGGCCTTTGCCACCTTCTCGGTATCCGCCGCCCTGGATACCACCCAGCCCATCTCGGAACTGCCGGTGCGCTATTCCACCGAGGCAGACACCGTCATGCTTTACCCGGTGGATGATATGCTCACCCTGCTGCCCAGCGACGGCGGCGCCTCCCTGACCCAGCAGACCTTCCACCTGCCGGACAGCCTGCCTGCCCCCATCACCCAGGGGGATGTGGTGGGCAGCGTGACCGTTTCCATCCAGGGGGAGGAAGTGGGCACGGTGGACCTGATTGCCGGCAGCAATGTATCCCGCAACCAGGTGCTATACACCATGTCCCGGGTGGGCGAATTTTTCAGCTCCACCTACTTCAAGGTCGTGGTCATCATCACCATGATCACGGTGGCGGTTTACGCCTTTGTCTGGGTGGCCGCCATGCTCATGGCCATCAACGAGGAAGGCAAGCGGATGGGCAAACGCCGCCGCTGACCGGAACAAACCAAAACAAAACCGGACCGGGAATTTCCCGGTCCGGTTTTTGCATGTCAGTTCAGGATCAGCCGCGCTTCACATAGTCACGCACCAGCGCCTGCAGCAGATCGTCGCGGTCAATGCGACGGATCAGGGCACGGGCATTCTTGTAGGTGGTGATGTAGGTGGGGTCCTCCGAAAGGATGTAGCCCACAAGCTGGTTGACGGGGTTATAGCCCTTTTCTTCCAGCGCGCTGTATACCAGCATCATAACCTGCTTGATCTCCTGGTCTTTATCGTCGTGGATGGAAAAGACAGCAGTCGGTTCCGAAATCGCCATGGCAACAACCCCCTTTGTCAATCCTCTTTTAGGAATTTCTGCCTTCCATTATATACGATTTTTTCCGGTTTCGCAAGGGGCTCACACGGCGAAACCCACAAAAAAGCCGTATTTTGGTCGGAAAATTTTGCCAAACTCGGAACTCAGTCCTGCAGGACCTCGCCGTGGCGGATGACAGTGCGGATGTTCAGGTCGGCGTCGGCCAGAATCACGTTGCCGATGCGCCCTTCCGCCAGGCTGCCGTAGTCCTCCTCGATGCCGATGCAGCGGGCCGGGTTCTCGGAAGCGGCGCGCACGGCGCTTTCCAGAGGCACGCCCATCTCCCGCACCGCGTGGCGCATGCAGTCGTACAGGCAGGTGGCGCTGCCCGCAATGGTGTCGGGGTGCTCGGTCAGGGTGGCGCGGGGCCCGCGCACCGTCACGGCCTGGCCGCCCAGGCTGTAGGCGCCGTCCGGCAGACCGCAGGCCATCATGCTGTCGGCAATCAGCACCACGTGATCATCCCCGAAGGTATTGAAGGTAAACCGTACCACCGCGGGGTGAATGTGCACACCGTCGGTGATCAGCTCCACCATGGCGCCGTCTTCCAGGGCAGCGATGATGGGGCCGGGTTCCCGGTGGTTGATGCCGGGCATGGCGTTGTACAGGTGGGTCATGTGGTTGGCGCCGGCGGCAAAGGCAGCCTTGGCGGTGTCATAGTCGGTGCAGGTGTGGGCGATGGAGATGCACACTTCCTTGCTGCACTCCTTGATGAAGTCCAGGTTGCCCGGCTCTTCGGGAGCCACGTCCACCAGCTTGATCAGACCGCCGGAACGCTCGTTCAGGCGGCGGAACATGCCGGCGTCGGCAGCCATGACGTACTTGGGATTCTGGGCACCCACCTTCTTGGGGCTGATGTAGGGGCCTTCCATGTTGATGCCCACCAGGTCGGCGCCCCGCTCATTCTTGTGGGCGGCGGCCACGTCCATGATGCCGTTCAGGATCTCCTCACTGAAGGTCATGGTAGCCGGGCAGATGGCCAGCACACCTTTGCTGGCCTCGAAATCGGCGATGGCCTGCAGGCCTTCGGGATCTGCGTCGCAGAAATCATGGCCCACGGCACCGTGGAAGTGGATGTCCACCAGGCCGGGCAGGGCGTACAGCCCGTCGGCGTCAATGACCTGTTCCCCGGGTTCGGCCTTGGCCTGAGGCACGATCCGGCCGTTGCGGATGACCAGATCCTGTACGGCAAAGGTGTGCTGCGGGGTATAAACCTTGGCGTTGCGGATAATCATAGTATGTTCCTCACTTATTTGATAAAACCCCCGCCCCGGCGGGGCAGGGGAGTGGTGGTGGGATAATCAGATCTCGCTCAGTGCTTCCTCATCGCCGACCAGGATGAAGTCGGGATGCATCTGCAGGATGGAGGCGGGCACTTCGGGGGTGACCGGGCCGAAGAAAGCCTTCTTCACAATGGCAGCTTTGTCCTTGCCGCTGGCCACCAGCAGCACCTTGCGGGCCTGCATAATGGTCTTGATGCCCATGGTGTAGGCCTGGCGGGGCACGTCGTCGATGCTGTCGAAGAAGCGCTTGTTGGCCTCGATGGTTTCCTGGGTCAGGTCCACGCAGTGGGTGCCCAGCTCAAAGGCGGCACCGGGCTCGTTGAAGCCGATGTGGCCGTCATGGCCGATGCCCAGCAGCTGCAGGTCGATGCCGCCCACGCTGCGGATCACTTCGTCATAGCGCTTGCACTCGGCCTCGGCGTCCAGGTTGGTGCCGTCGGGCAGGTTGATACGGTCATGGTTGATGTTCACATGGTTGAACAGGTTGTCATGCATGAAGTACCAGTAGCTTTGGGGGTTCTCCCGGGGCAGGCCGCGGTATTCGTCCAGGTTGACGGTGGTCACTTCGGAGAAATCCAGGTCACCCTTGTTGTACCAGTCGATCAGCTGCTTGTAAGTGCCTACGGGGGTACCGCCGGTGGCCAGACCCAGCACACAGTTGGGCTTCATGATGACCTGGGCCGAAATGATGTTGGCGGCCTTGCGGGACATATCCTTGTAGTCTTTTGCACGAATGATTTTCATAGTCAATGAACCTCCGGAAATGTGGGATCGTGGTGAATGTTTCAACTGCCTTTAGTATAGCAATTCCGCCCGGAAAAAGCAATCTGAAAAAACGAGCATTTTGTGCGAAAAAGTGAAAAAATGGGCTAACAGGCGCAATTTTTTCTTCGTAAACCGGGCGGGAAAACACAGCGGCGGGCCACCAAGGAAAACGAAGAAAAAATACCGGGCAAGCAGGCACAAAAAAGGCCACGGGCGGGCAGAACGCCCGCCCGTGGCGGTACATGCAGCGGAGAGAACCAGCGGCTCCGCCCCGGAAACGGCTGCGAAAGAAGTGCCTTACAGCATCTTCTTCAGCTCATCGTAGACGAACTGCACCTTCGGACCGATGACGACCTGGCAAGCAGTCTTGCTGGGACGGATGACACCGGCGGCGCCGGCAGCCTTGACGGCCTTCTCATCAACAGCGGTGCTGTCCTTCACTTCGAAGCGCAGGCGGGTGGCGCAATAGTCAACGTTGGCCACGTTGCCCTTGCCGCCGATAGCGGCCAGAACGCCGGAAGCGATGGCGGTGAAGTCATTGTTCGCCAGCTGGATGTTGGATTCGGCAGCTTCGGCATCCTCATCTTCACGGCCCGGGGTAACCAGGTTGAACTTGGTGATGGCGAAGCGGAACACAACGTAGAAGACGATGAAAGCGGCAATGCCCAGAGGAATGATCATCCAAGTTTTGGCATGGGCCGGCAGAGAAGCGGAGAAGACCAGGTCAGTGGCACCGGCAGAGAACATGAAGCCGGCACGGAACCCAACGTAGTAGGTGATGACGGTGAAGATGCCGTACAGCAGGGCGTACACCACGTACAGGGGGAAGCACAGGAACATGAAGCCGAATTCGAAGGGCTCGGTAACGCCGCAGACGAAAGCGCAGATAGCGGCGGAGGTGACCAGGCCGATGGCGGCCTTCTTGTTCTTGGCGGTGTGGACCATGGCCAGAGCAGCACCGGGGATACCGAACATCATGCAGGGGAAGAAGCCGGACATATACATGCCGAGGCTCCAGGTGACATCCTGAGAGGTCTCGCCGGCCCAGTAATGGGTCAGGTCGCCCAGGCCGATGGTGTCAAACCAGAACACGTTGTTCAGAGCGTGATGCAGGCCGGTGGGGATCAGCAGACGGTTGAAGAAGGCGTACAGACCGGCACCGAAGCCGCCCAGACCAACGATGGCGTCGCCAACCCAGACCAGAGCGTTGAAGATCAACGGCCACAGGAACAGCAGGATGACGGAAACCACGATGGAGACCAGGCCGGTGACGATGGCCACGCAGCGCTTGCCGCTGAAGAAGGCCAGCCAGTCAGGCAGCTGGGTGCTCTTGAACTTGTTGTAGCAGGTGGCGCCGATGATCGCGGCCAGGATGCCGATGAAGGCATTGCCGGCGGTTTTCTGGAAGGCAATGTAGGTAGAGGTGCCTTCGGTCAGGTTCATGAAGGGCAGAGCGCTGACGACGGCCACGCTCAGCAGCTGGGTCATCATCAGGTAGCTGACCAGGCCGGCCAGAGCAGCGGTGCCGTCATGGTCGTCGGACAGGCCAACGGCAGCGCCGACGGCGAACAGCCAGGCCATGTTGTCGATCAAAGCGCCGCCGGCTTTGATCAGGATGAAACCGACGGTGTAAGCCAAACCGGTGGTTTCGCCGGCAGCACCCATGGCAGCCGGAGCCAACGCGTAGCCCAGGCCCATCAGGATACCGCAGACGGGCAGCGCGGCAACGGGCAGCATAAGCGCCTTGCCGAGCTTCTGCAAGAATTTCATCATAAAAGCATTCCTCCTAAAATCATGGAAGCATTTCCACGCTGTCCCGTATGCACTGGTTCCTGCACACTGAACAACTTGTTAAATATATATTAACATAATTGTCACAAAAATGAAAGATGTTTGCCGTGAAATTGGCAGAATGACGAAAAAACGATTTTTTGCCGAAATAAAATTTCCCGGCACCCAGGAACAAATTGCACTTAAAGGGAAAGTTTGAAACTTTTTTTCAACCTTTTTCATAAGAAAATCAACTTTTTCATCGGGCAATTTCCAGGGGCGCCGATAAAAAATGAAGCGAAAAAACCACGAATTTGGTTATTTTGCTAGTTGGAGGGTTTTGAATATCAGAAGTTTAACGACGTTTTTCCCTCCCATCCGGCCGCCGCAGCAGGGCTTTGACTCTGGTACGGTAGTCAGGGGTACTGCGCAGGCTTTCGCAGATTTTCCGGATGGCCTTGTTGTGGGTGAAGTCGTCCAGAGAATCCTCTTGCAGGTAGGCAAGCCCCAGTTCCGGTTCTTTTACCGCCGCAATGCTCACCGTCCAGGCCACGGCCAGCCTGGTGTACAGGGCGGGGCAGGAGGCGGCGCTGCAGGCGTCCAGGGTCAGGCGACGGCCTTCCGGTGTGGCGGTAAAGTGGTCCAGCAGGCAGACCAGACCGAACCGGGCAGCAAATTCCTCCGGCCGGCGGGCCAGGTCTTGCAGCCAGGGCAGCCAGAAACCGGGATTTTTGGCCATCCACTTGCAGGAAGCCGCCGCCGAGTCGCAGACGCTCCAGTTGGTCACCCGGGGAAGAAATTCTTCCAGCCGGGTGCGGCGCTCCTCCTCGCTCAGCCGGGCTGCGCCGATGAGCATGCCGTGGAGCATGGCCTGCTCCAGATAGGGGCCCTGCAGGGCGTCCCACAGCTCCGGGGCGGCGGGCAGAACTTTGGCCAGTTCCTTGGCCAGAGCGCGCAGCCGGGGCAGCCGCACCCCCAGAATCGGCGGCGGGTCCGGGATGAGTGTGGCGGAAAACCGGGCATACTCCGGCTCCGCCATGGTTTGTAAACGGGCGAGAATCTCTTGTTGGGTGTACGACATCAGGACGGCTCCTTTCGGTTGGTATTTTTATGGTAACATCCATGGAGTCTGCCCGCAAGATGCGGCCAAACAAAAACGCCGGTGCGCGGCGGGGCGCATCGGCGACAGGAAACCTTCTATTACAGGAAACCTTCTATTATAAATAGGAAACTCAATCCGCAGCAAACAGTTTGGGGGCGGCCTTGTACAGCAAAACCACGGCCACCACGGTCAGGATGGTTTCGGGCAGCATATAGCTGGCGTTGTAGCCCAGGCTGTAGGTCCAGGCGGGCAGACCGTCGGACAGGTTGCCCCAGATCAGCACGCCGGAGAAGAAGCTGCACAGGAAACGGATGATGCAGACGACGGCGGAGCCCACGGCCACACCCACCAGACGGTTGCGGAAGGGCTTGGCAAAGACGCAGGCCAGGCCCAGCAGGGTGAAGGCCAGTACATAGTCCAGCATGATCATGCCGAACAGGGGCAGCAGGCCGGGAGCCGGCGGGGCGTAAAAGCCCAGCAGCATCTGCAGCAGGCTGTTGACAAAGCCGGTGAACAGGCCCCACTTGGCGCCGTGACGGAAGGAAACCAGGATAAACGGCACCATGCTGAACAGGGTGATGGAGCCGCCGTTGGCCAACTCAAAAATCTTGATGTTGGCCAGCACTGTGCCGAGAGCGATCATCAGGGCGCACTCGACCAGGATGCGGGTCTTGGATGCAGTTTTGGACATGGGGAAAACACTCCTCAAAACGATAGTAGTCCATAAAAACAAGAAGCGCGCCCGGCAGGAAAAACCTGCATGCGGGCGCGCGAGCTTCCGTATGATGGGAAATTATCCCGTCCACTCCCTACGCCGGCATTACCCGGATCAGGTTAAAGGGTACTCCTTGCGGATCTCAGCCTTGCGGCGCCCCTGTTTCTATGTCCAAAAACAGTATACACATTTTGGCAAAATTGTCAAGACAAGGCGAATACAGCCCCGCTCATGGGGGGCAGATACAGCGCAAACGCGCCGCCCCGCACCGGCAGGTCACCCTCCGGCACCGGTCCCGCCGCAAACAACAGCGTTCCGCGGCAGGCCCCGCCGCGGTCTACGGCGGCGTCCAGCGGGCAGTCCCCCAGATTAAATACGCACAGCAGGGTTTCTTCGTCGGCTTGCCGACGGTAGCCCAGGGCCAGGCGGTCCCGGTCCTGCAATGCCCAGCCGAACCCGCCCCGGTGCAGGGCCGGGTGGGCGCAGAACAGTTCCCCCAGGGCCGCGGTGTAGCTGTCCATGGCCTGATGCAAGGGATGCCCCAGACAGGCCCAGTCCATCTCCTTGTAAGGATCAAAGGCCAGGGGCTGGCCGAACTCGCCTCCCATAAAGGTCAGGGGGCGGCCCGGCCGGGTGAACTGCAGCAGATACGCCACCTGCATCTGCCGGAACTTTTCTTCCTCGCTGCCGGGCATCTGCCACCACACCGAACCGGTGCCCCAGGTGTTGTCGTCGTGGCTCAGGGCGTTGACGGCGGTGGCGGCCGGGTCCCGCAGCAGGGCGGCAAAATGGCGGATCCGCCCGGCGGGGGCGGCAAAAAAGGTCAGTACATCCCGGGCCCAGGCACTGTCCCACACCGCATCAAATCCCAGCCCGCCGCGGTGGGTGGGCACAGCGGCATTCAGGGCTCCGGCGGTATCCTCGGCGGCCAGAAACACCGGCCCGAACCGGGCGTGCAGCCCGGCGGTCAGGGTCTTGAAAAATTCTGCCGCCGCCAGGGCTTCTCCAGCGTCCTGGGGGCGGTAGAGGGCATGGCCCACCGCGTCCACCCGCAGCCCGTCGCAGTGCAGTTCGTACAGCCAGAAGGCCGCAGCACTCAAAAGAAAGCTGCGTACCGGTCCGCTGCCCAGGTCAAACCGCAGACTGCCCCAGTCACTGGGCCCCGCTTCATACAGGGGGGCACCGTCCCATTGGGCCATCCGGTCGGGATCGGGGGCAAAATGTACCGGCACGAAGTCCATCAGCACCGCAATGTCCGCCTGGTGCAGCCGGTCGATCAGTTCCGCCACCCCCGCAAAACCGCCCAACCGGGCGGTGGGAGCAAAGTAGCCGCAACCCTGGTATCCCCAGCTGCCGTCAAAGGGGTATTCGGCCAGGGGCATCAGTTCCACACAGGTAAAGTGATGGGCCTGCAGATAGGGGATCAGCACATCGGCCAGTTCTCCGCCGGAGTAATACCGCCCGTCCCAGTGGCGGCGCCAGCTGGCGGCATGCAGTTCATAGATGTTCAGGGGCGCCAGGGACAGATACCCCCGCCGTGCCATCCAGTCCCCGTCGGCAAACCCGTACCGTGGACAAAGAAGCCGTCCGGCGGTGCCGGGCAGCTCTTCATAGGCAAAAGCGAAGGGGTCCGGCTTGAGGTGCCATACGCCGTCCGGTCCCAGAATGTTGTACTTGTACAGCTGGCCTTCGGCGGCTGCGGGAACCTGCCCGCGCCAGAGTCCGTCCTCACAGGCGGCCAGCTCGGTGGCATTCCACAGATTCCAGCCGTTCCAGTCGCCCACCACCTGAACCCGGCGGGCGTGGGGCGCCCACACGGTGAACCGCCAGCCCTGACCGGCCGGGTGAGCGCCCAGCAGCCCATAGGCATCAAAGCTGATCCCGCCGTAAAAATCCGCCACATCGGGCCGCATGCCGCTCCCTCCCGCTCTTCACAAAATATCCTGCGATGATTTGTTTTTATTGTAGCACGGGGGCCCGCACAAAGGCAACCGGACCGGATACAACCCATGGCACAAAAAGCCCGCACAAACGCGAAAAATCCCCAAAATATGGAAAAGAGACGAAAATAGTGACGCCATTACGACAAAATTTTTGCATCTTTTTTCGGGAAAGACTTGCATTGCGCACCTGTTTTCGTGTATGATTAAAACTGTATTTTGCTACAATGCAGCCGGTCTGCATGGATATAGAGAAGATGAAGAGGAATCAACATGGCAAAAAAGAACCCTATGAAGTATTTTTCCGGCAGTACGGTGGCGCGCCTGCCCCTGTACAAGCTGATCGCCGGCGGCACGGCGGTGCTGCTGTGCGCCAGTCTGGGCATCGGCGCCATGGCGGCGGGGCTGGGCGGCGTTGATCTGTCGGCCAGCTCGGTGCTGCCCACCGCCACGCCGGCTCCCACCCCTGCGGCCACGCCGGAAAGCACCCC
>PPYE01643597.1_pt1 | contig 32664 bp, 27 predicted proteins | sample 1559881 | NCBI WGS metagenome assembly PPYE01 (sample SAMN08240022, study PRJNA423297) | Human gut metagenome, whole genome shotgun sequencing project.
CAACCGGGTCACCGTCCAGAGACAGGGTGTGGTTGATGTAACCGTAGTTGCACGGATAGAACATCGCGGTGGACATGAAACGGTCAACGAACAGCGCGCCGCTCTCTTTGTCGACTTCGTATTTGATAGGATCTGCGTTAGCCGGGATTTCGATGACTACGTAGATATCTTCCGGCAGATCTTTACCCGCAGGGACGTTGAGTAAGCTCATGTCTGTTTCCTTTAGAATGTGTGGCAAATTAGTGCCCGGTATTATAGCCAACTCACCGCGAAAGTCTTGGCCTGTTTTACATCTCCCCCCGCGAAACACGGTCTTTTTAGTGCCTTCTTATGGCAGGAAAATCCATAAAGTTAGCCGCATACTGAATAAAATCGTGGAACCGTTTACATTGCGCCAGGAAATGGTCTGACACGGGTTAAAATTTCCACAAAATCGATAGCCTTCAACGGGTGCGCGACGCCTACTCCCTCCTGAACTTGCTCTGTTAATGGTGATTAACAAATAATTTACTTTTTTGAAGTGTGATGTAACTCATTCCGTTACATCTCTCATTGTCTATAGTTTTTCCGCAGATGAATATTTGACCAACAATAACCCTACGAGGATACCTCTATGTGGAAGCGCTTACTTCTTGTCACAGCAGTTTCCGCAGCCATGTCGTCTATGGTCATGGCTGCCCCTTTAACGGTGGGATTTTCACAAGTTGGCTCTGAATCGGGCTGGCGCGCGGCTGAAACCAACGTCGCGAAGCAGGAAGCGGAAAAACGCGGTATCACTCTGAAGATTGCGGACGGGCAGCAAAAACAGGAAAACCAGATTAAAGCGGTGCGTTCGTTTATCGCTCAGGGTGTTGATGCCATCTTTATCGCGCCGGTCGTGGCGACCGGCTGGGAGCCTGTGCTGAAGGAAGCCAAAGAGGCCAACATCCCGGTGTTCCTGCTCGACCGATCTATCGATGTGAAAGATAAATCGCTGTACATGACTACCGTGACCGCCAACAACGTGCTGGAAGGCCAACTGATTGGCGAGTGGCTGATTAAAACCGTCGACGGCAAGCCGTGTAACGTCGTCGAGTTGCAGGGCACCGTCGGCGCGAGCGTGGCGATAGACCGTAAGAAAGGTTTCGCCGATGCCATTTCGAAAGCGTCAAATATCAAAATTATCCGTTCCCAGTCCGGCGACTTTACCCGCAGCAAGGGGAAAGAGGTGATGGAAAGCTTCATCAAGGCGGAAAACAACGGCAAGAATATTTGCATGGTTTACGCCCATAACGACGACATGGTGATCGGTGCCATTCAGGCGATTAAAGAGGCCGGGTTGAAGCCGGGTAAAGATATCCTCACCGGCTCAATTGACGGTGTACCGGATATCTACAAAGCGATGATTGCCGGTGAAGCGAACGCCAGCGTCGAGCTGACGCCGAACATGGCCGGCCCGGCGTTTGATGCGCTGGAGAAATTCAAGAAAGACGGCACCCTGCCGGAAAAAGTGACGCTCACCAAGTCTACGCTGTACCTGCCGGATACGGCGAAAGAAGAGTTAGAGAAGAAGAAAAATATGGGCTACTAAGAGATAGCCCTGGCTGATGGCGCTTCACATATCGGACCTTTGTAACGGTAGGCCTGATAAGCGAAGCGCCATCAGGCAGTTCGGCGCACGATGCCGGATGGCGGCTTTGCCTTATCCGGCCTACAGGACTGGTACCCCCACCCTAATCCTCTCCCTGAACGGGCGATGGGCCGAGCGGTACGGGTAGCAAGTTGGGTACAATCTGTTCCCTCTCCCCCTCGGGGAGAGGGTTAGGGTGAGGGGGAGCGCACTATGACCACTGAAACCAACCCGGAAATCCTCCGCACCGAGGGGCTCTGCCAGTATTTTCCCGGCGTGAAAGCGCTGGATAACGTTAATTTCAGCCTGCGGCGCGGTGAAATTATGGCGCTGCTCGGCGAAAACGGCGCGGGTAAATCCACGCTGATTAAAGCGTTGACCGGCGTTTACCACGCCAACAGCGGCAGCATCTGGCTGGAAGGACAGCAAATTCATCCGAAAAATACCGCGCATGCTCAGCAGCTGGGCATTGGCACGGTATATCAGGAAGTGAACCTGCTGCCGAATATGTCGGTGGCGGATAACCTGTTTATTGGCCGTGAACCGAAACGTTTTGGTTTCCTGCGACGTAAAGAGATGGAAAAACGCGCCACCGCGCTGATGGCTTCCTACGGTTTTTCCCTCGACGTGCGCGAGCCGTTAAACCGCTTTTCGGTAGCGATGCAGCAGATCGTCGCCATCTGTCGGGCGATCGATCTCTCCGCCAAAGTGCTGATCCTCGATGAACCGACCGCCAGCCTCGACACCAAAGAGGTGGAGATGCTCTTCACCCTGATGCGCCAGCTGCGCGATCGCGGCGTCAGCCTGATCTTTGTCACCCACTTCCTCGATCAGGTGTATGCGGTCAGCGACAGGATCACCGTACTGCGCAACGGCACCTTTGTGGGCTGTCGGGAAACCCGCGAGCTGCCGCAGATTGAGCTGGTAAAAATGATGCTGGGCCGCGAGCTGGAACACCAGGCGCTCCAGCGGGCGGGGCGCACGTTGCTGAGTGATAAACCGGTGGCCTCCTTTGAAGGCTATGGCAAAAAGGGCACCATCGCGCCGTTCGATCTGCACGTGCGCCCCGGCGAGATCGTCGGTCTGGCCGGGCTGCTCGGATCTGGACGCACCGAAACCGCCGAAGTGATCTTCGGTATTCATCTCGCCGACAGTGGGCAAGCGACGATCAAGGGTAAACCGCAGACCCTGCGATCGCCGCATCAGGCCTCCTGTCTGGGGATCGGCTTTTGCCCTGAGGATCGTAAAACGGACGGCATTATTGCCGCCGCCTCGGTACGTGAAAATATTATCCTCGCGTTGCAGGCACAGCGCGGCTGGCTGCGGCCAATTCCGCGCAAAGAACAAAACGAGATTGCCGAACGCTTCATCCGCCAGTTGGGGATCCGCACCCCCAGCGCCGAGCAGCCGGTGGAGTTTCTCTCCGGCGGCAACCAGCAGAAGGTGCTGCTCTCGCGCTGGCTGCTGACGCGCCCGCAGTTCCTGATCCTCGACGAACCGACCCGCGGGATCGACGTGGGCGCGCACGCGGAGATCATTCGCCTGATCGAAACGCTCTGCGCGGACGGCCTGGCGCTGCTGGTGATCTCGTCTGAACTGGAAGAGCTGGTGGGCTACGCCGATCGGGTGATCATCATGCGCGATCGCCAACAGGTGGCGGAGATCCCGCTTGCTGAGCTCTCTGTTCCCGCCATTATGAACGCGATTGCGGCCTAAGGAGTTAACCGTGATGCCCCGAACTGTTCCCCAAACCGGTAAGCCCGAGCGCCGCTTTCGCTGGCCGCCGGGAATGCCGCAAATTGCGGCATTAATCCTGGTGCTGCTGGTCGATAGCCTGGTGGCGCCGCACTTTTTCCAGATAACCTTGCAGGATGGCCGTCTGTTCGGCAGCCCGATTGATATCCTCAACCGCGCGGCGCCGGTGGCGCTGCTGGCGATCGGCATGACGCTGGTGATCGCCACCGGCGGTATCGATCTTTCCGTTGGCGCGGTGATGGCGATTGCCGGAGCCACCGCCGCCGCGATGACCGTGGCCGGGCATAGCCTGCCGGTGGTCCTGCTGGCGGCGATCGGATCCGGCGTGCTGGCCGGGCTGTGGAACGGCATTCTGGTTGCGATCCTCAAAATTCAGCCCTTCGTCGCCACGCTGATTCTGATGGTCGCGGGGCGCGGCGTGGCACAACTCATTACCTCCGGGCAGATCGTCACCTTCGACTCGCCGTCGCTGGCGTGGATCGGCAGCGGTAAGTTTCTCTTGTTCCCGACGCCGGTCATTATTGCGCTGGTGACGTTGGTTATCTTTTGGCTGCTGGCGCGTAAAACCGCGCTCGGTATGTTTATTGAAGCGGTGGGGATCAACATTCGTGCGGCGAAAAACGCCGGGGTGAATACGCGTATCGTGGTGATGCTGGCCTACGTGCTGAGCGGCGTGTGCGCGGCGATCGCCGGCACGATCGTGGCGGCGGATATTCGCGGGGCCGATGCCAACAACGCCGGGCTATGGCTGGAGCTGGACGCGATTCTGGCGGTGGTCATTGGCGGCGGCTCGCTGATGGGCGGGCGCTTTAACCTGCTGCTTTCAGTGGTGGGCGCATTGATTATCCAGGGGATGAACACCGGTATTCTACTCTCCGGCTTTCCGCCGGAGCTAAACCAGGTGGTCAAAGCGGTGGTGGTGATGTGCGTGCTGATCGTCCAGTCACCGCGCTTTATTCAGATACTGAAGAGGATGCGTGGCCATGATCAAACGTAATTTGCCGTTAATGATCACCCTCGGGGTGTTTATCGTGGGCTATCTCTACTGTCTGACCCAGTTTCCCGGTTTCGCCTCGACGCGGGTGATTTGCAATATTCTGACCGACAACGCCTTCCTCGGGATTGTTGCCGTGGGCGTGACCTTTGTGATCCTTTCCGGTGGTATCGATCTTTCCGTCGGTTCAGTGATCGCCTTCACCGGGGTATTCCTCGCCAAGGCTATCGGCTTCTGGGGATTATCGCCGTTGGTGGCCTTTCCGCTGGTGCTGGCGATGGGCTGCGCCTTCGGCGCGTTTATGGGCTGGTTGATTGACGCGCTGAAGATCCCGGCATTTATTATTACGCTCGCCGGGATGTTCTTCCTGCGCGGCGTGAGCTACCTGGTGTCTGAAGAGTCGATTCCTATCGATCATCCGGTATACGACACCCTCTCCGGGCTGGCGTGGACCCTTCCCGGCGGCGGCCGTCTGAGCGCGATGGGGCTGTTGATGCTGCTGGTCGTGGTGTTGGGGATTTTCCTTGCCCACCGTACGCGCTTTGGCAATCAGGTCTATGCTATCGGCGGTAATGCCACCTCGGCCAACCTGATGGGTATCCCGACGCGTAGCACCATCGTGCGCATTTATATGCTGTCGACGGGGCTGGCGACGCTGGCGGGCATTGTGTTCTCCATTTATACCCAGGCTGGCTATGCGCTGGCAGGCGTTGGCGTAGAGCTGGATGCCATCGCCTCGGTGGTGATCGGCGGTACGCTGCTGAGCGGCGGCGTCGGTACGGTGCTGGGCACGCTGTTTGGCGTGGGGATTCAGGGGCTGATTCAGACCTACATCAACTTTGACGGCACGTTGAGCTCGTGGTGGACCAAAATCGCTATCGGCATTCTGCTGTTTATTTTTATTGCTCTGCAGCGGGCGCTGACGGTGCTGTGGGAGAACCGGCAGAGTGCGGCTGTCACCCGCGTCGACGTCCCGGTAACAAAGAACTAACATACTGAAACGCTAAAGTTTTTCCGGTAGCAGCCGATACCTGTCATTTACGCCAAACAGTACCCCTGCTACCGGACAAAACTATGATGCTAAAAACGCTCTCTATCCGTACCGGCCTGCTGTCCCTGCTCGCCGTGATGACTCTGCTGCTGATTCTGGTCAGCGGTATCGGCATTTATGCTCTCACCCAAAGTTCTGCTTCCCTCCAGCGAATCGACCACCTGCAAAGCGAGCAAATGACGCAGCTGAATGAGGGTTATACGCTGCTGCTGCGTGCACGTAATGAAGCCGGACAGGCGGTCCGCTTGATGGAAATCGGCATGCTGGACGACGCGGCGAAGGCCGTCAAAACCCTTAACGGGGAAGTGACGCAGGGGCAAAAAATTATCGCCAGCGTCAGCCAGTCATCAGTTGACGATGCTGATGGCGCAAAACGGATGGCGGATGTCGCGAAAAGCTATGAGGCCTATAACACTCAGGCGATCAAACCGATGCTGGCGGCGCTCGAGCAGCAGAACGTCGACGGTTATTACGATCTGCTGGAAAAAACAATGATCCCGGTGGCCCGCCAGTTTGATAACGCCGTTCACGCCTTCCAGGATTGGGGGGAGTCGCGCGGGCAGATTGAAGTGGCGGCAGTACACAGTACCAAAAATCGCGTATTGGCACTGATGGTGTTGGCCATTGCGCTGACCGCAGGGGTGATAGCGCTGGCCTGGCTGCAGTTGCAACATCTGCTGTTAAAGCCGCTGGCATCGGCGATTGGCCAGCTTGAGCAGGTAGCGTCCGGGGATTTAACGCCTTCGCCGCTGAAAACCAGCAGCGCCGAAATTAAGCGTCTGAACGTGGCGATTGCCGGGATGCGCGAGTCGATGATGAACTCGGTTATGCGGGTGCGCGACGCCAGCTCACAGATTGATATCGGCAGCCGCGAGCTGACGGCGGGCAATAACCACCTGGCGCAGCGTACGGAGTCGACGGCGACTTCGCTCGAGCAAACCGCTGCCAGCATGGAACAGCTGACCGCCACCGTGAAGCAGAACGCCGACAACGCCGAGCAGGCGCACAAGCTGGCGCGCGACGTGTCGGATACTGCCGATCGTGGCAGCGAGATGGTGTGCTATGTCATTGAGAAAATGCAGGATATTTCAGGAAGTGCCAAACGTATCGCCGATATTCTCAGCGTGATTGACGGTATTGCCTTCCAGACCAATATTCTGGCGCTCAACGCCTCGGTGGAAGCGGCCCGTGCGGGTGAACAGGGGCGCGGATTTGCGGTCGTGGCGGGTGAGGTGCGTAATCTCGCCAGCCGCAGCGCCGATGCGGCGAAAGAAATTCGCCAGCTGATTGCCGACTCGCAAACCCACGTCAATGAAGGCAGCGACCTGGCGCAGCAGGCGGGGGAAACCATGGATGAGATCGCCAGCGAAGTGATGCGGATGACCAAGCTGATGCGGGAAATTGCCAGCGCGTCGCAGGAACAGAGCCGCGGCATTGAGCAGGTGAATATTGCGGTGAGTCAGATGGATGAAACCGCACAGCAGAACGCGGCACTGGTACAGCAGTCTTCGGCGGCAACCCGTTCGCTGGAAGAGCAGTCGCAGGCGCTGGTGGCAGCGATGGCGTCGTTCCGGCTGCAGGTGGCGTAACCGGGACACCGATTTTGTAGGCCGGATAGGCGTGTACGCCGCCATCCGGCAATATCACCGCATCGTGCCGGATGGCGCTTCGCTTATCCGGCCTACCACGTAACGTAGGCCGGGATACTGCGATTACGCGTCCGGGAACTCACGAATAAAGCGCTCGACATCCTCGACCATATGGTCGTTGCCGACGAAGAATGAACGGCGCTGGTGCAGGCTTTCCGGCACGATATCCAGAATACGCTCTTTCCCATCGCTGGCCTTGCCGCCGGCCTGTTCCGCGAGGAACGCCATCGGGTTGCACTCATACAGCAGACGCAGCTTCCCTTCCGGGTGGCTGGCGGTGCTTGGGTACAGGTAGATGCCGCCTTTCAGCAGATTACGGTGGAAATCGGCCACCAGAGAACCGATGTAGCGTGAGGTGTACGGGCGCTGCGTGGACTTATCTTCTTCCTGGCAGAACTTGATGTACTTTTTCACGCCGTTCGGGAATTTGATGTAGTTACCTTCGTTGATCGAGTAAGTGCTGCCGCGCTGTGGGAAGCGCATGCGCTCCTGACACAGGCAGAATACGCCCAGCGACGGGTCGTAGGTAAAGGCATGTACGCCGCAGCCGGTGGTGTACACCAGCATGGTCGAGGAACCATATACCACATAACCGGCGGCCACCTGACGGTTGCCCGGTTGCAGGAAGTCTTCTTCGGTAACCGGCGTGCCGACTGGCGTTACGCGGCGGTAAATCGAGAAAATGGTGCCGACAGAGACGTTAACGTCGATGTTAGATGAACCATCCAGCGGGTCCATCAGGACCACGTATTTCGCGTGTTCGCAGCCGTCGAAGACGACGATTTCATCTTCCTCTTCGGAGGCGATACCGGCGACGATGTCACGTGCACGCAGCGCAGCTTTCAGTTTCTCGTTCGCGAACAGATCGAGCTTTTGTTGTACTTCTCCCTGTACGTTTTCAGCGCCGCTGGCACCCAGGATATCGACCAGACCGGCCTTATTGATATCGCGGTGGATGATCTTAGCACCTAACTTTATTGCCGACAGCAAAGCAGTGAGTTCACCGGTTGCGTGTGAGAACTCGTGCTGTTTCTCGACAATAAATTCACCTAACGTTTTCATAACACTTTCCCTGACAGTGGATGTTGAGTAAAACGGCTGCAACAATACTAACAAAGAATAAAAAAAATACGCACAGGTGAATCGCGCCAGCAAACTACGGAATATCCTGAAATGCATTTCTCTGCCGGCAAACATATGGGTAAAATGCGGGGCAGATAAAAAAAGGATAGTGACGTATGCGCATTCATATTTTGGGTATTTGTGGCACTTTCATGGGCGGTCTGGCAATGCTGGCTCGTTCGCTGGGTCACGAAGTCACGGGTTCGGATGCCAATGTGTATCCCCCGATGAGCACGCTGCTTGAAAAGCAAGGCATTGATTTAATTCAGGGCTATGACGCCAGCCAGCTTGAACCGCAGCCGGACCTGGTCATCATCGGCAACGCCATGACGCGCGGTAACCCGTGCGTGGAAGCGGTGCTGGAGAAGAACATTCCGTATATGTCCGGCCCGCAGTGGCTGCACGATTTCGTGCTGCGCGACCGCTGGGTTGTGGCGGTTGCCGGTACCCACGGTAAAACCACTACCGCCGGTATGGTGACCTGGATCCTTGAAGAGTGCGGCTACAAGCCGGGCTTCGTCATTGGCGGCGTACCGGGTAACTTCGAGGTTTCCGCACGTTTGGGCGACAGCCCGTTCTTCGTGATCGAAGCCGATGAATACGACTGCGCCTTCTTTGATAAGCGTTCCAAATTCGTGCATTACTGCCCGCGCACCCTGATCCTCAACAACCTTGAGTTCGATCACGCGGATATCTTTGACGATCTGAAAGCTATCCAGAAACAGTTCCACCACCTGGTGCGCATCGTGCCGGGACAGGGCCGTATCATCCTGCCGGAAAACGACGCGAACCTGAAACAGGTGATGGCGATGGGCTGCTGGAGCGAGCAGGAGCTGGTGGGCGAGCAGGGCCACTGGCAGGCGAAAAAGCTGAACACCGACGCCTCCGAGTGGGAAGTGCTGCTCGACGGTGAAAAGGTCGGAGAAGTGAAGTGGGGCCTGGTCGGCGAACACAACATGCATAACGGCCTGATGGCGATTGCCGCCGCGCGTCATGTCGGCGTGACGCCGGCCGATGCCGCCAACGCGCTGGGCAGCTTTATCAACGCCCGTCGCCGCCTGGAGCTGCGCGGTGAAGCCAACGGCGTTTGCGTTTACGACGACTTCGCGCACCACCCAACGGCTATCCTCGCGACGCTGCAAGCGCTGCGCGGCAAAGTCGGCGGTACGGCGAAAATCATCGCCGTGCTGGAACCGCGTTCGAACACCATGAAAATGGGCGTCTGCAAAGACGACCTGGCGCCGTCTCTGGGCCGCGCGGATGAAGTGTTCCTGCTGCAGCCTCAGCACATTCCGTGGCAGGTTGCGGAAGTGGCGGAAGCCTGCGTGCAGCCAGCCCACTGGAGCGCCGACGTTGACGCGCTGGCGGATATGATCGTGAAAAGCGCCGAGCCGGGCGACCATATTCTGGTGATGAGCAACGGTGGGTTTGGCGGCATTCATCAGAAGCTGCTGGAAAGGCTGGAAAAGAAGGCTCAGCACTAAACGGCTGAGCTGGGCCCCCTCACCCTAACCCTCTCCCCATGTACGGTTGTACGGTCCGGGGAGAGGGGACCGATCGAGCAGCTAGCACGATTGGTTTTCTCCCTCGCCCCTTTGGGGAGAGGGCCGGGGTGAGGGGCCCTGCTCAACACAACACTCTCCCTCGGTACCCAAACATGCTTACCGCCAAAAAAATCACTACCACCGATTCTCCCTTATTCCCGCCGCTCGATGCCCTCTATACCCACGCCTTTCCGTGGCACGAACAGTGCGAACTCCCCGCCAAACAGCGCGCGCTCAATGACCCACACTATGCGCTGGAAGCGTGGTTCGACGGTGAGTTATTCATCGGGATGAGCGGCACGTGGGCATTTGACGGCTATATCTACATCGAACATCTGGCCGTCGAGGGCAGCCTGCGCTCGCAGGGATACGGTAAGCGCCTGCTGGGGCAAATTCTCGAGCGCGCGTCGAAAACGATTCTGGAAATCGACCCGCTGACCACCGAGATTGCCCACAAGCGTCTGCGTTTTTATGAAGGCATGGGGTTCTTCGCTAACCCGTGGCCGCACGCGCACCCGACCTATCACGCTGGTATCACCGATCACGAATTAATTGTGCTGAGCTATCCGCAGGCGATTGATGAGGCGCAGTACCAGCGTTTCAACCATGATTTGTGCCGGATTGTGATGGCGTAACGCGTTATCATTGCCGGATGGCGGCATAAACGCCTTATCCGGCCTACAATTGGCACCGAATGTAGGCCTGATAAGCGAAGCGCCATCAGGCGGTCACACGCAGATAAAAAAATACCCTCACGAAGAGGGCATTTTACGGAAGCTTATTCCTGGTTTTCAGACAGCTCGCGCAGGTACTGGAAGATCTGGCGGGAAGATTTCGGCGGCTTGTTGCCGGCTTTTTCTTTCCTGGCGTTACGCACCAGCGAACGCAGCTGTTGGCGATCGGCGGCGGGCCACAGATTCATCACTTCTTCGATGGCTTCATCGCTACCGTCGACCATACGGTCACGCAGTTGCTCCAGCTTATGGAACACAACGACCTGCTGGTTGTGACGGTTTTTCAGCTTATCCAGCGCCTGGCGGTAAGGTTCAACGTCGCGCTGACGCAGCATTTTACCAATCAGCTGCAGCTGGCGGCGGCGGCCTTCCATCTTAATGCGCTGCGCCAGTTCAATGGCGGCGCGCAGGTCGGCGTCCAGCGGGATTTTATCCAGCGCGTTCTTACCGAGCTCAACCAGTTCTACCCCAAGCTTTTTCAGCTCTTCGGCATCACGTTTAATTTCACTCTTGCTGACCCAGATAATTTCATCATCTTCGTCCTCGATATCATCACCGGGGACTTCGTCGAGCCAGTCTTCGGGCTGCTTTGTCATTTCAGGCTCCTTAAAAAAGAGGCTAATACTAACAGCTTGAGCGCATACTGAGAAAGGGTTCTCTGTTAGACTTCATTTAACTTTACCTCAGATTATGGCTTAGACGATGAAAGTGATCACACAAGTTGCGGAACAACGTATTGCGCTGGAAAAAGCGGTCTCCACGGCACTCGAGCTGGCAGCCGCTCAATCGGACGGCGCGGAAGTCGCGGTCAGTAAGACCACCGGTATCAGCGTCAGCACGCGCTACGGTGAAGTTGAAAACGTCGAATTCAACAGCGATGGCGCGCTGGGCATCACCGTTTATCACCAGAATCGTAAAGGCAGCGCTTCCTCCACTGACCTGAGCCCGGACGCCATCGCCCGTACCGTACAGGCGGCGCTGGATATTGCCCGCTACACCTCGCCGGACCCGTGTGCGGGCGTGGCGGACAAAGATCTGCTGGCCTTTGACGCGCCGGATCTTGACCTGTTCCACCCGGCGGAAGTCTCCCCGGATGAAGCGATTGAACTGGCGGCCCGCGCGGAGCAGGCTTCCCTGAAAGCCGACAAACGCATCACCAACACCGAAGGCGGCAGCTTCAACAGCCACTACGGCATTAAAGTCTTTGGCAACAGCCACGGTATGTTGCAGAGCTACAGCTCAACCCGTCATTCCCTTTCCAGCTGCGTGATTGCCGAAGCGAACGGCGATATGGAGCGTGATTACGCCTACACCATCGGCCGCGCGCTGGGCGACCTGAAGTCTCCGGAATGGGTCGGCGAAGAGTGCGCACGCCGTACTCTGTCTCGTCTGGAGCCGCGCAAACTCTCTACCATGCAGGCACCGGTGATTTTTGCCAATGAAGTGGCAACCGGGCTGTTCGGTCACCTGGTCGGCGCGATTGCCGGTGGCTCGGTGTACCGTAAATCGACCTTCCTGCTGGACTCGCTGGGTAAGCAAATTCTGCCGGAATGGCTGACCATTGAGGAGCATCCGCATCTGCTGAAAGGGCTGGCTTCGACGCCGTTCGACAGCGAAGGCGTGCGTACCGAGCGTCGTGACATTATCAAAGACGGTATCCTGACCCAGTGGCTGCTGACCAACTACTCCGCGCGCAAGCTGGGCCTGAAGAGCACCGGTCACGCGGGCGGCATCCACAACTGGCGCATCAAGGGCCGCGGCCTGAGTTTTGAAAAGTTGCTTAAAGAGATGGGCACGGGTCTTGTCGTCACCGAATTGATGGGGCAGGGTGTTAGCGGCATTACCGGCGACTACTCGCGCGGTGCCTCAGGTTTCTGGGTGGAGAACGGTGAAATTCAGTATCCGGTGAGCGAAATCACCATCGCGGGCAACCTGAAAGACATGTGGCGCAATATTGTCACCATCGCCGACGATATTGAGACACGGAGTAATATCCAATGTGGTTCGGTACTGTTGCCGGAGATGAAAATCGCCGGGCAGTAATCACGTGTTGGGCGCATCCTGCTGCGCCCGTTCGCTTAAATAATAAAAAGGAAGTGAGCAATGCGTAAAAAACTGGTAGCGATGCTGGCGGTCTCCGCGCTGGCACTGGGTTCGGCGTCAGCGTTTGCCGACCTGGGCGAAGATATGGACACCCTGGCGGAAAATCTGCAGGTGGTGCAGAAAACCTCCGATGCGGGTGAGCTGAAAGCGGCGCTGACGAAGATGCGCACCGCAGCAGAAGACGCCAAAAAAGAGACCCCGCCGAAGCTGGAAGGCAAAGCGGCGGACAGCGCGGAAATGAAAGACTATCGTCACGGTATGGATACGCTGATTGGTCAGATTGACGGTGCGCTGAAGCTGGCGAACGAGGGCAAAGTGAAAGAGGCCCAGGCCGCCGCGGAAGATTTCAAAACCACCCGCAACGAGAACCACAAGAAGTTCCGCTAACGCCTTTTCCGGAAGGTGTCGCCTGATGCCTTCCGCTCTCTTCTACGTCGCCCGTTGTTATCGACCATCAAGGAACCACCATGCCGTCTCATCTGCTTGTCGCCTCTTTTTCCCTGCTCGCCACCAGCGCCGTTGCACAAACGCAGTACGCCTGGGTCGGTACCTATGCGCCAAATGGCGAAGGGCTATACCGCTTTAGCGTTGATGCTGAAAGCGGCGAGCTGCGCGATAAAACGCTGGTCAGCTCGCGACCCGATCTCGCTCAGCTCACCGTGGCGCGCGACGGCAAAACGCTGTATGCCGCCAGCGAAGTGGAGCAGGGTGTAGTGCAGGCGTGGCGGATTGACGCGCAGGGAGAATTGACCAGCCTCAACCAGGTGGCTTCCGGCGGTGCGGGCCCGGTCTATCTGGCGTTGACGGCGGATGGCCGCTACCTGCTGGTAGCGAACTACACCAGCGGCTCCATTGCGGTATTGCCGGTGAACGAAGACGGTAGCCTGAGTGAGGCGGTTGATGTTCACCAGGACAGCGGCCCGACCGGCGCCTCGCGACCGGAGGCAGCAGTAGAAGGGAGTTTCGCCATCAGCGGCCACAGCAGTCCGCATGCGCATATGGTCCGCGCGGATCGGAGCGGACGCTTTGTCTACGCTACCGATCTCGGGCTGGACCGGATCTATCAGTACAGGATGGATCCGGCGAGCGGCAAGCTCACGCCGAACGATCCGCCGTATATTGCGGCGTCGTCGGCGGGCGCGGGGCCGCGCCATTTTGTTTTCACGCCTACGGGGGATGGGCTGTGGTTGGTGAATGAAGAGTCTTCAACGCTGACCTATTACCACCTTGATACCGACAGCGGGCTGCTGCGCGAAGGCCAGACGGTTTCGGTGCTGCCGGAAACCTACAAGGGGACGAGCTTTGCGTCGGGGCTGGTACTCAGCCAGGACGGCAAGCAACTGTACGTTGCCAACCGCTTACGCAACAGTATTGCCCACTTTACGGTGCAGGCCGACGGCAGTCTGAAATGGCAGGACGATATCTGGACGCGGGGAGATTACCCGCGCACGCTCACCCTTGATAGCCAGGGCCGCTGGCTGTACGTGATGAACCAGCGTAGCGACAATATTACTCGCTTCCGCGTCGATCCGCGCAGCGGTGCGCTGACCTTTGAGCCGGACTACACGCCGGTCGGCAGCCCGTCACAGATGGTGATGTCGGTACGTTAAATCAGATCTGATTAACGTAGGTGGTGCACGACCTGATTGCTGCTGCCGCGCCAGATCAGCGCCGGGTCTTTTAAATCCTGCACAAACTTGCCGTCCACCAGCACGTTGATCAGATCAACGACTTCCATTTGCGCGGCATTCAGTTCGTCAATCTTGTAGCCGGTCCACACCCAGATATCTTTGCCGGGACATTCAGCGTGGATGCGTTGCACCAGCTTGAGGATCTCCGGCACGTTCTGCGGATGCAATGGGTCACCGCCGGAGAGCGAAATTCCCTGGCGCTTGACGCGGGTGTCGTTGAGGTCGGCGATGATGCGGTCGGCCATCTCGGCGGTGAACGGCTGGCCGGAGTTCACGCGCCAGGTGCTCTTGTTGTAGCAGCCGGGGCATTCGTGAACGCAGCCGGCAACGAACAGGGTGCAGCGCGTGCCGGGGCCGTTGACGATATCGACGGGGTAGTATTGATGGTAATTCATTTTCGCATTCCAGATGGAACGGCACCTGTAGGCCGGATAAGCGCGCCATCCGGCAATCGGCTCAGGTTTGCCTGATGGCGCTGCGCTTATCAGGCCTACGTTGGTGCAATTCGCTGTGAACGATTCCCTCTCCCCTGAGGGAGAGGGTGAGGGGATAAACCGCTCGGCCTTAACCGAGCTGCCCGTTACCCAGGTGTTTAACGCGGCGCTTTACTTCTTCCTGCTTACCGGCGTTGAACGGACGGGCATCCGGGCTTCCGAGGTAGCCGCACACGCGGCGGGTGACCGACACGCGAGCCGCGTCATGGTTACCGCATTTCGGGCAGGTGAAGCCTTTGCTGGTGCATTCGAACTCACCGGTAAAGCCGCACTCGTAGCATTCGTCGATCGGCGTGTTGGTTCCGTAGTACGGCACGTGCTGGTAGCTGTAGTCCCACACGTCTTCCAGCGCTTTCAGGTTGTGCTGAATGTTCGGGTACTCGCCGTAGCAAATGAAGCCGCCGTTCGCCAGCGGCGGGTACGGTGCTTCAAAGTCGATTTTGTCGTACGGGTTAACTTTCTTCTCCACGTCGAGGTGGAAGCTGTTGGTGTAGTAGCCTTTGTCGGTTACGCCTTCCACCACGCCAAACTCGGCGGTGTCGAGACGACAGAAGCGGTCGCACAGGTTTTCGCTCGGCGTGCTGTACAGGCTAAAGCCGTAGCCGGTTTCCTCTTTCCACTGGTCAACGGCATCGCGCAGACGCTGAACGATCGCCACGCCTTTTTCACGCAGCATTTCGTTGTCGTACATATGCTGATTGCCGAACAGCGCGTTGATGGTCTCGTGGATACCGATGTAGCCCAGAGAGATGGAGGCGCGACCGTTTTTGAAGATTTCTGAAACGTCGTCGTCTGCTTTCAGACGCACGCCGCAGGCCCCTTCCATGTAGAGGATAGGTGCCACACGGGCTTTCACCCCTTCCAGGCGGGCAATACGGGTCATCAGCGCTTTACGCGCCAGCACCAGACGTTCGTCGAGCAGAGACCAGAACGTGGCTTCATCGCCTTTGGCCTCCAGCGCAATGCGCGGCAGGTTAAGGCTGATCACGCCGAGGTTGTTACGCCCATCGTGAACCTGCTCGCCGTTTTCATTCTCCCACACGCCGAGGAAGCTGCGGCAGCCCATCGGGGTTTTAAACGAACCGGTGACTTTCACCACCTGATCGTAGTTGAGGATGTCCGGATACATGCGCTTGCTCGCGCACTCCAGAGCCAGCTGTTTGATGTCGTAGTTGGCATCGCCCGGCTTGTGGTTCAGACCGTCGCGAATGGCAAACACCAGCTTCGGGAACACCGCGGTTTTGCGGTTTTTGCCGAGGCCCGCGATACGATTACGCAGAATAGACTGCTGAATCAGACGCGATTCCCAGCTGGTGCCGAGGCCGAAGCCAAAGGTCACGAACGGGGTCTGGCCGTTGGCGGTGTGCAGCGTGTTGACTTCATACTCCAGCGACTGGAAGGCGTCATAGCACTCTTTTTCCGTGCGGGAGCGAGCGTACTCTTCCGCGTTCGGAATCTGCCACTCGTTGGCGATTTTACGATGCTTGTTGAAGCTTTCGGTGACGAACGGCGCCAGTACTTCATCAATGCGGTTGATGGTGGTGCCGCCGTAAATGTGGCTGGCGACCTGCGCGATAATCTGCGCGGTTACCGCCGTGGCGGTCGAGATGGATTTCGGCGGCTCAATTTCCGCGTTACCCATTTTGAAGCCCTGGGTCAGCATGCCTTTCAGATCGATCAGCATGCAGTTGAACATCGGGAAGAACGGCGAGTAGTCGAGGTCATGGTAGTGAATCACGCCGCGCTCGTGCGCCATGACCACGTCGTGCGGCAGCAGGTGCTGGCGAGCGTAGTGTTTGGCCACGATACCGGCCAGCAGGTCGCGCTGGGTCGGGATCACTTTACTGTCTTTGTTGGCGTTTTCGTTAAGCAGCGCCGAGTTGGTCTGCTCAACCAGGCCGCGAATTTCCTGGTTCAGGCGGCCGCGCTTCTCGCGCTGGCTATCGCGGTCATGGCGATATTCGATGTAGGCGCGAGCGAGCTGTTTGTACGGCCCGGACATCAGCTGGTTTTCAACGGCGGTCTGAATTTCGTTGATATCAACCTGCGGCTGGCCCTGCATTTGTTGGCTAACGATTGCTGCGACGGTGGCGCAATAGTCTGCGTCATCGACTCCCGCTGCTTTAGCTGCACGCAGAATTGCTTCTTTGATGCGCTCTGATTTGAACGGCACTTTACAGCCATCTCGTTTCATCACATGCGGTGTCATGATCACTCCAATATTTATAAGAACAGGTTATCCACAGAGGTGGGAAAACAACGATTGGCGTATTTACTCCATTAACCAACACTTTCCCCCGCGTGTGGCCCAGGTTATCCACATATCGGCTATCTTTTTCGTGATTCTCATTGTGCAATGATAGACGATAAATACCATATGTTGGGCCGGGACGCATTTTAAGTTCTATATGTAGTGATTTGCATCAAAGATGTTTGCGCTTTTATTGATTCAGAACAAAGTAAAAATGCAAGAGTACAGATGACAGGCGCTACAGGTTATGTAAATTTTGTTGCGCAATAAATGTCCAAAAAAGGACTGAAAAACAGCGGGATGCGAAGAAGCCCGGCAGCAGGGCGCTACCGGGCCGGCGGTTTAACGCTGAAGCCACCAGATGGCTTCAAACGGTCGCAGCGTCATGCCTGCAGGGGTGGCGTAGTTGCTCATCAGCACCTCGCCATCGGTGGAGCCTGCCGGTGGCTCCCAATCCTGCGGCTCGCCGCTGAGGTTCGCGGCGACCAGCAGCGTCTGCCCCTGCCACTGACGGCGGTAGCACCACAGCGATGGATGCGCCGGCAGCAGATCCTGATAGTCGCCCCAGGTCAGTACCGGTTCGGATTTACGCAGTGCAATCAACTGTTGGTAGGCGTAAAACACCGAGTCAGGGTCGGTCAGCGCACGTTCAACGTTGATGTCGGCAAAGTTATGGCTGACGCCAATCCACGGTTCGCCGCTGGTAAATCCGGCATTAGGACTGGCGTCCCACTGCATCGGCGTACGGCTGTTGTCGCGGGATTTGCTGGCCAGAATCGCCAGCAGTTCCCCGGCATCACGCCCCTGCGCCAGCAGCTCGTTATACATGTTGTGGCTTTCAACGTCGCGGTATTGCTCTATCGTCGTGAAGTGTGGGTTGGTCATGCCAATCTCTTCACCCTGATAGATGTACGGCGTACCCTGCATGCCATGCAGCACCATCGCCAGCATCTTCGCCGCCGTAATGCGATATTCACCCTCATCGCCAAAGCGGGAGACGATGCGCGGCTGGTCGTGGTTACACCAGAACAGCGCATTCCACGCCCGGTTGTGCATGCCCTGCTGCCAGTGACTAAACAGCGATTTCAGCGCCACGAAATCCGGACGCGCCAGCGTCCACTTCTCGCCGCCAGGGTAGTCCACCTTCAGGTGGTGGAAGTTAAAGGTCATCGACAGCTCTTTGCCGTCGAGAGAGGCATATTGCTGACAGTTTTCGAGGGAGGTGGAGGACATCTCGCCAACGGTCATCAGGTTGCGCGGCGTAAAGACGTCGCGGCTGAACTCCTGCAGGAACTCGTGCGCGCGCGGGCCATCGGTGTAGAAGCGGCGACCGTCGCCCTGATGATCGTCCGGGAAGGACTGGTCTTTAGAGATGAGGTTGATAACGTCGAGACGCAGGCCATCGACGCCGCGATCGGCCCAGAATTCACAGACCTTTTTCAGTTCAGCGCGTACCGTTTCGTTTTCCCAGTTGAGATCCGCCTGCTCGGTCGCGAACAGGTGCAGATAGTACTGCCCGCTGGCCGCATCCCACTGCCAGGCGTTGCCGCCAAACTTCGAACGCCAGTTATTCGGCGGGGTTTCCGGCGTGCCGTCGCGCCAGATATAGAACTGGCGGTACGGACTCTCTTTATTCTGCGATTCTTTAAACCACGCATGGTGGGTGGAGGTGTGGTTGAGCACCATGTCCAGCACGATACGAATGCCGCGCTGATGTGCTTCGGCAACCAGCTTATCAAAATCGTCGAGCGTACCGTAAGACGGGTCGATGTCGGTGTAGTTAGCGATGTCGTAACCGTTATCCACCTGCGGAGAGACGTAGAACGGTGTTATCCAGAGGGCATCAACGCCGAGCTTTTGCAGATAGTCGAGTCGTGAGGTGACGCCGCGCAGATCTCCCGTTCCGCTGCCGGTCGTGTCCTGGAAGCTTTTCGGGTAGATCTGGTAAATCACGCCGTTTTGCCACCAGTGAGGTAGTGTATTCATGGGTTGTCCTCGAATAAGAATCAGGGGCGCAAATGCGCCCCGAAGAAGGTGTGTTTACATGACTGGCAGCGTGCCCTGACGTTCTTTACGCTTGTAGACGACAACCGTCAGGATAATCGGTACCACGATGGTGATAACCATTGCGACGCTGTAGACCGCCCAGAAGGTCGGTTTGATTGACAGGATGCCCGGCAGGCCGCCGACGCCGATACCGTTCGCCAGCACGCCGTACAGGCCGCACAGCAGGCCCGCGATACCGGAACCGATCATGGCGCAGAGCATCGGGAAGCGGTACTTCAGGTTGATCCCGTACATCGCCGGTTCGGTGACGCCGAGGTAGGCGGAGATCGCCGCCGGAACGGAGATTTCACGCTCTTTCGCCTTACGGCTGCAGATGATGATGCCGACGACGGCAGAGGCCTGCGCGATGTTCGACAGGGCAATCATCGGCCATACCGGGGTGCCGCCCATGCTCTGAATCATCTGCATATCAATCGCCAGCGTGGTCTGGTGCACACCGGTAATCACCAGCGGTGCATACAGGAAGCCGAACAGCGCGGCGCCAATCGGTGCGAAGCTGCCGGTCAGCAGGTGACGCACGGCGAAGGCAACGCCATCGCCAATCAGGCGACCGAATGGCCCGATAATCGCGTGAGCGAGGAATACCGCCAGAATCAGCGAGCACACCGGTACGATAACGAGGTACAGGTAGTCCGGCACGATGCGCTTAAGGCGCGTCTCAATAAAGCCGAGGGTCAGACCCGCCAGCAGCGCCGGGATAACCTGCGCCTGGTAGCCGACTTTGGCGATGGTAAACAGGCCGAAGTTCCACACTTCCGGCACCTGCTGACCCAGCAGATAGGCGTTCATTAGCTGTGGAGAAACCAGCGTCACGCCGAGTACGATACCGAGGATCGGCGTACCGCCCATTTTCTTCACCGCCGACCAGCAGATACCGACCGGCAGATAGAAGAAGATCGCCTCGCCAATCAGCCACAGGAAGTCATAGATGGTTTGCAGCGACGGGTGCATCTGCGCCAGCGTCTGGCCGTTGCTCATCGGCAGGTCGCCGATCACGTTGCGGAAGCCTAAGATCAAACCCCCGCTGATCAGCGCCGGCAGCAGCGGGAAGAAGATCTCGGCGAAATGGGAGATCATCTGCTCGTGCCATTTCATGTTCTGGCGCGCCGCCTGTTTGGCCTGCTCTTTATCCACGCCGGTCTGGCCGGTGGTAGCGAGCAGCGCCTGATAGTAGTCGCCCACCTCGGTGCCGATGACCACCTGGAACTGCCCGGCGTTGGTGAAGCAGCCCTTCACCATCGGCAGTTCTTCAATCGCTTTTGGATCCGCTTTGGCCGGGTCGTTCAGCACAAAGCGCAGGCGCGTGATGCAGTGGCTGACGGTGGCGATGTTTTCGCGTCCGCCGACCAGCTCGATAAGTTTATCGATGTTCTTTTGGTCTATTTTTTTGCTCATGATAGGGCCTTCAAACAGAGATAAGATCTCCCCGATAACCGCCAATTCAGGCTGCCGTGGTATGGGCAACCTGGCGGATTCAGGAAATGAATCGTTATTAATACGCTGATTATAAGCGTAGCGGGTTTACCGATTTGGGGAAATGGGAACGTTCCCGAAACGTAGCCAGGATCACATTAAAGCTGACTTTACGCTTAGGCGAGGATGGCGGGGATCACGATCTGCTGCGGTTCGCGCTTACCGCCAATCAGGGAAATCAGCTGCTCTGCCGCACGGCGTCCTGCCTCGGCGTAGCCGGGATCGACGGTGATAATTTCCGGGTGCAGAAACTTGGTTAGCGGGGTGTTGCCGACGCTCGCCAACTGGACGTTATCGATGCGCTGTTCCTGGAAATACTTGCTGACGCCCAGCGCCAGAGTATCGGTGGCACAAATGAGTGCGGTGGTTTCGGGGGCAATGACCTCACGAGCGAAGTCGTAGCCCTGTTTCATCGCCAGGCCCGGCAGCGCGGCCATCGGCGTAAGCTGATGGCGCTGGCAAAAGGCCTGATAGGCGTCGTGACGACGCTGGCCGGTGGTGACATCGCTCGGCGGTACCCCGAGGAAGCTGATATGGCGGTGGCCGCGTTCATACAGGCGCTGCATCAGCAGAGTGATGGCGCCATGATCGTCATAGCAAACCGAGGAGAAACCGCTGGCATCGCGGGCCATCAGCACCAGCGAGGGCTGCCAGTTGGCCAACGTCTCTTCGGTGACGCCGGTAAACCCAAACAGGATCACGCCGTCGATATTGCGACGTTTGAGCATCGCCAGATGCTCTAAAACCTTTGCGGGCGAGAACTGGCTTTCCATCATAATCGGGTCGTAGCCCTGCTCGTAGAACGCGGGCAGCATGGTCTGCACCGCCAGGTTTTCCGACAGCGAATCCAGACGCGTGACGATAATGGCGACCACTTTATCGCTTTGCCCCCGCATGGCGCGTGCGGAGCGGGAAGGGGAGAAGCCGTGCTGCATCATCACCGCTTCCACGCGTTCGCGGGTGCGTTCGCTGACGCCGCTTTCGTTATTCAGCACGCGGGAGACGGTTGATTTGCCAACACCACTCAGGCGAGCGATATCTTTGATGGTCAGCCGATTTTGCATATAGTTGCCCCACGTGAATATTTTGCCGTCAGACCGGATGGTTGACGTACCGTTGAATTACCCGCCGTTATTATATCGCTCTAATAGCCACAAAACTTATGATTTTCTGCGTATAATGCGCGGCGTTTCTACTATCAACCTTACCGGAGGCTTTATGGATCCCGATCCCACACCTCTCTCGCGCTGGAGAGTAACGTTCCGGTAAGTCAGTTTTGCGCTGCCTTGCCGATGATGTGAGGCAGTGACATTCCTTAATCATGTCCCTGAAATCAAAAATTGAGTGCCTGTGCGGTACAGATTAACTGTGCCCGTAGGTCTGACTGCGGTCGCGTCCGGCGACTGCAGGGGGATTTTGTATGCTGAAAAATTTAACCCGGCAGCTGTTTGCACAGCTTGGCCGCCACCTCCCGCGCCGTCTGGTACAGCGCGATCCGATGCCGACTCAGCAAAGCGTCGCCCATACGCCGATTCCCTCCTCGCTCAGCGAGCACTGCCTGAAAATGGCCCAGCTCAATGAGCAGGCGCTGTGGCACGCCTTTAACACGCACCCGGAAGGGCTGAACGCGGCTGAAGTCGAGCAGGCGCGCGCCGCTCACGGTGAAAACCAGCTACCGACTCAGCAGCCACAGCCGTGGTGGGTGCATCTGTGGCTCTGCTACCGTAACCCGTTCAACATTCTGCTGACCGTACTGGCCGCCGTCTCCTACGCCACGGAAGATCTGTTCGCCGCGGTGGTGATTGTCCTGATGGTGGGCATTTCCACGCTGCTGAACTTTGTGCAGGAAGCCCGTTCGACCAAAGCGGCGGACACTCTGAAAGCGATGGTCAGCAACACCGCGACGGTGCTGCGCGTCATCAATGACAAGGGCGAGAGCAACTGGGTCGAACTGCCCATCGACCAGCTGGTACCCGGCGATATTATCAAGCTCGCCGCGGGGGATATGATCCCGGCGGATCTGCGCGTGATTCAGGCGCGCGATCTGTTTGTGGCGCAGGCCTCGCTGACCGGGGAATCGCTGCCGGTTGAGAAAGTGGCGCAGACCCGCGAGCCGCAGCAAACCAACCCGCTTGAGTGCGACACCCTGTGCTTTATGGGCACCAACGTGGTGAGCGGCACCGCGGAGGCGATGGTGATTGCCACCGGCGCCAATACCTGGTTCGGGCAGCTGGCCGGGCGCGTGAGCGAGCAGGAGAGCGAGCCGAACGCCTTCCAGAAAGGCATCAGCCGCGTCAGCATGCTGCTCATCCGCTTTATGCTGGTGATGGCGCCGATTGTGCTGGTGATCAACGGCTATACCAAAGGCGACTGGTGGGAAGCGGCGCTGTTTGCCCTCTCCGTGGCGGTTGGCCTGACGCCGGAAATGCTGCCGATGATCGTCACCTCAACGCTGGCGCGCGGCGCGGTGAAGCTGTCAAAACAGAAGGTTATCGTCAAGCACCTCGACGCCATTCAGAACTTTGGCGCGATGGACATTCTCTGCACGGATAAAACGGGCACCCTGACGCAGGATAAAATCGTGCTGGAGAACCACACCGACATCTCCGGCAAGGTCAGCGAACGCGTGCTGCAAACCGCGTGGCTGAACAGTCACTACCAGACCGGGCTGAAGAATCTGCTGGATACCGCGGTGCTCGAAGGCGTCGATGAGGTGGTGGCTCGCCAGCTCTCGACCGACTGGCAGAAAATCGATGAGATCCCGTTTGATTTCGAACGCCGCCGCATGTCGGTGGTGGTGAGTGAAAAACCAGACGTGCACAAGCTGATTTGCAAAGGCGCGTTGCAGGAGATCCTCAACGTCTGTACTCAGGTGTATCACAACGGCGAAATCGTGCCGCTGGATGAGACCATGCTGCGCCGCATTAAGCGCGTGACCGACACCCTGAACCGTCAGGGCCTGCGTGTGGTCGCCGTGGCGAGCAAATACCTGCCGTCCCGTGAAGGCGACTACCAGCGCATTGATGAGTCTGACCTGATCCTCGAAGGTTACATCGCCTTCCTCGATCCACCGAAAGAGACCACCGCGCCGGCGCTGAAAGCGCTGAAGGCCAGCGGCATTACGGTAAAAATTCTCACCGGCGACAGTGAGCTGGTGGCGGCGAAAGTGTGCCACGAAGTGGGGCTGGATGCGGGCGACGTGATTGTCGGCAGCGAGATTGAGCACCTGAGCGACGATGAGCTGGCGCAGCTTGCGGCTCGCACCACGCTGTTCGCTCGCCTGACGCCGATGCATAAAGAGCGCATTGTGACCTTACTGAAACGCGAAGGTCACGTGGTCGGCTTTATGGGCGATGGCATCAACGATGCCCCGGCACTGCGCGCGGCAGACATCGGTATTTCCGTGGACGGCGCGGTGGATATCGCCCGTGAAGCGGCCGATATTATCCTGTTGGAAAAGAGCCTGATGGTGCTGGAAGAGGGGGTGATCGAAGGGCGTCGTACCTTCTCGAACATGCTCAAATACATCAAGATGACCGCCAGCTCCAACTTCGGTAACGTCTTCAGCGTGCTGGTGGCCAGCGCCTTCCTGCCGTTCCTGCCGATGCTGCCGTTACACTTGCTGATTCAGAACCTGCTGTACGATGTATCCCAGGTAGCGCTGCCGTTCGATAACGTCGATGACGAGCAGATTCGTAAACCGCAGCGCTGGAACCCGGCCGATCTGGGCCGCTTTATGGTGTTCTTCGGGCCAATCAGCTCCATCTTCGACATTCTGACCTTCTGCCTGATGTGGTGGGTATTTAAAGCCAACACACCAGAAATGCAGACGCTGTTCCAGTCCGGCTGGTTTATTGAAGGGCTGCTGTCGCAGACGTTGATTGTGCATATGATCCGCACCCGCCGCATTCCGTTCGTGCAAAGCCGCGCCGCCTGGCCGCTGTTCGCGATGACGCTGCTGGTGATGGCGGTGGGCATCGCGCTGCCGTTCTCACCGCTGGCAAGCTACCTGCAATTGCAGCCGCTGCCGCTGAGCTACTTCCCGTGGCTGGTGGCGATTCTGGTGGGTTACATGACGCTGACGCAGATGGTAAAAGGGTTCTTCAGCCGCCGTTACGGCTGGCAGTAACCTCGATTGTAGGCCTGATAAGCGAAGCGCCATCAGGCAGAATGGCGCAGGTTGCCGGATGGCGGCTTCGCCTTATCCGACCTACAGGGTGGATGTTGAAAACGCCACAGCCAAACAAAAAAGGCAGCCATAGGCTGCCTTTCTTCATACTGCATCGAAATTAGCGACGAACGGCAATCGCTTCGATTTCAATCTTCACGTCTTTCGGCAGACGCGCCACTTCAACGCAGGAACGCGCCGGGAAGGTGGCATTGTGCTCGGTGAAGAACGCTTCGTAGGTGGCGTTAACGGTCGCGAAATCGTTGAGATCTTTTACGAATACGGTCGTTTTCACGATATCGCCCACTTTCAGGCCAGCGGCCTCAACGATAGCTTTGACGTTTTCCAGCGACTGACGCGCCTGTGCGGACACGTCTTCCGGCACGCTGCCGGTTTTCGGGTCTACCGGGATCTGACCGGAAGTGATGATCATGCTGCACAGGTCAACGCCCTGAACGTATGGGCCGATAGCTGCTGGTGCATTTTCCGTCGCAATAGTTTTGCTCATGATATCTCCAGATGAACTGCAGTAATTAGGTCGTAGCCATTATAGGGACGCCTAATTCCAATACCAACCGCAATTAGTTGGCCAGCACCACATAATGGGAAAACTCTTTTTCGCAGTATTTGCATTTGAGCGCAACGTCATCGGCACGTTTTTTCACTGCAAAGCTGGAGGAAACCGGCTCAGCATGACTAATGCAGTTGCTGTTTGGGCACACCAGCACGCTCTCAATGCGTTCCGGCAGGCTGGGACGAGATTTCCCTACCACTTCATAGTTGTCGATACGGTTCACGGTAGCCTGCGGGGCATACAGCGACAGCTGGTTAACCTGCTCGTCAGTGAGGAAGGTATTCTCAATTTTAATCAGGTCCTTGCGGCCCATTTCGCCGGAAGGCAGGTTCAGGCCGATGGTGATGCGCTGGTCAGTCTCGGTCAGTTTGAACAGCGTCAGCAGTTTAAAACCGACCTGTGCCGGGATGTGGTCAATCACGGTGCCACGTTTGATGGCTTCTACCTGCAATTTGTTGTCGTGTGTCATCGTCATTTCCCCTTACAGAGCCAGTTCGCTATTCAGTACCAGTGCCAGTAACGCCTGGCGGGCGAAGATGCCGTTGCCGGCCTGCTGGAAGTACCAGGCGTGCGGCGTTTTATCGACATCGGTGGTGATTTCATCAATGCGCGGCAGCGGGTGCAGCACCTTCATGTTATCGCGTGCGCCGGTCAGGTCTGCCGCGCGCAGGACGAACTGCGCCTTCACGTTGGCGTATTCGGACGGGTCGAGACGCTCTTTCTGCACGCGGGTCATGTAGAGAATGTCGACCTCGGCCATCACCTCTTCAATGGCGCTATGCAGGCTCCAGGCAATACCTTTCTCGTCGAGCATATCGAGGATGTACTGCGGCATCGCCAGCGCGTCCGGGGCGATGAAGTAGAAGCGGTTACCGTTAAATTTCGCCAGCGCCTGGGTCAGCGAGTGCACGGTGCGGCCGTACTTCAGGTCACCGACCATGGCGATATTCAGGTTCTCAAGACGGCCCTGTGTTTCCTGAATGGTGAACAGATCCAGCAGCGTTTGCGTCGGGTGCTGGTTCGCGCCATCACCGGCATTAAGTACCGGAATACCGCCAGAGAATTCTGTCGCCAGGCGCGCCGCGCCTTCCTGCGGATGACGCATTACGATGGCGTCGACGTAGGTGCTGATGACGGAGATGGTGTCGGCCAGGGTTTCGCCTTTTTTACCGAGCGACGTATTGGCGCTATCGGAGAAGCCGACCACGCTGGCGCCCAGTCGGTGCATGGAGGTTTCAAACGAGAGGCGGGTACGCGTCGAGGCTTCGAAGAAACAGCTGGCGATAACCTTGTGCTTCAGCAGCTCCGGCTGCGGATTCGCTTTCAGTTTAGCGGCGGTCGCCAAAACCAGCTCAAGGTCTTCGCGGCTGAGATCGTTTATGGAAATGATGTGTTTTTGATACAGCGGATTAGCCATGTTTATCTCCTGACGACGGCGCAAAAAAAAAGCCCCTTAAATAAGGGGCTTTACGAATACGGATGCAACGGAAAGGAAAAACGGCAGGCCAGCGCCTTTTTTCAGACGCGGTAAGACGCGATGTCGTACACACTGAACCATAATTCCTCCCGGCAAAACGGCTGGCATTATACGCAGCTTTGGTAAGGGATCAAGCGGTGAATTCACATTTTAATCAACGAAAACGATTCTCATAGAATGAATATTCGCTTTTTATGCATTTAAATTCCGCGCTGCGCCCGTCAGGCGCAAAGTGTGCGCTAAACCGGCAGGATGGCAATAACAGGAGAAAAAGTGCTGGTATGGTATCGCGAATTTACGTATAACAACTTAAAATTGAAACATTGTTTTATTTATGGAGTCATCATGATTATTGGCAACATTCATAACGTGCAGCCCTGGCTGCCGGAAGAACTTCGTCAGGCGATTGCCTATATTAAAGCTAACGTTACTGCGGAAACCCCGGAAGGGAAATACGACATCGACGGCAACCGTCTGTTCTATATGGTTTCTGAAAACATGACCGAGCCGTTTGCCGAGCGTCGTGCCGAGTATCACGCGCGTTACCTGGATATTCAGGTAGTGCTGAGCGGTCAGGAAGGGATGGCGTTCAGCACCCAGCCTGCGGGCAAACCGGACACCGACTGGCTGGCCGATAAAGACATCGCTTTCCTGCCGGAAGGCGTGCAGGAAAAAATGGTCGTCATGAGCGAAGGTGACTTCGTGGTGTTTTACCCGGGGGAAGTACACAAACCGCTGTGCGCTGTCGGCACGCCGGCGAAAGTGCGCAAGCTGGTAGTGAAACTGCTGGTTGCCTGAACATTATATACGCCCTGACCGTCAGGCCAGGGCGTATAGCCCGCTTATTGACTCAGCGTCGCCACCATCACGGCTTTGATGGTGTGCATGCGGTTTTCAGCCTGATCAAATACGATGCTGGCCGGTGATTCAAAGACCTCATCGGTCACTTCCATACCGCCGTGCATACCGTACTCCGCGGCCATTTTCTTACCCAGCGTGGTCTGGTCATCATGGAAAGCAGGCAGGCAGTGCAGGAATTTGACCTGCGGGTTGCCGGTAAGCTTCATCATGGCGCTGTTGACCTGATAGCCGCGCAGCAGCGCGATACGTTCCGCCCATTTCTCTTTGGCTTCGCCCATCGAGACCCAAACGTCGGTATAGATAAAATCGGCCCCTTTTACGCCCTCGGCGATATCTTCCGTCAGCGTTACGTTGCCGCCGTTTTTCTGCGCCAGCGCTTTACACTCGGCCACCAGACTCTCTTCCGGCCAGCACGCCTGTGGGGCAACAAGGCGAAGATCCAGGCCGGTTAACGCCGCGGCCTCCAGCATGGAGTTCCCCATGTTGTTACGCGCATCACCGGCATACACCAGCGTCATTTCGTTGAACGCTTTGCCCGGCAGGTGCTCCTGCATGGTCAGCAGGTCCGCCAGCAGCTGCGTCGGGTGGAATTCGTCGGTTAAGCCGTTCCATACCGGCACGCCGGAGTACTCTGCCAACGTTTCGACCACTTCCTGGCCATAGCCGCGATACTGAATGCCGTCATACATGCGGCCCAGCACGCGCGCGGTGTCTTTAATCGACTCTTTATGGCCAATCTGGCTGCCGCTGGATCCCAGATAAGTCACGCGAGCACCCTGATCGTAAGCGGCAACTTCGAAAGAGCATCGTGTACGGGTTGAGTCTTTTTCGAAGATGAGCGCGATGTTTTTACCGGTCAGGTTCGGCGACTCCGTGCCGCTTTTTTTATCCGCTTTTAGTTTGGCTGCGAGTTGCAGCAGCGTGGTGATTTCTGCAGGGGTAAAATCGAGTAATTTTAAGAAGTTCTTTTTATACAGAGTAGACATAATTCCCTCACCTGGCTCAAGCCACTTATTGAATTAAAATTCACTTTATATGTATGAATATTCATTTGCAACCCCAATAACAAATCTTTATCGGAAAGGTGGAGGCAACGGCAACGGTATGTGACAATAAGAGTATCAGCCACATTATGAGGAAAGAGCCATGGCAAACCCGGAACACCTGGAAGAGCAGCGTGAAGAAACGCGCCTGATTATTGAAGAACTGCTGGAAGACGGCAGCGATCCTGACGCGCTGTACACCATTGAGCACCACCTTTCCGCTGACGATTTCGAAAGCCTGGAAAAAGCGGCGGTCGAAGCGTTCAAACTGGGCTATGAAGTGACCGAGCCGGAAGAGCTGGAAGTGGAAGAGGGCGACACCGTGATCTGCTGCGATATCCTCAGTGAATGCGCGCTGAATGCTGAGCTTATCGACGCGCAGGTTGAGCAGCTGATGAACCTGGCTGAAAAGTTTGAAGTGGAATACGACGGTTGGGGCACCTACTACGAAGACCCGAACGGCGAAGAAGGCGATGACGACGACGATTACGTCGACGAAGAAGACGACGGCGTACGTCACTAAGTCATCTCATCACCTACGGCAGCGCCCGCTGCCGTAGGCAAGGATTTTGGTATGGATTACCCGCAAATACTCTCCCCGGTTCTCAACTTTCTGCACTGTAAAACGCCTCAGGCATGGCTCGATAAAGCCCGCGATCCGGAAAATCTGCCTCTGTTGCTAACCGATCATTTAGTTTGTGAGCTGAAAGCGGCGCAAACGGCGATGCTGCTGGTGCGTAAATATGTCGCCGACAAAGCGGGCGCGCAGGCGCTGCTCGACTGGCTTAAGCCGTATGAGGCTTTTGCCTTTCGCGAGGGTGAGGAACCCGATTTTGCCGCGCTGAATAAGCAGATAAACAAAAGCGCGATGCCGCAGACCGACGACCCGTGGGGCCGTCAGTTAATAGACAGCATGGTGCTGCTGATTAAAGAGGAACTACACCACTTCTGGCAGGTGCGTGAAGCGATGCAGCGTCGCGATATTCCCTACGTCAAAATCACCGCCAGCCGCTATGCCAAAGGCATGCTCAAAGAGGTGCGAACCCACGAACCGCTGACGCTGATTGATAAGCTGATTTGCGGCGCGTATATCGAAGCCCGCTCCTGCGAGCGTTTTGCCGCGCTGGCGCCGTACCTCGAGGCGGATTTGCAGGCATTTTATCTGTCGCTGCTGCGATCTGAGGCACGACACTATCAGGATTATCTGGCGTTGGCGCAACAGGTCTCCACCGTGGATATCCGCGATCGGGTGCGTTTTTTTGGCGAAGTAGAAGCGTCGCTGATCGCTTCGCCGGACGAAGAGTTCCGCTTCCACAGCGGCGTGCCGGTATAACTTAACTTCCTGGACGGTATCCATTTTCAGTTCTCAGCAGAAAAATTTGGTGGCTGGAAATCGTTCATCTTTACCGCAATAATCGAAACTCATCACGGGGAAACATAATCCCCGGAATAATGATTGATTTGGGTAAGGAAATTCAATGAACTGGGCACACGTATTACTGGCAGGGTATATCGGTGCGGTTATCGCCATCATCGTGGGGGTATTTCGCAAAAAAGGCTGGATTGGCAAGATCGCGGGCGTCGTGATTTTCGTGGTTGCCATTGTCGGCTGGAATCTGTTTGACGTGCATTACCTGATTCCGCGTGAAAGCCCGGACTATGGCCTGACGGAATCGCAGAAGTTTGAAAAGGCGATGCTGGCAATGCCCGTCTATCAGGTGATTAAAGAGCAGGAACCTGCGCTTTGGCAGCATATTCTCAGCCAGGCCGCTGAGATGAAAGAGGCGGGGAAAAGCGAGCAGCAGATTATTGACGCCATCCAGCCGCAGATCCTGCAGATGCAGATGGCGCGTTTGCAGCAGGCGCCCGATGCCGATGTCATTGGCTATATGAAGATTAATCTTGAGCAAATTGCCGCGGTGCAGAAAGTCGGGGACGACGAATGCTTCCGTTTTCTGTTCCCGGCGGTGAAAGGGGGAATTAATCCGGTACGTATTATTCCTCGCGAGATCATGGATCGTCGTATGGCGAGCGACATGGGCATGCTGTATGCCTCTCATGGCCCGAAAAAACATACCGTGACGGCAGAAGAAAAACAGCTGGCGCTTCAGGACCTGCAAGCCCTCAGCCCGACGCTGGTGCAGCGTTATGGTCAGGATATTCAAATCATGGCCGACCCGAATAAAGGCGTGGGAAAAGAGAAGCTGACCTGTAACATGGTGCAGGATTTATGGGCACAGGTCCTTAAACTGCCGACCGCGCGTGCGGCCGGCGTGATACGTCTGATGCTCTCTGCCGAGATGCAATAACGCTCAGAGAGGTTTCAGCATCCGGACTTCACAGTCGACGTGACCGGTACAGCCGAGGGGTTCCGCAATATGCGCGAACCCCAGACGTTCGTAAAGATGGATAGCTTCCGTCAGAAACGCGGTCGTTTCCAGATAGCACTGTTTAAACCCCTGCTCACGGGCATGATCCAGCGCCATCAGCGCCAGCCTCTTTGCCAGACCCTGGCCGCGTACGCTCGGCAGAAAATACATTTTTTGCAGTTCGCAGATATCCGGCTCGCTACAGCCTAACGGCGCGACGCCGCCGCCGCCCACCACCTGACCATTTTGCTCAACCACCCAGTAGGCCGCACCCGGCTGGCTGTAGACCTGGAACAGCTCGTCGAGATTCGGGTCGGCCACGGTGTAGCCTTTATCGGCGGTCAGGCCATATTCGGCAGAGACCTGGCGAATCACATGGGCGATGGCAGCGTTGTCGTCGGCGGTAATGCGGCGCAGCGTCGCCGAGACAGGTGTAATAACACTCATAGCGAACTCATGACAGAAATGTGGAACATATGCAGTTAATACCACTGCGGTGAGGGGAAGCGCAAGCGAGGATAATTCAATAAAAAGCCTCTGAGCATATGCATCAGAGGCTTTGTCGTCTGCGGTGTCGGATGCGCTGCGCTTATCCGACCTACGCTGATGCTGCCCGTAGGCCGGATAAGCGCAGCGCCATCCGGCAAACGTACAGGCACGCTGATTACAGCGCGGCGATAACCGCCTGCTGCTCAATCAGCTTCGCTTTGGCTTCTGCGTAACCGTCCAGCTTCTCACGCTCTTTGGCGATCACCGCTTCCGGTGCGCGAGCGACGAAACCAACGTTTGAGAGTTTGCCTTCGATACGGGCAATCTCACCTTCGATTTTCGCCACTTCTTTCGCCAGGCGCGCCAGCTCATCTTCTTTGTTGATGAGGCCAGCCATCGGGATCAGCAGTTCGGCGCCGTCGATGATTTTGGTCACGGAAACCGGACCTTTGTCATCGGCAGGCAGCACGGTGATGCTTTCCAGACGTGCCAGGTTCAGCAGGAAGCCGCGGTTGTCGTTCACACGACGCTCCGCATCTTTGCTGCAACCACGCAGCAGCAGCTCCAGCGGTTTGCCCGGGGCGATGTTCATTTCCGCACGAATGTTACGCACGGCAACGATCGCCTGCTTCAGCCATTCGGTATCAGCCAGCGCGGCTTCATCAACCTGCGCGGCGTTATATTCCGGGAACGGCTGCAGCATGATGGTATCGGCGGTAATACCGCAAATGACCTTCACGCGCTGCCAGATGGTTTCAGTGATGAACGGGATGATCGGGTGCGCCAGGCGCAGCAGACCTTCCAGCACGGTGACCAGCGTATTGCGTGTGCCGCGCAGTTCAGACTCGGAACCGCCGGTCATCACCGGCTTGGTCAGCTCCAGATACCAGTCGCAGAACTGGTTCCAGGTGAACTCGTACAGAATGCCCGCGGCGATGTCGAAGCGGAAGTTATCCAGCGCTTCTCGGTACGCTTTCACGGTCTGGTTGAATTCAGCCAGGATCCAGCGGTCTGCCAGCGACAGGGTCATTTCGCCGCCGTTAAAACCGCAATCCTGATCTTCAGTATTCATCAGCACGAAGCGGCTGGCGTTCCACAGCTTGTTACAGAAGTTACGGTAACCTTCCAGACGCTTCATATCCCAGT
>PPYE01072036.1_pt1 | contig 32656 bp, 28 predicted proteins | sample 1559881 | NCBI WGS metagenome assembly PPYE01 (sample SAMN08240022, study PRJNA423297) | Human gut metagenome, whole genome shotgun sequencing project.
GCTGAACTTTAGAGAAAGAACAGCACCTTATTGAGGGACAGAAGAAAGAACGCCATGAAGAATATTCCGACCACGACTACCACATACCACGTTGCCGAATAGAAGCCATTGGGGTCAGGTTCACCCAATTTATCCATTTCGAGTGTGGCATAAGCATCCGCGCCGGTGTTCGTATCGGGATTGGTAAGCCGGATTGTATTGTTGACATTCAGTAACTTCAAGCCTTGCAATTTGTAATTCTCCACATCAAATTTATAGCGTAAAGTGATACGTGCCATCAACCGCCGGATTTCAATGCCTCCCACAAAACCGGCCGGCTTGTTGTATTCCACCAATCCACGCTTGCCTTCATCAATGTTTACGACAGTAACGCCCGACACTTTCCCGGCAAACGGTATTTCAGCGTCGGTGGTGATAAGTGACTCGGTATGCCCTCCTGCATTAGTCAGATATTCAAAACTTCTGTCCTCAAGGCTGCTAAGGCTGGTCACTCCACTCATATCATCATTGAGTTTAGCGCCCAAAGCCAGCAAATATAAAGTCTGATTTTCGGCAACCACCAATGGCACATCAATGGTCACCATGTCATTAACCGCCACCTCCGTATCGCTTAATTTATAAGGGCTTCCGTTTATGGACCCGTCTTCATTGAATTGAAAAAGCCAAAGGTTGTACAGTTTTGTCGTACCATCGGATGCCCGCGTAGTTGCAGCATGCTGTTCCGGTTTCTGTTCCAGAACAACTGTGAATGGCGAGTCGGCATCCTTCCCGTTCCTTGAAAGGGCTCTTACTCCGGAAGACCCGTTCACGGAATTAGGTTCTACAACAGGCGGAACACTGACCTTCAGGCTGACCATAACCACCTTTCCGGTAGCTTTTCCTGTTCCGTCTCCATCCAGTCCATCTCGCGTACAGCTCATGAGAGCCAGTAACAACATGCTGACAAACAGTGCCTGAAAATGCATTTTATGTATCATGCTTATTCTCATATTTGTATATCTATGTTTCTATACCCGCTTTCTATCGGAGCCCTTTCTGTTTGATCGACAGGCCACCCACTTCATACGTTAGTCCACTACTTTCATTCATCAAGTTTATGTGGACATCCAGGCCGATATCGCTCGGGCTGTTGTTTTCATCAATCGTTATTGTTATCGGATAACTATATGTATTTTTTTCGGTCACCACTTTATTGCTGGTGCCTTTCTGTTGACCTGAGTAAGAAACCACCATATACAGCTGCCCGGCAGGTATTTCGATATCAGTCGGAGTCAGCTGGATGGTCAAGTTGTAAGTGGTTTTTTCTTGAGGTAACTCACTACGCTGGTTTAGTTCCGTTGTAGCACGCAGGTTATATCCCAATTGCGTAATACTGAATAGTACGCTTCTTTCTTTGCCGTCCAAACCGAAACCTTCCACTCTTATCCCGAATGAACGGGGTTGTGTACTTTCTCTGCGTTTGACATATACACGGATGTTTTGGGTATTGCTGCCATGCGTTGTGTGTACGGCAGTACCTCCGGGTTCAAAAGAGAAATCGTCGAAAGCTGTTGCCGAACCTACCCCCGCACCCTCCGTGATAAGGGTAGCCGTCCAATAAGGAATATTAGAAGTGACACTGAAAAAAGCGTTTCCGTTGTTTTCGGTTCCCTGATAGGAAGGACTACTTAAATCCCCTCCTTTCATATAGCTCTCCGGTATCTCATTACGGACACAACGAATCATATACCCGCTTTGCCTGTCCTTGCCGTTTTGCAATTCGGCAGACACCGGATCGCCCGAAATTTGAAATACGGAAGCGTCCTTACCCCAATACCACCCGGATTTATTGTCCCCTTTAGAAACACCGGCCTCATCCCTATACCGATTATGAGGCAACAACAGATAGTGGTACGAGAGATATCCGTATGAATTTACCTCGTTATCCGTAGCCGTCATAATGCGCCCATATTCCTCAGGCGTAGCCATGTGCCACTGTCCGTTATCTACGATTCCCATATCCCTAATCTGAACTTCGGAAAGACCGGCAAGTTTGCACGGGTCACCCAGCCCTGATGCAACTTGTTCAGGAGTATTATCTGCGGGTATTCCGTCACTTGACAGAAAAGGCACATCTCCCCAATCCTTGATAGTTAAAGGATTGTATGAACCGGGACGCCAAAGCACATCATTCAGTGTACCCGCACCGGCAGGCGGCGCAAATTCCTCACCCTCCGTTTTGCTTTGTATCGCTACAAGACTCCCGTATTTGAAAAGAACATCCTTATATCCTGTTTCAACATGATATGCTTTCAGAATACCTGAATAAACGGTATAGTCATTCCAGATATTCACATTCTTCGATGCGCCGGTTGCCGGGTCGTAGTCAGACACCTTGTCGCTAACAATTACCAGTCCGTCAATAGGCTTCCAGTTGATGGTAATATCATGCTCTTCCATAGCTACAATTTCCGCATAGATACCCATTGCTCCCATCCCCGTGATGGTGGCATATATCTGATAGTGATGATTGCGCGTCAGGTTATGGTTCGCGGGAGGTTCCTGGCCGATGTTCAGCAAGTAGATAGAATTCAGCACTTGCGAACTGCCATTTTTCAGTACGCATTGCGCGTCAATCTTAAGATAGGTTGCGAATAAAGCATTTTTGGGGTCAGCTAACAGGTGCTCGGGGATATAGGTAGCGGGAGTTGTTATGACGTCCACACCTGCCGGAACGCTATACTCATTACCATTTATGGTATAGGTTCCATTGGTATCAAGCGTTCCACTCCCTGAGATAGTAAGTTCATCCGACCAATTACCGCCTTCATATACGCGTCCTTCTCCGATTGGAGTCTCAACCGGCATGCGGCATACTTTAACAGTAAGGTTGGTCACCGTAAAATCCTCGTCCGGAGTGGTTATATTTTTAATGGCAGTGAAACTGATACGGGACACCATGCGGGTTACTTCGACCGGAAGTTCCGTCTTTTTAACCCCGTCAATCGTAACCGTGGCATTTTTCCCGTCGCTACGGGATTCCACATAAGCTCCCGCCACATTTCCATACATGGGTGGAGGGCCGGTAATACCTATGGCGGAGAATGTCACGTTTTCTATATCACTTTCCCGTTCAATGGCTTTGAGTTTACCGGTAAGTTCCTCCGTTTCATTACAGATGATGTAAATGTTATTATATCCTCGTGCCGCCCTGATTTTTGCAAGATATGCGTTACCATCATTTTCTATGACCTTAGTAACATCGTTATACACCAGTTCATCCTTGTCGTTGAAAACGATTGCGCGTACTGAAATAATGGCTTCGTCATTGTCAGTCGTATTACGTGTCCCCATATTGATACTTAACGGAACCCTTTCACCTTCATAAACACGTGCCCCCGAAGGCTCATTCCCGTTATCGCAAGAATAAGTTAAAAGGGCAAGCATCGTCAGCAGCAAGACAACAGCCGGAGATTTTATGTTTTCAGTTATTTTCATTCCTTTACGCCAAAGCCTTAGAATTTGGGTTTGATTTTGGGGGAGAATGGGTACGCTAAATTATCATTTAATTCAAAACAGTTCATTTTCAAAAAAACGGCTTATATGTCTGTAGGTTGGAACCAATAGGTCCAGCCGTTAATGGTTATGCACAAAGCGATGTAACCGTTATCGGCTTTATCACCGATACGGATGTTGATGTCCCATAGATATCGGCGGTCGAGGTATTCCTGCCCGTCCATTGTCTCCGGTTTGCTCATCAACAGATAGTCTATAGGGTTGATTATCGCTTGTCCTCCGATGTCGATTGACTTCCCGGATGATTTCTCAGTTATGGAAAAAGCCATATCGGCACCTTTTACGAATCTGAGTGTATGTAGCTGTGCCCGGAGATGCGTCTTGTCATCCTCTTCTTCAGAACAAGGATAGTAAATGATGTTCCCGGCTACGTCCGCAAAATTATTCTTATGGTCATAGGAACCGTTCGCACCTACAAGTTGTACGTCATATTCCGATATATCGACAGAAGTGCTCCCTCGTGTGATGCTTATTGCCACATCGTTGGTGTTGCGCAACAAGCTGACTGTTTCGGTGTTGCTGGTATTCTCCGGAGAAAACATCTGGAGGGGGCCGCTATGCCACAGCGCATCGAGATGACTGCCGCTTTTACCATTTTCCGGCTCGTACTTCAAAGTCAGCTTATCTATCGGATCACCCGCCGCCATTTCCGGAAGTGAATAGAACTTATCTGTCTTTCCTGCCCATACAACGGCAGTGCAGCCTTTCAGATGATATGGCAGTAACATCCGATAATCCGCGTTCTTTAGAATGTCTCCACTTTCGGAAAAAGTCCGGATGTATTTCCCATTTGTATCGAACACAAAGACTTTGACTTCCTCTACCTGTTCGGCAAACCAGTCTTCGTTCGCTAAGTTATAGTCATACCGAAACTCAAGAAAAAGGTCACACTGACTGAGGTCGTCATGAAGAACATCACAACCGGTAATCCCTGCCATCAAGCAGATGGCAAGGATTATCCTGTATTTCTTTATGTGCGTTTCGATTCCCATTTATCAATGCAAATCAACACCCTGTGTCCAATAAGTCCACGGATTGATAGTGATTTGTACAGAGAGATAAGCGTCCGCTTCATCATCATCAGTATCCGGAGGGGTAGGATTGGTAGGATCGGGGTCAGACGGATCGGGAATCCACGGGGTTCCGGGACCGCTCACACTATTGAGTTCAATATTATACCAGTTGTTGCGTACCACACCGTATCTGCCTAAAGCCATCTTAGTTGTAATATTCTGGTCGTGACGGATCAAGACGTCGTAATAACAGACAGATTCGTGATAGTAGCGTACGGCACAGAAACGTCCGATGATACCGGTTTTTGCATTTAATTGATTAGCTGCAGCACCTTCTGAAAGACCGGCGACAATTTCATTCCTTTTGTTTTGACCTTCATCGAATTCCGTTTGTGACATAACCCCGGCTTTTATCAAGAATATGGGTAGGTCTACTTTCAATCCCGTGCCGTCACTATGTTTCAGATATTCAGCTTTAAGTTGTTCCAGTGTATAATAGGCTCCTTTCCAAGAGAAATAATTTGCGTCTTTAGTTATACCGCCAGGAGTATACTGGGCTTTTACTACCACCTTAGTCGTAAAGCCCAGTTGTTGCGCTTTAGCCTCCATGGTGTTTTCAAGACAATATAGACTTGCTTTGTCCACTTGCGCTACGGCAGGCATATCCTTACTTACATCATCAATATTTTTCAGATAATTGAAAGCTGCGTCCATATTCGTTTCCTTATTACCACTACTAATATCAGGTTGTTCGCTCTCCAAATAGTTCTTATCCCGACGATAAACAGCTCCAGGGGTAGCATTATCATAAGTAACAAGGTCACTATATAATCTCACACTCTTGTTAGTAACACTTAATTCCCAACCGTTGAAAGTAAAATTTGAATCTGTAGGCTTTGTAAAACCAGGATCCTTAACCGAGACTTGCACTTTTGCACTCAACCGGTCTACATTGATGATAGCCGGATGAGCTTTTGCATCATCTTTGGCTTGCTGCACAGCACTCGCAGTATATGCTGTCGGTTTATGCACAGTTACCGGTGTCAATGCCCCATTATCCTGCGTACCCGCACTCGCCATCACAAACTTACTATTAGTAGCAACATCACCAATCACCGCATCAATAGCAGTATTGATTGTAGACCATGCTTTTCCTACTACGGCATCTTTTGTAAAAGTCCATTTGGCAGAATTGAGAACCACAAATACTTTCGCGGTTTTCTCCGGTACTAATTGAGCCTCACTGGCTGTAGCAGTAGTAGGAGGCGTACCTCCATCACTATTTCCTACAGTTATGTCTCCAGAAGGAACGTTTACTACATCAAGACACACTTCATCCTCGTCAAACAACAGAACCGTAACGTCACTCACCGCGCTTTCTTCAGCAGAACCATTCTCCGTTTTTACATTATCTACCCTTGTAAGCGTACTCGTCCGACTTTGCAACGAAAGTGACAGATATGCCTTCCCAACCAAAACATTACCCGGAATCTCATCTTCACGGGCATCCTCACTACAGCCTGCAAGCATTAATGCCGCCAATGCTGATAACAGAAAACTCCTTGTTTTCATTTTGTTTATGTTTTATAATAGTTAATAAAATGATTATTGTCAATCACGATATATAAAAAATCAATTGTTCTGTTTGCTTATCAACCGGGCATTCTCTTCTTTCCTAACTAACTCCTTAAGATTGAGATGTGCTTGCTCCAATCCTGATTCCACAGCTTCATTCAAGTATACCTTTGCCTGTTCATAATCTCCCTTTAAGAGGAGAAGTACCCCCATAGCATTTTGATATTCAGGAACAGTGGTATCAGCCTTCTGCAGATATTTCTCAGCAAGAATGACGTCACCGCGTGAAAGTGCGGCCGAAGCTGCATTCAGGTTAGCGGTTTTATCATTGGGGAATATCCGTACCGCCGTTTCAAACAACTCTATAAATTCCGGCGACCCGTTATCATAAGTAAGCGCAACCAGATACATTTCATTCAGACTCAGATTTTGCGGACGGCTGCGCAACATCTCTTTTGCCTGTTCCACATCAAAGTTCTGAACATCATAATTCAGCTTACAAACGGCTTTCCGCAGATGCGGATAAAATTCACGGAGCATATACCTGTAAGGGTTACCCAGCTTGTACAGCATCAATGACTTTTTGCGACTGGTATTGGTCTTATAGTTTATCGCTGCGGGTACATGGTCTATAATGTCAAGAATGCCCTCCTTTTCAGGCATATCGGACTCTGCAACCATTTTGCGCAAACCGTCCCAGTTCTCACCTCCATATTCTACATTATACATTTCTTCAGGAAAAGAGAAACGAGGCAGAAGATAGTGGACAAGCACCTTTGCACGCCCCTCGGAAAGCTGTCTGTTAAAGATGAAGGAGCCTTCGGGGGAAGCATAGCCTATCACGGATATTCCACGGACTATTATACTTGAATCTCCCTTTACCTCTTCAATCATATCAGATATCTTTTTCAGCTCAACCGGATTATTCATATAATCCGCTTTTATATCGGTCTTCGACACAACAAAGTCCAGGAATGCTTCACACGATACCTCACGGCGCTTGACAGGTTCAACATCAGGCTGGACATAACTGATATGCGGAATAGCCTGGTACGTCTCCGTAACCGGGAGTTTTTCCATTGCAACCATGCTGAAAAGCGGAGAAGCGGATATCAGCTTGCCGGGTTTACAGCAGCCCATCACTTCCTCGTGGATGTCCAGGCGCGCATCTTCCATCCACGTTTCAAACGGAATGGATACGGAGTATTCTACTTGCCGCTTTCCGTCACTTCCAAATCCTTTCAAAATCTGAAACGGAGCTTCGGACCGGTAAAGCTCAAGTTCCATCTCATCCATCAGGGCGAGTTTCCTCCTTGATGTATGATAGTTGTTGCGCCCTTTTATTGAGATTTCCGGCAGTTCCATTTGCATATCGGATCCTTTTAAGACCGGAATCAATTGTATGGAATGATTAGAACTGACCTTCACTCCATCAAAACCATAAAGTATGCGTATGTGTAAGGAGTCTCCTTGTTGAGTCAGCTCAAGAGGGGTTGATTGTATATTTCCTATATACCATTTCTTTTCTGGAAAAGTCTCCCCGGACACAGGAATTACCTGTAGTATGGTCAAAATCCAATATATTAAAAATCTGTTCATTGAGTGTTATTTAATAAGGTATACAAGTGATATAGCCGCTTTTGTCGGACCGAAATAGTTGCGGTTTTCTGTTTTTATTTTCTCTCCGCAAGTCTCACATTTGAATTTGTCGTAATGTAAACGCACATACCCTATCCCAATACTGGCTTCCAAGCTCCAGTGATTACCAAGAAAGAAGTGATATCCATAAGATATACCACCTCCCGCTCCCCAACCTTCATATCGGAACTGTTTGGAATCGCTGCCAAACAGAAGAGGTAATTTGTGCCCGGCAATATTATATTGAGTTCCCAAAACATGTATTCCCCAGAAATGTCCGTTGAATCTCTCACATGTCCAGTAACGATACTCCGCCACCGACAACCAGTGTACCAGCTTCTGATGAGAAGTGGTTTGATTGGGAGTGAACCAGTTATATCCACCTCCCAATTCCAGCGTGCCGCGTGGCGAAAGCCCCCACTCTACCCCAAGGTTAGGTGTACGGGTATACAGGCCATAGAATAGATTTGTCTTTATTGCTACTTTTTGTGCAGTGCACTTTGATATACCACTGAACAATAACAGAATAATTATTATATATTGCTTTCTCATTAAATAGATGTATGCGTGATTCGGATTGCCAGCATCTTAATCTTATTATAACATGTGGCGAAATTATGAAATAAATATGTATTAAAACAAAAACTTCTGAAATTGCACACAGATTCTGAAGTTTCGTTGAGGGCTTGTTGATATTCTAAGTATTATCTCTCCTTTTTGAATGGAAATTGAGAAAGAGAAGAAAGGGAGTATAGTAAAAGTTTATTAGGGAGTTCTTCTTCCGGAAAAGGCATTCAGTAAATGTTCTACTTTATAATAAAAGAGATGAGGAGCAGAATCAATACAAAAATTGATTCTGCTCCTCATCTCTTTTATTCATTTCATTATTTAAAGTAGCCCACAGGATGATTCAGCATAGGAATCTGAGCGTCTTTCAGTTTTAAGACTTTCTTTAGCTGAGTGGCATCCATCGAACCTCGCGGCACTGTAGCCAACTTAGCATTGGCACAGAATAAAGAGATATTCTGCGAGACGATGCCTGCATCCATAGCTCCAACCAACTGATTTTGTGTTTTCTGAGCATCACCAAAACGGGAAACATCACTGACCAGTACCAAAGAGACCGGAGCCGTTTTTACAAAAGTCTGACCACCGGCAACAGCATCGCGATGATCTCCTTCAGAAACCAGAGTTAACTGGTGATTTTTCGCATCATACAAATAGCTTCCTTCGGGCAGTACCACGTACACATCTACATCCTGCTTATTCAAAGCCGACGGAGCAGTCCGTTTTCCGGACTCCGGACGGTTGATTCCGTTAGCAGCCCATAACAAATCCGACAAGTCGGCAAGACTCAATGCTTTCGAAGCATATTCGCGTGTAGACTGACGTTCGGACAATGCTTTCATTACCGCACCGGCACGGTTCAAATTGGGTTTTGGCAACTTAATTACCTTATCAGCAGCAGAAGCAGCCACTGAAAGCACTAAACAAACTAACAATAGTTGTACTTTTCTCATAACTGTGGTATTTTAAAAGTTATGAGGCAAATATACGAAAAAAGAATGAGAGGTTATGCAAGTTTCAAAATCCATACAAGTCGGTTTTATATATTACTCGCAGGTATGTGATACCTGTTGCCGCAAAGTTACAGAATCTTTCCCGGCTTTAAGAATCCGGATCAGATGATTTCCGGTAAAACAGAAAACTCTTCTCCTCGAAAAATCTGAAAAACAGAAAAAAAGCATTATACTTGCAATCTAAAAACACACTAATAGCTGACTAAGATTATTATGTTATTAAATCTAACAGAAGAACAAATCATACAATTAGCCCCGGATGCAGCTTCCGTGAAAGCGGGAAAAGGCTTGGCGACAAAAGCCAAATGGGTATTGCTGGAACACAGCGACCGTGCCATCTGGGGACACTGCCAGGGAAGTGGAAAGACTCCATACCAGACCGTAGTCGATACAAAAAATGTTGCATTCAAGTGTTCGTGCCCAAGCCGGAAGTTTCCATGTAAACACGGATTGGGACTTTTATTTTTGTATGCCGCGCAAACTGATTTATTCAAAGAAGCGGACGAACCGGACTGGGTGACCGCCTGGCTTTCCAAACGGGAAGAGAAAGCGGAAAAGAAAGAGCAGAAAGCTAAAAGCGATGCTCCCGTAGACGAAGCGGCGCAAGCCAAACGGCAAGCCATGCGCCATACCAAAGTGCTGAACGGTATAGACGAACTGGAAATCTGGATAAAGGACTTGTTGCGCAACGGGTTAATCAACATACCGGAACGGGCTTATACACTTTTTGACGGTATTGCCCGCCGCATGGTCGATGCACAGGCTCCCGGACTTGCCAACCGGTTGAGAAGCATTCAGGAAATCAACTTCTACGATGAAACCTGGAAGTACAAACTGACCGACCAACTCGGAAAGCTTTATCTGTTGATGAAAGCTTATAAAAATCTGGAGCAGCAACCGGAAGACTGGCAGAATGAAATCCGTACCCAGATAGGCTACCCGCAGGCCAAAGAAGATGTGCTGGCAGGAGAAGTCATTGAGGACCAATGGATAGTACTCCACAAAAAGAGCCAAAAGGTGAATGAGCTGAACAATGATATTTACTGGCTGCACGGCCAGCAAAGCAACCGTTTCGCCGTTTACTTCAGCTTCACGGCTCCCGGTTCATTGCCCGAATACAACCTTATGCCCGGAAGCATCTATCACGCCAAACTCTGTTTCTACAAAGGAGTAGGCAATCTGCGTGCACTGTTCAAGGAGTGCGAATTATCCGGTGAGACATACGTTCCGCATTTTTGCAGTAACCTGCAGGAAGCTGCAAGCCGATACAGGGAGACGCTGCAAGTCAATCCGTTTGCCGAAAACGTCCCTATATTGGTAGAGAACATCAGGCTGTCCGCACAAGGAAAGCAACTGTACATACAGGACGTGAACAACGAACGCATGCCTGTGCAGATGCAGGAAACAACGAAAACAGACATCCTTGCCGTCACAGGCGGAAAGCCTTTTGCCGCTTTCCTGCTGGCGGATGCCAATTGCTGGGAACTGAACACGATGTGGTATCAATCTAACTGTTATATTTGGAGAGATGAACATAACTGAGCCAATCATAAATGCAGCATTACTGGGAACTGCAACCAAAGAATTCACTCCGTCCGGCTTCCCGGAAGCACTGGAAGAGAACTTCCGCCTCCTGCAGGAAAAAGCCGAAGATGCGGAAGCCGCTTTCTATCAGATAGCAGCGTTAACCTTTGCTTATCAGCGTGCCGGAACAGAACCGCAGTCCGCCGAAGAAAACACTGTCATCAGTGAGGCACTGGAAGACAGCCTGCCTTACTTCGACCGCACCGTCGGCGAAATGCTTGTCCAGATGGTGAACGAACGCAACCGATACCTCTTATTATATGCTTACCGGAAAGCGGTGCGATGCAACAAGCTGATTCTGCCTTTCTACCTGCGCCCGTTAATCTCCCGAGCCTACGACCGCAACAATCCCGACAAGCACGAAGAGCAGTCATTGCTCTCTTTGCTGGCGGGAAAACGTGGCCGTTGGCTGCTCCCGCACATGGAACTTCCCGACTGGGGAGACACCGGAAACGAGACTTGGGAAACTGCCTCGCACGAAGAACGGAAGCGAATGTTGCAACGTCTGAGAAAAGAAAACCCGGAACAGGGACTTGCCTTGTTGCAAACCGAATTGAAAAATGAGTCCGCCGCCCACCGTGACGAACTGATACAGTGCCTTCGCATCAAACTGAGCAAGAAGGATGAGCCTTTCCTGCAAGAAATTATCGCCACTGACCGGAGTAGTAATGTAAAAGAAACCGCCCGCCGGCTGTTATGCAGCCTGCCCGACTCCGAACTGGTAAAGACATACTGCGGGATGCTGCGTGGGAAACTCCGTTATAAGATGCTGCTGGGTTGGTCGTATGAGAAAATCGCTTTTACTCCGGAACTAAAGAAATTAGGACTGGAAGAAGTCAGCCCCAATAAAATGGAGAAGGACGACGAATTTCTTCTGCGTCAGCTTGCGGAACGTGTGCCTCTCAGTTTTTGGGCGGAATTATACGACTGTTCTCCGGAAAAGGCAGCCGCCAAACTGGCCAAAAAGCCTCCGTTCAGTCAATACTTCAACCTGCGCCAGCCGATAGTGAATTTCAATGATAACTTATGGGCTTACCAAACGCTGAAAGAAGATGCGAGTGAACATTATTTTGCTTCGTTGATAGGATTGCTGACACCGGAACAACGGGAAGAAATCGACTTCCAGACCACAAACAAGAACCTCAGTGCCCTCGACTCCTGGTATAATGAAGACGGAAAACAGTGGGGACCAAAGTTCTCCGCACGGGTGTTGCAGCGATTGTTCCAAAGCGATTATTATTATCCTCCCAAGGAGACCGCAGAACGTCTGGCGCTCTACTTGCCCCGGGAAGTATATCCCCAACTGGAGAAATATACCCAAGCAAATGAAGCGGACCACTTCGCAGCAAAATTCAGTCGGTCGATAGCTGAATACATGAGAATGAAAGAGAAAATAAATACCATGTTCAATGACAATAAATAATATAAAAACGATATGAGTACCTTACTTAGACAACATGCCGAACAGCAATTCGCAGAAGAGCTGCACGAACTGAAAAAGAATGAAACAAACTCTGTTCCCGAAAATTGGGAAATGTCTCCGCAATCGGTAGTCACCTACCTGATGGGTGGCAAACTGAAGAACGGATTTGAAGTTTCACCTAAATATATAGGCAACCGCCGCCTGATGGAGATTGCAGTAGCTACTCTGGTAACAGACCGCGCATTGCTGCTATACGGACTTCCCGGTACGGCGAAAAGCTGGGTGAGCGAGCATATTGCTGCTGCCATTTCCGGCAACTCCACACTGATAGTGCAAGGTACCGCCGGAACTGGAGAAGAAGCCATCCGCTACGGTTGGAACTATGCCCGACTACTGGCAGAAGGACCCAGTGAAGGTGCACTGGTGCAAACCCCAATTATGAAGGCTATGCAGGAAGGTAAGATAGGACGTATCGAAGAGTTGACACGTATCGGTTCTGACGTGCAGGATACTCTGATCACTATTCTTTCGGAGAAAACACTTCCGGTTCCGGAGTTGAATAAAGAAGTACAAGCGATACGCGGTTTCAATATCATTGCAACAGCAAACAACCGCGACAAAGGAGTCAATGATCTGTCGAGCGCCTTGAAACGGCGTTTCAATACCGTTATTCTTCCTTTACCGGATACGATTGACGAAGAGATAGACATTGTACGCCGCCGCGTGGAAAGTTTTGAAAAGGTGATGCAGCTTCCGGCAGAGAAACCGGCACTTGAAGAAATCCGTCGGGTGGTTACCATCTTCCGCGAACTTCGCCAAGGGGCTAGCAATGACGGAAAGACGAAACTGAAAAGTCCAAGCGGAACGCTGAGTACGGCTGAGGCTATCTCCGTGGTGAACAATGGCCTGGCTATGGCGGGGTATTTTGGAGACGGACAGATACATGCCGAAGACCTTGTTTCGGGTATTCTGGGTGCAGTGGTGAAAGACCCCGTACAGGATAAGGTAGTATGGCAGGAGTATATGGAGACGATTGTGAAGAACCGCGATGGATGGAAAGATATTTACCGGGCTTCAAGAGATATGATTTGATAAGAGTGTCTCAAAGGAGTATCTCAATTCCCCTCCTTCTGGGAGGAGAATGAAGTTACTCTTGTCAAATCATCTGCTAATCAAATAAAATCTTAATGAACTAAAAGACTAAGAAAATGTCCATTCATTTATTAGGAATAAGACACCACGGTCCCGGTTCGTGCCGGAATGTACTGGAATACTTGCAGGAGCTACAGCCTGACCTTATCCTTTTGGAAGGTCCGGCAGAAGCTGAGGTATTGCTTCCATGTGCATTGAACGAGCAAATGGAACCGCCTGTTGCCCTGCTTGCCTATCAGCCCGACCAGCCGCAGAATGCCGTGTTCTATCCGTTCGCTGAGTTCTCTCCGGAGTGGCAGACGATATGCTATGCAATGCGGAATGAAGTGCCGTTGCGTTTCTTCGATCTGCCCCTAGCACACTCTATGGCGCTGAGTCAAAAGTCTGCCAAAGAAGAAAAAGAAGAAACGCCGCAGGACGAACCACAAGGACAAGAGACGACACAGGAAGTTATTGCTGAAACGGAAACAGGCATTCAAGAAGCGGAAATAAGTGCAAAGAAACAGGAAACTGCCTCCGAAACCGAAGAAGAAACCGGCGATATATACAGAGACCCTTTCGACTATCTGGCGGAAGCCGCCGGATATACGGATGGCGAATGTTGGTGGGAAACTACCATCGAGCACCGTAAAGACAGTGCCGACGTATTTCTGGCAGTGCAAGAAGCGGTCACCGCACTACGTGAAGAACTCCCCCAACATACCTCTCCCCGCGACCTGCTCCGTGAAGCCTGGATGCGCAAAATGATACGTGCGGCACAGAAAGAGAACTTCGAGCGTATCGCCGTGGTTTGTGGTGCCTGGCATGTTCCTGCACTTGAGAATATGCCCAAAGTGAAAGAAGACAATGAACTGCTGAAAGGACTTGCCAAAGTAAAAGTGGAATGTACCTGGATACCCTGGACCTACGACCGCCTCTCCTTCCGCAGCGGGTACGGAGCGGGAATAGAGTCTCCCGGCTGGTATCATTATCTCTGGCATCATCCCGAAGATGACGGTACTCTCTGGATCAGCCAGGCCGCCTCGCTTTTCCGCAAGAAGAACATGGATATTTCAGTGGCCCACGTCATCGAAACGGTTCGTCTGGCACAGGTGACGGCTGCTTTGCGCAACCTCCCCGCCCCTTCGCTGGCAGAGTTCAACGAAGCCATCACCACCGTCATGGGCTTTGGCGACGACATCCTTCTGCAAATCATCAAAGAAGAACTTATCATCAGCGACCGTTTGGGGCGCGTTCCGGACAATGTTCCCAAAGTTCCCCTGCTGGTAGATGTGGAAAAGGCACAAAAGCGGCTACGCATTCCGTTTACCGCTGAAATCAAAGAACTGACGCTCGACCTTCGTAAACCGAATGATTTGGAAAGAAGTATCTTCTTCCACCGCCTGCACCTTTTAGAAATAGATTGGGCCATCCCCGGCAGTTCCGATGGTAAAGGTACGTTCAAGGAAAAATGGACGCTTTACCACAAACCGGAACAAATCATCAGCATCATTGAAAAAGCCATCTGGGGAAATACGCTGGAAGAAGCCACCCAAAAGTATCTGCTCAAACAGACCGGAGAGATAAGGCATATTCCGGAACTCACCCATCTGCTCGACCGGGTGATCCCCGCCAATCTGCCGGATTTAGTAGATGCCATGACCATGCAACTCGATCGCCTCTCAGCTGCCTCTACCGATATTATCGAAATGATGGAAGCCGTTCCCGACCTGGTCAGCATCGTCCGCTATGGCAATGTGCGCAATCTGGATTTCTCCAAAGTAGGTAATATGCTTCATGCCATGATTGCCCGTATCCTTGCAGGAGGCGTGCTGGTCTGCATCAATGTCGATGAAGAGGCGGCGGCGGATATTCTCAATAAACTGGTATCTACGGACTATGCGGTATCCACCCTTAACGATCCGGAACTGAACACGATGTGGCTTGAATTTATCCGCCAGGTGCGTACATCCGTTAATGTACATCCGCTGTTATCCGGCTATGCCACACGCTTGCTGAACGACAAAGGGGACATCTCACCGGAGGAGGCACAGAACACCCTCAGTTACTATTCTTCCGTCGGCAACGCTCCGGCAGACATGGCATATTGGTTCGAAGGATTTCTCCGTTCTTCCGGAGCTATCCTGTTGTTGGATGACAATCTTTGGAATCTTGTAAACAACTGGGTATGCGGGCAGGACAAGGAGACTTTCATGGAACTGCTCCCCATATTGAAACGCACATTCAGCGAGTTCACCCCACCGGAACGCCGCAAACTGGGCGAAAAAGCCAAAGCAAGCGGTGCAGGCGGCATACAGACGCAGACGGTCACAGTCTCCTCCCACAATGAGGCGGAAGCTGCCAAAGTAATCCCGCTGATCCGCCAATTATTAGGAATTGAAACGAAGTAAAGAGTAAACTATGGAAGAAGAATATCTGAAAAGATGGCGCCTGATATTGGGTGGAAACGAGGCCGACGGTACAGGCATCACGTTGACGCAGGAAGAGCAACGCATCGACCAGTCTCTGGAAGCCGTATACAACAGTGACCGACGCGGCGGACTCGGCTCGTCCGCCCCGAAAGTAAGCCGTTGGCTGGGAGACATCCGCGAGTTTTTCCCGCAGACGGTGGTACAAGTTATCCAACGCGATGCCATCAAACGGCTGAACATCACCTCACTGCTGACGGAAAAAGAAATGCTGGAAACCGTAGTGCCGGATGTGCATCTGGTAGCTACACTGATGTCGCTCAGCCGTGTAATTCCGGAAAAGAATAAGGAAATGGCACGGCAAGTAGTCCGCAAAGTGGTGGATGAACTGTTGCGCAAACTCTCCGCCCCTACCCAACAGGCTGTGACGGGAGCACTCAACCGTTCCGCCCGCCGGAGAAATCCACGTTATAACGAAATAGACTGGAAAACCACCATCACCAAGAACCTGAAAAATTATCAGCCGGAATATAAGACGATTATCCCGGAAGTGCGCATCGGTTACGGCAGGAAGCGAAAAGCGATGAAAGACATCATCCTCTGCCTGGACCAGAGCGGTTCAATGGGCACATCGGTGATTTATTCCGGAATATTCGGCTCGGTGCTGGCTTCCATTCCGGCAGTAAGCACGCGGATGGTGGTATTTGATACGGCGGTTGTAGACCTGACCGACGATTTACAAGACCCGGTAGATCTGCTTTTTGGCGTGCAGTTGGGTGGAGGTACGGACATCGCCCGTGCCCTGACCTATTGCCAGGGAGTGATTACCCGTCCGCAGGATACGGTACTCGTGCTGGTTACCGACTTGTATGAAGGTGGCGATGCCCGGGAAATGCGCAAGAAGTTCGTATCTTTAGTGAACAGTGGTGTGCAACTCATCGTGCTGCCTGCACTGAATGACGACGGCGCCCCCTCTTACGACAAGGACCATGCGGAGTTTCTGGCAAATATCGGTGTACCGACTTTCGCCTGTACACCCGATAAATTTCCCGACCTCATGGCGGCAGCACTTAGCAAACAAGATATAGGGATGTGGATATCGCAGAACATCAAAAGTACTTAGTTCTGTGAAAGCCTGTATTCATTAGGGGCTACCCCTACCAGTTTTCTGAACAGGTTGCTGAAATATTGCATGCTTGAAAAGCCCAATATTTCGGCAACCGAACTAACGGTATTCTCATTGGCAGACAACATTTTCTTGGCTATCTCTATCCTTTTCAACTGGAAATATTCATCCAGGTTCTTCCCCGTTTCAAACTTCAACAGGTCCATGAAATAGCGTGGCGACAAATGAAGTAGATTTGCACAATACTTTACGGTCGGCAATATCTTGGTCTTCAACTGCCCGGAGCGGATATATTCATCCAACAGCGTATCCATTTTGCACAAGATTGTCTTATTCGCCTCATTCCGCGTAATGAACTGGCGTTCGTAGAAGCGGGAACAATAATCCAGCAACAATTCTATATATCTTGAGATTAACACCTTGCTATGGCAGTCTATCGCATGCTTTAGTTCCTGCTCTATATTGCAGAAACACTCCACAGCTTTCGTTTTCTCGCGCAACGACAGATGCAACGCTTCATTGGGACTGTAAGAGAAGAACGGACAATGCCTGACGTGCTGCTCCAGAGAGGTATTACACAGAAAGTCTGGATGGAATGCCAGTAGCCAACCTTTTTGGGGAAGAACCTTCCCGTCATTCATATCGATAGATGCTCCCGGAGCCAGAAACAACATGGTGGCATTGGAATAGTCGTAGTATTTACGTCCATAGATATAGTCGCAACATTCACTTTCCAGCAATAACAGGGTGTAAAAGTCGAACTTGATGGTACGTTGCATCACGTTGGCTTTGGATAAGTCAATAGCACTCACCAGCGGATGCAGTGTCTTGTTGCCCAGGCAACAATTACACTGATGTACGGTCTCTATGTTCAATATATCCTTTTTCAAAGCTATGAATTTTGCAGTCGGTATTCGTTCGGGGTGCAGCCTACGCGCTTCTTAAACAGGCGGTTCAGGTGCTGCGGATACTGAAATCCCAGCCTGTAAGCAATCTCGCTGATGGTTTCTTCCGCTCCGAGGATGTGCTCTTTGGCCAGTTCGATGACCTTTGTCTGTATATGTTCCTGAGGTGTTTTCCCGGTTTCCTTCTTAATCATATCACCAAAGTAATTGGGAGAAAGATAAATCCTGTCTGCGAAATATTTCACTGACGGCAACCCCTCCTGCATCGGAAGACCGCTCTGGAAATATTCATCCAACAGTTGTTCGAACTTCGTCAAGGCATCTTTGTTTGCATTGCTGCGGGTGATGAACTGGCGCTCATAGAAACGCATGCAATAGTTGAGCAAGAGTTCTATGTTCATTGCAATCAATGACTTGCTATGCTTGTCTATGGGGTGTTCCAGTTCGATGCTGATTTTCTTCAGGCAGTCCATCACGGTTTCTTTTTCCTGATCGGACAGGTGCAAAGCCTCATGCACTGCATAAGAGAAGAAGGTATAGTTCTTTATCGTTTTCCCAAGTGCAGTCCCGTGAATCAAATCGGGATGAAAGACGAGACCGTAAACGGGCTGGCTGATTTGGTCACCAACCGTACTCACACTAATCGTCTGTCCGGGTGCAAAACAGACAATAGTACCTTCCTGATAGTCATAAGACTGACGGCCATACTTAATATCACAAGTCTTTGCCAGCTTCAAAAAAAGTGCGTAAACACCATAATGCATTTGTATTTGATTGACCGCTTTCGTCGCTTTCGTAAGGTCGACAACACTTACCAAAGGGTGCAATGTTTCAAGTCCATACAAATGATTGTACTGGTCCACATTATCCAGATTTATAACCTTTTCCATAATCCTAAGTATTTGAACAGCAGCAAAGATATGAATTATTTTTTCAGAATAATAAGGTGTCTGTAATAAGGGTTATACTATCTGTAATTGGGGTATAACTTTCATTCATTACATACATTTCACCACAGAGGGCACAGAAGACACAGAGGTTATAATTATCTCTGAATTAGAAGTCTAAAAACTCCGTGTCCTCTGTGTCCTCTGTGGTGAAAAGAATCATACCCCTACAAGAATACGCAGAAACTGTAAAAAGGGTTATTCAATCTGTAATCCGGGTATCCTGCAATAACATGAAGACAGCTAATTTTGCAGCATCCGATAGTTCCCTATGGAGAACCATTAAAACGATTACAAAATTAAATAACTGAAAGACGTATGAATACAAGAATGAATTTTTCTTTTTACAACCCTACCCGCATCCTATTCGGCGCAGGCGAACTGAACAATCTGCACAAGCAGACAATGCCCGGCAAGAAAGCCTTGCTTTTGATTTCAAATGGTAAGTCGACCAAGGTCAACGGTTCGCTCGACCGCACGATTGAACAATTGGAAAAGGCCGGCATCGAGTATGCCATCTTCGATAAGATTATGGAAAACCCGTACCGAAGCGTCGTCATGGAAGGAGCCGCTTTTGCCAAAGAAAATACCTGTGATTTTATTCTGGCTCTCGGAGGAGGTGCCGTACTCGATGCATCAGTCGCAATAGCGGCAATGGCAACGAACCCGGGCGACTTATGGGATTATGTTTTTGGCGGCACCGGCAAAGCAATGCCACTGAAAAATCCGGGCTTGCCCATAGTTACCATTGCCACAACTTCAGGAACAGGCTCCGAAATCAATTGCTGGGGCGTTATCTCCAATCCCGACACGAATGAGAAAATCGGTTTCGGCGCACCGGAACTGACTCCCGTTCTTGCCATCGTAGACCCGGAACTGATGCGAACCGTTCCCGCCAAATACACAGCATACCAGGGATTTGATGCTTTGTTCCACAACACAGAGGTAATGATAAGCAACGGCGTGAACATCCTGAGCGAAGCCATCGCCTTGTCCGCCATCGAGAATATCACGAAATACCTGCCACGTGCAGTCAGAGACGGAAATGATATGGAAGCAAGAGAACGCGTCGCTTATGGCAGCACAATGGCAGGCATCACCATGCAACTGACAAGCACCACGGCCGAACATTCCATGGAACACTCCATGAGTGCCTACCATCATAATCTTCCTCACGGCGCAGGGCTGATTATGATTTCCCGTGCTTTCTATGAGTTCTTCATCGAGCGTCGTGCCTGCGACGAACAGTTCATCAAAATGGCAAAAGCAATGGGCATTGAAAATGCTGACAAGCCGGAAGATTTCATCACGGCACTTGTCAAATTGCAGGAGGATTGCGGTGTGGCCGATTTGAAGATGAGCGATTACGGATTCAAGAAAGAAGAATCTATGACGCTTGCCCAAGGTGCCCGCTCCATGCAGGGAGGATTATTCCTTGCCAATCCTTGCGAAATGACGGATGAAGACTGCGCAGGAATTTTCGACAAATCCTATCGTTGATGGATGGATGGGCGAACCTTATAAGTCATGCCAGTGTTTTTAATATAAATATACGCTTCAAAGTCTGACGAATATAATTAATATCAAGAAGAAAAAAAGATGAAAGTATTACTGATAAATGGAAGTCCCCGGAAAAACGGAAATACACATTTGGCTTTATCGGAGGTAGCAAAGGCGCTGAATGAAAACGGAGTAGAAACAGAAATCATTTCTATCGGAACAAAAGCCGTACAAGGTTGCATAGCCTGCAACCGCTGCACTGAATTGGGACGGTGTATCTTTAAAGACGAATTGTACAACAACATCCGCCAGAAACTGGAAGAAGGTATTGACGGACTGGTAGTAGGCTCACCGACCTATTACGCCGGTCCCAATGGTTCGCTGTGCGCCCTGTTAGACCGTCTTTTCTATTCAAGCTCGGAGTTGATGGAGTACAAACCGGCTACGGCAATAGCTGTTTGCCGGAGAGGTGGAGCCAGTGCTACTCTTGACAGATTGAATAAGTATTTCACAATAAACCACATGCCTGTTGTTTCTTCCCAATATTGGAATATTATTCATGGAATGATGCCGGGCGATGTCCTGCAAGATGCGGAAGGATTACAGACTATGCGAATGTTAGGCAGAAATATGGCCTGGTTATTGAAAAATGCGGCTGACGGGCAGAAGCACCCGGAAGCAGAACCTTTGGTACGGACAAACTTTATCCGTTAATTGAAATCATAATAGAACCATTGAGTTCTCACAGAGAAGCGTAAACAAACTAAAACGATGTGTTTCCATAGTCTGTTTACGCTTTTATTTTCAGAATAAAGGTGCAATAGCTATCAATTTATTCTCCAGCATCCCATAATCTGTAATTCGGGTTATCACTCCCGTAATTTGTCTACCAAGATTTGCATGAGTTCTTCCGTACTTTGCTGTATAGAAATCAACGTATCAAAGAACCATATAATTTATGAGACAGACTAATAAGTTGAAACCCGGTTCGGGCGCTTTGCTCGTATTCATCCTCACCGCAGGAGTCTTCGGAATCATCAACACCGAAATGGGAGTCATCGGAATCCTCCCCCTGATAGCCGAGCATTTCCACGTAACCGTTCCCGAAGCAGGATGGACGGTTAGTATATTCGCATTGGTAGTGGCTATATCAGCACCCATTATGCCGCTACTTTTCTCGGGCATAAACCGGAAGAAAGTCATGCTACTGGCACTGGGAGTCTTCACACTGAGCAACATTATTTCAATGCTTACCTCCAACTTTACCCTACTACTGATAGCCCGTGCCCTTCCGGCTTTTCTTCATCCTGTATATGTATCGATGGCTTTCACGGTAGCGGCCGCATCTGTCAGCAAAGAGAAAGCTCCGAAGGCCGTAGCCAAAGTCTTCATCGGAGTATCCGCCGGCATGGTATTGGGTGTACCGGTGACCAGCTACATAGCGAGTGAGGTGTCGTTTACGATGGGTATGATGTTTTTCACGGTGGTGAATGCGCTGGTATTTGTGGCTACCCTTCTGTTCGTGCCCTCCATGCCCGTTAAAGAAAAGCTATCTTACGGTGCGCAACTCAATGTGCTGAAAAAGAAGATTGTCTGGTGTTCCATCATCGCTGTCACCTTGATAAACGGTGCTTTATTCGGATTCTTCAGTTATATGTCCGATTATCTGAGAACGGTTACGGAAGTTTCTTATAGTGTCATCAGCATCTTGCTACTGATATACGGGCTTGCCAATATTATCGGAAACGTCATTGCAGGAAAACAGTTAGCCACCAACCCGATACGCAGCATGATATTCATTCCGTTCGCGCTATTCACCTTTTATATATGTATATTCATTTTAGGGGAATGGCTTGCGGCCATGACTGTTATTATTCTGATTCTGGGTATTCTGGCAGGATACGGGCAAAACACCATGCAATATATGATAACCGAAGCCGCTCCCGAAGCTCCGGATTTCGCTAACGGCTTGTTCCTATTATCCGCCAATCTGGGCACAACGGTAGGTGCGGCAGCTTGCGGAGCATTTATCACTTTCTTCGATACACGCTATTCCGTAATCGGTTCTTTGCTGTTCCTTGCGGTCAGCATAGTATTCGTTGCTCTGAGAATCTTGATATTAAAAACGGCGGATAACATATCCGCCGAGAGAAGACGAACGGAACAAATCATCCGTTCCTCACAATGTCCGTAAAGTCCGACCAGTCTTCTACTTTATAGCCTCTGATATCCCGTACGGATTTTCTGAACCAGTCTATCCGGGACAGAGCATTGATAGCCTTGTAAAGGTCTCCTAAATTTCCGTCTTGAGTGAGATAAGTGCTACCTTGTATCCAGTTGAAACCGTTCTTCCTCAATACCTCCTTTATTTCAAAGTAAGCACGGTTGTAGGGAGTTCCGTAATGCCTTTCGAGTTCGGAAATGGTCATATCAAAGCTTATGGCAAACATACTTCTTCGGTTTGAGGTTTAAACAAGTCTTGCTGTCCAAAGAATACGTCACCGTCCAATGTTTCAGCAGAAATAACCACTCCTACAAAAGGGTTGTTTTCTACTTCTATCACTCTGGCGGGAATCCATTCTGCCAACCTTGTCAGGTCAGGAGAAATAAGAACTTTATCTCCTACTTTCATAATCTAATCTTTTTTAGTTGCGTGGAACAAAAATAATTCTTTTCTATTGATTTCCGATACAAAGGTAGCCATTCTTCCTCTAATTTCCAACACATTTGATTGGGCCATCAAGGTGCCTTTTGCGCCAAAAAGCAAACTTTGGCGTGCTTGAAGGCTCCCCGAACCGTTTGGTCCGGCAATAACAATCAACACCGGCTTATGAAAAATAGTTTCCATCATTTCTTCCTTTCACTACGTTTCTTCGCCCACTCCCGCTTACGCAAGGTTACAGTTTCATCCAATTGCTTGAAGAACTTTTCCGTAGCCTCCATTGCTTTATGCTTAGCGTCTTTTGCCACCTCACTCATTAGCTGGGCAAGCATGGCATCCGTAGGGTCTTCCATTCCGGTCAAACGATAAGCATTCATTTCTTTCTCTGACATAAGTTTTTCTTTTGATTCAATGCCCCAAAGATACAAAAACTCCGGCAATGCTACTGCATGCCGGAGCTTTTTTCATATATCCATCATCCGCCGTTGCCACCAACCGCCGGACGCCTCTCTTTTTTGATTTTATAAGGTCATCAGCCTCTATCCTAACGGATTTTCTTCAAGACCACCTTCACCACCTTCGCCGCCGGAACCGGAGCCGCTTCCGCCGCCCTGCCCTTTCGCTTCCTTATAAGCGCGGGTACTGGCATAAGTGAAACCATTGTCCACCACACCTACATTTTCGAACGAGAGTCCGTCCTTGATGGCGGACATCAGTTCTTTGGAGGGGGTGAAGATTACCTTGACGTTCTTTATCATGGTGGCGGCATTGAACTGGTCCACATCCTCCACGCCCACGCTGCCGAAGCTGAGGCGCAGGGTTCCCAGTTTGCCCAGCTGCACGCTGTTGCCCAACTGCAATTGCAGGGGGATGCCGTCGCACACCAGGTTGAAGCCCGACTCCAGTTCCGTGGGCGCAGTGGTGGTGTTGCGGGTCACCACGCGACAGACGGTGCCGGTGTTCAGGCGGTTCGTTACTGTGGGCGAAGCGTACCACTTGCCCGGTTCGTCCTTCTTTAGCATATTCTTTTTCTTTACAAATCTAAATTTTGCCATAGCGTTATAGTTTTTATTAAATGGCGCGTCGGTCTGGGAAGGGATTTTTCCGGGGTGGCTCCGGAAGGCCCTGTGGCGCGGTTTTTTTATTCTGAGCACGGAGCTAAAACTGCGTATATACGCGGCTGAAAATGCGTATATACGCAATTCGAACTCCGTATATACGCATTTTCAACTCCGTATATACGCAGTTTTAGCTCCGTACGCACACGGTTTTAGGGGAATCGGCGGAGGGTGATATATATTTACATAATTAGCGACCGTCGTTCTGTTTCCGTCGTGTGGCGCTACCGGCGCCTCTCTCCGGACAATGCCGAAGAGAGGGGATGCGGTAAACGCCTGAACAAGGAAATGAGAGAATCAGTGCGTGGAGGCAGCACCTCCCCAATCGGTGGGGATGGATGCATAGTTGCTAAGGTGGGTGGCACCTTTGAAGCAATCGGTGACAGTCCATGATGCGCCGCCTTTCTCATAGCTCCACAGGTCGGGAGCCTTGCCGCCGGAGACACCGGAAGAAAGGGCGCTTCCTACATTCCCGAAACAATTTTTGAACTGCATACTTTTCCCGGAGAAACGGTCATGGCTATTGCTTGCACTGAATATATTCTCGTTCAGCACAAGACTGGTGCAGCCGTAGAAGCAGTAACTGAAGTTCGTTGCCAGCGTGTTCTTATCGAACAATCCTGTCGGAATGCCGGACAGTGAAGTGCACTTGGAGAAGCAGGAGCCGAAGTTCGTTGCCAGCGTGTTCTTATCGAACAATCCTGTCGGAATGCCGGACAGTGAAGTGCAGCCGTAGAAGCAGGAGTTGAAGTACGTTGCCTGCGTGTTATTATCGAACAAATTTGCCGGAATGTCTGAGACTGAAGTGCAGCCATTGAAGCAGGAGCTGAAGTTCGTTACCAGCGTGTTCTTATCGAACAATCCTGTCGGAATGCCGGACAGTGAAGTGCAGCCGTAGAAGCAGGAGCCAAAGTGCATTACCTGCGTGTTGTTATCGAACAAATTTGCCGGAATGCTTGAGACTGAAGTGCAGCCGTTGAAGCAGCTGCCGAAGTTCGTTACCAGCGTGTTCTTGGCGAACAATCCTGACGGAATGCCGGACAGTGAAGTGCAGTAGGAGAAGCAGGAACTGAAGTTCGTTACCAGCGTGTTATTGGCGAACAATCCTACCGGAATGCTTGAGACTGAAGTGCAGCCGGAGAAGCAGCTGCCGAAGTCCGTTACCAGCGTGTTCTTGGCGAACAATCCTGACGGAATGCCGGACAGTGAAGTGCAGCCGTTGAAGCAGTTGCTGAAGCTCGTTACCTGCGTGTTCTTGGCGAACAATCCTGTCGGAATATCTGAGACTGAAGTGCAGCCGGAGAAGCAGTAGCCGAAGTCCGTTGCCAGCGTGTTCTTTTCGAACAATCCTGCCGGAATGCTTGAGACTGAAGTGCACCCACTGAAGCAGCTGCCGAAGCTCGTTACCTGCGTGTTCTTGGCGAACAATCCTGACGGAATGCCGGACAGTGAAGTGCAGCCGTTGAAGCAGCCGCCGAAGTACGTTACCTGCGTGTTATTATCGAACAATCCTGCCGGAATGTCGGACAGTGAAGTACAGCGGTTGAAGCAGCCGCCGAAGTACGTTACCAGCGTGTTCTTATCGAACAATCCTGCCGGAATGCCGGACAGTGAAGCGCAGCGGTTGAAGCAATCGCCGAAGGTCGTTGCCAGCGTGTTATTGTCGAACAATCCTGACGGAATGCTTGGGACTGAAGCGCAGCCGTTGAAGCAGCCGCCGAAGTTCGTTACCAGCGTGTTCTTATCGAACAATCCTGCCGGAATGCCGGACAGTGAAGCGCAGCCGTCGAAGCAGAAGCTGAAGTCCGTTACCTGCGTGTTGTTGGCGAACAATCCTGCCGGAATGCCGGACAGTGAAGTGCAGTAGGAGAAGCAGAGACTGAAGTTCTCTGCCTTCGTGTTCAGCAAGGGGGTGTCGATGCTGATCAGCTTCCCTGCACTGTTATTCCCTGTTCTGTTATTGGTAAAATTGATAGCCGGTATCTGTTGCTGCGCCTTGTCCTTCTGTCCGGACGTGATGGTAAGGGTGTATGTGCCTGCCGATGCATACGTGTGTTTGAAATCATCATTCGAAGAAAGGGTAGTGCCCGATGCCACCGTCGTTGGTTCGCCGCCGTCTCCCCAGTCTACAGTAAGTTCAGCAGGAGTGCTGCCGGATGTGGGAAATGGAATGCTGAATGTCCGGTCGTCGCTGCCCACCTTTACGGTGAGTGCCATTACCGCTTTCTCCTCCCAACCTATCGAAGTGCCGTCTATCGCCGCCGTATACCGCATTCCCGCAGCATAGGTCTTTCCTCCGGCTATCGTTATTTCCGCTTGGTAGGTCTTGTCGCCCGTCAGCGTCACGGTGAACTTTCCTCCCGCTTTCACCGCCATCTCTTCGGGCATGAAGGCGAGGTAGGCGGTCAGCGTGCGCTTGCCGGCATCGAAGGTCACGGCTTCCGGCGCAAAGCTCAGCGTGAGGCTGCGGGTGCCGTTGGCCGTCTCCACCATCCACACCAGGTTTGTCAGCTTGCCCACTTCGGCGGGCACGTTGCTGAGGTCGAACTTCATGATGCTGTTCTTCATTGCCAGAGTGAAATCGTTGCTGAGGTCTGTGATGCCCGTGGAGGCGAGCAGCAGGTGGTTTCGGAGGTGGGCGGTGTTGCCGTCAGAGGTCTGCGTCTGTCCCGTCATGGGGAGGGTGGCGGTGCCGTCCGTGGTGTTCACCGCTACGGTATGGGGGTAGTAAATCGTCCAGCTGTCACCGGCATCGGGAATCGCTGTTCCCGTGAAGGAACCGGAAGTGGCGCCGTCCGTGCCGTTGTACAGGTAGTCGTCGGCATGGGCCACGTAGTTGCTGCCGTTCATCCGCACTACGGTCAGGCGGTCGCCCGTCTGCCAGGTCAGTTTGCCGTCCGCGTTCGCTGTGCCGTCCTCGTACGCCACGCGGGTGGCGGACTGCCGTCCGGTGGCGGCGTGTATGGTCATTTTTCCGTCTTGTTTATCGGGAAGGGTGCGGACCGTGTCCGATAAGTCGTCGGTGCTGCAGCCTGAGGCGGCAACAACCAGTGCAAGCGTCAGGGCGGCTGCACAAATCTGTCTCATCGTTTTCATCATTGTTCGAAGGTAAGGATGTCGTTGATAAGGTCTTCAAGATCGCTTCCGGCGGCGCCGTTATAGCTGCGAGTAGAACCGTTACGGTAAGTTCCTGCACTGGTGTAGCCGCTGCCTCCGTCGCCCACGCCGGGCAAGGAACCACCGCTGACGGCTATCACGCTTTCTGTCTCCATGGGTATCACTTCAATCCGGGGTGATACGTAGTTTTCCTTGTGTTTCATAATTTCTGAGAATTTATATGTTTATAATTCGGGGATGCTGTTCGTTATCGTAGCTCGTGGTGTCGTTCGGACAGATGCATGCCGCATGGCGGGAAGTTACTTTCCAAGTAACGGCGCACTACTATCCGATGCAGCCAGGAAAAGCGTTTCCAGGGCGCACCGCTTAGACTAAAAGAAACCTGTTGACGGAATTCATTCATATCGGGAAAGAAAGGAGGAAAAGTGATTAGCGTTTAGTGATTAGTAATGAGGCAAATGATTTGCGGACTACCTGTCATCCTGAGCCTGTCGAAGGATCTCTTCCCTTGGCATAAGGCTGCGCTATACAGCAAGGGAGGAGATTCTTCGACTACGCTCAGAATGACGGATAGTCCGCAAATCATCTCATTCATAACCGCTACAGAAACGAATAAAGTTACGAGCTAACGAAACGAATAAATTCCGCCAACGGGTTAAAACGATACTTTTCAGGATAAAGAAAGTACAAGAGACAGCCGTTCCGCTTTCAAGGCAAAAAGTGGGAGCCGCATTTCGTATGCCTGCGCAACGGAAACGGGAGGATAATATGTGTTTTTCTTAGTTCAGATATCCGTTATTCCATGCCGTATTGATTATTTTTAAACTTTCCTTTAGATTCGCTTGCCTGTTTGTGAAAATAAGCGCATATTTGCGAGTCATTATCGCCGTTACTTGGAAAGTAACTTCCCGCTAAAATCGTGCTTTACAGTATGTTTCCACCTGCAAACATCTTCCATTTGCCTTTCTTCACAGCAGCAATCAGCTGTTTATTCGCTTTATCGAGCCGTTCGTTCTCAAAAGGTTTCAGATAGGTTTCCGTCACCCGTATGGAAGCGTGTCCCAGCGACTGGCTGATGATGCCCAGAGGCAGCCCCATGTGATAAGCCAGCGTTGCCCAGGTGTGGCGTGCCGTGTACGAGCTGACCCGTACGCCGGGCAACAGAAACTCCATTACCCGTGCCAAATCACGGTTGAACAGTCGCAAGGCATCCTGATAGTCCTTATACAGTCCCCAACCACCGGACGTGTCCGCATCCAGAATGGGGAGCAGGTAGGGGGAATCCGGATTCTCCTTTCCGTACTTGCGCAGCAGGCGCAACGCTTCGGGACACAACTCCACCCGCATCGGGCGCCGGGTCTTATGCCGCAAATAGACGAGGTATCGACCTTGCAAATCGCGCTTGCGCAAGTGGGCAAGGTCGATGAAAGGCATGCCCCGGCAGAGGAACATCAGGCGGAAATAATCGAGGGCAGCCTGTCCGGTAATGTGCAAGCGGCCGGCAGGCTTTGCAATCAGAGTTCCGGCAAGTTTTGCAATCGGGTTTCCGGTTCGCCCGTCCGCCAGCACCTTCTCCATCTGCCATCCCCGCAACGCCCGTTTCGTCTGCGAAACCACGCGGGTATGCACGTCAGCAAACATCTTTGCATCATGTCCCGGAGTGCCGGCAGGCATCCAGCGATTGTACACCGCACGCAGGGAACTCATGTAGCAGGTCACACTATTCGGCTTCAGCGGACGCGCCTTTTTCTGCATCAACCACTCCTCATAGGCTTTCAAGCGTTCGGGACGGAAGACTTCATTCATCGGCAAAGGCACTCCCCTGCCACCGGCAAAGTCCTGAAACGAATGAAGTGCACACAGATAACCATGTGCAGCCGCATACTTCTGTTCATGTTTCAACTTTTCAATCACCGCAAGCATGTAGGATGACAACTCCATCCTTCCCACATCAATTTCCACATCGGCTCCTGCATCGATTCCCACGTCAGGTTCCATATCTTCTGTTTTCATACTTCGATACTATTTAGTTACACGCAACATCGCGCTTAAACCCACAACGGGTTTCGTATCCGCAAAGTTTGTAAACAGAAGATAAAGAAAGGACAAGCAGGCGATAAAACTCCCCACTCATTTCTTCATAATCTGTAATTCGGGTTATCATGTCCGTAATCTGTCTACAAACAGTATGCTAACTCCGCCGTACATTTGCATTGTAGAAAACAGAGAATCAATTTAATCACCAAAAACAAAGCGTATATGAAACGAATACTATCAGTAGCAGCATCATTTTTAGTGACACTCGGCACAAGCCTCTCCTTCGCACAAACAGATGCAGACAACTTTTATAAAAGTACTCTTGTCAACATGGAGAAAGTATCCTTCTCCAACCAGTACAAAATGAAAGTAGCCGGAAACCTTTTCCTGCCCAAAGATATGAAAGCAGGAGAAAAGTATCCTGCCATCATCGTCGGGCACCCGATGGGGGCAGTCAAAGAACAAAGTGCAAACCTTTACGCCACCAAGATGGCCGAACGCGGTTTCGTCACCCTCTCCATCGACCTGTCCTTCTGGGGAGGAAGTGAAGGAGAACCACGCAACAGCGTCTCCCCGGAAATCTATGCGGAAGACTTCAGCGCAGCAGTCGATTTCCTCGGTACACGCCCGTTCGTCGACCGCAAACGTATCGGCGTAATCGGTATCTGCGGCAGTGGAAGTTTCGCCATCAGTGCGGCAAAAATCGATCCGCGCCTGAAAGCCATTGCAACCATCAGCATGTATAATATGGGTACGGCAAGCCGCAACGGACTGAAACACGCACTGACCCTGGAACAAAGGAAACAAATCATTGCCGAAGCCGCCGAACAACGCTATGCGGAATTTCTGGGTGGAGAAACGAAATACACCGGCGGCACCGTACACGAACTGACGCCTGACTCCTCTCCTATTGAACGCGAGTTTTATGAATTCTACCGTACAGAACGCGGAGAATTTACCCCCGAAGGTGCAACGCCCCTGACCACCACGCACCCCACCCTGGCAAGCAACACGAAGTTCATGAACTTCTATCCGTTTGCCGATATCGAAACCATCTCACCGCGCCCCATGCTTTTCATCACCGGAGAGAATGCACACTCACGCGAATTCAGCGAAGACGCCTACAGCAAGGCTGCCGAACCCAAAGAATTATACATCGTGTCCGGTGCAGGCCATGTGGACCTTTACGACCGGGTCAGCCTCATCCCGTTCAACAAGCTGGATTCTTTCTTTAAGGAATACCTGAAATAATACCGTGAAAATTATGAAATATTACTTAGTACTCATTTTTATGACGTTGACATTGTCCGTTTGGGGCACATCATGCAGCGACGATGCCCCTATACCCGAAACAGGGCAACAGATACCTCCGGGAAGTACGGACGATGATGATCCCCCGGTTAATCCCGGCAATGACGATGATGATGACCCTATGAGCAACAATCTAAAAATAACAGTCGGCTCCGCCTCATTCACCGCCACACTGGAAAACAATGCAGCGGCAACAGCTTTCAAGGCATTACTGCCTATGACCATAAACATGTCCGAACTGAACGGCAACGAAAAGTACTTCTATCTATCGGGAAACCTGCCTACCACATCTTCCAACCCGGGAACCATCCGCACGGGCGACCTGATGCTTTACGGCGGCTCCTGTCTGGTACTTTTTTATGAGACCTTTTCAACATCCTACAGCTATACTCGCCTGGGACGTGTAAACAACCCTTCGGGACTGGCATCCGCCCTCGGTTCGGGCAGTGTAACCGTAACATTCGAACTACAATAAAAACAAAGAAATTATGGAAATTATCAAAAACAAAGAATTCGGAGGCGAACGCCCCCTGTTTGCAACTCACAACCTCCAATTGGAAAATGTAACCATCCATACAGGTGAGTCCGCATTGAAAGAATGCAGCAACATCATAGCAGTGAACTGCCGTTTCGAAGGGAAATACCCGTACTGGCACAACAATGGCTTCACTATAAAGAACTGTTTCTTCACAGAAGGTGCCCGTGCCGCACTTTGGTACTCGCAGAATGTACAAATGACGGATACCGTAGTGGAAGCACCGAAGATGTTCCGCGAAATGGACGGCATAAAACTGGAAAACGTGCAACTTCCCAATGCCTTGGAAACCCTTTGGTTCTGCCGCAATGTAGAACTCAGAAACGTACAGATTGACAAAGCCGATTACCTGTTCATACACGGTGAGAACATACGCATTGAAAATTACAGCCAGAACGGAAACTACTCATTCCAGTATTGCAAGAACGTAGAAATCCGCAATGCCATCATCAACTCCAAAGACGCTTTCTGGAATACGGAAAACGTAACGGTGTATGATTCCGAACTGAATGGCGAATACCTGGGCTGGCATTCCAGAAACCTGCGTCTGGTGAACTGCAAAATTTCAGGCACGCAACCACTCTGTTATGCCCACGACCTGATTATGGAAAACTGCACAATGGCCGATGATGCCGACCTTGCATTTGAATACAGCAGTCTCCAAGCCACCATCAAAAGTCCGGTTCACAGCATAAAGAACCCGCGCACGGGAAGCATCACGGCCGAAAGTTACGGAGCCGTCATCATAGACGAAAACATAAAGGCTCCCGGCAACTGCAAACTGAAACTTTGGGACGACCAGACCTGTTTTGACGAAACAACAAAAGAGATGCAATATGCAGCACAACTTTGATGAAATCATTCCACGCCGGGGCACGAATTCCTATAAATGGGATTCTGCCACTACCCCGGGTGTATTGCCGATGTGGGTAGCCGATATGGATTTCCGCACAGCACCTGCCGTGACGGAAGCGTTGAAGAAGCGAGTGGAGCATGGCATCTTCGGATACGTCCGTGTGCCCGATGCTTACTACAATGCAACGATCAACTGGTTCAAAAGACGCCACGACTGGAGAATAGAAAAAGAGTGGATTATCTATACCTCCGGAGTAGTACCGGCGCTGTCGGCAATCATAAAAGCCCTGACCGGCCCCAGCGACAAAGTCCTGGTGCAGACTCCGGTGTATAATTGCTTCTTTTCGTCCATACGAAACAACGGATGTGAAATCGTTTCCAATCCGCTGATTTATGAGAATAAAACTTACCGAATTGACTTCGATGACTTGGAGAAGAAGGCTGCCGATAGTAAAGTCAAACTCTTACTATTGTGCAACCCTCACAACCCTGCCGGAAGAGTATGGAGTCGGGAAGAACTGGTACGTATCGGTGAGATTTGCCTCCGGAATCATGTAACGGTAGTAGCGGATGAAATTCATTGTGAACTGGTTTTTCCGGAATATACCTATACAC
>PPYE01320104.1_pt1 | contig 32649 bp, 21 predicted proteins | sample 1559881 | NCBI WGS metagenome assembly PPYE01 (sample SAMN08240022, study PRJNA423297) | Human gut metagenome, whole genome shotgun sequencing project.
CTTATAAATATACAGATTATTTTAGAAATTAATAAAATTATAAAGTAAATTCTGAATATAATTTATAATATTTTAAAATATACTGAGAATTCTTCAAAAGAAATATTACGGTAAATGCAGATGACAGGTCTTTCATTAGTCTATAATAATATGATGTTTATTTACGATATAAGCAGGGGTTTCTGACATATAACCAAGGACTGGCTGGAAAGAGCAGACTGAAAACTGTTATAGGGACAGCAGGCATAAAACATCGAATCATGAACAGGCCGGAGGTTGCATATATTGTTTAGAGAATGACTGCTGAGGTATGCCGTCTATGATGAATGCACTGGCGAATCTGTCAAATATTATTATTCCGGCATTGATATTTTATATTGTGGCGTATGGGGTGATTCACCATACAAATGTATATGAAGATTTCATCAAAGGAGCGGAGGATGGCTTTAAGACGGTAATCCAGATCATGCCCACACTTATCGGGCTGATGATGGCGGTGGGGATCCTGCGGGCATCCGGGTTCCTGGAATTTTTCGGCGGGCTGATCGGGAAGCTTACGGAGACGATGGGGCTGCCTGCTCCTGTTGTGCCGCTGATTTTTATCAAACTATTTTCATCTTCGGCTGCAACGGGACTGGTGCTGGATATTTTTAAAAATTATGGTACGGATTCTTACATAGGCATGATGACATCTATTCTGATGAGCTGCACGGAAACCTGTTTTTACACTATGAGTGTGTATTTTATGGCGGCAAAGGTTACGAAGACCAGATATACCTTGGCTGGTGCGCTGACGGCTACGGCGGCGGGAATTATTGCCAGTATTGTATTGGCAGGGATAATTTAAAAATAAGTTTTTCATTACAAAAGGAACAGGCTGCCCTGTTCCTTTTGTGATCTCAAATATAATAAACAAAATGATGTTTTAAGCAAATGCTATTTAACAAACTTCTGTACATAGCCCATGATAAAAATGAACAATACGATGGCGGGCAGGATGAAGCTTACATAAATACGCGACCACTGAGGGAACTTCACACCCTTGCCGGAATCGGCTTCCTTAATGAAGCTCTTCCAGCCCCAGCCGTAGCGGCTGGTACAGAACAGCAGGTATCCCAGGCTTCCCAGGGGAAGCAGGTTATTGGAGACGATGAAGTCCTCCAGATCCTGAATCGTGGAGCCTGCGCCCAGCGGAGCAATTGCGCTCCAGATATTGAAGCCGAAAACACAGGGCAGGGAGAGCAGCAGGATCGCAACGAAGTTGACCGCAACAGCTTTTTTCCTGGTCCATCCGAACAAATCGATGGAGAAGCTTAAAATATTTTCGAATACGGCTATGATGGTGGACAGGGCAGCGAAGCTCATGAAGATGAAGAACAGGGTGCCGAAAATGCGTCCGCCGGCCATCTGGTTAAAAATATTGGGCAGGGTTACGAACACCAGTCCGGGGCCTTCTCCGGGATTTACCTGGAAAGCAAAGCAGGCGGGGAAAATGATCAGCCCGGCCAGCAGGGCCACGATGGTGTCCAGCGTACAGATACGGATGGACTCGCCGGTAAGGGTGTGCTCCTTGGCAATATAGCTTCCGAAAATAGCCATGGCGCCGATGCCTAAACTCAGGGTAAAAAATGCCTGTCCCATGGCAGCGAAGACAACCTCAAACAGGCCATATTCAGTTATTTTATGAAAGTCAGGTATCAGGTAAAAGCGCACGCCTTCGGCTGCGCCGGGCAGGGTAACGCTTCTGATACAAAGGATGATCAGGATAACAAACAGGGAAGCCATCATGAATTTGGTTACGCGTTCCACACCCTTCTGCAGGCCGAGGCTGCATACGAGGAAGCCGATGATTACCGTGACGATCATCCAGAAGGTCATGGAACCGGGCTGTCCGAGCATACCGTTAAAAACGCCGCCCACTTCATCCGGTGTGAGGCCGGTGAACTCCCCACGTATCATTTTAACGACATAAGCGAGCATCCAGCCGCCTACGGTAGTATAGAACATCATGAGGAGATAGTTGCCTGCAATGGCAAGAATGGCCATGAAATGCCATTTGCTTCCCTTTGGCTCCAATACGTGGAAGCTGCGGGCAGCGGATTTCTGGCTGGCGCGGCCCACCGAAAATTCCATTACCATGATGGGAAGGCCGAGTATTACAAGAAAGACAAGATAGATGAGCACGAAGGCGGCTCCGCCGTATTTTCCGGTAATGTAGGGAAAACGCCATACGTTTCCCAGACCAACGGCACAACCGGCTGAAATGAGGATAAAGCCCAGCCGGGATGAGAACTTTTCTCTTTTTTCCATAAGTTAATTCCCCCTAGAAAATTGTGTGTACTTTAAACAGCATATAAGAGAAGGTGGGGGAAGTCAATAGGGAAAACGGAAGTAAAATTAAACATAAAGAAATGGGAATAAACAGCCAATTATCTTGTGGAAAATGACGGCATATGCTATGATTACAGAATATGATATGTCACAATACGTTAAAGTAATAAGGAATATCGCAGGCGATAACATGAAAGATAAAATAATAAAAGATTCATATGGTTTTACTCTTATTGAGATGATAGTCGTGATGATTATTATTGGAATTTTAGCGGCTATTATGGTTCCGTCTTTATTACATTATATAGATCGCAGTAAGGCGGATGAATGTGAAGTAAACCGGAAGGCGTTGGTTTTGCAGCTGGAAGGTGCAAGAGCACAGGATCCCGGAAAGACGATGTATGATATTGTGAATGAAAATGAAGCAAGCGGCGAAATTACGTGCCCGTCCGGTGGAAAATATGAGGCGGTGGATAATAATACTGTCAGGTGTACTATTCCGGAGCATGGAGAGAATGGGGTGTTAACTGATGAGAGTGAGCATGCTATGGGGGATGTTGAGGTTATAGTTCCGGAAATACCATCGACGGATTCTGTGGAGGAATCCGAAGAATCAGGGGATGATGATACGAAAGAGACTGGAAAAGAAGGAGAGTTGTGTTTTAAAGTTGGTGATGTTTGGTTCTCAAGTTTACTGGTAAGTTCTTTAGCAGAAAAAAATCAAGGTAAAAATAATTATCATTTCGAAAATAATACTGTTGTTACTGAAGATGGAAAAACTTTTTATTTTCAGGCAAATAATGATGGTTATATAAATTATCATAATAATGGTAAATATACAACTGTATTTGGAGGAATGACCAAAGTAAATTGTGATAATCTAATGATATTAGCCAATAATTTTGATAAAGAACATAACACTTTATATGAGACAATACATAAAGGGCAAGTAGTAATTGATAATAATAACTATTACATAGCAATACAAAATATTAATAAACAGGAACCCAATACTGCTAAAAATTTACAAAACACAAATAACTGGCGTCCATTGTCTTTATGTAGCGAATAATTTGTAAAATTAAAGAAGGAATATATCTATGATATTTACAAAAGATAAGAGAAGATTAAATACCCATGGCTTCACCCTAACAGAGGTAATAGTCACCATTGTCATTCTCGGCATATTATTGGGAACGACCATAACCGGCCTCATAACCTGGCAGCACCGCGCCATGTATAAGAAAAACAATGAGTATGCCCAGATAATATTTAATGCCGCCCAGTCAGCACTTTCCCACAGGGAGGCAGGAGGCAATCTGGAGGAACTGGAAAAGTATGTAAAGGGCGGAAGGGACGGCAGCGGCCAGGCTCAGGATTACAGTATTTCCTATCCGAGGGATCTTTATTATCTTGATATTACAATGGATGAAGCTTCTGATGAAGAGTTATTAAAACAAAATGAACTATATCAGCTAATCAAGAATTACATATATGATAAGGAAATATACAATGCGGCTATTCGTCTGGAATTTGCACCATCAGACGGAACTGTTTATGCCGTCAGCTATACGGACCGTGTTAACAAGTTTGAATATTCACAGGCGGATGGTTCCGATGGAAGGACGATGGGAATCAACAAGGACGTTCGTAGTGATGAGGGAAGAAGAAAAAAACAGTTTTTAGGCTATTATGATACAGAACTATCAGAGGAGGCGCCTCCGGGAACCTATGGAAAGCCTACAATTCGAAAAGCTGAACTTTTGAACGAAGAAGCATTGATATTAAAATTTTCCCTGGCAGCACAGAATCAGCCATTTTGGAGCAAATATACCTATTTAATAGAATTATATGATGATAATGATCAAAGAAGGATTGCATTTACTTTAAAAGCCGATGATTTTGCAGACAGTGATTTAAGTGCTGGAATTATGCATCAGAGTCACGTTGACATTTATAAATATAAAAATACTGCGGATAAGACCGGTGAGAAAATACCTGATTGTCCAATTGAGCTGATGATGAACAGTGCAGGGGAATTCAATATCGTTCTGGATGGCGTGGATTATGGGGCAGTTGAGGCATTTGACTCAATACTGATGCTGGAAGGCGGGAATACCGTCGATGGAAAGCAGTATAAGAATACCTATAGTTTCATGCGCTTTACTACAGAAAAAGATACCGAAGGAGGAATTCCTGTTGATACTAAAAAGGTGTATGCGAAGGTTTCGGCATCTACTAAAAGCTACGTAGGAAGACAAACGGCATCCAATAAAGAAAATCCTTTTATGGATGAAGTGAAAGGGACATCCTCGTCGCCTGAATATGTTATCAGGAATGCAAGGCATCTATATAATATTCGTTTTATGGAGGCGCTGAATTATGATTCCGCGCAACCGGCATCAGCGGTTAAATATACCCAGAAGCAGAATGTTATATGGGGCGGAAATGATGGTTTGGTAGCCGATGGCTTCCTTTTTGATACTGATTCAGTAATAAGCGGCAGTAAGACATCAGCAGTTCTTGAACCGGATGCTCCCTATTATATACCAGGTGCAGGCACAACTTCCCAATCCCCTGGACCGAATACAGAATATGCCCATTTTCCGGCAATCCCCAAGCTTGGTGATAATAGTACCCTTTCGGCGAAAGCTATGCTTGGCGGGAGCTATCATGTCAAAATGCTCACACTGAGGGAAACTAAGGCAGCCGCATTAAATGATATAACGCAGATAGAAAACTATGCATTAGGTCTCTTCAAGATAAATGAAGGGACTATTTGTGATATGATTTTTACGGATATAAGGGCTGATGGAAAAAACTTTGTCGGGGCTGTATGCGGTCTGAACAGAGGAATGTTATCTGACATTTCTGTTGAAGCGGATGTATATACCTCGACAGATGTTTCCTCAAGAAACTATGTGCAGGGGGTAAAGTGTGTAGGCGGCATTGCGGGAAGTGATATGCTCATACGGGATAAAGATGATGGTACAACTGCTGAACTGCGGGCACTTAAAACAGACTATCAGAGTCTGGATAATGAGGCTGATGTATCAGGCGCTGTATATCTTGGAGGGATTGTAGGAGCAAGTAATACAGATACTGAGGACAGTGAAAGTGTTAAATACGGAATTAAGAAATGCACGAACAATGGTAAGGTTTATGCACGTAAAATACAGGGAGTTAAGATCGAGGACAGCTGTTACATTGGAGGTATTGTAGGATACAAAGAAGGTGGGGTTATACAGGAATGCAATTCTTCTATGGGTACGGAAACCATTGCCGATTTTCTGGAATTGCAAAATGACTTTGCAGAGACGGAATATATTGGTGACTATGCAGGGGGCATTGTTGGATATTGTACCGGAGGAAGCAAAATCATTAACTGCAATACGTTAAGCGGAATTATTACAGGAAAGAATTTTGTTGGTGGAATAGTAGGTGCGCAGGAGATATCAGCTGAAAAACCTGAAAACATTTTGGATGGTAATTCCGGTGGATTGTTTTCGAAAAACTGTAGTAATGGGGCAATCGTAATAGGAAGCAAATATGTGGGAGGCATCGCCGGCAGTAACGGAGTAATTGAAAATAATGAGGTGGTACATAAAAAGTCAGACGGTCTTATTATAAAGAATTGGCAGAATAAAGGAATTGTTCTGGCAACAACTGGCTATGGCGGTGGAATTACAGGAGCAAATGCAGGCAGTTTGATAAATTGCAGCGTTTTTCTTGACATATCTTCAGTGAATGGTGAACAGATACTGGAGAAAATGAAAGAATTTCAAATTTATGATACAAACCGCAGCAAATATAAGTTTACCGGAGGCCTGGCAGGATATAACTGCGGAAACATCAGTGCGGAACAGATGGAAGAAGTTTACGCATTATTAGCAGGTTGCTATTATGTAGGGGGGTTGGTTGGCTATAATGATGTGGGGGCTGAGTTAGATATTGATCACTACTCACTTCAGGGAGGATATATAGAAGGAGATGCGTTTGTAGGTGGTGCAATTGGGTGTAATGCATCTGAAAGTATTTTTGGAAGTACGGAAGCTGAGGCAATGACATTCAATTTATCTCCCAATAAGGTTCAGGGAATGTGGTATGTGGGCGGTGCAATTGGAGGTAATATCGTTGCGCCTTCAGGAAATATTTATCTGCAATGTAATGTGGATAATATTTTCGGAACGGTAAGTGCTTCCTGTGGACTTAATAATAATTGTGGTTATGCTGGTGGATTTGTGGGATATAACAGGCTGGTTAAAAAAGAGTATTCCAGCCAGATAATAACGGAAGCCGACAGATTATGCGAACTGGCGGTTGAAACTGTTTATATGTTAGGGGCAAATAATCAGATGACCCCTGATTCGCCGCCTCCGGAAAGCGAAGAGGCCAATCAAGGGCCTGGAGATGAGGAAAGACTTAAAAAATATTTTGAAGAATTTGAGAAGTCGGATATAGCATCGGCAGGGATATATAAAGACGATCCGGCTTTATATATCGTTGACAGTACAAACAGCGCTTATAGTAAATCTGGTATAAATCAGGGAAAAGGTTCCCGGATTAATAATCTGTCTGAAGTAACTGGCGGCGTTATGGTTGGCGGTATTGTCGGAGGGAACGATTCCCAGACAAAATTAACGATTAGATATGCAGTTAATATGGCCAGAATAAGTTCAAATAACAGTATTGGGAGTGAGGACAGGACTTGTCTGTCCGTTGGGGAAAATAAGTATATCCCTGCTTCAATAAATTTGGACAAAGATAAAAATTATATAATAAAGGGAGAAACGGTCAGGTATTCCTATACAGGAGGAATTATCGGCCTTGTAAATGAGGGTGTTGTTCTGGATAGCTGTTATAATTCAGGAGATATCAACCTTCTTGGGGATGCTACTTATAAAGGTGCCCTGGCGGAAATTAACGAAGGGACGATTCTCAACTGTGAAGCGCAGAGCTTTGGGGATAATTCGTCTGTATATATTGGAGGAATTACAGGACGCAATGCAGAAACAGGGAAAATATATAATTGTTCAACTGCTGGAATAATTTCAGGTAAAGCGGCAGTTGGAGGAATTGCTGCGGAAAATTATGGGAGAATAGGGCTTACAGATGAGAATAATAATGGTGGGAAGCATAAAATTGCGGCCCGCATAAATGCCGAGGAGATCTGTGCAGGTGGTGTGGCCGGCTTTAATACGGGGATAATCGATGGATTTCTTCTGACGGAATCTGTTACAGGTACAGCGTCCTATATCGGAGGTATTACGGGAATTAATTATGGGACGGTTAGAAATGTGGGAATGGAAGGAAAGGGAATCTCTGTATCCGGTAAAAGTTATGCAGGCGGGTACATAGGCTATATGAGAAACCTCACTTCCAACCCGGTGGTGTTCGGGGGAACAGAGAATGAACCGCTTCTGGGACTTGCAGAGGTAACTGTAACAGGAGAACAAACAAGAAATGATTATGTAGGTAATGCGGGAGGTTTGATTGGATATATTGACAATCGGGAAGATGATAAGGGGATAGAAATACAGTACTGTAAGGTTACAAACAAAGTTACGGCTATACTTGGAAATGCAGGCGGAATAACGGCTTATAATGATTCTGTTATCCAAATGTGCAATATGTCCGGAACTGTGGAAAGCAACAGAGGGATCAGCGGAGGCATTACAGCTGTAAATGGCGAAAAAGCGGGCATATATGGATGTGTGACAGAACATGAGAACGACAAAACAACTATAGTAACAGGAACCGAAAGCGCAGGCGGAATTGCAGGTGAAAATAATGGCAGAATATCATCATGCATTGTAAAGCCGGCAATAAGGATTCAAAACCTTTCTTCCGTGTCCGGGGAGGCTTATTTGGGCGGCATTACAGGGAAGAATGGAAAAACGGGAATTATTGGCGATACGGATCAATATGGCTGCTGGGTAGGAGATAATTCCTCCCCGGTTGATTTGTATGCATATACTTCCAACTGCCGTGTAGGCGGAATTGCAGGGGAAAACAGTGGAAAAATATATGGATATGGAAAGAGTAACGATCAGAAAACAGACAGAATTATATATATTCGGACACATTGTGGAAGTGACAGTGTAACCGGATGGTTCGGCGGAGCTGTCGGAATCAATATATCCGCAAGTATTTTGAAAGGTGTTCAGTGTGTCGGTTATATAGAAGGCTATAATGGTTCTTCAGGAGGCTTCGGAGGAATTGCGGGGCAGAATGAGTCAGAAATCTCGGAATGTACCTTTAACGGTATTATAAGAGCCCAGGGCGCTTCCAATGATTTTGTAAGCGTCGGGGGGATCGCGGGCAAAAATACATCGGAAGGAATGATTAAAGAATGTCTTGTTGGGGTAAAAAACCGAAAGATACCCGAGTGGGCTCGTAAGGAGAGCGGTTTAAATACAGGTGAGGATACAACGGTAGTCAGTGCTCTAAAGGGGAAAGAATCCTGTGGGTATGTTGGAGGTATTGCAGGTAAAAATGATGGCACTGTCAGCGATATAAAATGTAAGGATGCTACCGACAAAGTGGAGATCCAGACAGGAAAAGGCCATATTGGTGGTATCATAGGTTATCATACTGCTTCAGGAAGAGTCAGTAATGTAGAAAATGGTTCCGGCTGGTCTGTCACAGCAAACAGTTCTCAGACGGATGACGCAGCAGGCGGAATCATAGGGTTAAGTGCAAGTGATTATGATGCTTCCGGTCTTACAAATTATGCTGCCGTTACGAAGGTAGTGAATAATAGTAATGCAGTCGGTGGTATTATAGGACGTCTGGAAAATCGGAACTCTTCCACAAGGGTTATTTCAAGCTGCACAAATTATGGAAAAATTACAGGAAAAGAGAGAGTTGCGGGGATTATTGGTAACTGGAAATATAAGGGGGGAACCCTGAAAGAATGTGTGAACTATGGAGAAGTAAATATTCAGAGTCAGCTTGGGGCAGGAATTGTAGGCTATCTTTACCTGATTAACAGCGGCGAAACGGTTCAGATTATGAATAGCAATAATTATGGAAACATAATTGGTGGTTCGGTATGTGGAGGAATCTTATCTGGTATTGGAGGAGATACGGTACCTGTGAAGGTTAGCCTTATTCAATGTGTTAATACGGGTATTATCGGTGGAAGCGGTACTCTGGGTGGTATTTGTGCAAGACAAACCAAATGTACCTTTGAACTTAACGGTTGCCGAAATTATGGTTCTGCTAAAAATGGAGCTCAGGTAAGTGGCATTCTTGCAGCAAGTGAAAAAGCAGAGAAGGCGATATTGCAAAACTGTTATGGGGTAGCAATGCTACCGATTCCTATCACGATAAGTCCTATCAGTAACAACTCTTATGATAATTATTTTTTTACTGATAATGGAGAATTAGTAGAAACTTCGCCGATTATGATGGAGGCTTCAATAAATAAATCAGTCGATAATAATGAATTAATGCCTTTTTTCCTAACGGACTTTAATAATGGAACAAGGTTCTTAGTAAAGACGGATTTTAACAGCAAATCAGGTAACGAAATCACACTGAAATTTAAGAAGGATAATCAATATGTAGCATTAAATACGAAGTATATGCAAATAGCTTGGTATATTCCCAGTAAAAGGACATATTCTTTTGAGGTATCCTTAAAGTATGAGGGAGAGAATGAATTTATAAAGCTGGGAAAAGAAGAGGATGGAAAAATCTTACCTTATACCTGGAGTGGGTCCTTCAAGGATTTTTCAGATCTAAACGGACCAAATCTTCTGGATGATAATGAACTTAATAAGGTTGAGAAGGTGGAATTTAGAGATGCAGAGAACTTTAATTCAACTCGGGAAATAGCAGAAATTAAAATTGAACTAACAGGAGGGAGTAATTATTTTTCTATATGGGATATTTATGTGGAAGGTATTACACGGCAAAAACAGAGGGGCGGAAGCGGCACCGCTTTGCAGGTAAAAGAAGAAAATGGAAAATATAATGCCTATCGTGGAAATGATACATATATTGAAAAACTGAATGAAAACCCGTGTTTATGGCCTGGTACTGGGTTTGAATTATATACAAAAATTGACCCTCAGCTGAAGCAGGGAGGAATTCCAACTGGTAAATTAACTAAGCCGAATGTACATGAAATAAATAATGTTATAAATCCGTGCCCGATAGCTTGGGATAAAGTAGTTAATGCAAGCAGATACGATGTAGAGGTACAATTGTTCGAATCGGCAACATCTGAAACTGCAATTCCTGATATAGGGTATACGGTCAGTGTTCCTGCCTCAGAATCGCCAAAAGTACAGATCCCAATTTCAAGTGATTGGGGTGGAAAATATATGCAGGTATTTGTAAAAGCAATCAGTTATTATCCATCGGAAATGGGATATGATTCTTCTCCAGGCTATAGTAATAAAGTTTTTGTAATGGCGCCTTTGCCAACGCCAGAAGCCCATCTGGAATTTATGCTGGATACGGACGGAATAGGATTTTATGCGCTTTGTCTGGATAATATTGATGAATATATTGATCAAGATGGAAAGTTCTATCCTGCTCAAATAAAAGTAAGTTCCCAAATGGGCATTGGCCAGGAAGGGACTATATTGAATTTGTCAGACTTTGACAGGGATACCGGAAAAGCTAAGACAAAGATAGCGATTAGTAACACTAAAACAGCTGATACTGTCTGGTTTCAGGCATTGACTGCAGATAAGACGGCTTTCTTGGACTCTGATGTTATGACAATACAGACTTCTTTATTTACTGCGGCTTACATAAACACAACTACATTGGCAGAACCTTATTTTGAGTACGAAAAAGATGCTTCTGGAAAATCCCAGTATATTACGGGTACAAAGGAGGATGATTTTGGATATAGCGTAAAGCTTATACTGAAAAAGAATGAAAGTGAAACTTATTGGCGTTCAGAAGTTCTTTTGTTTGATGAGAATGTTGGAATGGACGTTGTAGTAGCGTCGGGAGAAAATCGTGTATCGGTGGATACTGTAGTTTCATTAACAGATTTTCCGTTGGGACTATCGGAAAAATTCTTGCATAGTATGGATGATAATACAAAGTTAACTGTTAGAAGCTACCTCTGGGCTACACAGGGCTATTGCGTTCGCTATGGTTCTGCAAAAGCATTAAATAATGAGCCAATACTCAAAGAGGAACTTAACGATGCTTCTTTCCCAACGGTATTTGATGCTCAGGGAAAACTGAAAAATGGTTACTTCATCGAACTGGTAAATTCCGATGGCGAAGACTCGCTTTATAATATTCGTTACAGTACCATATTGGAGGATCATCTTAATTCATTGCCGAAATACGGAGCACAATATGGCGAAAAGATTATTACAGTAAAAGAATTGAAGGATAAAGATAAGTGGCAGCCTTCTCCAAAGTTGGAAGAGACGTATGAAATAGATAACAATACATGTATCTTTACTTGGGACAAGGGTGAAAACTACACCAAAGCACAATATAAGGTAATCCTGACAGGGACAAGTCCTGATGGAACTCTGAAGGAAATTTATCCGGCAGGTAAAGCCTCCGTTATTCAAGATAATAAAATTGAATTGGATTGCAGCAACTGGAATTATAAAAACCTTAAGCTTCAGGTAACGCGGATTGGAACGACAAAGAATCCAGGGAATGGTATGCAGATAGCGGATAAGCTTTGCAGTTACAGTGAGAAAGATTATAAAATGTTATTAAAGCTGCCTCAAATAACACAGCCTGATACGCCGTCGCTTTCAGAGAATAACAGGGATAATCTGAACTATGATATATCCTGGAAAGGCATAACTGACAGCGGGCAGCAAAAGGATTTGAAGGAATATCTGATATATGCGGATGTTTTATGGGAAAGTAACCCTGGATTGACGGAGGAAAATAAAACAGAACTTCAGGAGTCCCTTAAAGTGTTTGGAGAGGAAAATCTGACAGAGCTGACCGAAGAAGATGGATCAAAAAGAGGAATCAGAATACTGCTCGGCAGAAAATTAAAAGAAGATGGTGATACAGTTTTATCAGGCTGTAATCTTGAGGAACTGCATGGGCTGAAGATAGAGATTCACGTTAAAGCTATCGCACTTGCCTCGGATGATGCAGTTTATACAGATTCGGATGAAGGGGTACATCGGTCTTTCCAGGTACCTGAGCGTATGGTTCTTCCAGAAGATATTTCATTTGAGCTGTTCTATGAAGGAACGGAGGCAAAGCTTGGGGAACAGGATATCTTAACCGTAGCTGAATTCAGCAAATTGAATTTAACAGGTATCGTAAAAAGTGAGGTGGAAAACCTAAGAGGTTCCTATAAATTTGAAGCTGCTGTATATGATGGAACAGTGGAGACAGATGCCGGGCAGAAAGAACTGATTATCAAGAAGGATGGAAAATATACAGTTAATGAAGAGTTCCTTGAGAACGGAAGCATTACTGCTGCTCCGATTTGTCCTGAAAATATATTAGTAGATACGCCCAATGGTACAATGAATTCTTCGTCCCTGCGGCTTGACTCTGTAAGAATGAAAAACTGGATGGAGGAAAAACCGGGTGATTTATCCGGAAAGTACCTGATTATCCGTTTCAGGGGAGTTGAGAGCAGCAGTATAAGTTCCGTATGGTCAGAGTACTATGTACAAAAACTTCCTCAGTTACGTCTTGAAATGCCTCAAATTGAGGTGGTAACAAAGGAAGAAACGATCGGGGTCTATTCACTGGAGCGTCAGGTACTGAAATGGAACTGCAGTGAGGATACGCACATATCGGGATTCGATATCTTTTTAAGAGACTTGATATCTCCGGAAGAGGATGGGGTATATCTTGATGTTGAAGTAACCACAGAGCCTGAGCAGCCGCCTGCAGTTCAGGTTATTATGAAAAATAAGGAAAAGGAGAAGAAAGTTACAGTATCCGGTACAGAGAACGATGGAAATATTGTCTATACCTGTAAACTGTCTGACTGGTCGGATAATAAGTACAAATATGTATTTTATGCGCCCTGGGATTCAGCGGTAAAACGGAATATGGAGCCTGAATTGGAAATTGTTGCAAAGCCGGTGAATGATGGTGCAGCTTACACTTATACATATAATTTAGTGCTGCCGGATATCAGTGCTCTTCAGTATAAGACAGAGAATAGCCGATATTTATATACTGCAGATATTGTAATTCGTGCGAAAGCAGCATCCTCGGAGAAACAGTTTACATCGTCATTTGACAGAATATGGGGAAGAATTATAAAGGATGATGATGAAACAACGATAGATATGGATATATTTGATAATCCTGATAATTTAAGCCTGAGTGAACTTGTATCTGCACGCAGACCCGGATACCAGATTATCAAAACAGAAAATATCCCATGGATTATCGGAAAGTCCGGTGACTCCACGAAGTCTGCGGTAAACTCTGTTTCAGGAAATTCTGTATCCGGTAACAGCATATCCGGAAATACAATTGATGAAAAAGAAGCTGCAGAGGAGAGTAAAACGGAAAAGCCTTCTGAAGATGGGAAGAAAGACGAGAGCGGTACTGGTGAGCCGGAGAGTGAAACAACCGAGAGCGGTACCGGAGAGACGGAAAGTGAAACAACTGGGAGCCCGGATGAAACAGGGACAGAGGATAACAGCACGAAAACAGATATAGAAACAGAAGAAAAGAATGAAAGCACAACTGGCAGTGAAACTCAAAGCCACAAGTTGGAGGAAACTGTTTCAATGCATACGTCGGCTGAACCTTATGAAACACCATAAAACACAGGGAGACTTCTCCCGTGTACATATTAACACATGTATTTGTAATAAAGGAAGGAGGGAGCCATGAGAAAAAAGATAAGCTATATACTAGAAAAGAGACAGGGACAGACGATGATACTCGTAATCGGAATTATGTTTTTATTCATGGCTCTTTCTCTTACCATACTGCTTTCGGCATCTGCTATGATGGGCTCCACAAGACAAAATGCCATAAGTACCAGATGCAGGATGGCAGCATCGACCTTTAGCCAGATATTGGGAGAAGAAATAAGAAAAGAAAAGTGGACTGAAGACAGCTTAGCCTATATGATGGCAGGCATGATAAAAGAGGATTGTGAAAATGCGGGCACGTTTCAGTATTGTGCCGATGTGCAGGAAAAAAGAGTATCCTGGGTATATACTCCAATGACCTCTGGAAAGCCGGTAGGTGAGGTACTCAACGGTTATGATATAGAAGTCAGATTTTACTGGGGAAATATGAATAAGAAACTGGAAGATATCCAGACCGCGATTATGAATGGAGAAACAGACAGTGATAAATTCAGTGACCTGTTTCTTTATACGGAGGTTACTTGCAGTAGAGGAAAAGAAAGCTGGAAAGTGAAACAGCAGTATCAGATTATAGTGAATGCTGATAATGAATGGTTATTTCAATAAGGGGTGTTTGGCATGAAGAAGATATTGCATGAAAACAGGGGATCCTCGATCATATCCGTAATGGTTTCTTTTATGATTTTGATGCTGGGTATACTGATGGTTTCAACTTCTGTAACGGCGGCTCTGAAAGTATCGGAACAGGCAATTGAAAACCGGACAGTCACAGAATCAGCGCTTGAAGCATACTATAGTAACCCGGCGGATGGTTCTAAACCAATTATGCAGCATTTTACTCTTGTTCCGCAGAAAAGCGTGGATCAGGACGGCGATATTGTTTCAGGGATTGATGGAAAGCAGTTTGAGATAAAAGGACCGGTGGGATATCAGTTTGATTTTACTTATAGCAAGCTCAGGGAAAATAAATACTCCTTTTATTATTTTGCGGAATACAAGCCGTAGCAGAATAAAGGCTATTTGTGACAGATCGAGACAGTGGCCTGGGAGCGAGTTTGGTAGAGACTTTCAAATTGCTGATTGATGCAGTACCGCAGACAAGCTGTGATATGCAGGAGTGGAATATAAAAGTGAAGAATGAAAAAGGATATACATTAATTGAATTAATCGTAACCTTTGTTTTAATAGGAATTTTTATGCTGTCGGCCACTGCGGTTACAAGTGCTTTTATGAGAGTGCATTTGAAAGTGACTAGCGCTTCAAAGGGACAGACGGTGGCGGATACAATTCTGGAAAAGATAAATGGGGAGATTTCACAGGCGCAGAGGGAATACCTGCCTGATACTGAAACAGAGAATATCAATTATAGTGTTTTAATTGAACATGGCCCGGAAAACGGAGATGAAGGAAGAAAGGACCGCATAAAATATATAAATAAAGATGGAATTGTGGTTCAATGCGGACTGATAGAGGATGTGGCCTCGGACAAAACAAAAGAAAAGGCAGCAGCCGGGAATCTGGATAATGAAATGTTAGTTTTCCATTATAACGCTGTTGACGAAGAAGATATTGTGGACTGGTATTATGGAAGCCCTACCTACATGGGAATGAAAATTTCCCAGCTTCAATTTGATTTGGTGGGAGACAATGCGATAAAGGTAACTGTTACTTTATATAATAAAAAGACAGGATACCGATTTACAACATTCAAAATGGTAGAATGCTATAATCTGCGAAATGGTGATATTGTCGAAAAGTAATAAAAACAGCGGAATTTGTTGACAAAGAGTTATGAAAAGACTATATTTAGTAAAAAGGTAATATTCTTGTAATAACAGATATATAAAGTTATATTATGTAATTTATGTTCGGCAGATTATATAATATTTAATTTTATATTTGTGAAATGCAGGAATGTCTCTTCTGTATTGGGAATTGAGAAGAGCAGGAATTAAAAATTCAGGTAAAGGAGCGGAGCGGGAGTAGGGAGTTGTAACTGTTAATTATACTATTGAGATGGTTTCATAGTATTATGTTTAGAAAGGATCTTGAAATGAAATTATTACAAAATTTGAAAAAAGATAAAAAAGGGTTTACCTTGATTGAGATGATTGTTGTTATAGTAATTATTGGTATTTTGCTTGCGATTCTTGTACCAGGTATGTTTAAATATATTGAACGAGCAAAGAATAAACAAATAGAAGTAAATGCAAGAAATGCATATATAACAGCACAAATATTGATTGCAGATGAATATAGTAAAAAAACTCCAGCCTATAGTGCAGTAACAGGTGATGCTATTAGAGATCAAAGTGAGGTTGATGGTAAGATTGGAATGGTTTTTAAGGATAGCAATGGCAAGATTACTAGTTTTAAATATTGTGAAAGTGGGAAGGTAGCTACTTTGGATATTGACAATGAGGTTTGGTCCGTTTCTACTGATGGTGTTTTTACAGAAGACTCTATTAGCCACTCATAATAATTAATCAGTTTGCATTTTTAAGATAGTTCGGATTGATATTTACAAATAGAATTTACATAAGAAGTTATGATTAATGGTGAAGTGGTGAAAAATGTCGTAAAAAAATTATTGATAAGATTTATGATAATTCTGTTTTTTTTGTTCATGTGGATAATAGGATTATTGTCTTATAAAAATTCCTTAGATGCGGAACATATGTTCAGAACTGCCAAAAATATTCAATTATCAATGCGTCTTCTTTCTATTCAATATTATGGTGAAAATCGTAATTTATATGCTCCTAATAATGAATTTGGTATGGAAGAGGACACACTTAAAGAGATAAAGTCGCTTTCTGATGCAGATGGGGAGATTACACTGATATCATGGAATTATCAGAAATCAGTTCCTGCAAAGTTTATATATGAAACAGATTCTTATTTAGTATTTTATGAGTATAACAGTAATAATGATGAATTAGAATGGAAGGTATGTAGAATACACCCAGTGATAGAAAGAGGATTTCATTAAATATTAAATAAATATATATGGTATTCTGCCCGGCGTAGGCCGGGCAGAATTTATATAAAATATCAATTGTAACTAATAAAAGATAATCATTTTTATATTTTATCTTGTTAGACTAATTCAAATAATAGGTCACATAATTGATAAATACAGTTGAAAATATTAGCACAATACATTTAAAATAAGGTAGTTTATTATTGGAGAGAGGCTTTATTTTGGGTATACTATTACTTCCATTAAATAATTTTTGTTTAGCAATTACAGTTATTATTTTTGTTGTTATTCTTTTAATTATAACCATAGTAGATCTAAACAAAATGGAAATTCCCAATACCCTCGTAATAGTAGTCTTTGTATTAGGAATCATCTCCATCTTCACAATGCCCGGTACCAGCCTTCCCTCCCGCATCCTAGGCATGTTCGTAGTCAGCGTCCCGCTCCTCCTCATAACGATTCTAGTCCCCGGCGCTTTCGGCGGCGGAGATATCAAGCTTATGGCGGCCTGCGGTCTGTTTCTCGGAACCAAGCTGACCCTACTGTCTTTCGCCTTTGCAGTATTAACCGGTGGCCTGTACGGAATATGGCTTCTGGTAATGAAGAAGAAAAGCGGAAAAGAGCACTTCGCCTTCGGCCCATTTCTGTGTCTGGGCATGGCAGCAGCACTGTTTATCGGAGACAGGGTATGGGACTGGTATGCAGGACTTCTATATTTGTAACTTCATTTTTTGTTTTATTAAGCTTTACAATATGCCATAAATGCTTCATTATTAATATATATTATACGAATCCGTTAACCTAAAAAGCAGCAAAGGGAAACCGCTATGCCCAAATATGTCTATAAAGCCAAAACAGAAGAGGGAGAAAAAATATCCGGCCAGATGCAGGCCATGGATGAAAACGATCTCCATCTGAAGCTTCGGCAGGAAAATAAATATCTTATCAGTGCGAAGCGGGCAGAGGAAGTCCAGCGGATTCATAAGATTAAAGCGAAATATCTTTCTGAATTCTGCAGGCAGATTGGAACCCTGTCGGCTTCCGGCGTATCGCTGGTTCGTGCGCTGAACATCATAGCGCAGGATGAATCCAATAAGAAAAACGAAAAAACAGCTTACGAAAATATTCTTCGTCAGGTCCGCCAGGGAAAGGCCCTTTCCGAGGCAATGGAGGATCAGGATGAAGCCTTTCCGGAGCTTTTAATTAATATGGTCCGTTCCGCGGAAACTGCGGGCAACCTGGACGAGACATCAATGCGTATGGCGGATTATTATGACAAGCAGTTCCGTATGCATTCCAAAATAAGCAATGCCACACTCTATCCAAAGATTCTGAGTTTTGTAATTGTAGTGGTTGTTATCTTCATGCTGGGCTACATACTGCCTCAATTCCAGGATTTGTTCGCACAGATGGAAGAACTGCCCCTGCCAACCAAGATCTTGTTTGCCATGAGTGACGGAGTGAAAGAACACTGGCTGATGCTTTTGATCCTCCTGGCAATTCTCGTACCGCTGCTGATGTTTGTGGCACATATTCCGAAGGTAAGGCTCCAACTGGATCAGATGAAGCTGCATACTCCCATATTCGGAAAGCTTCTTAAGATCGTATATACGGCACGTTTTGCAAGAACGATCAGTTCCCTTTATGCATCAGGAATCCCTATCGTCCAGGCACTTCAAATCGCCCGTAAAACGATAGGTAATACATATATAGACAGCCAGTTCGACGAGGCGGTAGCCAAAATCCGAACGGGCGGGAACCTGTCAGATGCGCTGGACGCAATTGACGGGTTTACAAAAAAGCTGACCTCGGCTGTCCGGGTGGGCGAGGAAACAGGAAGTCTTGACAGCATGCTCAATTCCATAGCGGACTCCATGGAGTTTGAATCCAACATGGCGATTGATAAGATGGTGGCGACGCTGGAACCTGTATTAATCGTGGTAATGGCTATTATTGTAGGATTTATCATGGTATCCGTACTGATGCCGATTTACGGTTCCTATGATGCTATCAGTAATTCTGGATACTGACGCAGGATATTGATACAGGATGCCGATTTCGGCCTGCCGGGAAAAGAAGAAAACCGGGAAGAAGAATACCGGAAAAAAGAATATAGAATTACCAGGTACCTTTTCAGGTACCACGACACAGCAAAGCGATAGATTAACAGAAAGGACAATACCGGGATGCAGACCTGTGTATATATGTCCAACCGCAGGATTCAGGCGGCAGTGGGCAATGCAAAGAAAGGTTCAATTTCAGTAAAAAGGCTGTATGAAACGCTGGCGCCGGAGGGCTGTATAATCAATGGTGTTATTACAGCGGAGGAGGAACTGGCGGCGCACCTGAAGGAGTTCTGGAAGGAAAACCACCTGGCGGTGAACAATGTATGCCTGGTGCTCCACAGCTCCCAGTTTATGTCGAAGACCTTTCAGGTTCCGGCGATGAACGTGAAGAAAACGCTGGAGTACATTCCCAGGGAGTTCCCCGGAGTGTCGGAGGCCGGCGGCAGTGTCTATGGCTATTATGAAATCGATACGGATAAGAAAAAAGGAATGCGGGAGGTTTTCGCCACCAGAATGGAGCGGGAATTCCTGGATTCCTATACTCGTTTATTCGCTTCTATAGGGGTGAAGGTAACCTGCGTGCGGGCCGCGCTGGGGAGCGTGGTTTCGGTTCTGCACAGAATGGCTTATTTTAAGGACAGGACCTGTATCCTTCAGATTCAGGATGAGGATAACCTGACGAGTATTCTGATGCATCAGGGAAAATATTGTTATTCCAGCATGAACCGGACCTTCAGTGAGCACGGTACTCCGTCCTATGGCGTGGAGGTGGCAAGGAATATCAGCGGTATTCTGCAGTTTGCTTCCGCGCAGAAGCTGGAAAATGCGGTGACGGATGTTACGTGGGCCGGTTTTTCAGATGGGGATATCCAGGTATGCTCCGAGAGCCTTCTGCAGATGGATAATACGCTGAGAGCCGGAAGCTTTATGGATGATAGTATAATCCGCAGCAAGGAGGAGGACTTCGACAGTTACCTTTTTCCTATATGCGGGCTGATTCCGCTGGAGGATGCCGGGAATCTTTTTATCCAGTATAAGAAGACGTCGGAAAGAAGCCTGAAGCGCAAAAGCCTGATGAAGCAGATAACGCCCGTGATTCTGCTGCTGTTGGTCATGCTGGTGATTACCGGGTTTTTCGGGGTTCACTACTGGCTTACCTCGCGTAAGCTGGAGGAGGTCAGAAGCTATAACGAGAGTCCGGAGGTTCTGGAGCAGAGCGCCAGGTATGATGAGGTGGAAGCTCAGATGCAGTGGGAGCAGATGCAGAAGGCGGCTTTGACGAAGGCCGCGCGCAATATTGAGTCCTACCCTTATTTTAACAGCTCCATTACGGATGTGATAGAGAGCTGTACGATGGGGGAAGTTACTTTTTCAATCAAAAGCTTTGATGCGCAGACCGGGGTGATCAGCGTGGATACGGCGGCGCCGGATGTGGAGATTATCAATCAGTTTATAGACAGGCTGGAAGAAAAGGATATTTTCGAACGCCTTGATTATACGGGATATACCTGGTCGGACGAGAGCGGGATGTGGACGATCAATCTGGTTTGCTATCTGTCGGAAATGGCCGGGAAGTAGGGGGAAGCTGCTGTGAATATTACAATGGAAATTACGGAAAGAGATAAAAAGCTTCTTCTGTTCATGGCCTTTTTTGTGATTGTCCTTGGCTTTGGATTTTTTGTAATCAGGCCCTTGTCCCAGGCGGACGCAGAGCTGAAGATAGAGCTGGAAAATCAGCAGGAGCTGATGATGGAAACACAGCAGAAGCTTGTGATGCTGCCGGCGATGGAGAGCAGCCTTGTGAAGACACAGGAGGAGCTGGAGGAAGCGGCGAAGGATTTTTATCCGGTGATGAAGAGCCAGGAGATTGACAGGCTGCTTACCGGCATTGTGGTGGGTAAGGGGCTGGAGTCCCGGCAGATGACGATTACGATGCCGCAGAGTGAGCTGAAGCTGGAGCCGTATTATGCTTCTGCAGCAGCGGCGGAGGATTCCATGGCGCAGTCGGCGGCGCAGGGCGCGTCCGAGGAGGACGGGAGTACGGCGCAGGCGATGGAAACTGTTTTTACGGGGATTTACGCGGCGCAGGTACAGATGACGATCCGGGGGAACCGGGTCACCATGCAGCAGATGGTGGATGAGCTTACCAGGAATTATCCTTCCATACGGATAACCAGCGCGGGCTGGGGAACTGAAAACAACAGCATACGCAATGCGGACGGGGAGTATATCACTTCCGTGAACGATACGCTGCAGCTTGGTCTGGAGGTCTACATGTACAGGAAGGACGAGGCATAACATGGAATTAACTTCAATTAAAAATATCCGTCTGGGCCAGGTCCTGAAGGAAGCTGGCTATGTTACGGAAGAAGATATCGGCAAGGCCATTGAATATCAGAAGCAGAATCCGGGAATGCGTATTGGTAATGCGCTGATTGAGCTGAATTATATTACAGAGGGACAGATGCTGGAGGCCCTGGCGGCGAAGCTGAACCTGAAGACAGTGGATCTGTCCGGGATATCTGTGGACATTGACGCTGTGGGCAAAATCCCGAGGCAGCTGGCGGAAAAATATCTGATGCTGGCGGTGAGCAAGACGGATGACATCCTTACGGTTGTTGTTTTTGACCCGCTGAATTATTATGGCATTGAGGATATCCGGCAGATCACGGGGATGCAGATCGAGATTCTGCTTTCAGAAAAGTATCCGCTGGAAAAGGCCATCAATTACTATTACTCGGAAGTTTCCGCTAAAATGGCAGCCAAAAAGGCCAACACCAGCACTGAGGGCATAGTGGAGGAAATCCAGATCGATGATACGGATGATGATACTCCTATCATCAATCTGCTGAACAGTCTGATAGAGAGGGCGGCCAATACCAATGCCAGTGACGTCCATATTGAGCCGTTTGAGCATAAGACAACGGTGCGTATGCGTATTGACGGTACGATAACCGAGTATGTCACGTTGCAGAAGAACCTGCATCCGTCTTTGATTGCACGTATTAAGATTTTGTCAGATCTGGATATAGCGGAGCGCAGGGCGCCTCAGGACGGGCATTTCAGGACGCAGGTAAATGATGAAATGATCAACATCCGTGTTTCCGTAATTCCCACGGTTTTCGGGGAAAAGGCGGTGCTGCGTCTGCTGACCAGCAATTCGTCCATTGATTATCCGGCTTCTTTTGGTATGAAGGAGGACGATTATAAGAAGTTTTCAAAGCTGCTGAACTCGCCTCACGGTATTATTTATCTGACAGGACCGACAGGAAGCGGTAAGTCCACAACTCTTTATATGGTGCTGGAGGAGCTGTCCAAAAAGCAGGTGAATATTTCCACCATTGAGGATCCGGTGGAGAAAAATGTGGCGCGCATCAATCAGATGCAGGTGAACAACCTGGCGGGCGTTACCTTTGAAGCGGGGCTTCGCGCGCTGCTGCGTCAGGATCCGGATATCATCATGGTAGGAGAGACTCGTGACTCGGAAACTGCGTCTATTTCTGTCCGTGCGGCGATTACAGGCCATCTTGTATTTTCCACGCTGCACACGAACGATTCCGCATCTTCTATTATCCGTCTGGTGGATATGGGGCTGGAGCCGTATATGATCGCCAACTCGCTTGTGGGTGTGGTGGCGCAGCGTCTGATGAGAAAGGTGTGTCCGCTGTGTGCGGTGGCGGAGGAGCCTACGGAAGAAGAAAAGGAGTTCATGGAAAGGGATATTCCCAGAATCATGCGGCCCAGGGGCTGCCGGCACTGCAATAATACAGGGTACAAGGGAAGAACGGCGATCCATGAGATTCTTACGATAGACAGGACGATACGGGATATGATTTCCTCCCATGCAACGGTGGAGGAGATCAAGGACTACGCACTGGAGCATCAGGGAATGAAAACGCTGAAGGAATGCGGCGTGGATTTGGTGGAAGCGGGAGTGACGACCATGGAGGAGCTGATGAAGGTCGCCTACTATTCCTGATTTCCGGAAGGAGAAGCTGATGGACATTCATACAATCATATCCATGGGACGCCAGACGGGCTGTTCGGATATTCATATTTCCGAGGGGCTGCCCATGCTCATCAGGGTTCGGGGAGCGTTGGAATATTCCCCCATACAGCTGACGGATGAGGAAACCAAGGAAATTATTCTGCATATGCCGGACGAGCGGCAGCAGAAGGAGCTGTCTGAGGGAAGGGACGTGGATTTTGCCATCCAGTCGCCGGACGGCGGCAGGGAGCGTGTCAATATTTTCCGGCAGCAGGGGAAGCTGGCCTGTACGGTCAGGCTGCTCAATGACCGGATTCCCACGATAGAGGAGCTGCGTCTGCCGCCCATATTGAAGCAGCTGGCGGACGAGCCGAGAGGCCTGATCCTTGTTACGGGGCCGACAGGAAGCGGCAAGTCCACAACGCTGGCCTCCATGATCGATTATGTCAACGCTTCCAGGCCGGAGCATATCATTACCATAGAGGATCCGGTGGAGTACGTTTATGAAAGAAAGCAGGCTCTGCTCCACCAGAGGGAGGTGGGCAGGGACGTGGATTCCTTCGCGGCAGCGCTTCGCAGCGCCCTGCGTGAGGATCCGGATATTATTTTGGTAGGGGAAATGAGAGATTATGAGACGATTTCAGCGGCTCTGACAGCGGCGGAAACCGGGCATCTGGTGCTCTCCACCCTGCATACCACGGGCGCTGCCCAGACCATTGACCGTATTATCGACGCCTGTCCGGCTTCCAGCCAGAATCAGGTGCGGATTCAGCTTTCCGGCGTATTGAAGGGGGTTGTGACCCAGTGCCTGATTCCCACGGCGGACGGCCGGGGCCGGATTGCGGCGACGGAGGTGCTGACGGGGACGGACGCGGTGATGAACCTGATCCGGGAAAGCAAGGGGCATCAGATGGCCACGCTCATGCAGTCCGGGGCTGCCAATGGAATGCATACGCTGAACGGTGATTTGTCGCGGCTTGTAGCCATGGGGGTTATTTCCGGGGAAAATGCGTTTAAATATTCCAATGATAAAAGAGATTTGACAAATTATCTCTAGGAAAATCTTATAAAAAAGAGTATGATAACTATGAGGGGAATCAGAGCCGGCGCCGGTCAGACAGCCGGTCTGGTTCCTTTTATGCGTTTAGAGAAAAAATACGGAGTTCAGGTATATGGATCAGTCATCAATAGTATTTATCAGTATTATATCAGCAGCAGGGCTGGCGGCCCTGGTTTTGGCTGCTTTTTTTGTGGCAAGGGCGTGGAAGCACAGACGGCGGAGCCTGGAAATGGACGATATGGAAGGGCATGAGTTCGAGTATTTCTGTGCGGATCTGCTGCGGGATAAGGGATTTCTGGATGTGGAGGTCACAAGGGGCAGCGGTGATTTCGGCGTGGATATCCTGGCGGAAAAGGACGGGGTAACTTATGCGGTCCAGTGCAAGTGTTATAATGCCCCTATCGGGATTAAGGCGGTGCAGGAGATTTATGCGGGCCGCGATTATTATGATCGGATGGTGGGAGTGGTAATGACGAATCAGTATTTTACCTCTGCGGCGGTGGATGCGGCGAAGAAGCTGAAAATCCTCCTTTGGGACAGAGGATACCTGGAAAGTATGATGGAAGAGCTGGATTAGGGCATGCAGGCTGGGGAAAAGGACGGTATCCGTTATGGCTTTTGTGGAATTTAAGGATGTAAAAAAAGTTTATCATATGGGCGAAGTGGATATACACGCGCTGCGGGATGTGAATTTTGAAATCGAGGAAGGGGAGTTCTGCGTGATCGTGGGAGCCTCCGGCGCCGGGAAAACAACGATTCTGAATATCCTGGGCGGGATGGATACGCTTTCGGAGGGGAAGGTCATCCTGGATGGGAAGGAAATCTCAGCCTACAATCAAAAACAGCTGACCTCCTACCGCAGGTATGATATCGGCTTTGTTTTTCAGTTTTATAATCTGATACAGAACCTGACGGCGCTGGAAAACGTGGAGCTGGCTTCCCAGATTTCCAAAAATCCACTGGATGCGGCGGAAACGCTGAAAAAGGTGGGGCTGGAGGAGAGGATGTCCAATTTCCCTGCGCAGCTGTCCGGCGGGGAGCAGCAGAGGGTGGCGATCGCAAGGGCGCTTGCAAAGAATCCCAAGCTGCTGCTGTGCGATGAGCCTACGGGCGCGCTGGATTATAATACGGGGAAAGCGGTTTTAAAGCTTTTGCAGGATACCTGCCGGGATACGGGGATGACCGTGGTTGTCATCACCCACAATCAGGCCATCACGGCCATGGCGGACCGGATTATCCGGGTAAAGAGCGGCACGATCCGGAGTATGGAAATGAATGAGCACATTACGCCGGTGGAAGAGATTGAGTGGTAAGGAAGAGGAATGCGATGAAGTCCACCATATTCAAGACAACTGTACGGGAAATCAGGGAAAGCCTCGGACGGTACATGGCCATTTTGGCTATTGTGGCGCTGGGGGTTGGATTTTTTACGGGCCTTAAGGTGACAAAGCCGGCCATGCTGAAGGCCGGAGGGGAATACCTGGAGGAGAATAATCTGTATGACCTGCGTCTGCTGTCCACGGTGGGGTTTGATGAAAGCGATGTGAAGCAGCTGAATGAACGGGAGGGTGTGGAGATCGCGGAGGGCGCGGTTTATGTGGATTTTCTGGCCCAGGACGAGGAAGGGACAGAAAGCGTGCTGCGGGCGCACTCGCTGCTTTGGGTGCAGAACCATGTGGTGGTGCGGGCCGGGAGAATGCCGACGGCGCCGGATGAGTGCGTGGTGGACAGTCTGGTATTTACGAGAAAGGATATCGGCACTACAATCCGTGTTTCCGATAATAATGAGGAAGATACCCGGGATATGTTTTCCGGTACGGAGTATAAAATTGTGGGGATCTGTGACGCCCCTTTTTATATCAATTATGAAAGAGGGAGTACGGCGCTTGGAAACGGTAAGCTGAAGGGGTATGTTTATATTCCTGAGGCAGGGTTTGATACGGAAGCTTATACGGAGGTTTTTGTCAGGCTGGAGGAGAAATATCCCCTTTACAGCCAGGAGTATAAGGATTACATCGATGAGGTCATGGACTGGGCGGAGCCTCTTTGTGAGGAGGTGGCCCAGGCACGGTATGTGAGGCTGAAGGAGGATGCCCAGTGGCAGATTGCCGACGGCGAGCGGGAACTTGATAAGAGGGTTGCCGAGGCGGAGGATAAGCTGGAGGATGCCAGGCAGGAGCTGCTGGACGGGGAACAGGAGATAGAAGATGCCAGGAAGGAGATTGCCGACGGCTGGAAGGAAATAGCGGACGGTAAGGCGGAGATCGCGGATAAGCGGCAGGAGCTGGCGGATTCCCTGACGGAGCTTCAGGATGGGAAGCAGGAAATAGAGGACGGCCTGGATCAGCTGGAGGAAAAGCGGATAGAAGCCTCCGATATGGAGGAGGGAGATGAAAAGGACGGTTATGAAACCGGCCTGAATCTGGCGGAGGCCCAGGTAAAGGGCAAAAAGGCCCAGGTGGAGTCCGGCCTTGCCCAGGCGAATATGGGAAGCAGGCAGCTGGAGGCGGCGGAGAATACCATAGCGCGCCAGGAGGAAAAGCTGCGGGATGCCCAGAAGAAGCTGGAGGATTCGGAAAAGGAGCTGGCGGACGGCTGGGAGGAGTACGAGGAGAACCGGCAGAAGCTTGTGGATGAAACGGCTGACGCCCGTAAGGATCTAGAGGATGCCCGTAAGGAGCTGGCCGATCTGAAGGAGCCGGATACCTATGTGCTGGGCCGGGATAAAAATATCGGTTACGCAAGCTTTGAAAGCGATTCTGATATCGTGGAGGGGATTGCCAATGTATTCCCGATTTTCTTCTTTCTGGTTGCGGCGTTGGTGTGTATCACTACCATGACCCGTATGGTGGAGGAGCAGAGGACGCAGATTGGTATTTTGAAGGCCCTGGGCTACAGCGAGGGCACGATTATGGGAAAATATCTGTTTTACTCGGGAAGCGCGGCGATGCTGGGCTGCGGGATTGGTTTCCTTCTGGGATCCTATATTTTTCCCACGGTTATCTGGACAGCTTACAGGATTATGTACCGTCTGGGGGATTTCCACGTGATTCTGGACTGGAAGCTGGGGGTGATTTCCCTGGTGGTGTCAATCCTGTGTTCCATGGGCACGACCATCGCTACCTGCAGGTATGAGCTGACCAGTGTGGCGGCGGAGCTGATGCGTCCGAAGGCTCCTAAGAGCGGAAAACGGATTATTCTGGAGCGGATTCCTTTCCTTTGGAACCATATGAAATTCCTGCTGAAGGTGTCTGCGAGAAATATTTTCCGGTATAAACAGAGATTCTATATGATGGTATTCGGCATCGGCGGCTGTACGGCGCTGCTGCTCACCGGCTTCGGGGTGAAGGATTCCATCAGCAGCATAACCTATAACCAGTTTGATGAAATCCAGATAAACGACATGAGCGTTATTTTCAGCGATCCGTATAAGAGCATGGACAGCAGTGAGTTTGAGGCAATTATGGCGGACAATGCGCGCTCCTTTACGCTTGCCTTTGAGGAGAGCGGGGATTTGACGTTGGGCGACAAGACAAAATCCCTTACGCTGGTGGCGCCGGAAAAAACGGAGGACATCGGCCTGTACCTGAATCTGCACACCACCCGGGATGAGCCGGTGGCCTATCCTGGGAAGGGAGAGGTGGTGCTTACCGAGAAGCTGGCGGATAAATGCAATGCGAAAATCGGGGATACGGTAACTATTCAGGATGATGATATGAATGAGCTGGAGCTGAAGGTTTCAGGCATCAGCGAAAACTATGTATATAATTATGCCTATATTTCCCCGGATACCTGGAAGGAACAGACAGGGAAGGAGCCGGAATATAAGAGTGCTTATGTGAATGTCCGGGAAGGCGCGGATGTGCACGAGGTTTCCGCGGCGATTATGAACTGCGACGGCGTGGCCTCCGTGACCGTAAATGACGATATGAAGGTACGTTTCAGCAGTATGATGAAGAGCCTGGATTATGTGGTGCTGCTGATTATCGGCTGTGCGGGATCCCTGGCCTTTATCGTGCTGTATAATCTGACGAATATCAACATCACGGAGCGGCTGCGGGAAATCGCGACGATTAAGGTGCTTGGATTTTACCGGCGGGAAACGGCCAGCTATGTGTTCCGTGAAAATCTGGTGCTGACGGGTATCGGCGCCGGCGTGGGGCTGATTATGGGATATTATCTGCATCGGTTTGTCATGTACAATATCGATATTGATATGATCGCCTTCGATGTGCATATCGCGCCAAGAAGCGTGCTGCTGAGCATCGTTCTGACTTTTATTTTTGCCGGGATTGTTGACTGGGTGATGAATAAGAAACTGGACGCCATCAATATGGCGGAATCCATGAAATCGGTGGAGTAAAATGCAGGCTATGGCTCTGGCCGTCTTTGGGCTTCATCCGCCGCAGCCCTGCTTTCCGGTTGATGATAAGGCCGGGAAGCAGAGACGTGGCAGCATAAGCCCAAAGAGGGGACAAGCCGTAACTGTCAAAGTTTGAGAATCAAACTATTTTTATTGAAATATAGTGCGGTGTCCTATATAATGAAAAGGAAAAGATGCAGGCCGGAGGATTTTTTACCGGGAATGGAAGGAAAACGAAGGAGGGAGCGCCGTTGGATATCAAGGATACGCTCAATGAGCTGTTGGTGAAGCTGTTCCGCAATATCAACACAATTGAAGAGCAGGCCATCCGCACGGAAGAGTATAGGGACATGACTACGAACGACATGCATGTCATCGAGGCTATCGGAACCGGCGCGGCGAAAAATATGACGTCTGTGGCGAAAACACTGGCGGTTACGACGGGGACTCTGACGATTTCGGTAAACAGCCTGGTGAAAAAAGGATATGTGGAGCGCGTCCGCAGCGAAGAGGACAGGCGTGTGGTGCTGATATCCCTGACTGCAAAGGGGAAAAAGGCCTTTGCCCATCATAAGAAATTCCATGATGATATGATTCGTAATGTGCTGGAGGGGCTGAGCGACGAGGAGCAGGTGGTGCTGCAGAAATCGCTGGGGAACCTGGTGGGATATTTCCAGGGGATTCAGAATGGGAAGAAGTAAGAAAATTACTTTAGAAGCAGGAAATAACGGCTATGTTTTGTCCGGCTGCAGATACTTTTGGATTTATAAATATATGATTGGTTTTGTGCCGCAGGAGAGACTGGTATTGTCCGGTTTCCTGCGGCATTTATTTCTGCGGGCTATATCATGTTGTCAGAGGCTATATCATGTACTGATCCCTTCCGTTTTCCTTTGCCTGGTATAGCTTTTCATCCGCTCTGCGGATCATATTGTAGTACAGGGAGGTTTCAGGGTCCGAATAATATTCGCCGCCGATGCTCACGGACAGGCGCATATCCGGCACGTCCGGGAAGCGGATTTTACGGACGTCCGAAACGATGGAAGCCAGCTTGCTTATAAAACGTTCGTTGGTCACATCGTTGAACAGCAGGACGAATTCGTCTCCGCCGTGGCGGATGACACAGTCGCCGTTAGCATGTTTGCTGTTGTCCTCAAGTACCTGGGCAATGGCGATGATGGCTCTGTCTCCGGTATCGTGCCCGTAGCTGTCGTTGATGTTTTTGAAATTATCAATATCTATAATGGCAAGGGAATACCTGGAGTCAGGATCGTTCCAGGAGCCGTTGCGCTGGTTCAGCAGAATTGTGTTGACATAATGCCTGGAGTAGCAGGAGGTCAGACTGTCCAGATGGGCCAGGCGCTGTAGCTTTTCATTGGCCTTTTTTATCTGTCCACTGTTGAGCAGAAGCAGGGCGATGAGCAGGGCAACCGCAAAAATAACGCAGAATACAACAGCGGTTTCCTCATAGTCTATCCAGCCGTCCGCAGGGGAAACATCCAGGTACCAGGTCAGGTTATCTATGGAAAATTCATAGCTTACCGGATCTATGGGCATCCGTTCCGAAGCGGCCATGGAGGTTCGTTCCCCATTGTCATTCTTGTACCACAGCTCATAATTGATTCCCATATTGGAAAGGTTTCTCAGATTAATAGTATCGATCAGCTCATGGAAATCCATGGTTACCGTAACCAGGCCCCAGAAGGCTTCCTTTTCCCCGTCTGCGGGGAGAAAAACAGGCAGCCGCCCGGCCAGGCCGGTTCCTCCCTGTACCAGGTCAAAGGGATTGGTTATGACAAGAGAACCTCTTTGATAGGCGGCAATGGCTTCCGCGTTGCCGGGTTTGGAGGCATCCATGAAGTTAAAGCCTGTAAGGGCTTCATTGCCGGAGGCGGGATAGACCTTTTCCACCACGCCATCCGGCGCTATGGCGATATTTTTCAGGGAAATCCCTGTATCGTTTTTGGTTTCCTGATAAATGCGTTCAGCCTGTCTGTCGAAAAATGCAGTGCTGCCGTCGTTGTCGAAGACAAGCGCACTGAGCGTGTAGGCCCTGGCAAGCACAGTGTCAATACAGTCGCGTATCATATTGGACTGGCTGGCGGCGATGTAGCGGTACCTTTCCCTGTTCTGCGTTGCAGCCTGCTTGCTGACAATAATGTACAGACCGGACAGGATGATGCCCACAACCAGAAAGGTTGCGATGGGAAGAATGAGTTCTTTTTTCTGTTTCACGGTATGCCCCCTCAAAGTACGGATAGTTACTTTTCAGTATAAAGTCCGGGGCAGGGGAAAGCAAGAAAATTGTGAGTTACAGTGCGTTTTTTGTCATAATTTTGTTGGAAGGTAAAACGGGAAAGTTTAACCGCGGGCCAGTTTTTTCTCCGTTTCCATATAGGACAGTGTGGTTTTGACCGTTGGTGTTTCCGCCAGCTTTTTTTCCAGGCTTGTAAAGTCCGAGGGGCCTGCCTGAAGCAGGAAGGTGTGGAAGCGCTGCGGTGTATAATCATCGCCCCACAGCTCTGCGGCCTTATCACGGAGGGCAAGGATTTCCAGGTAGCCAAGGTAGTATTTCAGGTAGGTGGTGGGTTCTGTGCGGATGTAGTCGTAAATAGCATCCGCCGTGGCCTGGTCCGAAATGCCGAAGGCGGCCAGGGAGCGGTAGACATCCTGGCGGCTTGCTCCATAATAATGGATGGAAAGATCAAGCAGGCAGTAGAGATTGACCTGCAGGTTGCGTTCCAGGCAGGCAATGTCCGTCAGCAGGCTGCTTGCGTTGGGAGCGCCGTTTTGCAGGAGGACATCGGAGGCGTAGCCGTAGGCGATATTTTCCACATAATAGGCCCAGCCTTCTACAAAGCCGCCGTAAAAAAGGGCGCTTCTCACCGGATTGTCTGTTTTGGAGTTTTCATAGAGCTGGCTGTAAACTGTCTGGTACAGGTGGCCGGGATAGCCCTCGTGGGCCAGCGTGGTGTAAAGCTCCAGGCCGGGGGAGGTGGAGGAGTTATTCACGTAGATGACGTTGTCGTCCATGTCGTCAATGGGCGGGGTGAGATAAAAGGCAGGGCTGGTGAAATCCTCCATGGATTCTGCCACAGATTTGGTCCGGCAGGAGGGCAGGCTGTCGGTGAGGGCGGCCAGGGAGGGAAAATCCGCCTGCATCCGGTTCTGCAAATCGTCCAGAATCTCCTGGGCATTCTGAAAAGGGAAGGCGGGGAGAGCATCCAGGGTAATCGTACCGGTTCCGGTCTGTTCCCGGTAGGTCTCAACCAGCGCCTGAAGGTTCTGGTAAAGGTTCTGGAATTGATCGGATAGCAGGGACTGGATTTCCTCCGGAGTGCGGGAGCTGCCGGTATTTCTGCGCAGCAGGTAGAGGTAGTAGGCAATGCCTGAGGGCAGCTCGCAGAGGCCGCCGTTGTGGGAACCGGAGCCGGAAAGAAGGAAAATGCTGTCCGCCAGGGCGGTATAGGCTGGGGATACGACGGTGGTGAGGAGGCGGTTGTTTTCAGAGATGTAAAATTCCTCCTCTTCCGGCTTCAGTTGGCCGTCCTCCACCAGTCCGTCCAGGCGTTCCTGAAAGGTGGTCTGGAGGAAGTGTTCTCCGGCGGAGAGCAGGTCGGGAGCCATAATGGCATCGCACTGATCCACGATTTCCCCGGCATCGGCTTCCGTCATGAAAAGGCCTGCATTGGCTTTTTCCTTTTCATAAACGGCCAGGCTTTCCAGGTAGGCGGGGATGCTCTCCAGGATCTCCAGGTAATCCTCCATATCTGATTTGGTGCGGAAGGTGTATTCCGCAAGGAGGACGGGAAGCTGGGACTGCATGCCTGAGGAGGGAGCGAGGGGCTCCTCATAATATTCGCACCGGGCGCCCGCCAGTTCATTTTCCAGGTAGGAGGTGAGCAGGGACCAGGTGTAGCGGTCGTGGCTGTTTAATTTTTCCGGGTTGATTTCCTGCAGTACCAGGAGCTGGTTCTCCAGCAGGGCGGCGGCTTCCTTCTGGGACTCCCTGGAGTATGCGGGCAGGGTGGCGGGGGAAGGGGCCTTAAGA
>PPYE01432735.1_pt1 | contig 32623 bp, 25 predicted proteins | sample 1559881 | NCBI WGS metagenome assembly PPYE01 (sample SAMN08240022, study PRJNA423297) | Human gut metagenome, whole genome shotgun sequencing project.
ATATGATATTATGGTTAGAAAAAATAGTTAATTATATAGGTTGTGAATTATATACTCCAATAGATAGAGAATATGTTTTTCTGAAGTTGTTAAATGAGTCTATAGGTATGCATTTTGAAAAATATAATATGAAAAATAATTTGGAAAATGCTTTTATGCAGACAGTATAAATGCTATAATATACTAGGTGGTGATAATATGTTAAAAAATTTTTGCTTTTTAGAAAGAAATGATTTGAGGTTTTAGTACCTGGAAGAATTGAGTCATCATAAAACAAACGCCGTCATACATTCGTGTAAGACTGTGTTTTAGTACCTGGAAGAATTGAGTCATCATAAAACTTCTTTCAAAGGTTATGCCAATAGTAAACGGTTTTAGTACCTGGAAGAATTGAGTCATCATAAAACAAGCTCCAAGCACACCACAGATAGAAGTTAGTTTTAGTACCTGGAAGAATTGAGTCATCATAAAACAGCAACGAAAACAACAACATTAGTAATTGTGTTTTAGTACCTGGAAGAATTGAGTCATCATAAAACAAAAAGATATTAAAGCTGGAGAGTGGCAGTGTTTTAGTACCTGGAAGAATTGAGTCATCATAAAACAAAATCAAATAATAATATATATAACCCTCTGTTTTAGTACCTGGAAGAATTGAGTCATCATAAAACGCACGCATTATGAGGATTGCCACGACAAGAGTTTTAGTACCTGGAAGAATTGAGTCATCATAAAACATGATTTTTATGATGTTATACCGGAATGGTGTTTTAGTACCTGGAAGAATTGAGTCATCATAAAACATTAACATTTTTCAGATGATGAAAGCTGGTGTTTTAGTACCTGGAAGAATTGAGTCATCATAAAACGATTTAGAGGTGACAGCTTGGGGTTCGAGTGTTTTAGTACCTGGAAGAATTGAGTCATCATAAAACCTGTTACTGTATTGTTGTAAATAGAAGTAGGTTTTAGTACCTGGAAGAATTGAGTCATCATAAAACTATGGATAGCGAGAGAATCACACTCGGCAGGTTTTAGTACCTGGAAGAATTGAGTCATCATAAAACCTAAACTTATCAAAGATGTTAAAGAAAATGGTTTTAGTACCTGGAAGAATTGAGTCATCAAAAAACCTATGCCTAAGAATAACGGAAAAACTGTATGTTTTAGTACCTGGAAGAATTGAGTCATCATAAAACAGCTTCCACGGAGCGCCCCACTACATAACGGTTTTAGTACCTGAAAGAATTGAGTCATCATAAAACTATAAGAAGCGCACAAGTTCCCGCGCCGTTGTTTTAGTACCGCGCCGTTGTTTTAGTACCTGGGAGAATTGAGTCATCATGGAATTCAGATATATGAGTGCAAACATTGACTAAACTGTTTTAGTACCTGAAATATTGAGTCATTAATAAACTCAGAATCTAAAAAATACCTGATAATTTAGTTAGTAGATGCATTTTAGAGCTTTCAATATAATAGTTGGGGGCTCTTTTAATTTTTTGAATTTAAAATAATTTCACCTGAATATAAAATAATAAAACACATAAAGAATATATAAAGAAATCACAACTAACCTTGCAATAAATAGTATATACTGATAGAATACAAGATATTGCACATTTTGCAACTTATACAATAAGATATAGTTCCAGATGATTATATATTTAAAAAGGGAAAAAGTATATGCGTATAAATAGATTAAAGAAAGTGATAAAAGTATTCTTAATAATACTTGCTATACTACTTATTATTGTGATTGCCATCGTTGGCTGTGCGCTTATTACATATCATAAACAGCCAGTATTGACAAAAGAGGACAAAGAAGAACTGTCTGTTGATAATATATGGAAGACAAGAACAGAGCCGGAAATGGCGGAAGTTATAGAAGATAATGGAGATGCACTGCTTGAGCGTATTAAGCTGATAAGCAACGCTAGGGATGAGATTATATTATCAACCTTTGATTTCAGGGCAGATGATAGTGGAAAGCTTATTCTTGGTGCGCTTCTAGATGCTTCAGAACGTGGAGTATCGGTAAATGTAATAGTTGATGGAGTATCTGGATTTCTTCGTATGAATGGTAATCCTTATTTTGAAGCGTTGGCAGCAGGAGAAGGAACAAGTATTAAGATATATAATAAGGTCAATCCGTTTGCACCATGGAAATCTATGGGAAGACTTCATGATAAGTATCTTATAGCTGATAGAAGCAGTTATATAATAGGTGGAAGAAACACATTTTCATATTTTTTAGGAAGCAGCTCGCCATATAAGAATTATGACAGAGATGCGTTGGTGTATTGTGAGAATCCAGATGAGAATAGTTCTGTTAACGATATTCTATCGTATTTTGGAAAAGTGTGGAATTATAAAGAAAGTAAGGCTTTTATCAATGGGGTAAATGCGATTACAGATACAGACACATATTTTACAATATCAGAGAATAATGAATATAATTATTGTGTAGAGAATACATATTCAGATAATAATTCGTTGGAAAGTTCCAGAATCACAGATAAGAAAAATAAGCTGGCAGCTAAGAAGAAAGTGGCAGCAGCCAGGGAAGAACTTCATTCATTATATGCAGACTATTGTGCAGACAATGCAGATAATGGTATTTATAAAGGCCTTGGGGAAAGTGTTTATAAGGATATGTTTAAGGATGCTTATGAAGTGAATAATGTAGCACTTATGAGTAATCCCATAGAATATTCATCAAAGAAACCATATGTGTGGTATCAGCTTGTTGAACTTATGAAGAAGGCTGACAGCAGAGTTAAGCTGCATACACCTTATATTATATGCAACGATTATATGTATGAAGGACTGAAGTCGGTTTGCGACTCAGTTGATGATGTATCACTTATGACGAATTCAGTTGCTAACAATGGCAATCCATTTGGTTCTGCAGATTATTATGTTAATAAGAACAGGATACTTGGTACAGGGATTGATGTATGGGAATATGAAGGCGGTTATTCATACCATGGTAAGTCGGTACTGATTGATGATAACATATCAGTTATAGGCTCATTTAACATAGATATGAGAAGTGCTTATCTGGATACAGAGCTTATGCTTGTGATAGATAGCAAGGATATTAACAGAGAGTTGAATCAGTCAATGGAGGGTTATGAAAGGGTAGCAAGAAAGGCTGATAAAGATGGAAGCTATGATAATCCATATAATGTAAAGCCGGTAGAGTTGTCATCATATAGAGAACGTCAGATGAAGCTCATAAAGAATTTTGCTTTGTGGGCCAGATATCTGTTTTAGCATATATTAAAGCATTTGCACCTTTATATGCTAAGAGTGTCTAGAGTGAATTGTAACAGTTATTAAATATTTAACAGCGTTATAAATATTTAACAGTATTATAGAGATTTAACAGTATTATAAATATTTAACATTATTTAAATTCACTCGATATTAAATAACATCAGGGAGAAAGAGAGTAATAATGAACACAAAAGAACAATTAACGAACAAAACAAAAACAATAGCTAAAGAAGAGAACAGAAAAGATTTTCTTCAGAAAACCTGGGTTGTATGTGCACTCGCACTTGTATGTACATTTCTTTGGGGAAGTGCATCACCTTGTATTAAGTTAGGGTATGCGTTATTTGAGATACCATCAAGTGAAACATGGACACAGATATTATTTGCAGGCACACGTTTTATATTGGCAGGAATACTTACTATTCTTATAGGAAGTGCACTTAATAGAAAAATGTTAGTGCCAACTAAGTCATCAGTTCCCAGCATAGCAAAGCTTGCATTATTCCAGACAATACTCCAGTATATATTCTTTTATATCGGACTTGCGCATAATAGCGGTGTAAAGGCATCTATTATAAATGGTTCAAACACATTTTTTGTAATTTTGCTTGCAGGTCTTGTATTTCATCAGGAAAAGCTTGATTTTAAGAAGCTTGCAGGCTGTGTAATAGGCTTTGCAGGTGTAATTATAGTAAGCATGAATGGTAAGTCCATAGATATGAATCTCAGTCTTATGGGAGATGGAAGCCTGTTTTTGTGTGCAATATCATATGCAGTATCATCATGTCTTATGAAGAATTATTCAAAGAATGATAACCCGGTGATGCTTAGTGGCTATCAGTTTATATTTGGTGGCATAGTTATGGTGATTGTTGGACTTATCATGGGTGGCAGAATTAATCATATATCATTAAGCGCTGTACTTATGCTGCTTTATCTTGCTTGTATATCAGCAGTGGCATATTCACTCTGGGGAATACTGCTTAAGCACAACCCTGTATCCAAGGTAGCTATATTCGGATTTACCAATCCTGTATTTGGTGTGCTTCTTTCAGCATGGTGGTTAGGAGAGGGTAGCAGCGAGCTTGGAATAAATGCACTTATAGCACTTATTCTTGTAAGTATAGGAATCCTTATCGTAAACGTACGAAAGCAGTAGCAGTATTATACCAAAACGTATTACAAAGGAGCAGATCATATCATGCAGATGACAACATTATGTTATATAGAGAAAGACCGATGTTATCTTATGTTACATCGCACAAAGAAGGAAAAGGATATTAATAAGGGAAAGTGGATAGGCGTAGGCGGACATGCGTATGATGGTGAAACACCTGAGGAATGCCTGCTGCGTGAAGTTAAAGAGGAAACCGGACTTACATTAACATCATACAAGTTCAGAGGACTTATTACATTTATAAGTGATGAGTGTGAGCCTGAACTTATGTGCCTGTTTACGGCAGATGGATTCACAGGAAATGTATGTGAATGTGATGAGGGAGAGCTTATGTGGGTAGATAAAAAGAAGGTGCCAGAGCTTCCGACATGGGAAGGTGATGCGGTATTCCTTAAGCTGATATTAGAAGGCGAAAAAAGATTTTTTACAGTTAAGTTAAGATATCAGGGCAGTAAGCTTGTTGAGAATTCAGTTAATTACTGGTAAAAGTCTTAAGAAAACTAAAGAAATATTATAAATACATATACATCATTTAGTTTTATATTTATAACATAAAATACAAAAGATATCATAAATATAAGACATGTTTAAAGCCCATATTAAGTGGCAGATGGACACATAGATAAGGAGGCGGCTGTCTATGCATGTAAGAGGCTGGATAAAGGATGTTATGTATGGATTAATTATATTTGGTATATGTGCAGCATTGATATTAGTTGTAAGTGTTGCAGCAGATAATATAGTAGCAAAACATAATGCAGTTATAGTAAGTAAAAATGTGAATAGTAACCTTGATTGTGATGATTCGCTATGCACGAGTGTGGATAATGTGAGTGGCTCAGAAAACGATGAAAATGTTAATCTGGCATGTGATGGAAGAGATTCGGATAACAACAATAATAACATTAATGATAAAAAGATAGCCTGCTGGGGAGATTCAATAACATATGGACTTGGTGGACAGGAGAATACATATATAAAGAGTGAGGCTGGGATTATAGATGCTTCAAACTGGAATTATCCGGATACACTTAGATACTACACAGGAATGGATGTATACAATCTTGGTGTATGTGGAGAAACATCCTACGAGATAGCACTCCGACAGGGAGGAATAAAGATGTATGTAGGAAAGCAGGTTACCGTTAAACCGGGAAAACGCACACAGATAAGTATAGTGGATGAATCAGGAAACCCAGTTATATTAGAGAATTTTAACGGATATGAGACGGATAATCAGCAGCCAGAGAATGTTGTATATATTAACGATATACCTTTTAAGCTGGAATATGATAATAGCAGGATATATATAAGTATATATGATAATGCCGTGGATAAGAGCGTTAAATTAAAGAAGGGTTCACAGATTATAACAAAGGCAGCACATGATATATCAGGAGATGTGCTTGTTATACAGATGGGCAGCAATGGGGGCTGGAATGATTATGATGAACTTATAGAACAATATAAGGCAATGATTGCGAATTCTGGTACGGAATGCTATATTATAATCGGTGATACGGATAATCCTGAGGAGTCAGTTGATAGTGCGAATTATACAAACAGCCAGGAGATAGGAACTGATGATTCTATGTGGGAGGCAGCACTCAGGGAAGCCTTTGGAGAACATTTTATCAATATGAGAACTTATCTGCTTGAAAACGCACTTAATATAGCAGGCTTAGAACCAACACAGATGGATGAGGAAGATCTTTCACAGGGAAGAGTTCCTGAAACGATAAAGTATGATTATACACATCTTAATTCATATGGATACTATGCCATAGGTTATGGGGTGTATGAGAAAGGCTTAGAGCTAGGTTACTGGTAAAAAAGTGCTTATGTCAGGTGCATATGGGTTATGTAGGAAATGAGGAATAGTATGAATGAATATAATACTTGCGCCGGTAAAAAAATAGGAATATATAAAGAACTTGCGGTAGTAATTGTGACAGCTTTTACTATCGCTGTTTTAACTTCACTGGGAGTATTTATAGTATGCAGACATTATGGAGTGCTAGTAGATGTAACAGAAGACTGTTCTGATTATAAAAGAAAATATGATATTCAGGTTATGGGAATGGTAAGAGAGCTTGACAGTGCCCTTAGCAATGCTATGGATGAGATAAGTGCCAATGAACTTGATGATGACAAGAATCTGGGAGATGCCATGAAGTACCTGCTGTTAAATGACAGGCTTCCGTTTGCAACAGAAGAGGTCAACAATATGAATATAACCATAACGAACAGAAATGGTCTTGTGTTATGGAGAAAAAATCCAGATGACAATAGTGATGATTATAGAAGTAAAAAAGTATACGTTGATATAGATGCACTTGTAGTTAATTCTTATGATGATTGTAGTCCGGAGTATTCATTTGTATACACGAAAAGCATAAAAAAGACTTTATATTATATAATATTTGAAACTAAGGTTACACCAGAATATCTGTATGCAGATATCAAGCTTAAGGCTGCGTGTATATGTCTTGGAACAGTTATATTTATAATATGTGCTATTCTAATGACAAAGAAAAGGATAGATTATATAAGATATCTTTCAGATGTTGTCAATATGATATCAAAGGGGAATCTTGATACGCAGATTGATAAAAGGGGACGTGATGAAATTACCAATATAGCGTATAGTATAGATAATATGCAGCATAGTATAGGAAGAATGATGAAAGAGGAACGTGAAAATGACAGAAAGAATATGGAGCTTATCACGAATCTTTCACATGATATAAAAACGCCAATGACAATAATAACAGGATATCTTGATGTTGTTATAAGCCATAAATACGATAGTGCTGAAGAACGTGATACATACATAAAAAAGGCGTTCCAGCAGGTTGAAAAGATTAATGGAATGATACATAAGATATTCATACTTGCAAGAAATGAAAAGCCATATGGTAATGACAGCAGCAATGATATAGAAAGCAGTAAAGCTAATAAAGAAAAATGTAATATAGCTATGATGCTTAAGCAGGATGTGTCAGAGTTTGAAGGAATAGCACTTAAGCAGGAGCGGAATTTTGTGGCAGATATAACAGAAAAGCCAGTATATGCTGAAGTTGAGATAGAACAGATGAGAGAGGTGTTTGATAACATTCTTATGAATTCCATAAAGTATTCAAGGAAGAATACGGATATTATAGTAACACTTCTTGAGGAGAATGATAATATACTTATAAAAGTATCGAATATGACAGACTGTATAAAAAAGTCAGATTGCGAAAGAATATTTGATAAGTTTTACAGAGCTGACCATGCAAGAAATTCAAGTATATCAGGCAATGGCTTAGGTCTTTCTATTGTAAAAGAAACAGTAGAGGGATTAGGTGGCAGTGTACTGGCAGATTATGATAATGGATTGTTTACGATAAGCATAAAGCTGAAGAAGTGCAATCAGAACCAGGACCAAGAAATAAGATGAAGTTAGAGCAATAAGTACATGGAGGTGGCAAACTAATATGGCAGCTATTCTTGTGGTTGATGATGAGGAAGATATAAGAGAACTGGTTGGAATATATCTAAAGAATGAAGGTTTTAAGGTGTATAAGGCAGCAGACGGACAGGAGGCATTAAAGTGTCTTGATGATATGCAGATAGACCTTGCAATACTGGATGTTATGATGTCGGATATGGATGGCATAGCGTTATGCCTTGAGATAAGAAAAAAGAGCAACATCCCTATTATAATGCTGTCGGCAAAGGATCAGGATATGGATAAGGTTATAGGTTTGAGTGCCGGGGCAGATGATTATCTTGCAAAGCCTTTTAACCCGGTTGAACTTGTTGCAAGAGTTAAGGCACAGCTTAGAAGATTCAATGATTTTAATGAAAGAAAGCCAAGCAGTATTCTTGAATATATGGATTTATCCATGAATCTTGAAACACACAGGGTATTTGCTAACTCAAAAGAGATTTGGCTTACTCCAAAAGAATTCGCTATATTAGAGCTGCTATGGAAGAATAAAGGTAATGTTTTTTCTACAGAGCATATATATAATACACTATGGAGCGAGGAAGAAGCATACGATATTAACAATGTAGTTATGGTACATATAAGGAATCTAAGGTCAAAGATAGAACCGGATATAAAGAATCCTCAGTATGTTAAAACTGTGTGGGGTGTGGGATATAAGTTCTCATAATAATTTTGTTCAGCGTACAGTCTATTTATCTAATGGAGCTATTGTAATTATTGTATGGAAAGATTACCATTACTGTCCGTGAGTTGTAGAAATAAGCACATAAAATGCTTGCACTTTTTAATATACAGTGCTATAGTACACACATATAAGGACAAAGGCGTCATTTACCATATGGTAGGTGGCGCCTTTGCTATAATATAATTTCATATAAAACTTATGTTATGCTTAATAAAGCATCATTATTTTATGGAAAATAAAAAGTGGGAGGTATAACACAGAGATGAAAACAATAACATTTACAAAGGATGCTCTTGTAACAGGAGAAAATGCACTTGAATATCTTAAAACATTAAAGTGTAAAAAAGCAGTTATAATAACTGGTGGACAGTCTATGAAAAAGACAGGCGTTCTGGATAAAGTGACTAATATACTGAATCAGGCGGGAGCAGATGTAGCAATATATAGTGGAATCGGAAAGAATCCGACAACACATATGGTTCTTGATGGACTTGAGTTCGTAAGAAAAGAACAGCCGGACTGTCTGTTAGCCGTAGGTGGTGGTTCATCTATAGATGCTGCAAAGGTCATGCTTATATTCTATGAACATCCAGAGGTGAATTTTGATAACGTCTTCAGTACTAATCTTGATGAACTTGAATTCAAGACGAAATTCGTTGCAGTTCCATCTACATCAGGAACAGCATCAGAGGTTACAAAGGTCAGCGTAATAACATTTGAGGATGAGAAGTTTAAAAGGGCTATCAGATCCGTTAATATCTTTCCAGATGTAGCTATTCTTGATCCATCACTGCCAGCAACGCTTCCTGCACATATAGCGGCAGAAACAGGAATGGATGCACTTACACACGCTCTTGAAGCATATATTAACAAGAATGGCAATGACTTCACATATGCCATGGCTAAAGAGGCTATAGAGGGTATCATAGAATGGCTGCCTGTATCAGTTAATGAAGGAACATTAGAGGCAAGGGAGAAGATGCATAATTTCCAATGCATGGCTGGCATGGCATTTGCTAATAGCGGACTTGGCATGGTACATGGTGTATCACATGCCTTTGGAGGTATGTATAACGTAGCACACGGTCTTGCTAATGCAGTTATACTGCCTTATTCTATGGATTATAACAAAAAGGATCCAGAGGTGGCTAAGAAGTATGAGAAGCTTTCAAAAATAATCGGTTGTGATATTATTGAAAAGGTTAAAGAAACATCTAAGGCTGTAGGAATACCAGCAAGGATGATAGATGCCGGAGTTAGTGAAGAAGAATTTAAGAAGGACTTTGATAAGCTGCTTGAATTCTCTATGCAGGGCTCAACAGTAGTTAATCCGATAAAGGTATCAGAGGATGATATGAAAAAATTCCTTGATTGTATATTCTATGGAAAAAAAGTAGAATTTTAAACAACTGGATATAAAAGGTGAAAATTTTACAATTCATATAACAGATTATCTGCTATTTTAATTTACATCAACAGAACAACAAGTTGACAAAGGCGTCAGATTCAAGGAATCTGGCGCCTTTTCTGTATGTATTTTTTACAAGAGTTCTTTCTATAAAAGTCGAAGAAAACGGATATAGGGGTTGCGTAAAATAATAAATAGACATAAGACAGCAAAACTTATATGAAAAATAGATACAGAAAAAGAAACAGGAACTAAAGGGATAAGCTGAAAGGAGAGATTATTATGAAGAAGAAGTTTTTATCGTTGTTACTTGTTATGACACTTACCATGTCACTCACACTTGGACTTACAGGTTGTGGCAGCAGCAAGAGTGCAGATTCAGACAAAAAGGTATTAAAGGTAGCATTTGAATGTGCGTATGCACCATATAACTGGACACAGGAATCACCTGATGTTGGTAACGGCAAGAAAGCAGTTAAGATTAAGAATGCAGATGGATATGCATATGGATACGAAGTAGAACTTGCCCAGAGAATTGCAGATGAGCTTGGATACGAACTTGAAGTATACAAGATTGAATGGAGTTCAATCCTTATGGGACTTCAGGATGGTTCATATGATGCTGTTATGACAGGTGTATGTTACAGCGCTGAAAGAGATGAAACATATGATTTCTCTTCACCATATTATAAGAGACAGATTGTTGGTGTTGTAAGATCAGACAGCCAGTTTGCAAACTTTACTAAGTTATCAGACTTTGCAGGAAATGGAGCTAAGATTACAACACAGATTGCTACTAACTATGTTCCATATAAGGATGAGGTTCCAGGAGGCGTTATAGCAACAGATTATGAAACATCTTCAGAGTGTTTCCTTGCAGTACAGAACAAGACAGCTGATATGGTTATTCTTGATTACACAACATCTGTTTCAGCACTTGCTACTATGAATAACTTAAAGATGCTTAACCTTGACTTCACAGAACCAGAGGGTGCTTCTAATGACTGCTGTATAGTATTCCGTGAAGGAGATCCTATGAGAGATACAGTTCAGGGTGCACTTGATAAGCTTGGCTGGAATGATAAGGCTGAATTCGATAAGCTTATGGATGAAATGGTAAAGTTACAGCCAGCATCTAACTAGAAATAAATAAAATAATTGCATTATAACTTGTGATTATAACATATAAGCCGTAGTTTTCCCTGACAAAGATGTTGGGTCTTTAAGGGAAAACTGCGGCATTTTATTTTAACTTAATAAAAGTAATACTGGGTAATAATAAATAAAATGGTTTTGGGATAAATACTAATCTTAAAAGGTGCATAGCAGCATATATGTGCACTAAAAAGGAGGTTTTGCTATATGTATATGAATACAATGATTGCACTGGCAGCGAATACGCCAGGAGCTGAAGGTTCATTAATTGAATGGGCCTGGTTCATTTTTAATAAATATTCAACATTATTTCTTAAAGCTACGTGGGTAACACTTTATGTAGCACTTATAGGAACTGTGTTAGGCTTTGTACTAGGTTTTGCCGTAGGTATAATCAATACAGTAAAGATTCATAAAGAGGATAATATAGTAAAGAAGGTTCTGCTTCATATATTAAAGGCAATAGTAGTTGTGTATGTTGAAATATTCAGGGATACACCAATGATTGTCCAGGGCATGGTTATCTACTATGGATTAAGACAGAATGACATTATGATTACATCAATCATAGCAGGTATTCTTGTAACAACACTTAATACCGGAGCTTATATGGGTGAAACGGTAAGAGCAGGTATCAAGTCAGTAGATGCAGGCCAGGAGGAAGGTGCCCTTGCTATGGGTATGTCACATTTTAAAGCTATGTTATACATAATAGTTCCACAGGCTTTAAGAAATGTAATACCTGAAATGTGTAATACCTTTGTTAACAACTTAAAGATGACATCAGTACTTAATGTTATAGGTGTATCAGAGCTTTTCCTTATGGCAAAGACAGCAGGTGGTGCTTATTATAAGTACTTTGAATCATATATAGTTATTTCAATAATTTACTTTATTCTCTGTTTCGTATTTAACAGATTATTCTCAGTAATTGAAAAGAAGCTTCAGGGAAGAAGTGATTATGAGCTGGCTACAGAGTATCTGGAAAATGAATGATTGTGTGTGAGCAGATGGTTATATGATATCAACGTATAACTTAAGAACAGGAGGCAGGTTATGGCAGATTCAATTATAAAGGTAGAAAACCTTGTAAAGTCATTCGGTGATCATGAGGTTTTAAAGAAAATAGATTTTGAAATATCAAAGGGTGAGGTTGTATGTATTATCGGTTCTTCCGGTTCTGGTAAGTCAACACTTTTAAGATGTATTAATCATCTTGAAACACCTACAAGCGGTAAGATACTTTTCCATGGTGATGAGGTTAAAAACACACAGTCATCACTCACAAAATACAGATCACAGGTTGGAATGGTATTCCAGTCATTTAATCTGTTTAACAATATGACAGTATTAAAAAACTGCATGTTCGGAGTACAGAAAATATTACATCTTAGTAAGGAAGAGGCAAAGCTAAGAGCTATAAAGCACTTAAGAGAGGTTGGAATGGCAGCTTATATCAATGCTCATCCGGCACAGTTATCAGGTGGACAGAAGCAGAGAGTTGCTATCGCAAGAGGATTATGTATGAATCCGGAGGTGCTTCTGTTTGATGAACCAACATCAGCACTTGATCCTGAGATGGTAGGCGAGGTTCTTAATGTTATGAAGGAGCTTGCAGATGAGGGACTTACAATGATTATAGTTACCCATGAGATGGAATTCGCTAAAAATGTATCAACAAGAACAATATTTATGGATAACGGATATGTTGTTGAGGATGAAAGTCCAGACATCTTATTCACGAACCCTAAGAATGAAAGAACAAAGGAATTCTTAACAAGATATATGGAAAGCGGAGTTAAGAAAGGTGCTTAGAATAAAAAATTCATATGATGGATTAGCGGCTGTGCACACCTGGTACTAATCCATTATGCGTAAAAAGGTGCGCAGAAATGAGGACTAATATGGATAATTTGGTTATTACAGTTGCCAGAGGCTTTGGCAGCTGTGGAAAAAGAATAGCAAAACAGATAGCAGATGATCTTGGAATACATTGTTATGAAAACAGAATTCTGATGCTGGCATCACAGATGAGTGGTCTTGATGAGGAAGTGTTTGCAGAGGTTAATGAAAAGCTGAGAAACCAGAATGTTTTTTCGGCATTTCTTAAAGGACTGCCTATGCAGCGTTCACCTAAGGTTGAAGACAGAAAGTTCGTATCAGATGAGAAGCTGTTTGAATACCAGAAACAGATTATAGAACAGCTTGCTGATACAGAAAGCTGTGTCATCGTAGGTAAATGTGCTGACTGGATATTAAAGGACAGACCAAACGTAATAAGTCTGTATATAGAAGCTCCAAGAAGCTTTACACTTAAAGAAATCATGGACAGAATGGGCGTTAATGAGGCTACAGCAGCAAGATCGATCACGCAGACAGATAAATACCGTGCAGAGTATTATGAGCATTATACAGGTGGTAATTACTGGACGAATCCTGTTAACTACGACCTTACTATCAATACAGAGAGAGTTGGCTTTGAAGGTGCAGTTAAGCTTGTAAAGGACTATATTAAGATAAAGTATCCTGATTTTAAGATAGATGCCTGTGGCAGAACTGTTGATGATAATAAGGTTATATCTATGAAATAAATAATGTCCGGGATGTGTACGAATTGCAAAAGGTGGTGGTGTATATGCAGGTTAAAACATATCTTATATCTAAGGCTGTAAGCTATCATGAGCTTATATTGGAGGATGGATATATTAATAAGATATATATGATAGATAATCCGGATCGGGAAATATATGCCATACCTGATGCCTGCCTTGATCTGCAGTTCGTATATGAGAAGGGACGTTTTGTGCCATATGTATGCGGAACACATACAGAGGTAAGCCTTGCATTCATAAGTGGCAGTAAAAAAATATTTGGAGTCAAATTCGAACCGGGAGTTGTGCCTGATTTTATGAAAAGCTATGCTGGTGAGCTTGTGTGTACAAGAAGAAATGTGTCAGATATGGAAGCATTAAGTAACATAGCAGTGCAATTCAGGAAGGATATGTCATTTGAAGACATTGCAGATATATTTACTTCTCATTTCATATATGCTGATTACTTTAAAGAAAGAAAAAATATAATCGTCCAGATAGCAGGTATCATACACAATAAAAAAGGGTGCGTGACAATATCAGATATAGCTGTACAGACAGGATATAACCAGCGCTACCTTGACCGTGTATTTAAGGAATCACTTGGAGTATCCATGAAGAAGTACGCTGGAATCATAAGAATCCAGAAAGCGATATATTATCTTCAGAATAATCTCACATATGAGATATATGAAAGACTTGGATATTACGATCAGGCACACTTTATTAAGGATTTTAAAAAAAATACTTCACTTACACCGAACAAGTTTGGAAAGGTTAATAGTGAACTGAATATTGTATAAAAGGGGGCAGGGATTATGGATTACATAAATACTTCAGAAATAGTTAAAGAAGATATAGTAAAAAAGAGCCTTGCTCATTGGAGGGAGTATCTGTGATCATCCAGCATTTTGCCAGCAAGTGAATAATAAGCAGATAATAAAAGAATGCAGGAGGATATAGCTATGAGTTTTATTAATAATCCAGATATAACAAAGGAAGAAGTACTAAAGGAGAGCCTTGCTCACTGGAATGTAGGAAAAACACAGGAATGGATAGACCGTGATATGGCTATTGTAATGGGAAAAAGAGAAGGCTATTGCTTCTGGGATCTTGATGGAAGAAAGTTTCTTGATATACATATTAATGGAGGAACTTATAATCTGGGACACAGAAACCCAGAGATTATAAGCGCACTTACAGATGCCATGACAGAGCTTGACATAGGAAATCATCATTTTACAGGTATAACAAAGGCTATGCTTGCAAAACAGCTTACAGAGCTTTGTCCTGACGGACTGGATTATGCGTGCTTTTCAACCTGTGGTGGAGAGGCAGTTGATCTTGCTATAAAGAGTGCAAGATATGCTACACAACGTAAGCGTGTTGTATCTATTGAAGGCTGTTACCACGGACATACAGGCTTGTCTGTATCAACAGGTGATGCAAGATTCAAGGATCCATTCTTATGTCAGGGAGCTCCGGGAGAATTCGTACAGGTTCCACTTAATGACCTGGATGCTATGGAGGCAGAGCTTAAAAAAGAGGATGTTGCGTGTGTAATTATAGAATCCCTTCTTGCCACATATGGTTTTCCAATTCCTGATAAGGGATATCTTGCAGGAGTCAAGAAGCTGTGTGAGAAGTATGGAACACTTTACATAGCAGATGAAACACAGACAGGTCTTATGAGAACCGGAAAAATGTGGTGCTTTGAACACGAGGGCTTTGTTCCGGATATGATTACAACGGCTAAAGGCTTTGGAGGAGGCATATATCCTATATCAGCAACTGTTATGAATAGAAAGGCAGCCAGCTGGATGTTTGATATAGGAAGAATGCATGGTTCAACCTGTGGTAATTCAGAGCTTGGTTGTGTTGTAGCGATGAAGGTGCTTGAGATAACTACTCGTAAGGAAACAGTTGATAATATTAATAAGAATACAAAGCTTCTTACAGAGCGCGTTAATGCCCTTATGGATAAATATGATGGCTTCCTTACCGGATATACCCAGAGAGGCGTTATTATGGGAATTAACTTTGCATGTGAGGATGCAAGTAAGACTATATGCAAGCCATTATTTGATAATGGTGTATGGTCGCATAATTCAAGACTTCATCCTAATACACTCCAGATGAAGTTAGGACTTTTATGTGATGATGCATTTATGGATGAGTTGTTTGAAAAGATAGACAAGGGACTTGCACAGGCGGTTAATATGAAGTAGAGGCCAGACAGCCATGAATCAAAATATAAGTAATAAAATATAAATAATAAAAGATAAGTAATAATAAGCATCAGTTTGGGGGACTGTAGTTACCCATGCTGGTGCTTATAGATTATTAAGATGTTTACGAACTCACTAAGACAGGAGGAAAACGACTATGAATGATACACCACAATCATTATTAGAGGATGTTAAAAATAATTTGCTGTCACTTTATGATTTTGAAAAGGATTATGAGGTGAGTCTTTTAAAATACTCAGAAAATATTATATATAAGGTTGAATTTGGAAAAAGTGAACCAGTTGTTTTTCGTATACACAGGCCAGGTTACCATGATATAGAAGAACTCGAGGGTGAGATAAGGTGGATGGATGAGATACATAAGGAAACAGATGTGGAACTGCCAGTTGTATATCGCGGACGAAATGGCGGATTTCTTCAAAAAATGCATACATCAGGAGGTGTGGATGTATATTGCACAGTTATATCGTTTCTATATGGAAGTCCACTTGGTGAACTGACGGGTGACATGCTGATTGATGGTTTGAAAAAGCTTGGTGAGATAACGGCAAAGCTTCATGTGCAGTCAGTTAACAGGGATAAATCGGTTAAGATAAAGAGATTTTCATGGGATATCAATAATCTTTTTGGCGACAATGGTGATGGTATATGGGGAACATGGAGAGATTTTTCAGGGATAACAAGTGAAGATTATCATATTCTTGAAAAATGTACAGAAAATATTAAGAAAGAGCTGAATCACTATGGCAGAGGCAATGACAGATATGGACTTATTCATGGAGATCTTCATTTTTATAATGTAATCAGTCATGAAGGAAAGCATCAGATAATTGATTTCGATGATTGTGGATATGGCTTTTACATGTATGATATGGGCTGCGCGCTTGTTACATATTCAAAAAATCTAAAAGAGCTTGAGGCGGCATGGATAGAGGGTTATGAGAAGGTAAGAAAGCTTTCTGATGAGGATAAAAGACTTATTCCAATGTTTGTGCTTACAAGAAGGATAACAAGACTTGCATGGCTTGCATCACATGCCGACAGTGATACTGCCAAGACAGTAGAACCGGAATATCTTAAAGTTACTATTGATATGGCAAGAGAATGGCTTGAATCAGATACCAGGGTAGTTGTTATAACAGGAGCAGCTTCTGGCATAGGATATGGAATAGCTGAAAAATTCTGTGAGGCAGGCTGCAGGATTGCACTTATTGGAAGAAGTGATGCAATCTTTGATGCCAAAAACAAGCTTGTTTCTTATGCAAAAGTTACCGGAGCTGCATATTTTACAGGCTATTCAGACAGCATAGGCATAAAAGCATATAAATGTGATATAACAAGTAAATATGTAGTGCTTGATACGGTAAAACAGATTATTAAGGATTTTGGCAGGATAGATATTCTTATAAACAATGCAGGCGTTGCGAAGATTAAAGCCTTTGATGAAACAGAGAATGAGCAGCTTGATATGCATATAAACACCAATATCAAGGGAACCTGGAATATGACACAGGCGGTTATTACATACATGAAAAAGCGTAGCTATGGAAGAATAATCAATATGTCATCAGTAACTGGTCCATATGAATGTGACAGAGGTTACAGTGCGTATGCTACTACGAAGGCTGCACTTATAGGTTTTACAAAGTCTATAGCATCAGAATATGCAGAATATGGAATAACATGTAACGCTATATGTCCGGGCTTTATACTTACACCGAATGTTCTAAGAAGTGCAGCGGTTACTGATCCTGATAATCCACGGGCAGTTATAGATAACATAGCTAAGGCTGTACCTTTAAAGAAGCGGGGTACACCTGAGCAGATAGGAAGCCTTGCGGTATTTCTGGCAGGTGATGATGCAGAATACATTACAGGAACAGCGAATGTGATAGATGGTGGCAATATGATTCCTGAAACGAGTGTGATGGGCTTGTGAAGGGACTTTCCATGCAGCAATACAGCAATCCGGATGTAATGCAGTAATCCAGATGTGAAATAACTAAATAAGATAATGTTCTGGAAAATATCATATAGAAAAGAGGGTGAAATAATGACCAGCATAATAGCAACATCATCAATATATCTTTTTGCAATGTTGTTGGCGTTTGTATTAAAAAAAGTGGGACTTTTTCATAAAGAAGATAAGAAAATACTATCCAATCTTATATTCTATGTGACATTGCCAGCATCTCTTATAAGTGGTTTTACAGGTGCGCAGGTCAATGTGTACTATATTGTGTCGATTCTTATAGGCTTTGGTGTCAATACAGTTATGGTAATAGCAGGACAGATTGCATCAGCTCGTAAGGGAAGAAGGATGCAGGCTATATATGCTGTAAATGCTTCAGGTTTTAATATGGCATGTATAGCAATCCCATTTCTTTCAAACTTTTATTATGATGGAGTTCCGTATCTGTGCATGTTTGATGTGGGAGACTCTTTTTATACATTAGGTACAACATATGCGCTGGCACAGATGCGGATGAGTCAGGAAAATAATGAAAAAAATGCAAAAAATGCAAAAAATATTAAAGATAAAGAATTGAATAAATCAGACATACTTATATTAACTGTATTTAAAAGCCTGTTTATGTCTGTACCGTTTGATGTGTATTTTATAATGACGGTTCTGTCTTTCCTGAATTATAAATTACCTGATATAGTTATTCAGGCGGCGGACTTTTGTGGACATGGTAACGGCTTTCTTGCCATGATGATGATAGGAATCTCTTTTGAGCTTAACATGAGCAAAGAAACCTTTGGAGAGGTTATACATCTGTTGTTGTTAAGATATGGGATAGGGATAATATCTGCTGTATGTATATTCTGCGTATTACCGGCACCACTTATCATGAGACAGATATTATGTGCGGCAGTGTTTTCATCAAGCGCAGCAGTATCTATCATATATTCTGAAAGGCTTGGAGTATCAACAGATATAGCAGCTGCGCTTAATCCGCTGTCAACTGTGTTAATGATACCTGTCATGGCAATGGTTGTGGCGGTTACTATGTGAAATATAACAGAGTGATAATATTGGAAAAATTCCGCTTTTGGTATTATAATAATGATATTGCAGTCTTGTAAGGTGATTGCAAGGTGTTAATGTTATTATAAATGTATGTTAAGGAATAACGATACAGAATAAATAAGCTATGAAAACATACATATAGACGAGCGGGGTGAGCAGGATACATGTACAGAATTATGTTGGTAGAGGATGACAAAGAGTTAGGTGAAACTATAAAGAGCCTTCTTACTTTAAAAGGATATGATGTGACACTCATAGGGAGTGTAAAGGAATATAATAAGCATACAGAAGTGTATGATATGTATCTGCTTGATGTAAAGCTCCCTGATGGAGATGGCTTCCAGATATGTGAAAAAATCAGACATAATCTTGATGCTCCAATCATATTTATAACATCATGCGATGATGAGGAATCCATAGTTAAAGGACTTGATATAGGTGGAGATGATTATGTAACGAAGCCTTTTCATAATGCGGTACTTTTATCAAGGATAAGTGCCAACTTAAGAAGAAGTGGCATGAATGATGGAGATGTATATAAAAAGGGAGAACTTGCAATATATTTTGATAAATACAAGCTGTACAGGGCTGGTAATGAACTTAAGCTTTCGAACAATGAATGGGATATGCTTAAGATACTTGTTGAAAATAAGGGAAGAGTTGTAAGACGGGATGTCTTTTTTGACAGACTGTGGGATATACATGGCAACTATGTAGAATATAACACACTTACTGTTAATATGAGCCGTCTTAAAGCCAAGCTTGGCACCTTTGGGGATGAAAGAGTTCCTTATATAGAAACAATAAGAAATGTAGGCTACCGCTGGATAGCGTAAAGGAATAATACATAGCAGTTATGGGGAGATAGGGTATGGATAATAAGAAGAAAATTCAGTCTGGCAGTTCAAGAAAGAATATAGATAATATTATAAGAGATTATAGAAGAAAACAGACGTTATTCGTTATAGGAACAGCCGTTACCAATGCACTTATTGCTGCATTTCTAACCATATATTATAGTATCAGGCAAAGGGCTCTTGTAGGAGCCCTTTATCTGTATGACAACAATTCGGCAACGAATCTCATAGACAGAATGATGCATATGAATATAAGTAAGAACACATATTATGCAGGAGAAGAGGCTATGGTGCAGGCCGGATATACCAGAAATGGATATGCATATCTGTCACACATTAATGGTGAGACAATGATGTATACTATCATAGGTATGATTATTGCGGTATTGTTGGTGTATGGACTTATACATTGCTACAGGATAGGAAAAAAGGATTGTCTTGGAAGTCTTAAGGCATATGCAAGGGAAAATGAGGCACTCAAAGAACAGCTTAAAAAGGAGCATGAATACAATATATGCCAGTATAAAAAAATGCAGGAGTTTGTAGAGAATATAGCACATCAGATAAAAACGCCACTTTCGGTTATGACTATGAAGCTTGAGATGCTTCAGGATATGTTAAATGATATACAGATGGCATCTACAATAATTTCCGAGTGTACAAAAAGCGCATTTAAGATAAAGACATTTATAAAAAAGCTGCTTGATATAAGCAGGATTGAGTCAGGAAAAGTAGTACTTGCCACAGATAAAGTTATTATTGATTATATAGTTGAAGAAAGCGTTGAAAGTGCAGCTGCAGATAAGTCAAGGGTGATAGTTGATTATGGTACAGAGGAGAAGAGGGCCATGTATGCAGACGAAGGCTGGTTAGCAGAAGCATTTATAAACATTATAAGTAACAGCTACGAATACATATGTGACAGAGAAGACGGACGCGTGTACATAGATATAAGCAGTAACAATGAGGTGTGTATAATAAAGATATCGGATAATGGTGAAGGTATAGATAAAGCACACCTTGCTGGTGTATTTGACAGATTCGAAGGGAAAAGCAGCCAGAACGAGTTTCATGCTGGCATAGGCCTGAATCTGTCAAAGCTTATAATAGAAGCACATCATGGCAGCATAAAGGCAGCTAACAGTGAGAAGTATGGTGGAGCAGAGTTTCGGATACTTCTTCCTTTATATAAGCTTAAGGGGAAGGTTGGGCATAACTAAGAAAGCAATCTGAAGGTATTAAAGTAGGGACTTTTGACCCAGACATCTTATCATTAAAGTATATAAAACGTAAGTTATATGTAAGCAGTCTGTTATATGATAATAACTGTAAGCAGGGCAGCCTGTATAATCAGTACCCGTATTGTAAGATGAGGGGACGGGTACTGATATTTATTATAATATGAAACAGGGGTGATGGCATGAATACAGCTTTTTTTGATTATTGTATAAAAAGTCTTAAAAGACGAAAAAAACAGGTGCTTAAAGCAGTAATGGCTATATTTTTGTCATTTACATTTGTAGCAGGTGTGCTTCTTTTTAGGGATAATATGTATGAATGGCAGATACAGTCAGCAAAACACCGGTTTGGCGACTGGTTTGTTATGATGAATGGAAATGACAGCAGGGAAAATGCACAGCTTAAGTCACATCCATATCTTAATGATTCAGGAAAAGTAAGTATATCAAACCACCAATACAATAATAACTGGAATCAGACAGATATTAAAATCGGATATATGGATAATGATTTTGTCCGTCTTTCTAATATAACACCTGATAAAGGAGAATTTCCAAAGAACGATGATGAAATAGCAGTTGAATGGAATACTCTGCTTTTACTCAATCAGGGTACAGATATAGGACAGGATATTACTCTGAATATAATTGTAAATAATCCAAAGGCAAGTTCAGGCTGGGACAGGATAACAAAGACATACAAGCTGTCAGGAATACTTAAAAGCTACACTAATGTATGGGTTGGAGGAAGCAATGTTCCAGGTATTATAACTACTAAAAATGAAGCTCAGAATATAAAAAGAAGTAATTCAGCAGTATATATATATTCAGCAGGCAATTATATATCAGGAGATTACAAAGATATATATGAAGGACTGAATAAAAAAGTAAGTGGTTCACTAATATATAACAGCAGTCTGTATGATTACGAACCATGGAGTGGAGGTTCTATATACGAGTATATGTATGTTGTTCTTGTTATACTTGGAGTAGCTGGTATAGCTTATCAGTTATCTGTATATAATAAAACAAGAAAATATGCATATGGCATAATAAAGAATATGGGTGCCACAAAGCTGCAGATGATAGCTTTTATATGTGTTGAAAATGCTGTTATAGTTATAAGCTCATCTGTTATAGGTCTGATTCTTTCAATAATTGCAGCAAGGCTTATATGTTTCATTGTCGAGTTAAGAACAGGAATAAGTTTTTTTACAATAGATAGAGGGATATATATAAGTCTTCTGATTATGCTTATCATGGCTGTTGTTGTGGGAAGTATTGTAAATATATGTGGACAGAGCTCTAACAGACTGCATAGATATACAAGCCGTTATAAGCTGAAAAGGCTATATAAAAAAGACAGGCATACGAGACATACATATATATTAAACAAAAACAATTATGTAAAAGAAACATATAAACGTCTCATGCTAGGACAGGGGATAGTGCAGAGTATATGCATAAGATTATTTTCACTAGCTATGATGATAATCATGATTATATGTATAGTGAATTCTGTAAGGACATATGCTGATTATAAGATAAGTTCACAAAAATCAGATATTATTGCATTTTATAGACAGGACAATAATGCAGAATATATCATATGTAATGCAGAGAATGATGTGCAGTTAGAATATAAGGCAGGGAAAACTCTGGATTTGTTTAAGTACATAAAGGATTGCTATAGTAATGCAATTAATAATGTGTCATGGGAAATGTATTCAGATGCTTATAAATCAAGAACATCTGATGAAGGTGAAATTTCGTTTAGTAAGCGTAATCTTAAATACAACATAAAGAATGCAGATGCACTTATGTATAAAGATATTGATGAAAGTACTATTGAGTATGTGCGTGGGATAACTGGTGTAGATGATATCAGTTATGGTTATTTCGAGACAGCGAGAGTATGGACATGGAATACTATGGATTACAACAAGATGGGTATTCCGTATTATGTAGATATTGATGATAATAAGAATAGTAATTCTAAGAATAGTAATTCTAAGAATATTAATTCTAAGAATAGTGATTCCAATAATGCTTCATATAGCAGTGAACAGATTAATCCAAAGTATCTGTTTGCAACAGAGTATGTAGAAGCTGATAGCAGAGTATATGATGTGTTAGCGGATATTACAGGCAAAGATGAGATTGATATACAGGCATTTAAAGACGGCAGACAGGTGGTTATATTTTTAGATAAGAATCCTGAGGGTGTATATGATGATACAATAACAAAGGGAACTGATATAGGTCTTATGTGCTATAAAGCCTATCCGGAAAACTATAGCTATATAGATAAGGATTATGCCAGCAGTTATTATATGGCTATATACAGCTATATGCATGATAAAGGCATAGTTACAGACGATTTTAATAAAATTAACAGTGAATATTTCCACTCATTAATAGCTGATAATGAACAGGATAAGCTAAAACAGCTGACAGAATTATTTGAAAAAAATAATGTAAAGTTTTTAGATGATTTTTATGCGTACTGGGCAGATAAAGGCGAAGAACAGTTTTATCAGTATGTTGATTCATATATTGGTATGAACATTGCAGATGAAAAACTTAAAGTATATGATTACAGCTCCGATTATGTACCAGCGGCTGCAGCTGAGGTTGCAAAGGTAATATACATCGATGATGAGGTAAAAGATAAGCTTAAGGAATATATACCGGAATTCGGGCAGTACACGATGCTTGCATCAGATGAATTGGGAAAGAAGGCACTGGATACACAGAATAATATATTAAAGGATTATCTCATGCTTGATGAGCTTCCAGAGGAGATTAATCTTTCGATGAAGTATAACCAGATTAATATAACCTATGGTCTTGATTCAATATATAACGGAACGGCTAATGTTGTAGCTTCTTATCTTGGACAGGCTGGATATGCATATAACAGTTATTCGCATGATAAGGATCTTATAAAGAGCAATACTATAGAAGCTTATATCCTATATGGTTTCACAGGCATAACAGCGTTTTTAGTATATATGATAGTAAGCCTGATTATATTAAAAAACAGGTTTTTTCAGTTTAGTGACAGAATAAAGATATTAAGAAATACAGGTGCCAGCAAGGATATAATATTTGACATGTATATGAAGCAGAGTATACGGGAAATGCTGTGGTGTATCATGCTCATGCCGTTGATGATTATACTGGATATAATATGTATAAAAAGGTATATACGTAACCTATGACAGATAATATGAAGTTTAGCGGTGAGTACTGGCACATGGTATCTGGCTGGAAATGGAGGAATGTGTTTGATTGAATACAGAATTTATCAGTTATTGTATAAAAAGTGTAAAAAGACGATGGAAAAGTATATTTAAAACAGCACTTTCGGTATTTCTTGCGTTTTCGTTTGTTGCAGGGATTATGCTGTTTAAGACTAATATGTATGAATATCAGATACAGTCTGCAAAGCACAAGTTTGGTAGCTGGATTGTGATGCTTTATGACAGTAACTTAGAAGAGAATAAAGAACTTAAGAATCATCCGTATCTGAACGAGTCAGGTAAAGCCTCGGTAGATAATTATGTGTTTGAAAATGATAACCAGACAGATATTAAAGTTGGTTATATGGATGATGACTTCATAAGGATAGGCAGCATATCATTACAGAGTGGGAGCATGCCGCACAACGATGATGAAGTTGCCATAGAGTGGGATACACTTCTTAAGCTTAATCAGGGAACACAGATAGGTCAGGAGATTCATATATCAGTCCGGAAGGGAAGCAATCAGACAACAGAAAATATTGAAAAAACATACAAGCTTACGGGAATTCTTAATAACTATACGAACATCTGGTGTGGTGGAAATTATATACCGGGTATTATTGTTACACAAGGTGAAGGAGAGAATATTAACCGCGTAGGAAAAGCTGCATATATATATTCATCTGACAGCTATATAGATGGGAATTATAATGATATATATGATGGATTAAAGAAAAAGTCACAAAAAGAGCTTATATATAATAGCAGCGTATACGACTATGAACCATGGGGAGGTGGATATATATATGATTATATGTACGTTCTTCTTATGCTTATAGGTGTATCAGCAGTTGTATATCAGATACTTATGCATGACAGAAAGCGGAAGCATGTAATGAGTATACTTACGAATCTCGGTGCTAAAAGAATACAGCTAATGGCATTTTCATTAGTGGAAAATATAGTCATAGTTATACTTGCTGCCATAGCAGGTCTGTTTCTTTCAATATTTACCGGGAAGATAGTATGTACTATAACTGGTTATGTTAAAGGTATACAGTTCTTTAACATAAAAAACAGTATATATGTATATGTATTCATTATGCTTTTAGTATCTGTTTGTATAAGCATGATAGCTTGTATTATTGAAAATTTCAGACATCCGGCATCTGGTGTTGGAAATATCCGCGGCATTGGAAGAAATAAATCATTTATTTTAAAGACAGGAAAAAATAAGCTGGTAATAATTAACCGCAATAATTATATTTCACAGACGCAAAAAAGGTTAAATAAGTCACATGGGGCGTTGTCAGCTATTGCAGTCAGAGTGTTTGCGCTTGCGATTCTGGTTATTATAGCAGGCTGTGTGATTAATTCAATAAAGGCGTATAAACAGTATCGTGATATATCTGATATGTCCGATATTATAGCATTTAACCGCATCGATTCCAGTACAAATTATGTACTTAATTATGCAGATAAAGAGTCAAGGGATGAGTACTATACACAATACTCTGGTGGAAATGGGAATATATATACGAGAGACAATCTTAAAGCCAAAATAAGAAGTAAAATGTATTTAAGTGATTATAACAAGGAAATGTATGATAACAGTAATGAAATGTTTACTGATGTAGATGCTAAAGGAGAAACAAGGCGTTACTTTAACAGATTCAGCAGCTATACACTTATGTGTAATATAAAAAAAGCGGATACACCTGTGTATAAGGATATTGATAAGAACATGATTGATTATATTAACAGTATAGATGGTGTTGAAGATATAAGTTATGGATATTTTGAAACAGCAAGAACATGGGCATGGAATAATATGGATTACAACAAGCTTGGTGTGCCATGGTATCTTTCATATAACTTTAACAGTGTTGAAGCACTTAATGATAATCAAAAAACGTATAAATATCTTTTTGCAACAGAATATGTGGAAAATGATAATAAATTATATGACATATTAAAGGATATAACAGGTAAGCCTTCATTTGATGAGGAGGCATTTAATAATGGAGATATATCTGTTGTATTTGTTGACGAGAATATTGATGGAGATTATGATGATACATTATCTGAGGGAATGGATATTAATCTTATGAAATATTACTGCAATATAAATGGTTCGTTTATGTATGACAGAGCATGGCAGAATTCAGGAAGCTATAATAAGGCTTTGTCAATATATATAAAAGATAAAGGATATAGTTCACATGAGAGTTGGACATATGGTGAAATAGAGACAAAGGGATGCGATAACTATGTGTCTGATCTTAAAAACAAACCTGATTTTAACAAAATAAGAGAAGAGTATATTGAGTATCTGGAAAATAATTACGGACGAAATGTAGCTGATTTAACGTTTTTTTGTAGAACAGAGGAAGAACAGCTTGAGCTTGTAAAACAGTATTATTATCAAAGGTTAAGAAAAGATTATTCATATATTCTTGGATACGAGCAGGCAGCTACAACTAAGGCCTGGGCTGTAGTGAAGCTCAGTGATGAGATAAAAGACAGATTAAAAGAATATATTCCTGAATTCGGGCAGTATACTATGATTGCCTCAACAAAGCTTTTACAGAGGGAGCTTGATAACCAGAATCAGGTTTTAAAAGATTATTTCCAGATGGATGTACTTCCAGATGAATTGTCTCTTGATATGTCATATAATCAGATAAGACTAAGATATAGCATGAATTCGCTATATAGTGGAACGGTTAATACAGTGAATTCATATATGCTTCAGACAGGATGGGGATATCATTCTTATTCGGGGGAAAAGGATGAGGTCAAGAGAAAGACATTTGAGGCCATCATACTATATGTATTCACAGCAGCTGTAGCTATCGGTGTGTACATAATGATATCCGTTCTTATGTTAATGAGCAGGATTGAAAAATATAAAAATACTATGACAATCTTAAGATATAGTGGAGCAGATAAATCTGTAATCTTTAAGATATATATGAAAGAGTGTTTTAGTGAGTCATTATATTGCATTATCCTTATGCCGCTTATGCTGCTGATATATGTGTTAGTAATAAGGTATGAAACTAAAGTACTATGATGATTCTGCATGGATAGTATAAAAATGCAGGTGTATTCATGCATGAGCCAGAAATAAAAATAGTTTGCATCTCTTGCAGTATAATACAGTAAGAAAGTAAGAAGGAAGGAAAAATATGGGTGAGATATTAAGAGCAGAAGGTATAAGCAAGACATATCACACAGGTATGGTAGAAGTGCATGCATTGAAAAAATGCGACATAACAATAAGAAAAGGTGAATTTACAGCTATTATAGGGAAGAGTGGCTCAGGAAAATCGACACTGCTTAGAATACTTGGTTCCATGGATAAGCCGGATGAGGGTGAGGTATATATTGATGATATTAACATAGGTGAGCTGAATGATAAGCAGTTATCAAAACTCAGAAGGGAAAAGATAGGTTTTGTATATCAGAATTATAGTCTGATACCAGAATATACGGCATATGAGAATATAGTACTTCCTGTGGTCCTTGATAATCAGGATATCGATGAGGATGATGTTAATGATCTGTTAGAATCACTTCAGATAGAACATTGCCGAGATAAGTTTCCAGAGCAGATGTCAGGTGGTGAGCAGCAGAGAGTTGCTATAGCAAGGGCACTTATAATGCATCCTGCAGTAGTGTATGCAGACGAACCAACTGGTAATCTTGATGCTGAGAGCGCAGAGAATGTTGCAGCCATGCTATCACTGGCAGCATCTAAATACAAGCAGACAATAGTTATGGTGACACATGATAAGCAGATGGCTGAATATGCCGACAGAATATTTAACATAGTAGATGGACATGTAATGACAGATGTGGGAGAATAATGTAAAAAATCCATAAATTCAAGATTTTTTACATGCGAGATATGCGCAAAAAGCGTGCGCAGAAATAAGGAAAAGTGTAAAAAAGGAAAGCAGGGATGAAGTAATTATGCATATTTCAAAGAATTCAGCAACACAGATAGTAAATGAAATATCCAGGCTTGTTAAACAGAACATTAACCTGATGGATGAGACCGGTTATATAATAGCAAGTGTAGATAAAAGCCGTATAGGAAGCTTTCATTATGGTGCGTATAAAATTATATCTGAAAATCTTGATGAATATTACATAGATGAAGATGATGCTTCTAAGGGAATAAAGAAAGGAATAAATCTTCCACTTGAGCTTGATGGTGAAATAGTTGGTGTTATTGGTATGACTGGTGAATATGAAGAGGTTATTACATCTGGCAAGCTTTTAAAGAAGATGACAGAAATTCTTCTTATGGAGAGCAGGGCAAACTACCATCAGCTTATGAATAAGCGAGTCAGAAATGCATTCTATGAAGAATGGCTTATAAATGGAGGCTATAAAAGTGCTGACCTTGAGGATAGAGGAATGGCTATAGGCGTGGATATCAATATTCCAAGGCGTATTCTTATTGCTAGTATTGATGAACTTGATAATTATAAGGATTCACAGCAGGGTCAGTCCAAGATTGCCAAGTTTGAGAATGATGTTGATACATTTTTAAGCAGAAATAATTATAAGATGCATTTTAGAAATGCTTCAAGACAGATAATAATTGTAGATAACATGGTGACGGATAAGCTGGCTGCATTTGCCAAAGAACTTGCTGATTATATAAGGGAAAAAGAGGGAGTGGAGCTTAATATCGGTATAGATGGTGAGAATAATGCTGATATGCATGATGCATATGTACAGGCTCACAGGGCTTGGAATGTAGCAGCCTCAGAGCATGAACAGATAATATGTTATGAGAATATGAGTCTGGAGCTTTTAATCAGTAATGTTCCTGTAGAAATAAAGCTTGAGTATCTAAAGAAAATATTTAAAGGTGAGTATGGCGATGATATTGGTGATGTTATAGCACTTCTAAAGGCTTATTATGATGCACAGGGGTCAATACAGAAAGCAGCTGATGCACTTTATATACACAAAAATACACTGCAGTACAGGATATCAAGGTTAAAAGATACAACAGGACTTGATATAAGAAAACCTACCGAAAGTCCTGCATTGTTTATTGCATATATAATAGCGGATGAGCTTATAAATGAAAAATACGATTTACCATTATTGTTACGTGGAATGAAATAAAAAAATAATTATGTACACGGTAACATATGCAAAAATGTATTTCTATGCTATTATTGCACCATACAAAGCACAAGAGATTGTGCAAAACGTACAATAATTTAGTAGAAATGAGGTGTTTTTATGTCAGGTATAGCATTGATAATTGTGTTTGTGTTGGCAATCATCGTAATGATAGTTGCGATATCCAAGTTTAAGGTTCATCCATTCCTTGCAATCATGGGTGTATCACTTATTCTTGCCATGATAGCAGGTATTCCATTCGTTGATACAGTAAAACCGGACGGAACAAAAGTATCTGGTATTCCTACAGTAATAGGTGCCGGATTCTCAGGAACTTTTAGTAGTATTGGTATAGTTATCATACTTGGTGCATTGATCGGATCAGTTCTTGAAAAAACTGGAGCAGCTCTTAAGCTTGCAGATATGGTGATTAAGGTAGTAGGTAAGAAAAGACCTGAGCTTGCTATTGAGCTTATGGGCTGGGTAGTTTCAATCCCCGTATTCTGTGATAGTGGTTTCGTTATTCTGAATCCTATCAGAAAAGCGCTTGTTAAGAGAACAGCAGTATCGAGCGTGGCAATGACTGTAGCTCTTTCAGCAGGACTTTATATTTCACATGTATTTATTCCACCTACACCTGGACCAATAGCAGCAGCTAATACACTCGGTGTCGGAGATAACCTTTTACTTGTTATGGGACTTGGCGTTGTATGTTCTATATTCCCTCTTATAGCAGGTCTTATATATGCAAAGTACATAGGTAAGAAGGTTAAAAGTGCAGACGAGACAACAGATAGTTCAGAGGTAACTAAGACATATGAAGAGTTAGTCGCAGAGTATGGAAAGCTTCCTAACGGATTCAATGCTCTTGCACCAATCCTTGTTCCTATCATACTTATGGCACTTGGCTCAATTTCATCTATGGCAGGCTGGACCGGTGCTCTTGATGTGGCATGCCAGTTCTTAGGAAAACCTATTATAGCCTTAGCAGTTGGTACAATATTTGCGATAATACAGCTTGCAACAGCTGACAAGATGTCTGATTTCTACGATATAACTAACGAAACATTAAAGACAGTTGGACCAATCCTTTTCGTAACTGCAGCAGGTGGTGTTTTAGGTAAGGTTATATCATCAACATCTATGGTTACATTTATTACACAGCATGCAGAGGTGCTCTCAGCAGTGGGAATATTCTTCCCATTCCTTCTTGCAGCTATATTAAAGACAGCACAGGGTTCTTCTACAGTTGCTATCACAACAACAGCAGGTATCATAGCTCCACTTCTTGGTGCACTTGGTCTTGCCTCACCAGTAAAGACAGTTCTTTGTGTAATGGCTATTGGTGCTGGTGCCATGACAGTATCACATGCTAACGATTCTTACTTCTGGGTAGTTACTAACTTTGGTGACATGACTCCTGATCAGGGGTATAAAACACAGACGGTATGTACATTGATAATGGGTATTGCTTCAATGGTTGAAATATTCATACTTTCATTAATATTATAATTCGATTCTAGTGACCTATGGCGGCTATGCTGATAAGTAAGTACATTCTTGACTTGTTAGTATAGCCGCCTTGTTATTAGATATTGTTTAAGGAATGAGAGCATAGGCAAGTTTAAATATTTTGATTGAGTAAATAGTGCAAAGTTATAAAAATATACAAAAGAGGTTTTACAAAATATTACAATGAACATTTATCGGAAAGGAGATTAGCCATGAATAGTGAATTAAGAAATATAGCGGACAATATAATAGATGCGGCTATAAAGGCTGTACTACCAGATGCGGCAGTCAAAAGAGCACTGGATGGAAAAGAATTCAAAGGAAAAGTCATTCTGGTGTCAGTTGGAAAAGCTGCATGGCAGATGGCAATGGCTGCAAGTGATTGTATGGGAGATAGAATAGATAAAGGTGTTGTTATAACAAAATATGGACATGTAAAAGGTCATATTGACAGGGTTGAATGTTTTGAAGCAGGTCATCCAGTACCTGATGAGAATTCATTTAGGGCAACGCAGGCAGCTATAGATATGGTAACAGGACTTTCAAGTGAGGATACAGTATTGTTCCTTTTATCAGGTGGTGGAAGTGCTTTGTTTGAAAAACCAAAGATACCAGAAGAAGAACTGCAGAATATAACAAACCAGCTGCTTGCCTGTGGTGCAGATATAGTTGAGATTAATACGATAAGAAAACGTTTGTCAGAGGTAAAAGGTGGTCGTTTTGCAAAACTGTGTGAACCAGCACATGTGTTCTCAATAGTGTTATCAGACATACTTGGTGACCCACTTGATATGATAGCATCAGGACCTGCATGCCCTGATTCCTCAACCTGTGAGAATGCCAGACATATAGCAGCAAAGTACAATCTTAAGTTGGGTGAGGATGCAAAAAAACTCATAAATATAGAAACACCTAAAAAGCTGGATAATGTTACCACTCTTATCAATGGAAGTGTGCGTGAATTATGTCGTGCAGTTGAAAATGAATGTACAAAGTATGGTTATGAGCCGATTATGCTTACAGACCAGTTGTGTTGTCAGGCAAAGGAGGCAGGAAGTTTTCTTGCATCAATAGCGAAAACACATTATGCTTCAGGAAAAAAGCTTGCTTATATAGCAGGTGGAGAAACAGTAGTAAATCTTACCGGTCATGGCAAGGGAGGAAGAAACCAGGAGATAGCTTTATCGGCAGCCACAGGAATAGAAGGCATGTCAAATGTAGCAGTGTTTAGTATAGGCAGTGACGGAACAGACGGGCCAACAGATGCCGCAGGAGGCTATTGCGATGGCGATACAGCCAAAGTGCTGAAGGAAAAAGACATAGATATATTTGATGTGCTGAAGGAAAATGATGCCTACAATGCATTGAAAGAAACTAACGGACTTATAATAACAGGACCTACAGGAACAAATGTTAATGATGTGACAGTGCTGCTTATAGGGTGATATTGTTGTTTAACATACATTCTTAACGTACGGACGACAGCATATATGAGAAAAGCAGGTGTGCATACATCAACGATGCCAGAAGCTTCAATTTA
>PPYE01758791.1_pt1 | contig 32621 bp, 37 predicted proteins | sample 1559881 | NCBI WGS metagenome assembly PPYE01 (sample SAMN08240022, study PRJNA423297) | Human gut metagenome, whole genome shotgun sequencing project.
GTCGCAACTCTTCGGAGTCAGTGGTGCTGTTCTCGCTGAAGCAGGAAGCTCCCGCCTCTATAGGCGGGAGTACGTTCACAATTGGCGGACGGACATATTCTTCCGCTGGGAAATGAGATGACCCTCCGGGAAGCAGATAAATCATATGTGGGAAAAGAACTGCAGAAAGAGTGGAACCAGGAAAAAGCAGAAAAAGAAATCCTTCCTGCTGTCAAGCGGATGGGATTATTTGGAAAAGGCGATACAGTCCATGAAAAAATGATGGCCGAGCAGCTCGGAAAACTTTTTGCAGCCGGCAGATTTTCCCAGCTGCAAATGGAGACGAAGGATGCCTTTCATCAGGCGGCTGTTGTATCTGTAAAATTGGAAGAGAAAGATATCGCCGGCTGGAATGAAATCATCAGGGCCATGGAAAAAGCCCATCCGAAAAAAATTGATATCCTTGGAGAGAACCGGACTTTGAATCTTGAAACCATCCGGGAAAGCATGAAAAAAGAAGACAGTAACAATCGTTTCGTCTATAAAAAAGATGGACAGACTGAGTTTGTTTATGGAAGCATGTTTCTTTTTGTGGAACAGTACGGGGTGGAAGCGCCTTTTTATGTCTTTTTCATCGCGTCAGCAGATAAAGGGCAACTTGGAGCCACTGCCATTTATACCAATCAGGCCACAGGCCGGATTATAGAACCTGTTTTAGTAAAAGGCGCGGAGGGACTTCGATGAAAAGACTCGTGACAGCATTTTTGGCGGCGGGGATTACCGTTTCATCCATGACCGCTGTTTTTGCAGAACCTGCCCATAAAGAGACGGGTACAGGCACGGCGGCCGACAGGCAATTGACTGCCGATTTCCGCAGAAGTCCGGGAGATGCCATAAAAGATCTTTACAGGCAGGCAGCTCCTTTTCTTACAAAGGAAATCACTTTAAGAAATAACGCCGTTTATACGCCTTTCGTCATAACGCCGTCTGTGAAAAAAATGGCGGGAAAAGAGATTCCGTTCAGTACGGAAAAAGGAGGAGTATTTCCTGCGGGACAGCTTCTCGTCACTTCTGATGAGGGAAGCTTTGACGCCTTTGTCGTGAATTTCTCTTTTCCTGAAACGGAAGAAAATAAAAAGGGAATGGATCCTTTCTTTGTGAAGGATCAAAACATGGTGTCTGCAGGGGCGCTTATGATGGCGAACCTTTACCTGATGGGTGCTGAACCCGCAATTAATGAACTCATCGTGGACGCCATACACGAGCATAATAAAACGGCCCTTGTGAAACTCCCCGAAGACTTTGCCCATGTGCGTCTGCAGGACATAGAACCGATTACCCGTTTAAATGACCATACGTACACGGCGGGTGCGCGGGTCATAAGCGATGCCGACGGTTTCATCGTGCCCCTTTACATCCGGGGATACTTCATGAAAAAAGAGAATCGATACAGAGCAATCCTGGCGGTAACCAGTGACGCGGAAAGAAATTATCTGAAACCATCTCTGGAAGAATTGGCAAAAACAAGTATGAAATGCTGAATTATCTCCATGAAAAGCGGAGTGGAGTCCCTCTTTTTGTATAGGAGCATACAGTAAAAAACTTTATGGAATTTTTTCTCTTAAAAGGAAAGGTGTTTTAAGGGAAAACGAAAGCAGGTCCTTTAACGGGATCTGCTTTTTTGCTGAAATATTATTTTGTGATGAGCGACAGAAGGATATCCGGATTGTCCGTGTCGTATTCGATCTGTTCCGACCAGCGCCGTATGTTTTCGGGGAGATCTTCGAATACGGCAGTTTCCATGAAGATGAAGTCTGTGCTTTGCCGGGCATATGTCATGACGGCGTCTATGCCGTAGAGAGGTTCTTTTTCCAGGGCGCGGTAGGAAATGTATTGATACACCGCCGTCAGTTCCGGGAGAGGCGCTTCGGAAAGATAGGCGTGCGCCTTTTTCAGCGTGGAAGTAAAAGATCCGGAAAGAGAGGAGAGCCTCTTTGTCCATGCTTCATCGACAGGTTCCGTTTGAGAAAGAGCGTGTAAAATGGTCCGGCAGTAAGTTTCATTGATGGTCGGCGTATAGGAGAGCGCTTCTTCGGGAAGACTGCAGCCCATAGCGGAAAGCAGTGTGGGAAAGTCGAATAGAGAAGGGGCTCTGTCTTCCATGAAAAGCAGAGGCGTGGAATTGGACAGGAGAAGTTCCACGCTTTCTTCACAGGCAAGTCCCACACCGGCCAGTTCAAAATTTCCGTTTTCCACAAAGAAACGGGGATGCATGGCACAGATATCGCAAAGATTTTCTTCTCCCGTTTCCGCAATGATGCGGCAGAGTCCGTCTTCCTGCAAAAGAGGGCATCGGCCGTCTTTCATGATGAACCGGCGGTTTCCTTTTGTGCCTGTCATGGAGGCACGGATGGTTTCACCCGGTTCTCCCGTCATGACGAGATATTTCATTGCCGTCACTTCGTCGATGTCGATGTCCCAGTTCTGCATACAGCACGAGTGGACACACCTGTCCGCCTTGCAGCGGAAGTCTTTGTAAAAAGCCGGGTGAACGGAAATCATGGCATGACCCTTTTGAGAATCGCGGCGCAGCCTTCCCGTACATCACGGTAGGTTGTTTCGTAATCATCAGTGTACCACGGATCGGCGACACTCCGATTTTCTCCTGTCCATTCGAGAAGGAGGGACACTTTTTTCTGCGGGTCGCCTTTGGTAAGACGGTAAAGATCGCGGCGGTTCTCATCATCCATGCCGATGATATAAGTGCTTTCTTCGTAATCGGCAGGCGTAAATATCCGTGCTTCCCGTTTAGTGAAAGGGATCCCCTTGTCTTTGAGAAGCCGGCGTACAGGGGGATAGGTGTCGTTTCCGATTTCTTCATAAGTCGCCGCGCAGGATGAAACGGAAATCAAATGTTCCAATCCGGCTTTTGCCACGAGGTTTTTCATAACAAATTCCGCCATCGGGGAGCGGCAGATATTGCCGTGGCAGACGAACAGTATTTTTATCATAATTTCTTATAACCTCTATTGTTTCATCATTTTATAAATTTGAATGGCTTTTTTTACAGCTGCTTCAAATGGTATGTCTCCTGCATACAAGTATTTTTGTTGATATGAATTCCATAGGTTATTCAATCTATCGTCATTAATTATGATATCTAAGATCTGCATCCCTGAGGTAATAATGTCCGTTGTATTTCTTTTATTGCAGGTAGCTTCAAATGCCTGTTTCAGAATTTCATGATTGATCCTCTCCTCATAGCGGAGCATTAATGTATAAACGTCATAAAAATCTCTCATCCTTGTATTCAGGATACCGCGGGCAAGAATTGTCTGAAGTTTCTCCGCAAAAATGGTCTCCAAATTATAGGACCAGAGCTTTATGGATCGTTCTTCCAGCATGAGGCTGTAATCATATTCAATGGCTCTTGGAGTAATGATGTCTCCTGTAGAAATATCAATCTTTATTGGAGTAATCATTTTACCAAGATATGCATCCATTGTCACCCGAATGCCGGGGTATTCCATATCGTCCATGATTCCGGTTACATCCTTGACGTTGAACGTCACGCCGTCCTGCAAATCAATCTTACTGATTTTATTAATTATATGCAGCGCTTCTTCCTCAGAAAGATCTAAATTACGGATAGATGTATCTATATCCATTGTTGAGCGCATAGAAATGCCTATCATGGACGTGACCAATATACCGCCTTTTATGATAAAGTTTTCAGAATATGGTGAGTTTGCCACTCTTTCAAGAAAACGTTCCATCATATATATCCGCATCAAAATGCGTGCATCTGCCCTGTTTGATTTTGCAATATTTTTTATCTTTCCTCTTACCTGTGCACCGGTCAGAGCCATTACAACAGCACCTCCATATACTCTCTGATCTTCTTATCAACATGGAACAGCTTTGCATATTCCATTAGCCTGTTAAGATTCTTGTTTTTTCCCATGATGTAAGTTTTAAGTGCGGTCTGGAAATCCTGTATTTCAAACCTGTTTCTGGAACGGATCAGATCACAGATTGTGCGTTCACGATTGTAGAGCGGTATGTCATGGCCATATGATGTTTTCACTATTTCTTTCCCAATATCCAGCAGTTCTTTTTTTACGGTGAAAACTTTTATTCCGTCCGCAACCATTCGGGAAGTTCCATAACCGGTATAAATCGTAATTGTTTTCTGCAGAGGTTCTCTGTCAGTAAGGCCATGATAATAGAGGGCTTCATCGTGAGATAAAACACCTTGCGGACAACGCAGCGACAGAATATAGTTTTCATCTTCCCAGGTTTCCGGAGATGCATAAACGCCATGAGCGGCCTTTTCAAATCCGTTATCACGTATGAAGTTGTACAGAGCATGCTTTGAAATCCCTGCTTCTATGGCATTTTTCGTCAACAAGATTCCGGAATCATCAACTATTTCTTCGGGTGTCTTCATGTGCCGTCACCAACTTTCGTGCTAATAGTATATCTTATATTAGCACGAAAGTAAAACAAAGGGCTGCCAATTTGAGGATACGAATGCACCTTTAATTGTTCGGGCAGTGATGGCACAATTTGGACTGGTCCAGTCTTAGCTCTTGGACAGAGATAAAAAAGAAGCTCCCGAAGGAACTTCTTTATGTTTTATCGAAGGCAGTCCTGTTTATGATGGTTTTGGACAAATGGGGGTACAAACTACTTTTTCATGTAACGGATTTCTCTTACTCCCATCTTGACCCGAAAGGAAGTATGGATAACGGTAGAAAACGCTTTTGACTGCTGTAAAGCGGATATAAGCGCTATATTTATTTCTTAACCGGCACAGGGTGTTTGTGCATTTTATGGTATTCCGCATTTCATGGAAGACGCAGCTCATTATATCGGAGCTGTCGATGAGTTTGCGGCGGTAGACGATTATCCATATTCAAATCGGGGATGTGGCTGCCACGGCCCCTGTCCCTGCCCGACTCGTCCCGTTTCGGCGTTTTGCGCTATGATATTTGAAATGATACGGTAACTGATGAGAATAAGAAAAGAGGTGAGGAGAAGAAATGCGGGATGGACGCGTTTGTCGTGAAAGTTCATGAAGAAACTTCCAAAGGAATGAAAAGGCTTTATTTATATCCGCTCTTTTTGTACACTATAAAGAAAAACGGAAAATATTTTACTTTACATACAAGTGTAAATTTTTTATTCCAATTACGCAATAGAAATGGAAGGACTTCTACTGTCCCGGGAGGAACTATGCGAAGGACGAAAATTATCTGCACTATCGGTCCGCTGCCGTTTTGAAAGGGAAAAAATTTTCGGGAGGACAGCCTTTGTGTCATCGCGGCAGGAGTCAGGCAGGGGGAAATAAACCGGCGGAAATCCTCTGCCACGAATATCATGCACATTATGCAGGTGTAAAAAGAAAGGCTTGCGGCGGGAAACCGGCCGCGGGCTTTTCCTGCGGAAGGGAGAAATTATGGAAATACTGCGGGCGGCCAATGCGGAAATTGCCATGCGGAGAATTCTGCAGGCCGCCGTTTCGGAAAAGGCGAGCGATGTCCATCTGGAACCGTGCCGTGAATTTGTCCTTGTCCGGTTCCGCATTGACGGAACTCTTACAGAGAGGTACAGGCTGCCCCCTGATATGGCGGCGGGACTGTCGGTGCGGGCCAAAGTCCTGGGCGGTATGGACGTGGGGGAAAACCGCATTCCCCAGGACGGAAGCTTTTCGGAAATCAGGGAAGGAAAAAATACAGATTTCCGTCTTTCCGTGATGCCTTCGGTTTACGGGGAAACGATCGTCATACGGATTTTATCGGGGCAGATGGATTTCATTGAAAAGAATGAACTCGGGATGCTTCCCTTGCAGAAGAAAATATTCCGCACAAAAATAGGAAAGAAAAGCGGCATGATTCTCACTACCGGTCCTACGGGAAGCGGGAAAACATCGACGCTCTACGCGGCGCTAAAACTGGTGTGCCGTCCTGAAATCAGCGTGATTTCCGTGGAAGATCCCGTGGAGTACCGCATACCGGGAATCACCCAGGTGGAAGTGAATGAAAAAGCGGGCCTTACTTTTGAAAAAGGTCTCCGTTCTCTTGTGCGGCAGGATCCCGATGTGGTGATGATCGGGGAAATACGCGACCGGGAGACGGCGGAAATTGCCGTACATGCCGCTCTTACCGGGCATCTTGTCCTGTCTACGCTTCATACGAACGATGCCGTATCGGCGCCTGCCCGCCTGACAGATATGGGCATTCCGCCGTACCTGCTCTCCGCGTCGCTGTCTCTCATCATTTCTCAAAGGCTTGTGAAGAAACTCTGTCCCGCCTGCCGGAAGGAAATGGTTATTACAGGAGAAATGGCGGAAGAAAAGTTGTTTCCTGAAGCGTTTATCGGGAGACGGGCATACATGGCAAAGGGCTGTGATCATTGCAGGGGGAAAGGCGCAGACGGGCGGACCGGTGTTTTTGAAATGCTGGAAATAGGAAAAGAGGAACGACGGCTGCTTCATGAAAACGCGGCAGCCGAAGAGTTTTCAGAATGTATGAGAAAACAGAGACAGTATTCCCTGAAGGAATCCCTTTTGCGGTTAATGGAAAGCGGCGCCGTCCCGCCTGAGGAAGCGGCGCTCTTATGGGAGTGACTATGAAACATATTGAACAGTGGCTGGCCCTTTACCCGAAGGCTACAGATATCCATCTTACGGAAGGCGGAAGGGTTATTGTCCGTGAATATGGCGAACTTAAAGAATTGGAGGAAAGAGCGGAGAAAAGTTTTTTTGATATGCTTTTCCATTCCTGCCTTTCACTGGATAAACGAAAAGTGTATGAAGAAAAAGGTGCATGCGATACTTCTTTTTCCATAGGAGAAAATCGGTTCCGCATCCATCTGTACCGGGCGGGCGGAAAAGACTGCGCGGCGCTCCGTGTGCTGCCCGTGCTTGACCGTGTGGAAAAAGATCCTGATGAAAAATGGCTTGAGAAGATTGCAAAATTATCCTCCGGCCTTGTCCTTTTTTCAGGCCCTACAGGAAGCGGGAAAAGCACCACCATGGCAAGAGCACTGGAAGGAATCGGCAAGGAAAAAGCGCGTCACATCGTGACCTTGGAAGATCCTGTGGAGTATGTCCTTTCCGTGGGGAAATCCCTTGTCCGTCAGCGGGAAATCGGTCGTGACGCGGTAAGTTTTGCCGAGGGTGTCCGCGAATCTCTCCGCGAGGATCCTGATGTCATTGCCGTAGGGGAAATGAGGGACAGGGAAACCATAGCGGCGGCGCTTACCGCGTCAGAAACAGGGCATCTCGTTTTGGGGACGCTCCACAACGGGCGCGCTCTGGAAGCCGTCGGCCGCATGGTCCATGTATTTCCGGCGGAAGAACAAAACGAAGTGCGCCTGATTATTTCTTCCGTCCTCCGCTGCGTGTCGGCGCAAAGACTTTGGCGGATGGGAACTAAAACTGTACTGCTCCGTGAAATTCTGACAAATACCCCTGCTGTGGCGAACCTCATCCGCGAAGGAAAAGAAGCACAGGTCCTGTCCTATATGGAAACGGGTGTGAATGACATGCGCACTCTGCGCCAGGCGGTATACAAGGTAAAGGGCGTGACAGAAAAAGAACGAGAAGAACTTTTGCATTTGACGGGAGAGTAAAATGGAGTTCCTTTATAAAGCGTACGCTGACAGCGGAGAAGTAGAGGAAGGAAGAGTGGCGGCTGCCGGCAAAAGAGAAGCAGCGGATGAACTCAGAAGCCGCGGGCTGCACCCGATGACCATCAGAAAAACGGGAGAAAAGAAAAAAGTGTCCCTTTTCAAAAGACGCCGTCTCGCCGATTTGGCGGAAGAATGGGAATCACTTCTTTCCGCGGGGATTCCCGTAACCGAAACTTTGGACATCCTTGGCGGCGGCCGGAGCGGGAAAGAAAAGATTCTTCTGGGCGAGATCAAGGCGACCATCGAAGCAGGGCACTCCATTGCGGAAAGTTTTGCGGGATCCCGTGCGTTTCCGCCTTTTTTTACGGCCCTTCTGCAGGTAGGCGAGCTGTCGGGAACGATTCCGGAACAGCTCCGCCTGGCCGCCGCGTGCTATCGCAAGGAAGAAGAATTTATTGCCGGTATGAAGTCGGCTCTTTCCTATCCTGTTTTTGTTCTCTTCTTTTCCTTTCTTGTATTTGCATTGATCCTTACTGTCATACTGCCGTCCTTTGCCGCGCTTTTTGATGCCCTCGACATACCGCTTCCGGCGGTGACGAGGGCGGCGCTTGCTTTGGGCCTGTTCTTACAGGAAAAAGGGTTTTATTTTCTTGTTGAACTTCTCTTGGGTGCAGTCGGCGGTGTCGTCTGGTTACGAAGTGAACGGGGAAAAAGAAGTACAGATGCGTTTCTTTTCCGCTTCCCTTTTATCCGGAGGCTGTACCTCATCCGTGTGACGCTTGCCCTGTCGGTACTTTTGAAAAGCGGGAAAACCTTGTCCGACGCCCTTGCTGATATAGCGGATATAACGGATAACGGCGCCGTAAAAGAAGAATTGCTGAAAATAAAAAAGGATATAGAGAGGGGCGGCGATTTTGCCCAGAGCATGGAAAGATCCTTTGGCGATACCGCCCTTGCCCGCATGATCCATGTAGGAATGGAAAGCGGGCGGCTTCCTCTCTTTCTGGAGCGGAGCGCTCATCTTATGACAGAGGAAACGAAAAGGAAACTGACAGGATTCAGAAAGATTCTGGAACCTTCTCTTTTGCTTTTTGTAGGTCTTGTAACAGCGGCAATCATATTTTCCGTCCTGCTTCCTGTTTTCAGTGCCGTGGGGACGCACATGGGCGTTTAGTATCGAAGGACGGAAATTAAATTCCGGATGCCGGATATGGGATAAGATAAAAAGCGCTTTTCGGAATTTAGGTACAGGGACAAAAATTTTCCTGTGGTTTGTGTTTATGACTTTTAATCATACTTTTGTTTTGCTATACTAAAAAATAAAGTATGATGAGAAGGAGGCGGGACGAGTGGGTCTTTCTGTACGTGAGATACTCATACTGGATTATTTTGACGGCAAACCGGTGCATGCAAAGATGCCGTCTTATCTGTATGCCACTTACGGCAGCGACGCCGATCTCTGTCTGGACCGCCTCTATGCTGACGGCTGGATCCGCGAAAGCACTCCCCGGGAAACGGTGAATATGCTTCCTGATAAAGCGCTTTCCGATTTCCTTAAACGATACGGCCTCTCTGGTGAAGGATCGCATACAGAACTTGTCCGGCGTATAATCCATGAAGTTCCTGAAAAAAATTATAACCACGCTGTACCGAAAGTATACGTGCTGGAACCTAAGGGGCGTACCGAGGTGGGACGCCATATGGCGTATGTCCTGAATGTTCGTGAAAACTACGGGCTTACGGAAGGAGAAATCGGCGAGTCCCGTTCTGCTCTGGCTCTGAAAGGGAATCCCTGTTCCGCCAGGGATATACTGGAGCGCGCTTTTCAGCAGAAGGTTTCCATCTATACCATGGCGGGAGAATGGTCGAAGCTGCGCAACCTGTACTATGTCATGGCAAACTTCCATCTTCGTGCGGAAGCGGGGGATAAGGCGCTCTCCTGCCTGTTCCTTGTCTTCTTCCTGGATATGTCGGGGATGGGGAATAGAAATACCGTTATTCCTTATGAAAACTTATTTCCTACCCAAAAGGGAATGATCCTTCTTTTAGATGAGGTGCGCCACAGGGAGAACATGACGGCGGAGGAAGTGAAGGCGGCATTTCTTTCTTCTGTTGCGCGCATGGCGCCGAGACTGCCGTTCTCTTATTTCTCCCCGCAGGTCATGGCGGCGCAATTGCTGGAACGTCTCCGCGGCGTTCCCTTTAATGGGGCGAAGTATATCGCGGAACGGAACGTGCCCGACCCTTCTGCCGGCGCATACCATTATGTCCCTTGGGGACGTGAGGAAGCCGGCAGCTTGAAAGAGGTGCCGAAATTTACTGTGCCGAAAATCATGGCGCCGCCCAGCCTGCGTATGCCGCCCGCTTTTACGCGGCCCGTCCCTTTTGAATCGACAGAAGCGCGGAAGCGGCGGGAAGAGATGGAAAAACGGGTGGTCTGCACCGTAGAGCGTCCAACGCCGGAGGAGAAAAAGGAAAAAGGTTTGTTCGTGAAATTAAGAAAATGGATATAGGAGAAACTATGGAAAAACGAATCCGTGTCGGCTGTTACGGCGCGAAAGGCTCCTATACCTATGAGGCCATGGAACGGCACTTCGGTAAGTGGGAGCGGGAAGAAATATATTTCCCCCTCTTTGAAGATGTGACGAAAGCCGCTGCGGGAGGAATGATTGATTACGGCGTTGTACCCATTGAAAACTCCTCCACCGGGGAGATTACGGAAGTCTATGACCTTATCAGGGGCTGCGGCTGCGCCATCGTCGGTGAAGAACTGGTAAAAATCGAGCACCACCTGCTGGGATTGCCGGGAGCGGAAATGGAAGATATCGATACGGTTTACTCCCATCCCCAGGGATTTGCCCAGTGCCGTCCTTTTTTCAATGAACATCGGGATTGGAAATTGAAACCTTATTTTTCCACATCCCAAAGCGCGGAACGTGTTTCAAAGGATGGAAAGAAAAATCAGGCGGCCGTAGCAAGCCGGACGGCGGCGAAGCTGTATGGGCTTTCCGTACTGAAAGAAAATATCTTTTTTAATGAAAACAATTACACCCGTTTCTTCATCATCGCACCGAAAATGGAAATATCCGATAAAGCGGATAAGATCACTCTTGCCATTTCCGTCAGGCATGAACCGGGCGCACTCTACCATGTGCTGGGATACTTTTTCTACGGCGGTATGAATATGACCCATCTGGAATCCCGTCCGCTCGAAGGGAAACCTTTTGAGTATTTCTTCCACATCGATGTCATGGGTTCGCTGAAAGATCCATCAAATACGCGGACACTGGAGGGACTGTCTTCCATGTGCAGTTATTTTAAAATTCTGGGAAACTACGAATCGTGCGGCAGATGACAGAAGTAAAATGCGGAATGAAAGATAACAGAAAGGCAGACATCAGGAGACCGATGTATGATGCGGACTTTCTTCTGGTATGAAAAGGACCTCTTTTACCGGGCATTTGGTTTGTCCGGCAGAAGAGGTCCTTTATCTTGAAATCTTCTTTTGTTTAATCAGAAAGCGGCTTTGATGGCGCCGTTGTATTTCTTCTCGATGAAATCTTTGGATTCCTGGCTGGTAAGGGCTTCGATCAGTTTTTTGATTTCAGGGCGGGTTTCATCTCCTTCACGGACAGCGACAATGTTTGCGTATGGGGAATCGCTGCTTTCGGTGAAGATGGCATCTTTCGGATTCAGTTTTGCTTCCAGGGCAAAATTGATATTGATAACGGAAATATCAGCGTCTTCCAGCGAGCGGGGGAGCTGTGGCGCCTCCAGTTCAGAGAATTGAAGATTCTTTTTGTTTTCTGTGATGTCCTGCGGTGTAGCGGTGATGGGTGCACCGTCACGGAGCTTGATGAGCCCCGCAGACTGGAGCACGAGGAGCGCGCGGCCGCCGTTTGTGGGATCGTTCGGGATGGCTACACGGGCGCCGTCAGGAAGATCTTTCAAGTCTTTAATCTTTTTAGAGAAGACGGACATCGGTTCCAGATGGATCGCTCCTGCGGAAACGAGTTTCAGATTTCTTGACCGGGCGAATTCATCCAGGTACGGTTTGTGCTGGAAGTAGTTCGCGTCAAGGTTTTTGTCGTTCAGCGCCAGGTTCGGCTGTACATAATCGGTAAATTCGATGATTTCCACATTGACACCTTCTTTGGCAAGCTTATCTTTTACGGCGCCGAGAATTTCAGCGTGGGGGACGGGAGACACGCCCACTTTGAGAGTGACCGCCTTGCTGTCTTTCGGAGCGGGAGCCGCCGCTTTTTTCTCATCGCCGCAGCCTGTGATAAAACCTGTGAGTGCCAATGCGGCGACGGATGCGATGATTGTCTTTTTGAATTTCATGAAAAATTCCTCCTTTGACGTTCTTGCTTAAAAAATTGTAATAAAAAATCTTCCGTCCAATAAGGGACGAAAGATCGTGTTACCACCCAAGTTCATTTGCACGTCACCGTGCAAACCTCTGTAGGTACGAGGGAAATCCTGATACCGCAGCTCTGTAACGGGAGCGCCCGGACTGCTTAATGATTCGGCATATCCGGCTCAAAGACCATGTTCGGCAAACTTCCTGTACTTCCTTTCACCTTGCGGAAGCTCTCTTTGACATTCGTTTTGCTTACTCTTCTTCTCATTGCCTGTGATTAAGTTGTGCCTACTATAGCATTTTCTTTCGGCAGATGTCAAGCGGAAAAATAGTCTGCGAAATATATTTTGCGTCGCGGTATTTCCTGCGGGGCGGTTTCCGCGGCAGCGTACGGGTGCAGTTGAAATACATTAATAAAAAAAGCAGACCTGCTGCGGCAAGCCTGCTTCTGTTTTGCCTGGCCCCAAAGGGCATGGTGGAGACGAAGAGGATTGAACTCTCGACCTTACGGATGCGAACCGTACGCTCTCCCAGCTGAGCTACGTCCCCATGAAAATCAGTCCCTGAAAAGGACAAATCAATTATAGCACATGATTCAATTTTTTGCAGTCCCGTATGATTTATACTGTTGATGTAGCACCGGCATTTTCCACGCGTACCTCAGCGGTTCTTTTACCGCATGGCTGCAGCGGCGCTGATGGGGCTGTCAGATGATGATTGGGGAAGGTTCTTACCAGTCGATCCAGGTGAGAGCTTTTTCCAGCTGGTAGAAAGATTTCCCGTCCCAAAGGATGTCTTCGGTGAGGTGGTTGATGCAGTCTTCTTCCTCATCAGATGCGTAATGATAGACGAGCTCCATGAAATCTTCAAACGGTTCTTTTGTCCAGCGGTATTTCTCTATGCTCACCCGCCACCTCTGCTGGCCGGGATGGTACACAAGTCCTGAAAAATGGTAGACATATCCTTTGTGGCGTACACTGGCGCCGCCGTCCATGAGATAATCGATAAATTCGTCCGCGTCTCCGCCCTTCATAATGCCTCCTTTTAATAATACAGCTTTATTATACTATATTTGTTTGTCTTATTTCTGTCCTGTGCTATAATGAGTTGATCTATTGATAAACGAAACGGAAATTTGTTCCGGCAGTTGTCCATTCTGAGCACCAACTATAAAAAACGGGAGGAAACATGAAAAAAGCAATTATATTATCCAGCGGCGGTGTGGACTCGACAACTTGTCTCTCCGTGGCTGTAAATGCACTGGGAGCAGAGAATGTCAGCACTGCTTCTATTTTTTATGGACAGAAGCATAAAAAGGAATTAGATGCCGCAAGAGCGGTGGCGGCATATTATCATGTGCCTCATTATGAATTTGATCTGGCGCAGATCATGCAGTATTCCAATTGTTCTCTTTTGTCCCATTCGACGGAGAGTATTGTACACAAAAGTTACGGTGAGCAGATTGCGGAAAAGGGGGCAGGAAAGGTATCTACGTATGTTCCTTTTCGGAACGGCCTCATGATTTCTGTGGCGGCAAGTCTGGCAGCCGGCATTTATGAAGAGGAAGAGACGGATATTTATGTCGGCGCCCATGGAGATGATGCGGCGGGAGAAGCGTATGCCGACTGCTCGCCCCGGTTTCTGAAAGCCATGGGGGAAGCGGTTGCTGTCGGCACATACGGCAAGGTGCATCTGGTTTTTCCTTTTGCCGATAAAAATAAAACCGGCGTCGTGGCGGAAGGGCTGAAACTAGGGACACCCTATGAACTGACATGGAGCTGTTATGAGGGGGGAGACACGCCTTGCGGCGAATGCGGGACCTGCATAGACAGGGCGAAAGCGTTTGCTGAAAACGGGGTGGAAGACCCGTGGAACGGAGGGAAAGGATAATATGTTTACAGTAACGAAAAGAATGGAAATCAGCGGAGCGCACTTCCTGCGTCTGAACTATGAAAGCAAGTGCACTTCAATGCACGGGCACAACTGGATCGTGACTGTCACCGTGCAGAATGATAAGCTTGATGAAAACGGCATGGTGGTGGATTTCACGAAGATTAAGGATGTCGTCAACCTTTTTGATCACCGATGCGCTAACGATATCATGGAAGGATTAAATCCCACGGCAGAAAATATGGCGAAATGGCTTTGCGACCGCATTCCCCACTGTATCCGCGTGGCGGTGCAGGAAACGGAAGGGAATACAGCGGTATATGAAAAGTAAGTTTCCCGTGGCGGAAATATTTGACAGCATTGAGGGAGAGGGAAAACGGACAGGGTATATGGCGGTATTCGTCAGGTTTGCCGGCTGCAATATCCGCTGTACATACTGTGATACGGCGTATGCTTTAAAAGAGTCTGATGCAGAAGAGTTTCTTACGAAAGAGGAACTCTTAGGCCGTATCCGTTCCTATCCATGGAAGCGGATTACTTTTACGGGAGGAGAACCGCTGCTTCAGCCTCTGCAGGAAATCTGCGATATCCTCGGGAAAGAGGGGTATGAAATTAATATAGAAACAAATGGCGCAGTTCCCCTTTTGGCGCGCCGTTCCCAAAAACTTTTTTATACGATGGATTACAAATGCACAGACAGCGGAATGAAGTCTTTCATGCGGCTGCCGAACTTAAAGGAATTGACGGAGGAGGATGTTCTGAAATTCGTCGTCTCCTCGAAAACGGATTTGGAGGATATGAAGGAAATTATTATAAAGTATTTTCCCCGGGGCGGTCCGAAGTTTTATGTGAGTCCCGTGTGGGGGAAAATAGAGCCGCGTGAATTGGTCGAATATGTGAGAAAAGAAAAACTGGCAGAAGTCTGCGTGCAGGTACAGCTCCATAAAATTATCTGGGAGCCGGACAGGAGAGGGGTCTGAAATGGATCAGAAAAAATTGGAACAGGCGGCGCGCCTGATTATAGAAGCAGTCGGGGAAGATCCCGAAAGAGAAGGGCTTGTGGAAACGCCCCGCCGCTTTGCGGAAATGGTGGCCGAGCAGCTGGCCTATGCGGCGGTGCCCAATGAAGAAATCGCCCGCGCTTTCGATAAGACATTTTCTTCTCCTGAAAGTGACATGGTGGTGGTGAAAGATATTTCCCTCTTTTCCCATTGCGAGCACCATATCGCCCTCATGTACAATATGAAGGCGGCTGTGGGATATATTCCCAGAGGGCGCGTCATCGGACTGTCAAAAATTGCCCGCATCGCCGATGCCGTCTCTAAGCGTCTCCAGATCCAGGAACGGATAGGAGCGGATATACGGGATATCATGGAACGGATTACCGGTGCCGGGGATGTGATCGTTCTTTTGGAAGGGGAGCATTCCTGTATGACGGCACGGGGGATCAGAAAACCGGGAACGCTTACAAGGACGATTTCCGCATCCGGACGGTTCAGAACAGACGGAGATTTGCGCAAAGAATTTCTTTCCCTGGCGAAGTAATGGATGCCGGTTCCTGTTCGTGGTTCGTTTCAAAGAATAAAATTTAATTGTTTATTCATTTTTGGTATAATGCGGATATGGAAAAGATAAAAAAACAACTGCAGATAATTTTATATGTATGGGTATGGCTCCTTTCTTTTTCCATGGCGGACGCGGCAACAGTCATTACTGATGAATACTGGATAACGACGGCGGATCGGGGGAAGATTGAACAGCGATACCGCAGCCTCGGTATATACGAAGTGGCAAAGAAGACCGTTTCAAGAAAAGAAGAACAGTACGGAAATTATACTTACCGCGTGTGGTATCCGAAACGGCTGGAAACGGAAAACCGGAAATGGCCCATGGTATTTCTTTTGAACGGGACGACCTCGACCTGTGATCTTGATGAGCCGATTTTTGAACATCTTGCCAGCTGGGGCTTTATTGTCGTGGGCAATACGGACAGGAATACGGGACTCGGATACTCGGCGGAATGGGGACTGGAACTCATGGACAAGCTGGCGGCGGACAGAAAAAGCGTGTTTTTTCAAAAGATTGATGAGGAAAATCTGGGGATCGGCGGCCACTCCCAGGGAGGCGTCGGCGCGGTGAAAACGATTTTATTCCGAAAAGGCGGCGGACGTTTTAAAACGGTTGTCACTGTTTCGGCGGTGACGGAATCATTTGCAGACAAATTAAAAATGAACAGTTGGAAATATGACGCTTCTGCAGTCAATGTGCCGTGGTTCATGGTGAGCGGAGACAGGCTGGATGATCGTCTCATTACACCGCTTCCGGATATGGAGAAGATATTTCAAAAGGCAAAGACAGCGATGGTCATGGGACGGCGTTCCCGTGCGGACCACAGCCATGTGCAGGCCGAAGCGGACGCTTATGTGACGGCATGGTTCCGCTGGCAGCTGGCAGGGGATCGGTACGCGGGGAAAGCGTTTCTTGGAAAAGACGCGGAGATACTCACAAATAAGGGATGGAACCATACGGCAAGAAAGAATTTATAAGAGAGGAGCAGAAAAATATTTTTCTTGCGGGGAACTCTCTTTTTTTGTACGATGAAGTCAGCGAGGTGTGTGATGAAAAATAAAGAAGAGACTGTTTTAATTACTGCTGTAGACAATGGAAGCACGGTAGAATTGGAAATCAATACGACGCTGCCCCACGAAGAAACAAAGGAAATGCTTGCCGGCGCGGTATGTGCCGTTTATGGCATTTCTGATTTCCATGAGGGGGATGTGGCGTCCTTTTTGGAAGCGCTTGCTGATGAATACAGAAAAGAAGAGAGGTCTCCCCATTCTCCCCTGGTGAATTGAAGCGGGAAGCGCTGTACGGAAGAATCTCTCCCGCATGGTTCCTGGGGAAAGGAATCGGCGGTTCAGCGGCGGAAAAATTGAAAACCGGCGGTAATCCGCTGCTGATGGCACGCGGTAAAAGAGGAGGCGGATCGTGGGAAGAAAAGAATATCTTGAAAGCATGGGTGTCCGGGCGGCCCGGCGCGCTTTCTTTTCCTATACGACCGATCCGGAGGGGAGCTACAGCATCCACCGCGTATTTATCCGATTCCTCGAAGTGAACCGTATGGATATGGGCCAGGCGGAGAAGCCGAAGGCGGCCGCTTTCCTTACGGATTATATCCTGATCCGTATCTATGTGGCGAAGTATGTCCTTGCCGGATATGCAGAAACCTATGCGCCGCTCTTGGATTTGTTCCGCGGTTTTGAAAAAGTGGAAAAGAAATTCTCCCTGTTTATGGAACGGGAAACAGCGCCCGGCCATGGCGCGGAACGAAAGTTTCTGCCGCCTGATCTGCGGAGACGCTATGATGAGCGCGGCATGCGGAAGACGATTGAACTTTTTGACAGTATCTCCCGGAGGTATGAAGAGAGGGAAGACACGCCGGAACGGGTTATGAAATGTATCGTTGACGAATGCCTTTCTACAATCGCCATACGGAATGAAATATCTTTATCGGCGCCGTCCTTTTGGTTTTTTACCAGAGAAATGAACGGGTACATCAGGTACCTGAACCGTTTTTACAGCGGCCTGATTCCGCCGGCAATTCACGAAAGAATAAAAGCGCCCATGATGGAAGAAGAAATGCGCAGTGATGCTGATGAAGAAAGCGGCGGTTTTAATTATGAACGCGCGGCATACATCATTTTTGCCATTGCCGGTGTGATCTGCGCCCTTATCGCGGCAGGCTCAAGATAGTTTTGCGGCTTTTTTTGAAATATGGTATATTGGGTGCAGCCATGCGTGGCGCTTAACTGAAGAATAACGTCAATGGAGATGGATATGCAGATAACAATTGCAGGCGGCTGCGGTGATTTCGGACGCAGCTGCTTTTTTGTTGAAGGAGGGCGCCACGCTTTTATCGTGGATGCGGGAACTTCAACGGACGGACTGGACCGGGTACCTGATCTCACAGCGGAGCAGGCGGTAAGAGCAGAATACCTTTTCATCACCCATTCGCACCGGGATCATACGGGGGCGATCGGATATTTCGAGTCTCTCGGCTTTGCGGGATCCGTGCTTCTGACGAACCAGACATACCGGCAGATGAAGGAAAAGCCGGGGAATACGATGATTCTTGATTCGACAGCGCCCGAACTGGAATTGGAACGGGATTTCAGTTTCCGCTGGGGGCGGAGCGGCCATTGTGCCGGCTCCGTGTGGTACGATATTTCCTGTGAAAGGAAGAAACTGTTCTTTTCAGGGGATTACCGAAGCGATGACCCTTTTTATGTCTGTGATGATGCGGAAGGGAAAACGGCGGATGTGGCCGTCCTTGATGCAGCATATCCGGGCGATCGTACGGGGGCAGATATGCGCCGGTCGGTTCTTGATAAAATTTTGGAATTGGTGTGGCGGGGGAAACCGCTTCTTCTTCCTGTGCCGCATTTCGGCAGGGGGCTTTCCATCGCGGCATATTTCCGTAATAAAGGAAGTATGGAGATTCCCGTGCATATGGCTCCCGGGCTTTATGACGAATGGCTGCGTCTGGGGCGGAGGAAATACTTCGCCCGCCGGGAAGTGCTTGCCCTTCCCAATGAAACGTTTTCCTTATGGGACGGAAAAACGATTCATGACAATGGGGTTTATTTCCTTACTGATGCCCAGCTGTCGCGGTCAGAGAACAGGAAACTCATCGAAAGGCATTCTGAACTTTCACTGCTCATGACAGGCAGCATCCACGGCTACGGCAAAGCGAAAGATTATTATGAAAGCGGCAGGGCGGAACTTGTCCTCTGGCCGAACCATATGACAGAAAGGGAAATGTGGGAGCTTGCCGGGAAAAATCATTTCAGAAAAATTATTCCTTATCACAGCACAGACCGGAAACCGGAGTCTGATGTATTTTCTTTATAAGAGAAATGAATAAAAAGAAATACGCAGTCAGGAATATTCATGGTATAATGAAAAAATAAAATCCTTCAAAAGAAAAGAGAGGCGGGATTTCTATGTTGAAGTATAAGAATATTCTTGTTCCTTATGATGGTTCTGCCCACGCGAAAAAGGCGATGGCGCAAGCTGCGGATCTGGCGGCTGCAGGCGAGGGTACGAAGCTTTACATCGTGTCCGTGTGCAATATGGTTTCCGCCATGAGCAATTTTGACCAGGTATCCATTGCGGAAGGCTGCCTTACTTCCAAGCTTTCAGAAGATCTGGAAGCGCAGTGCCGCCGCGATCTGGAAGAAGCTGTCGCGATGGTTCCTGAAGGCGTGGCGCATGAAACGGTTTTTGAAATTGGTTCGCCCGGACCGGTCATTCTCAGTATTGCTGAAGATAAAGGGTGCGACCTCATCGTCATGGGAAGCAGGGGACTCGGTCCGCTGAAGGGCATTTTCATGGGATCGGTTTCCAGCTATATCGTAAGCCGGGGCAAGTATCCCGTGCTTATCGTAAAATAATTTAAGACTCGGCGGTGGTGGAAACGAGATTCTTTTCATCACTGCTTTTTTATTGACAGGCGGGAGTTAAGTTATGACTCACTTTAAATGGCTGAAAAAAGAAATACCCCGTTGGGTGAAGGAAGAAATTATTACCCGTGAAGCGGGAGATTCTCTTATTTCTTTATACAGGAATGAAGAACGCCATTCTCATGGCGAAGGGCTTTTCGTGCTGGCTGCCGTATGTTTCCTCACTGGTCTGATTTTCATCTGCGCCGGCGTATGGAACGGTCTTTCTCAGGATGAGCAGTTTATGATGGCTCTTGTGCCTTTGGTGCTGTCCATTCTTATTATTGCGGCGATTTTGTGGCAGGATCGTCCTGTGATGGATCGAATTCCGGCGGAAAGCGTCCGCTTAGAAGAAGCTGAAAACACAGCAGAGCTGCTTTCCGGGAAAATAGGGGGAACGGTTTCTGCTGGAAGCGGAATCGAAGAAAATACCGCGGCGGGAAATAAGGGAAAAGATCTGTCTTCTCTTCTTCCTTCCGTTTCTTACCGCCACCGCGTACCTGATGTCATTCGGGAAGCGGCCGGTGTTTTTCATGGCGTGGCGGTCTTGTGCGCCGTATGGATGGTAAATGAGTCTTTCAAGCTGTCGGGGGATTGGTTTGTTCTTGCAGCGGTGTCCTGCGTATTCCTTCTTCTGATGAGCTGGGCGTTTCCTACGGCAGGACTCGGTATGGTCTATATGGCGTCGTCTGTTCTTGTGTATCGTTTATCACCGTGCCGGGGATGGCCGGAAGCGGCGGCATGGGTGTTTCTTGTTTTGGCGCTTCCCCTCCTGGTGCGGCTTCTGGGAGAACGGCGTCATAAAGCGGTCGTCTGTTACTCATGGTTTTGGGCGGTCTGCGTACTTCTCCTTATTTACTGGACCGCGTCCAACCTTTTATGGCAGACGATGTTTTTTGCCCTTGCGGCGGCGCTTACCTGGATGGCGGGCAGTATGCTTTCTTCCTGGGGCGCGGCGGCGGAAGCGCTTCGCCTCTTTGGCGGCGCGGCCGTGTTCGGCGTTCTGCTGGAGGGCTCCTGGAGTTCTGTGTGGAAAGGCATTTCGGGAAATTGGACCTTATGGATTTTGTTTTTTGTCATTCTTGCCATTGACGCTGTCCTGCTTACCCGGATGGGTATCAAACGGGACCGGCTGGCTGCTCTCGGAGGTCTTACGCCTTTTATTATGCTTGTGGCGGCATCCCTTGCTGTTTTTGAAACAACCGGTGTGTCTTCTGCCATCTTTGTGTCCATTTTTACCGCGTTTCTTGCCGTGGCAGTTATCGGGAGGGGGTACCGGAACGATTCCAACCTGCTGAAATGGGTCGGCGGATGTCTTCTGGCCGCGGCAGGTGCTGTGCGTGTCCTTGATGCGGCGCTTTCCTTCGGACAAAGAGGAATATTCTTCCTCGTCATCGGCGCGGCTGCTGTTATTGTGTGCTGCCTGACTTTCCTTCCCCATGCCGTGAAGAAGATAAGGCGGAAACCGGGAAGGAAGACTGTGCGACGGGATCGGCAGCCGGCAGCACCTGCGGATCAATCGGCGTTCTTGTCCGAACTGCCGGAAAGGAAAACGGAGGAAGGAGGGGAGCGCCGTGAATAGAAAGTACAGTTTGCTTCTCGTCCTGATCACTGCCGTTTTTGAACTTGCCTTTTTGGTATGGACAAGGGCGGATTACCGTTCCACCCTTCTTGACGGAGAGGAATATGAGGTGCCGGCGGCGATCGAATTCCATGGGAACTTTTATGACAGGAATTACATAGCGGTGAACGTACCCATAACGGAAACGAAGTGGGAAGGAGAGCGGGAACCGGAAACAGGAGAAACGATTTACCTGGTGATCCGTAAGGGGCAGAAGGGAGCGCTTATCCTTGATCATGCCCAGTCTGCCCAGCCCAGCGGAAGTTATATCAAAACGCGGGCACTCCGCATCATGGATGGCACCGTATATTTCAATTTTCCGGCAGACCGCATGTACATGGCGCCGGAGCAGCTGAAGAAACTGTCCGTCGTGGAACTTTCCGAACGGGTACAGGTGCCTGAAGACAATGGAAAAACAAAAACAGCCATGAAGAATGAAATTACGGCACTTGTCAGGGTGAAGGACGGACGTGCTGCTATTTCCAGAGTTCTTGCCAATGGCGGGCCTGTGGAACAGATATTTACAACCGTCGGGAAAAATTTATCTGTGAAATACGCGACCAGCAAAGACGAAAAAGACCAGTATAATGAAAAAAGATTCTTTACCGCTGCTGATATGGATAAGAACGGTAAAGAATCGGATAATTAATCGGAATAAGGAGGCAGCGATGTACTTAATTCTTATGCGGCATGGGGAAGCTGTTCCCCAGACGGAAGATGTGCCGAACAGAGAAAGACGGCTGACAAAAGAAGGAAAGAAACAGGTGCGGACCACATCGCGCATGCTTGCCCGATTTTTGAAAGACCGGCCGCTCCGCATTTTCGCAAGCCCTTTCATGCGTACCCGCCAGACGGCGAGGATTTTATCGGAAGAATGTTTTGCCGAAGGGCTCCACCTGACGGAAGAACTTTTACAGGGCGATTTCAGGCAGATTGAGAATCATCTCATAACGGACGGAGGACCGCTGGCCTTAGTGGGACACCATCCTTTCCTCCAGTCCTACCTTCTTGAAGCGGCAGGGGCGGGCATTCAGCCTGATTTGGCGTCCATCTCCGTTGTTGATTATGATATGGCGTGGAAACAGGGAAAACTCATTGCCTATTTCACTCCGGCTTTGAAAAAATTGAAAAAGGAAGACTGATGAAGAAACTGCTTACTGTTGCCGGTTCAGATTCCTCCGGCGGTGCAGGGATACAGGCGGATTTAAAAACCTTTGCTGCTCTTGGCGCCTATGGCATGAGCTGCATCTGCACACTCACCGCGCAAAATACGACTGGTGTTTCCATGGTGGTGAATACTCCCGTGGAGATGGTGACCGCCCAGCTGGAAGCGGTATACAGCGATATTCCTCCGGACGGAGTCAAAACGGGCATGCTCAGCACCCCTGCCATCGTTTCGGCAGTGGCGGAATTTCTCCGCGGACACAAAGGACCGGCAATTGTCGTTGATCCTGTCATGGTTGCCACCACAGGCGCTATTCTTTTGGAAAAAGAAGCCATTGAAACGTATAAAGATATTTTGATTCCTGAAGCGGATCTTATCACGCCAAACATTCCCGAAGCGAAAGTATTGTCAGGACTGGAAATAAAAACGGAAAAGGATATGGAAAACGCGGCGGAAAGAATAATGGAATACGGCTGCCGCGCGGTTCTTGTGAAAGGCGGGCACCGGGTTTATGATGCGGTAGATATCCTTTTTGACGGGAAACAATTTTATCGTTATGAAGGAAAGCGGATTAAAACGAAAAACACCCACGGTACGGGATGCACGCTTTCCGCAGCGCTTTCGGTCAAACTGGCGGAAGGGGAAACGCTGACGAAGGCTGTTGCCGAAGCGAAAGCGTATCTTACCGGCGCTATCGAGGCGGCAAAAGACGAAACCATCGGACAGGGCAGCGGCCCCGTTCGTCATTTCTGGTTCTGTAAGACACATGGAGGCTAATAATGCACACTTTTTTTGCGTACCTCGCAAGAATGAAATATATACAGCGCTGGGGACTTATGCGGAATTCCTTTCCGGAAAATGACGCGGAGCATACCTTGCAGACCGTCATGATTGCCCACGGACTTGCAGTGATCCGTGAAAAAATTTTTCATGAACCCTGCGATGCGGAGCATTGCGCCATATTGGCCGTTTATCATGATGCGGGAGAAGTCTTTACAGGGGACATGCCCACTCCCGTGAAATACTTTACAGAGGATCTGCATGACAAATATAAAGAAATAGAAGATAAAGCAAGAAGGCGCCTTTTGGAAACGCTTCCCGATGAATTGAAAGACACCTACCGCCCCTATATTCTGGACATGGAAAACGATCCTTTATGGCCGCTTGCAAAAGCGGCGGACACGTTGTCGGCATACCTGAAATGCGCTGAAGAAATACAGGCGGGGAACAGCGAATTTGAAGAAGCGTTCCGCACAACGGAAAATAAATTGAAAAATCTGCACCTGAAAGAAGTGGACTGGTTCCTGGAACACTTTGCCGGCAGTTTTGCCCTTACCTTAGACGAGATGAATCGAATATAAAATAAAAAAGTAAAGTGTATTTTGGAAGAGGCACTTTACTTTTTTTATTCAGCATATGTTCATTTTGTATTCTTGGAAATATTGAAGTCCTCAGTATCAATAACAGCAAGCAACAAGCGGCGGATTTCGCGAGCAAAATATGCTTTCGGATAGGACAGGAGCTGAGAATATGACGCCGAACACTTTTGGCGGAAATAGAAGAAAGAAACTCTTTTTGCAAAGAACGGTGAGAATTTTTTTGACTTGATATGCCGTGCCTGAAAAGATGCGGCCATTCTTTTTCGCTTTATGGATCCGGGGAAGATTGCTGAAGATTGCTCGTGAAATGTTTTACAGGTGAATCGGTACGCGTTTTTTATATTTCATTCCTCATGTATAATGAAATAGAGTAAAAGTTAGGATCAGGAAAACAGCCGCAGTGGATAAGGCCGAGTATAGATAGGGCATGGAGGGAATCATGACAGAAGAAGAGTACCATCGGATTGCACGAAGAGAAAAAATATTTTACGCTATTCTTATTATTGCGTGGTGTTTTGCTTTTGCGGTCTGGTTCACCATAGGGTTTCCAAAAGCGAAGTGGGTGCTGATTGGCGGAGGGACGCTGATATACCTGTATCTGAAAAGCACCTTCACAGGACTTCCCTGGTCGAGGCGGCTGGTCAAACCGGATCCCATACCGGCAGAAGCGCAGGAAGAAGTGGAAACAGAGGAAGACTATCCTCTTATTTCAGAAACGGAAAGAAAAGGGTATACGATGCTGGCAGAACTTTGTCTGGCGGAAAAAACGCAGAAGAAGCTGGCATCTTTTTTTGAGACATTGAAAGACTATTCAGGTGCGGGAGAAGATGGGGAGTATGGCAGCACGCTGTTCTATGTGATGGAGTACATGGATGAGGAAGCCCATATTTTTTTTCTGATGGGACTTGACTGGAAGCAGGAGGTGGAAACCCTGGAATGGCGGATCGAAAGCGCGCTTACAAAAAATTTCGGAGTGTCTGCCGACCTGCCGGATTTCAGAACGTATGGAAACAAGTCAATTTCCGCCCCTTCTGTTTTTGCCGACTATGACAATGCCCTGCGCAGGAAAGGATTTCAGCTGGGCTTTATAGATGTGGAATGTGATGAATATGTCATATTCGTCCATCGGACAGCGGACAGGGACAAGGCGGAAGACGCCGTACATCGGATTGGATACAGGTATAGAGAAGTGGCAGATCTGGCATTATGAAAAACAGGAAATCAGGAGACGCCGGTATCAAATACGATCCGGCGCAGGTTAGAATCCATGAAGCATACGCGGTGGCAATCAGGGATCTGGGTGTCCATGGGGAAGGGATCGGGAGTGTGGACGGATTCACCGTATTTGTTCACGGGGCGCTTCCCGGGGAAATGGTCACCGCGGGAATCACTCTGCTGAAAAAATCGTATGCTGTGGGAAAACTGCTTTCCATAGAGCAGGAATCCCCTTTCCGCACAATGCCGGAATGTTCCGTTTATGAACACTGCGGCGGCTGCCAGCTTTCCCATCTCACCTATGAGGGGCAGCTCGATATGAAATACCGCCGTGTAAAAGATGTGATAGAGCGTATCGCCGGCGAATCGGGAGATCTGGTGAGGCCTGTGCTTCCGGCGGCGCATCCTTTCGCGTACAGAAATAAAATGGCCGTGCCGGCAGGCCTTGTAAAGGGGAAAGCGGCGCTCGGCTGCTACCGGCGGGGAAGCCATGACATCATACCGGTTTCCTCCTGTGCTATCCAGAAAGAAGAAAATAACCGCCTGCTTCGGTTTGCCCGGCGGTTTATAGAGAAGTACGGGATTTCCGTCTATGATGAAAAGACACGGAAAGGAAGCCTGCGCCATGTAATGGGGCGTGTGGGTGATGACGGAAAAGAGATGGTCGTTCTTGTGACCGCTTCCGAAACCCTTCCGGAAGAAAAGCGGTGGATAGAAGAAATACAAAAGGAACTGCCCGAAGCAGTTTCCCTCTGGCACAATATCCAGCCCAAGCCGGGAAATACGATACTGGGCGCGAAAATCCGACACCTCTGGGGCAGAGAAACGCTCACTGCCTCTCTTTGCGGACTGCGATTTGAAGTATCCCCGTACTCCTTCTTTCAGGTGTATAAAGAGCAGGCGGAAATTCTCTATGAGAAAGCATTGGAATACGCGGATCTGAAAGGAGGAGAAACCGTCATAGACGCTTACTGCGGCACGGGAACTATTTCCCTCTGCCTGGCGAAAAAGGCAAAGCGGGTCATCGGCATAGAAATCGTAAAGCCCGCCATAGAAGACGCCAAAAAGAATGCGAAAAAGAATCACATGGAAAATACGGAATTTTACGCGGCCGATGCAGGAAAATTCATGCCGCAGCTTTACCGGAAAGGACTGGTTCCTGATGTGATCGTCATGGATCCCGTCAGAGCAGGCTGCAGCGAAGAAGTGTTGAAGGCGGCAGCAGGTATGAATCCCAAGCGCATCGTTTACGTTTCCTGCAATCCCGCCACCTTTGCCAGAGATGCGAAGATTTTAAAATTGGAAGGCTACGAAATCAAAGAAGTCCAGCCGGTGGATATGTTCCCCCAGACCATGCATGTGGAGACGGTAGCATTGATGATAAGGGGATGACTGAAACGGCCTGAAATCAAGGGTTCCGTGGATTTGTCTCGGAAAGGGCAATTTCCCGGAATCCCTTTTAATGCCTTTTGACAATAGTTTTATAGTCTGGTAAAAGCTAAGGCGAGGCTGAACAACTATTATTACAGGGGTCGAGACTACAGAACTATTGCTTTCAAAGTGGTCAGAGCCATAGATGACAAAGAACAAAATCATGATTCGCAGATATTTGAGAAAAATTAACTAAAATAAATGAATATTTCACAAGAACTTAAGAAAATGCTTCATTTATGTTATACTTTAAAATAAAGGAGGGTGGCGGTAATGGCTATTTCTTACAATAAGCTTTGGAAGCTATTAATAGATAAAAAAATAAGTAAAGCAGAGATGAGAAAAGCGATCGGTATTTCACCGAATACAATGACAAAACTAAATCGCGATGAAGAAGTAACGCTATCTGTGTTGTGTAAAATATGTGATGCGCTTAATTCTGACTTTGGCGATATCATTGAATATATCCCCACCAATAACGAGGAGGATTCAAATGAAAAAGAAAACTGATGCAATTGAGCCGGTAAAGATACCGTTTGATTATATTGCAAATTCGGATTGCATTGAAGGAATGAAAGCGCTTCCCGACAATTGCGTGGATCTCATAATTGCTGATCCGCCATACAACCTTTCCAAAAGTGGAGATTGGAAATGGGATAATAGCGTTTCGTTAGCAGGAATGGGTGGAAACTGGAATATTACAAATGAAAACTGGGATAACATGTCTCTTGATGACTATTTGAATTTTTCAATAGCTTGGCTTTCTCAGGCAAAAAGGATTTTAAAGCCTACAGGTTCAATGTGGATTTTTGGAACCTACCATAACATAGGAATCATTAATATTGTATGCCAAATGTTGAATATCGAGATTATAAACGAGGTGATTTGGTACAAGAAAAACGCATTTCCAAATCTTTCAGGAAGACGTTTGACCGCCAGCCATGAGACTATGCTTTGGGCACATTCCGGGGGTAAGAAAAGGGAATATTACTTCGACTATGAATATTCTAAGAATGGAGAATTTCCTGGTGACGAGTTGAAATCCCCTGGCAAGCAGATGAGAACAGTATGGGATCTATCAAATAATAAGAATCGAGAAGAACTTAAGTATGGAAAGCATCCTACCCAGAAACCTATAAAAATATTAACAAGAATGATTAAATTATCTTCTAAACCAGGTGATATAATGTTGACCCCATTTGCTGGAGCAGGAAGCGAATGTGTCGCAGCAAAGATGACGGGACGACATTATATAGGTTTTGAAGTTGAAAAAGAATACTGCGATATTTCAGAGGAAAGATTATCACACACAGAACAAGAAAATGAACAAATGAATTTGTTCCAAATATCGAAGGGAGATGAAGAAAATGATAAAACCAGTGATTAAGTGGAGTGGAAGTAAACGCTCCCAATCCGAAAAGATAAAGTCTTTTCTCCCGGATTCGTATGATACGTATTTTGAACCCTTTATTGGTGGTGGATCAATGCTATATGCAATTAATCCTGAAAAAAGCATATGCGGAGATATTTGTGAGCCACTGATTGCTTTGTGGAAAGAGATACGTGACAATCCACAGAAGCTTGCTGATGGATATCGCGAAAGATGGACAAGACTTCAAGAAGAAGGATATACAGCATACTATGAGATTCGTGACGATTTTAATCGTGATAAATCACCATACGATTTAATGTTTCTCTCCAGAACATGTGTAAATGGCCTTATCAGATTTAATGACAAGGGAGAATTTAACAATTCTCTGCATTATTCTCGTAAGGGTATAAATCCAGATACATTAGATAAAATAATAATGGATTGGTCTCAGCATATAACAAATACAGAGGTTTATGCTGAGGATTATATTACAACAACGGCAAAAGCAAAAGCTGGTGATATTGTTTATTTAGATCCGCCATACTTTCATACTAAGGGCAGATATTTTGGAACTATTGATTTCGACAGGTTCTTAGAATATTTAGCAGACCTTAATAAAAGAGGGATAAAGTGGATGTTATCATTTGATGGAAAAAGAGGAGAAGAAGATTATACCGTCAATATTCCGAAAGAATTGTACAAGCGGCATGAGTTTATTCCTTCGGGAAATTCAACATTTAAAAAAGTAATAGATAAAGAGACCGAGAAGGTTCTCGAATCTCTTTATCTAAACTACTGATTAATGAATGAAAAACTGATTGTCGCCAGAAGCATTATATTTTTCAATAATAAATTGCTTGACTACCGAACCGCGATCTGTGGATGGGATGATTTCGATCTCCCATCCTATTTTTTTCTCTTGCATAATAGGGGCCATAACAAATAGAATTTCACAATTCTTTTTAAACACTTCAGCAGCAGGTTCGGCATAATTCTTTAAGTATGCTGCGGCGGATATTGTTTCAAAATCTTTGAAATCTATTTTTTTATCACCCCATGTCCATTCGCCGATTGAAGGTGCTATGGACCTTTTGGCACTTGGTACAACCCCCATTATTTTTTTGATGTATGTAACAAGTTTTGTTCCGACATCAGGTTCAAGATCAGCCGAACGTTCTTTTGACTCGATTGACAAAAGGAGAGGTTTATCAAATACCCCAAATAACTCAAGAATATGATCTGGTCGCTTACCATTAACGACATCACTTACACGTGGCAAGGATAACCAGCGATTTTCGTTATTGCCATCAATTACAGAAAATCCACTCCAATCTCCGCCCGGAGGATTACACATTCCCTCAAAGCAATATTGACCGAGAATATGAGTAAACAAGTAATGGATTCCGGTATCAACATCGTCTTCACCAAAGTTTACAGGAATGCTTGAAAAAGCAGGTCTATTATTCAACCTCTGATCTATTCCGCGAGTTGTGTAAAATTCTTTTATTTTTGAAGTATTATATACTCGTTCAGTATCGTATTTTTTTCTCGCAAGAACAGGTACATCAAGGACAACATAGTTGCTCAGTGCGAGGATGGAGCGCCATAAGCCGTTCCTATCTGCAAGTTTTATTGGGTCTGAGTCAAGAAGCTTTAAATTGGCTTCTATCATAGGACCATAGATGTAGGTTAGCACATCAACATCTGTAGATGATAACATAGCGGCAAGAGGAAGGAGTCCTCGATCTGGTCGGTTATCGTCGCCACGTGGTTTAAAGCCTTTGAAGATAGCCACAATAAGATGTTTATCATTACGAGCAAGGTCATTAATTGTATCGGAATCTGCTCCAGGATATAGTTTTGATAACTGGTTAGCAAATGCTTTCCTTTTATCGGCTGAGATAATACCAAAAGGAAGATCTCGGGATGCAAGACCAATACTAAGTTGATCAACAAGATTTATTACTTCAGCAGATACTCCATGATGACTCTTGGCCGCAATGGTTTTGTGGAAGCCGAAACGATTCTTCTCTACTGCGTAGTCGACAATATCATCATGCTGCAATGAATATACTTCTTGCCATTCTTCTGGAGTAAAGTTGTTATTGCTATCAAAGTGCTCTGCAAGAAACTGAACAACATTCATATTCTTTTTTAGAATGATTTCTTCTTCCTGAGAGGTATCCATTCCCAACATAAGTTTTACTATATATGTTCCAAGAATATCATTGCCAAAGTCAGATTCATCAAAGTTTACGATACTATTATCGCGGGCCTTATCAAACTCTTCGGACTTTGTATATAACTGAGCAACAAAATTTCCTGTTGTTTTAGAATAATTGACATAGCTGTAAGGAACTGCTGCGTTGGGAAAACGAAGATTCTTTCGTTGACGAGTTGTGTTATCAAGTTCGTATTTTACAAAATCAACTATGTATAAATAAGGGCATCCGGTACGTCCTGTTGAGAACGCTCTGGCACTCCTTTGCCATGCCTGATTTCCTGCCTGTAAAGCGGAACAGAATTCTATTCCGAGAATAATCTGCTCTTTCCCATCGTTGATATGCGAGATTATGGCATCAGGAGTCTCATCAAAGAAACTTCCAGCTTCTTTTAGTGCGTCAAAAATATTCTCTTTCCATCTTCGTTTAGTGTTTTTGTTGAAGCCTGGAAGGAGTTCTAATCTCCAGTGTACAGGATTGCCTGAGAACATACATTTAATTTCAATCGTTGATGTTGATGGGGAGATGAGAAAGGTACGTACATCGTTTGGATTTAATGTAGTTACTATTAAATTTGCTATACGTTCACATTCAACAATATTATCCCCGTGGATTCTGAATGTATCCATTGTTAATCCTCCCTATGTTATTTTTTAGGTAGAATTTAGTTGGCTTTAATGAAACCTGAATGAAGCGAGCCTTATCCCCGCTTTTTATATTCTTGTGTAGTAGAGAGTTGATGGTGTTCTGCGGAGTCTTCCCAACTTTAGGGATCTGACTTAGAGTGCCATCTTGTTCTGCCAGATTAAGTGCTTCTTTTATGGTAAGAGGTTTACCAGCTGATATTATTTCCTTTTCCATCATTTCTAAAAATGTCATGATTAGTCCTCCTTATTCGTTTATGGGTTGATTCTTTCTGTTAGTTTGATTCTATCTCTTTTAACGTTTTTCCGTTCTTATCTTTCCAAGTGGCAGGGCCACTTACACTGTAACCTGTGACAAAATCAGCTGCGGCGGAAGAACTCGAAAAAAGAATATCTTCAGTGGTTACAAGGTCAGCACCGACGTGACCGGTGTCAAAATGTTTTTTTCGAAGTTTTACCATACCTTTGGATAGGGACTTTTCAGATGTTTTTTCGTTAATTTTGGCACCAGCGAGAACAACAAATCCTTCTGCCGTAACAGCTCCAACGGCATCCGCCGATCCTGCCTTAAGGTAGAGAAGGTTTTCCTCTTGCTCTTTGTCAGAAGAGCCAACCTGTCGTAGTGGTTCCAAAACCTTATATCCAAGAGCGTTAATAAGCACCTTAATATCGTCTAAAAATTCCTCCATTGCAGCAACTTGAGATTCTTTAAGAACCGTATTTTTGTAAGTGTTCTTTGTAAGAATTTCATAACGATTACTGGCTTTTGCGAGTTCTACGAGCCTGTTCTCTAAATATCTAATTAGCGTTTTATTTAAATCCCGGCCAATAAATATGACTGCCGTATTCCAGTAATATTTTTCTTTTTCTGCAGCAGCATCACGAAGGTGCTGAACCAGACGTTCTTTTACATTCTTAGCTTCTCCAATGTAAACAGAGTCCACGTCGTTGTCCTCATCTTTACAAAATAGAAAATATACACCTGGTTCTTGTAAATCTTTTCGATTACAATCGCTTATTTCAATTCTTGGTATCTTAATCGCTTTACCGTTCCAATTAGAGAGTTCTGCGGTAACGATACTGTCTGCTGTTCCATTAGCGAGGAACAATTCTATTGATCTTCCATGCATATTTTTTTCTCCTCGTCTTTTGGGTTGTATTATTCATCAATAGTTTCAAGAATATCTTCAATATGGCAATTTAGTGTTTCGCAAATTTTCAAAAGTACATCAGTGGTGATGTTGCCACCTTTTCCGAGCTTGGCTATTGATGCGGCACTGATTCCAGCTGCATCTTTTAATTGCATCTTGGTCATACTCTTGTCTATGAGTAGCTTCCAAAGTTTATTGTAACTGATTCGCATAGTTCCTCCTTATTGTTCATTTATTGAACATCAAGTAAAAATCCATATCTACCAGGCTCAAGTCCCTTAGTAAATGTGATAACGTTTGCGCCGGCCTTCTCATAATCCAGTTTTGGAATATGTCTGATATTTTCCAGGATTATGATCTGACCGTCATTTTGATGATTAATAAAGAAATTAAACAGCGCTGTTCGCATACTTTCTGGCGCGGTATCGGCAATTCCTTGATCAAGACCGAGAAGCGGCGTGTCAAGAATAACAAACCCTGGGTTGTATGTGGCGTATTTTTCCATATAGCTCCGGAAGACAACAGCAACAACACTGTTAAGGAAAGAACAATAACCCTGACCGTTTACGTCTGCTTTTTTGTGACCATTAATTTCAATATCAAAGTCTTTCATATTGAATCGAGCCGTGGTTAAATTTTCATAGGAACACTCAATCAGAGCCTCTTTAAGCATTGTATCGATGCGTTCTTGGAAAGTATCCTCAAAGTATTCCTTCGGATGATATTCAATATGAGATTCATCCTCACTTGGAAGCTCTCGAAGGTCTGTTTCCCAACTGGATGCAAAACTGTCAATAACCTGAAGTTCCTGTTTAATCTGAACTCTGGAATAATCAAACATTTGTGACATACTCTTAGAAAATAGTTTTGAACTTAACACTTTTTATGCAACCCTGGTCAGATACTCTTTTAATACTTCATTGGGACTTTTAAACTTTAATATTGAACGACATATATTGTTTGTCCTAGCGGCATACCTTTTAAAGGATTTATACATTTCTTCTTCGCTTGAGAATCGTCTCCTTGCGTAGAATATTTCATTATCCACTC
>PPYE01275555.1_pt1 | contig 32620 bp, 37 predicted proteins | sample 1559881 | NCBI WGS metagenome assembly PPYE01 (sample SAMN08240022, study PRJNA423297) | Human gut metagenome, whole genome shotgun sequencing project.
GCTCATATGGCACCCTCGACTCACCTCACGAAAAACGTGCGACAACATCTTCACGAAGGAAATGTCATGAATGCGATGAAGCAACGGAGCCTCGCCATCCTCGTCAGCATGGTGCTGGCGCTGATAATGGTCGTGGCCGCGGGATGCCCGACGGCGCAAGCCGCTCAGCTGGAAAAAGCCAGGGCGGGAACCTACTACCCATATACGCTCGATGGCAGGGAATACACCATTGGGGTAAGTGCCCGAGGCACACAAGGGCACAACTACTATTGTCGGCAAATCGCAATGGAAACGGACTACATCACCACCGATTCCGTCGTCATGGCCTCAGACGACACCTCACGTCGTCTGGCATGGTTGATTAACGGCAACCGTCTGAAAACCGATGCATTGCTGCATGCCGCCATCGGCGTACTCGTACATCGCGCCTACGATGATCAGACCGTCTGGAGCCGTCATGAGACATACCTGTTCGGCATCTACGCCGGGCTGGAACAGAAAGTGAACGAACTCTGGAAGGAAGCCGCGGCCAACGTCTGTGATTCCATGGTCGTCACACGGGAGAACACGAAAGGACTGAGTGAGGGCGACGTCAATATCATGGCCCGCAATGCCAACGGTGATTCCTTGGCGGGCATTCGTTTCACCGCCGTCATCAGCGGACCCGCCGTATTCGACAATGACAAGGCCAAAGTGACGGGTGTCACGGCCAAGGAGGCGCAGAGACTGCATTGGAAAGCGACCGGCAGCGGCGACGTCAATGTTCAGGTGACCTATAAACGGCTTGCTTTGGAACAGGCCACCACCGCACAGCAGATGGTCACCTTCGACGATCAGACGCAATACAGTGCCGACCTGCTGACCTTCGACGTCGTCATGCCGACGCATCCGCGGATTTCGACGACGGTCGCCTCGAAACAGGTCGATGCAGGTCAGGAGGTGCGCGACACCGTACGTCTCGACATGCCTGAAGGCCAAACATGGCCGGAAGGCGCCGCATATCAGGCCACTGGCTGGTATTTCGATGGGCTGGAAGGCGAGCGGCTCGGTCAACGCATCGTACCCGATGATGGCGAAGATGCGCAGACGTTTATAGCACGGCTTGCGGTGGCCGGATACACCCCTTCGGCATACGGTTCAATCACGTTGAATGCCCAACAACCGCAGCGGGAGGCGCTCGCGGTCACCCAGCCGTCTGGATCAACGGCATATGCGGCGCGAGGTGATGGCGGCTTCGGTACATGGGTGTGGGCCATCGAACGCGACCTGCAGACGGATGCGATCAAACGGACGTTGGAAGGCGATGTGGTCAGTGCGTTCCTCGACGCCGAGGAGACGAACGTGAATCGTGCACGGCTCGAGGTGCGATCCAAGGCGGATCGACAAACCGCAACGATAGGGCAGGAGATTTCCGACAGCATCACCGTATCCGGCTTTCCGGACGATCATGGAACATTCTCCGGCAACGAAGACTATGGATTCGGTGCGGATACGCCATATGCACAGGTAAGTGTGTGGTGGGCCGCCGATGATTGCAAGCCGGACACCCATGAAGAGCCTGAGGAGGATGACAATCACCGGTTGATCGGCACTTGGGATTACCCGGCCGTCAGCGGCACCTTTCGTGTGGGCGACGGTGAAAAGGATGCCCATGGCAATCCGGTGCACATCAGCGCACAGCAGTCGGGTTGGTAACTTCGATACCGGGAAATCGTTGATTTTAAGCCACTGACGAACGGTTTTTACTACCGACGAATTCACATTTTTGCCTATCTACAATCATGACGTTGTCGTTTTGATTGGAGGTAACAATGACAGACGAAAACGAGAACGTGCAGCGTCAGAATCTGACCGATTCCCCTCACTACCTTGCAAGGGTTCTGATGGAGAACGGCATCAGGAACATGTACGGCGTGGTCGGCATCCCGGTCACCGATTTCGCCCGCATCGCCCAAGGCATGGGCATGCGCTACATCGGTATGCGCCATGAGGAGGATGCGGTCAACGCGGCCGCGGCCGATGGATTCATTACCGGCAGGCCATCGGTGGCCCTGACCGTATCCGCCCCCGGTTTCCTCAACGGATTGCCGGCATTGCTTGAGGCGACTACGAACGGTTATCCGGTCATCATGATCGGCGGATCGTCCACCCGCCACGTCGTGGATCTTTCCGAAGGCGAATATGAGGGTCTTGACCAGATGAGCTATGCCAAGCAGTTCTGCAAGGCGTCGTTCCGCGTGGACAGGATCGAGGACATTCCGCTGGTTGTGGCGCGCGCCATGCATGTCGCTTCCTCCGGTCGCCCGGGTGCCGTGTACATCGATTTCCCGGACGATACCGTCGCCCAGACGCTGAGCCAGGATGATGCCGACAGGCTGCTGTGGACCGCCACCGATCCGGCTCCGTCCATGCCGCCGGCACGCGAATCCGTTGATGCGGCGTTGGAACTGCTCCATCAGGCCAAGCGTCCGCTGATGGTCGTCGGCAAGGGTGCGGCGATGGCCCGCGCCGAAGAGGAAGTGCGCGAATTCGTCAAGAAGACCGACATTCCGTTCCAGCCGATGTCCATGGCCAAGGGCGTGATTCCGGACGATGATCCGCACAGCACCGCCAGCTGCCGCTCCCTGGCCCTGGGCAGCGCCGATGTGGTGCTGCTGGTGGGCGCACGCCTTAACTGGATGCTTTCCTTCGGCCAGGGCAAGCTGTGGAACAAGGATGTGAAGTTCATCCAGATCGACATCGATCCGGAAGAGATCGAGAACGCCCGTGAGATCGCCGTTCCGGTGGTCGGAGACATCAGGTCCGCCATGACCATGCTCAACGGCTCGCTGGCTGAGTTCCCGTTCAAGGCTTCTGAGGAATGGCTCGGCATGCTGAAGGAAGCCGGTGCCAAGAACGTGGCCAAGTTCGCGGCGAAGGAGAACTCTGATCAGGTGCCGATGGGGCACTACAACGCGCTTGGCGCCATCAAGAAGGTCTACGACCGTCACCATGAGGATCTCATCCTCACCAATGAGGGAGCCAACTCGTTGGATGACTGCCGCAACATCATCAATATGTACGAGCCACGTCATCGTCTGGACTGCGGCACGTGGGGCGTGATGGGCTGCGGCACCGGCTACGCCATCGGCGCTGCGGTCTCCACGGGCAAGAAGGTGCTGTACGTAGGCGGCGACTCCGCCTTTGGCTTCGACGGCATGGAAGTGGAAGTGGCTTGCCGCTATAACCTGCCAATCACCTTCGTGGTGCTCAACAACGGCGGCATCTACCGTGGCGACTTCGAAAACCTCGGCAATGATGGCGACCCATCGCCGCTGACCCTAACCTATGAGGCACACTACGAGAAGATGATCGAAGCCTTTGGCGGCAAGGGCTATTACGCCACAACCCCTGAAGATGTCGAAAAGATGGTCGAGGAAGCGGTCGAATCCGGGCGTCCGAGCTTCGTGCACGTGCAGATCGCGCAATATGCGGGCAAGGAATCCGGCAACATCGGCGCGCTGAACCCGAAGCCAGTGGTCGGTCCTCTGGTCGATTCCGAAGTCACCTCGCACGATTACGTCTCCGGTGCACGCATGTAACCAGGTGAGTGCGAGTCCGCGGGCGTGCGAACGGTGGGATGCGTGCGCCCGCGGGTCTGTGCTCCAGATCGAAAGAACTGAATAATGGTAAATATTCTGATAAACGATATTGTGCCGATCATCGTCATCATGGCACTGGGCTATATCTGTGGCAAATTCAGCTACTTTGACGATGATCAGCGTCAAGGTCTCAATAAAGTGGTGCTCAACATCGCCCTTCCTGCGGCATTGTTCGTATCCATCATCAAGGCCACCCGCGAAATGCTCGCACAGGACGCAACGCTGACCGCCATCGGCTTCATCGGCGTCATCGTCATGTTCATGGTCTGCTACCACCTGTGCCGTCTGCTGTTTCACCGCAGCATCCAGGAGGCGGCCGTCAGTGCGCTGATCGCAGGCTCTCCGACCATCGGATTCCTCGGATTCGCAGTGCTCGACCCGATTTACGGCGACACCGTGAGCACGAATCTGGTCATCGCCATCATCTCCATCGTCGTCAACGCCGTGACCATTCCTATCGGCATGTATCTGATCAATCTCGGCCAGGCCAAGGACCGTGCGAAACTGTCCGCCGAAACCGTGGTCGACGCAAAGGGTGATGTCACGGTCGATCCGTCCAAGGATGCCAAGGCGGATAAGACGGCTGAACTCCTGGTACACGGCTCCTCGAATGCGGGCAAGAATAAGAACGGCAACCTTCAGGCTCTGCTCAATGCACTGAAGCAGCCGGTCTGCTGGGCGCCGTTGCTGGCCATCATCCTGGTACTGCTGGGCGTCCACGTGCCGGATCAGGTGGCGCCGACCTTCGACCTGATCGCCAAGGCCAACTCCGGTGTGGCCGTGCTCGCCGCAGGCTTGGCACTGTCCACCGTGAAGTTCTCTCTCGGCTGGGAAACCATTTGGAACACGTTCTTCCGTCTGATTCTCACCCCGGCCGTGTTCCTGGGCGTGGGTCTGCTATGTGGCATGGGCGGCGACATCGACAAGATCTCCATGCTGGTCATGGCGGTGGCATTGCCGCCGGCATTCTCCGGAATCATCATTTCCAGCCGCTACAACATCTATGTCAAGGAAGGCGCTTCGACCACGGCCGTTTCGACCGTCGTGTTCGCAGCCACCTGCCTGCTGTGGATCTGGCTCGTACCGTTCTGCGTGCACTGAATCGTTTCCATAGGTTTGATGAGCCCTGTACCGAAAGGTGCGGGGCTTTTTGCTGCATGCGTGAGCAACGCGCATAACGCAGTGCATGCCGATCATATGGTGGTTGCATCAGATGCCAGTGAATGCCCACTGCATTCGAATCGATATGAAAAAGCCACGCGGCGTATGGGGCGCCAATCCACGGTAAAACATAAAAAGGGGCCGAACCGGAAGGATTCGACCCCTGAGGAAAGTCGCGACGAGCGGCAAAGGCTACTTCAGATCAGCCTTCACGCCATCATTGCCACCGATGACACCATTGGAAAGCAGCTCGGAGATCTGGTCGTCGCTATAGCCCAGACCCTTGAGGATCTCCTCGTTGTTCTCGCCAAGCTTCGGCGCACGCTGGTAATCAGGCGTGAAGTTGCTCATGGTGAACGGCATGCCGATGGTCTTGAAGTCACCACGGGCATCCTGCTGATCGATGGTGACGATGGTACCGTCATCATTCAGATCCGGATCGTTCTCCAGCTCGTTCCAGTCCAGCACCGGGCCGACCGGAACGCCCTTGGCGCCCAGCTCCTTGGTCAGCGTGTACTTGTCGTACTGCATGGTGTATTCCTCGACGCGCTTGTACACCTCTTCCTTATGCTCATCGCGGGCGTTGGCGGTGTTGAAACGCGGATCGGTGATCCAATCCTCGAAGCCCATGGCGTGGCAGAAGTTCTCGAAGCCCTTCTTGGACTGCTGGATCACGATATACACATAGGCGTTCTGATCGGTCTCCCAGCCCTTGGCGCGATAGCACCAGCCGAGCACCAGACCGCCCTCGGCATTGGCCGCACGCGGAATGGCCTTGCCCCACTTGTAGTTCGGATAGCAGTCATAATAGGAGAGCTTGCCGAGACGATCGAGAATCAGCTGATCACGCAGCTTGACACGGCACTTCGTCCCAGCCGAAGCCGAGCTTTTCGACGTCGCCCGGGCCGATGTTCTCGACGAATACGTCGGCATCCTTCAGCAGATCGGTGAGGATCTTCTTGCCTTCAGGATCCTTCATGTTCAGTGTGATGGACTTCTTGTTGGCATTGAGCTGAAGGAAGTACAGGGAATACGATCCGTCCACGTCGTTCATTTCGTTACGCGTCGGGTCTCCGCCCTGAACCTTCTCCACCTTGATGACTTCAGCGCCCATCCAGGCGAGCATCTGCGTGCAGGAAGGACCGGACTGCACCTGAGTCCAGTCGATGACCTTGATTCCCTTGAGGGGAGCGGTATCTTGTGTCATTTGTGACCTCCTTGTTGTAGTCAACGAGGTCAATGTATCCCGTTGAACCTTGGAGATTGCGGGATTTTCAGCCAGTAGGAACAACCTTTGGCTTTGGGCGGATTGCTGAGGCGCGTCACGCGGCTGGATCTTGCAAAAAGCGTGGGAAACCACCTGGTTTCCGTTTTCCGTGATTGAGTGGCCCATTCCCATAAAAAGTGGTCTGATTCCAGCGTTTGATGTCATAGACAGGTCGGTTTTTGTGGAAAAGGATCGATTTTCCGTGGGAATGGGCCAATTTGTGCGGTGATAACGGCGCTATGTGGTGCTGGAGTGTGCAGTACCCGGTCGTAATGTGAAACTGCCATTGCCGTGAACGAAAAAGCCGCCAGATCATTCATCTGACGGCTTATCTCAATTGGTAGCGGGGCATGGATTTGAACCATGGACCTCTGGGAGAATCACAATAGCAAACGCTAAAGGTGGCGTCGGTAAGACCACATCAAGTATCTACCTCGCGGCTACGGCAACAGCGCGAGGCCACGAGGTTGTGCTCCTTGATGCGGATCCCCAGGGATCCGCAAGTCAATGGGCGTTCATGGCGGAAAACGAAAACGATCCTCTTGGTTTCGAGGTTCAGGCAGCGAACCCAGCAACACTACGCCGTCCGCAAAAAGAAAACGTGATGGAAATCGTGGATGCTGCACCAACGGGGCAAGGATTGCAGGCGGCATTGGAAACCGCTGACTTCGTTATTGTTCCAAGCTCAGATAGCCCACTTGATGTCCAGCAGGCATGGAGTACACTATCGGCTACGGATAAGCCAGCAGCGGTGCTTCTCGTACGCGTAGAGTCTGGCACACGTGCTATGAAAGCCGTTATGGAAGCCTTTAACCGGTGGGCGACGCCATTATTTGATGCGCAGATTCACAAGCGCCAGGACATTAAAACTTCGATGGGGCATAATCCTAAAAAGCTGTGGGAATATGCACAAGCGTGGCAAGAAATAGAACTTATGATGAAAGGCGAATAAGACATGAAAAACATGAACCTGACCCCACAGTCGCAGAAAAGGACAACAGTGGCACAGCTTGCGAACGTGCCAGATAACACACGTTCCTCTGCGTACTGGCAGACGACGAGTATCAAAGTAGATCCTGAGCAATGGAAAAGGGTGAAGCGTGAGGCGTTTGAACAGGATCTCACCGTGCAGGAATTTGTCCATCAAGCATTAGAAGCGTGGCTTGACCAATAAGTGTATTTCACTCCGAAAGAGTGGGAAACCAGTTCAGGTATCGCTTTGCAGGCGGCCTATGGATCCCAATTTGCATGATTGTTCTCATACGTTACTTGAACTGGTTATTACTTCGCATTTCAGTTAAATGGCGTAATGGATGTTATGGCGTGTTGCCTTGTTTCCTAGCGTGGAAAGGTATGTGCACAACGCAACGAAAGACACTCGTATGGCCACGCGGATGGGCATACAGAGTTACAAAATGGGAAAAGTATTTACGCGCCGCAGGCAAAAGCCAAGAAACCATTAAAAGCCGTATTTATAAGCTACACTATTTCGCCAGTACGATGGGCAAGCCTTTTAGCCAGGTTGATTTTGATGACATTATCTCTGTTCTCGCCCGTAAAAATTGGGCGGCAGAGACACGATACTCGTACAAGGAAACCATCACCAATTTTTACCGTTACCTCGTCCTATCCCATAACATTGGCCAGAATAGCGACCCCACGGCGAATCTTCCCACGGTAAAACGCAGCCAGGGTGTTCCACATCCTATTGGCGACATGGCATTACGTGAAGCCTTTATGAAAGCAAACGGCGAAGAGCGCCTTATGCTCCTTCTAGGAGCGGACGCGGGGTTAAGACGCAGCGAAATGGCTGCCGTACACAGTGCTGATGTGAGCGAAACTGCCGGGCAGTACTCCTTGCTGGTCCATGGTAAAGGTGGAAAAGAAAGAATTATTCCCGTCACCCAGCGACTCGCCACTTTGGTCTTACAAGTCCATGGTTATGTTTTCCCTGGACGCTTTGGCGGACATGTCGAAGCAAGCTACATATCGCGCCATCTGAAAAGGATCCTCCCGAAGGGGTATTCCGCGCATAGTCTAAGGCATAGATACGCTACTCGTGCCTATCAAACGAGCCATGACATTTACGCTGTGGCGGCCTTGCTCGGTCATAAAAGCGTGGAAACAACACAGGTGTATGCGCAGCTTGACGATACTCATTTGAGGGATGTGGCCATGCGTGCACAACTTGAGATACCACCACAGTAAAGAAATACTACATTACTACCGTACTACAATAATACGGTACTGTCTTAAAACGTTGTAAATCGTCTTTCTCGACACGTGATATTGCTGAGCCATCTGGGTGACGGTCAGTGTTTGACTGGTGTAGAGGCTTTGAATAGCCTTAATCTGGTCTGGGGCGAGTTTGGCGGGTCTACCACCTTTCCTACCGCGTGCCCTGGCCGCCGTGAGACCGGCCCGGGTACGTTCGCGGATAAGATCACGCTCAAATTGCGCCATGGCAGCGAAAACGGTAAAGATCAGAATTCCTCCAGGGGTAGAGGTATCCATATTCTCTGTCAGTGACACGAACTCTACGCCATTGTCTTTGAAGTGGTTGATCAAGGAAACGAGGTGCTGGGTGGAACGCCCTAACCTGTCGAGCTTCCATACCACCACCGTATCCCCGGCGCGTAGAAGATCGAGCATGCGGTCAAGTTCAGGCCTGCTTGTCTTCGCGCCTGACGCATGGTCGATAAAGATTTTCTCACATCCTGTCGCTTGGAGTGCGACGGTCTGAAGGGACTCGTCTTGGCCGAGTGTGCTTACTCGTGCATAACCGATTCTCATATTGCTCAGTGTAAAAACTGGTGGGACAGATGGGTGTTTCTCCTCGCTGTTTTTTACATGGGTTGTTTCACACTTTTCCCGGCGTGTTGGGCGGTGGCTACGGAACATAAAAAAGTGTGTAATAAACGTTCGTTTACTACACACCTCTAGAACAGTGTACGGAGTAGATGAATTCTACCTATGATGGTGGGAGGTCTTCGGCTCCGTTGATCTTGGTCGGCTCCTGTTGCGTGCCTCCCTGGTGGCTCGTGCCATGCGAGAAACCTTCTCGTAGTCGGAACCGAAATGCTTGACTTTTCTGGTTGTGCGTGCGCTGAGTTCCATATTTTGAGTGATCGTGGAAACCTGGAACCCTTCGATGCATGCAGCGATCTCTGGATTTTCACGTATGAACTGATCGTGAAGTCTGTAAACTTCACGATCAGTTAGTGGTGAGCGAGAAAGATACCCAGATAATTGGTCATGGTCAAAACCATGCCCATCCATCCAGGAACGAATGCGACGATAGGCAGCGGAGGAGTCTATATGAAAATATTCCAAGCCTTCTTGGAGCAGATCAAAATGGATGAGTCTTCGCGATGAAGTGCCGGCCATAATTATCAGCGTCTAGTTTTTTGGGAAGAAATCATCGAGGTCCGACTCGTGGTTCCAGCCTTTAGCATCCCATTCATCTAGTGAATGGAATACATCTTCCACGTTAGAACCTGGTTCGTAGGAAATAACACTGCTGAAGTAGCGTCGGAACCATGGCTGATATTCCAGATCAACAGCATTCCAACCCAGACTTTCTCCTGCGAGTTGAGCATTCTCGGTCTGAATGCCATAAAAAAGATGAATGTCATCCTCAAACCTGTCGACGCGTGCGTTCAGGAGCTTCCTATCCAAGTAAGTCTTGAACGCCTCCACGGTGGCCCCGTCCGCGTGCAGCGCATCAGCATCAATGAAATATTCACTCGCATAAGGATGCGTGTCAATGAAATGCTGCACATCTTCCGTGGCGCGTGTCTTTTCCATTACTGCCTGCATCATAGCCTCCGTAAACCCATTGAAAACTTTTCCACTATTTTACAGTGTCCTCGTACTGGCGAGCAGCTTGTTTAAGCTCACGCCTGACCTGACGATGTTGCGCACGCTCAATAGCTTTCTGTTTGAGCCAGTCACGTCCCACTTCGCACGATGCGCTGGTAAAACCAGCGAGAACCGCCCCCGCAAGAATAAGCCCACCGTGAAGACGATGCCCGGGGAAGAACAGCCAGATGAAACCCCACAACGCCGCAAACGATGCGGCGATAAGAAGCAGCCACTTAACCACCCACAAGATTGATTGAATAGGGCGAGTGATCAAATTCATGATGCCGGCGAGAATCCCGGCACCCGCTCCAAAAGCGAGAGTAATGGCACCGATGACGAGAGCGAGCACGACAATGATAAGAGGAGATATGAGAAGCAGTAACGCGACGGTATCGCCCCAATCCATCGTCATGATAACCTCCTATCTTTCCCTTGCTTCTTTTGTATTTCTCAATTTACTCTTGGACCATGTCTGATTGCGGTGTTTCGTTTTCTTCACTGTGCTGAGCTTCCTCGCCTGCCTGTGCTTCGAGGCTGGTTGAAGCGGACATAATATAACGCAACTCAGCAGTAGTGACTCCGGCCTCCAAAACCAAGCGTGCCTTATTCCTATTCAAATACGTATCCCGGTATGCGTTCATCTTTTCTTGTAAAGAATCATGCAGAGAACGCAATGCGAATAGGTCACTGACCAAGTCGGAAAACTCAGCCTCCTGTTTCTTTAACGCGGCCATCTTATCCGCGAAAGAATCCTTAACGATCTTGCGCTGTACGGCCTTCAAATCATCAGCCAACATGGCTTCCCTTTCCTCAAAATTGCCTATTGCATGTGACATCATTCATTCAATCACGGACCACACAGAGACAGGGGCATAAAAGCATATGAATTCCTCATTGCCGAGCAAGATACGGATTAGCTCCATGAATATGGTTCATGTATGGTTCGTTGTTGCCTTTTTGTTTAGGCGGCATGACCGTTGGAACGCCTTTGATTATGAAACACGTCAATGTGGAAGAAATAAAACAATTGCTTGAAGAGATGCCGCGCGTCTTGCCCGAACCGACCCGTAAGGATTGAAAACTCGTGGACACGAGGCGAGCTCCCTCGCGGCAAATCTTTACTGTGGACACTAACCACGCACGACTCTTATAGGAGAGTTAGACCCTAGCCGGTTTAGCTCTCTTTTTCTATGCTCATTTTGCACAAGGCAACGCGTGAAACCTCTTGCTTTTTCACTCCGTGCCATTCCCATAAAATTGACCGGTTGCCGTCCGATCATCCCACGGCAGCCTTCGGCCGTGTGGGAATAGCAAGGATAGCCTAGAGTACGTACTCTAGGCGCAACGATAAAAATCGTTGTCCTTGTGGGAGACCCACACCCCTCGCAGTTTTTCATTGCCAGCAATGAAAGAAGATGAACAATCCCTTCGTATTTTATGTTCCTTATACGTGTGCGATCGTGTGCATGATGAGAATGTAGCTACACATGAATAGGGGCATATAAATGAGTTGGAAAGGCAGCCGAACCAGAAATATTCGGAGAACGGTTCTCTTCACTGACGAGGAGTGGAATCATGTTTATGAGCGCTACCAAGTTGAAGCGGGGGACGGCCAATCCTTTAGTAAATGGGCGCGCTCTATTCTCTCGGAGCCTTTTACCATCACGGTAGAGATCAACGCTGACACCGACAAGCTCCACGAACAAATCAGGGGAATGGCAAACAATATTAATCAAATTGCACATGTCGCTAATGCGAGGAGAAACATCAGTCAAGAAACGATACGCGAGGCCACACTCCTACTCCGACTCGTACAGGAAAAACTCGATAGACTCCATGAAGAGAATCTCATTCTCATCGAAAAACAAGCAGCCCACGCGTACGGAAAACAGGCGGAATAATCATGGCAATTGTCAAGGTCGGACAGATAAAAACGAGTCTGAATAAAGCTATTGCCTACATCACCAGAGATGACAAAACACAAGACAAATACTACGTGACCGTTTCCTGGTTATTCCACGATGACCCCGATATTCGGAATCCAAGCAATCTTGCCGAGGCGATGATGACGGACGATAAAAACAGCATGGCAGGCGTGAAGAAGAACACGACCTTAGCTCGTCACGTGATCCAATCCTTTGACCCCAAAGACGATGTTGACCCGGTCACGGCGCATGGGTTAGGAATGGAATTCGCCAACAGAATCACGGACAATGGAGCCTACAAGTATGTGATTGCTACACACATTGATAGGAACCATATCCATAATCACATCATCATCTGTAATACGAATGGCAAGACGCATTACAAGATGCGCTTGGATAAGAACACACTCATGAAAAGGTGGACACCTATCAGTGATGAACTGTGCCAAGAATACGGGTTCAATGTCAGTCCACGCCACGGACAAGACATGAAGACGAGCCAGAACCCAACCTTGTGGTTGCGTAGTGGCGACTATTACGCGAGCCTTCGTGGGGAAGGGCAGAAGCAACGTATTCGTGACATGATTGACCGTGCATGCACGGAATCCAAAACCTTTACTGAGTTCAGCAATACGCTCAAAAAATATCAGGTGGAGGCGAACATTCGTGGCGCACACATCACCTATACTGACCTGGCAACGGGGAGAAAGTACCGTGATAATCGCCTCGGCATGGCCTACGATGAGAGTGCTGTGATGATGAAACTGAACCATCAAGCCTTGAAGCATATCAGTGTCAATCGGAAACTCATAGACTACGAAGACCCCGAAAAAATCCGCATCATCATCCCGCACACCAAGGGCAACAAACGTATCACTGTGCCAAAAACCATGGCGACAAGAACCGGTACGACTATCCGTATCTATTTCGGACAGGACACCGGGATTCCTGTCTCCGACCGGCAGGGGAAGGGCATGGGAAAAATGAGTATGCGTGACTTGTACGCGGCATTCGGACAGCCTGCGCAAACCTGGAATGACCTTAAAGACGTGCGACGCCATATGCCACGGATCGAATTGCATGGAAACGCGAAACAGAACGGATGGATGAGAAATCAGATGCGTATGGCAGGTGAGATTTCCAGGCAAGCAACAGCGCTATCCCTGATCGCACGCAATGGTGGAAGTGCGAATAACGTGATACAGGAATTGACCGGTACGCTCCAACAGGCTGATGAAACACTGACCAGTTTGATGATTGCGCGCCAAGACGTTATCAGCAGGATCGCGTTGGATGAGGATAACGAAGATAGTGAAATACAACTCTTTGAAATCGATGAGCACATGGACAGACTGGAAGACACCATCAGCACACTCCGGACACGGATTCAAGCCGTCGACGAGTCAATACGTGAACACGATCAGAGGCAAAGACCGGGATTCTCCCGCTAAAAATCCGTGTCCATAAGCAGATGTCTTATGACCCTAAAATCATGAAAAAACGAGGACGATAAAAGGTAAAAGAGAACCAAGGAAATTAACGCTAAGGAGTCACAAATGCCATTGGAGGAACAAACGACCCAGGCCATCAAGGAAGGAACCGAGGCCGTGGCACGCGTAGCAGTAAGACTGACGGCCCATGGTGCCCAGGCATTTATCCAAGCAGTTTTTGGAATCTCGAAAGCAGCGGTCCATAAGACCCATCAGGCAATCAAGAAGCATCAGACGACAGGAAAGATGAGCCTGAAAAACCTGAATCGGAAAACAGGCGGAGCCACCGCACGCCTTGATTTTGACTTCGAGCAAGGCAATAAACTCGCAGCTGAGCTGGAAAAGAGCGGGATTGATTTTCATATCAGCCAGAACAAGAAAAACGGTACGGCTCTTGTTGATTTCCCGCTGCAAGCATCGCAATTTGTGCAAGATACACTCTCGCGCATACACCCGACCATGAGCGCGGACGACATCAACCAAACGATCGCCGACGCTCAAGAAACAGTCAGGGAACTGAATGATCCTGATATGGAAAAGGTCGATGAACAGTCCCTTGCCCGCGAAGAGGTTGAGCTGAAAGAAGCAGGAATCCCCGTAGAAGTGGAGAGTGCAACCGTGTCGGTCGAACGGCCGGATTACTGGCACGCAACTCCCGCCACCTCGCGGCAGAAAGAGCTTATCGGTGAGCAAGTAGCCCAAGGATTCATCCCAGAAAAAGAGGCGCGGGAATTCCTCCAAGGCGAGCCGACCATCAGCCAAGCGAACGAGTTTTTGAATCAGCATCCACAGACGGTAGACCATCTCGACCTGTACGGCCAAGACAACATCAGCCAGGTCAAAGCCCGGAAGAAAGGGCACAAGCTCACGAAAAAAGACGTGCAAAAAGCGGTAAAGAAAGGCGCCCAGGCCCGCTCGCAAGCACGCCGCACAACCGGCAACGCACAACGCCACACCATGAAGAAACCCGCAACAATAAAAAAGTAACAGCGAAAGGAGCAGTGCGTGATGCAAGCGCATGTCGGTGACATGGTATGGTGTGACGGCAAAATCGTGACGGTGCCGACCAAATACACTCCAGATGATTCGACAGTCGTCTATTATCTCACTCTTGCATGCCATGACGAGCGGGGAAATACAACATATGTGGATGCAAAAGCCGTCAAAAAGACAGCCCAATGGGTCAGCTTCCAGGAATGGGTGAAAGGTCAAGATGTCATCATCAAAGGCGTCGTAACCGGCCCAGAAACCGTCGGCCTCGACGGTAGAAGCGAAAACATGAAAATTCGTATCCTGAACATGGCCACCCACACCAGCAGACAAGCGGGACAGGCATGAGCATCACCATCGCAGACAGCCTGGCCAACCCGCATATCGTATGTATGGGCGAGCATCATGTGCAGCCTGAGGAGCCAAGCCATGCTCTCATCCACAGTCAGCTCAGGGACGAGACCCCCATAGTCGATGACGCCGCACAAGAGGATGCACATGAACCCTACGCTCCAGGAGTGCGCGGCAAATTCCAACCGCCAGAAGGGCAATGGACGAAAACAAGTCTCATCGAGAAAATCAAACATGAGGCGCAGCGGCGCCAACGTGCGAAAACTCCGCCACTACCCTCCATGAATCCATGGGCGGACTTGGCCACCGTGATGACGGACGACGATCAAGGAGGCACTAATGACATCGAATAAGAAAATGAGCCCCATCATATGGCTCATCCTTACTCTCATGGGCTTTTATGCGGGCAATATCGTCAGCAGGCCAGTACGCGTATCCTACATAGCGTCCCACGATGCCCTAGCCGCGATAAATGCAAGCTTGGATGCGTATAAAAACCCGGTCCCCAGTATGAATCGCATGGACCTCATCGCAGGCGCCGCCATAGCAGCCATTGTGCTCCTGGCTTTGCTCTACCACTACAGCGGGCAACACGTCACAAGAGACGGTGAGGAACACGGCAGCGCCGCTTGGGCAAGCAGCACGGACATGCGACCCTACAGTGACAAGAACCCGGGTAACACACTCCTCATGACCCACAGTGAAGCCCTCGCCCTGGATACATATAAGACGAGGCGTAACCTCAACGTCCTGGTCACCGGGGCATCGGGTTCGGGCAAGACGCGCGGCTATGTCCTACCAAACATGACCAACATGGCCACCCATCACACTCCAATCAGTCTTGCCATCACTGATACGAAAGGCGAAATCCATCACCAAACGGCCGAAAAGATGCGTAAGGCTGGGTGGCGGATTAAAACCTTTAACCTCATCGACATGGCCACCTCAGACCACTTCAACCCGCTGAACTATATGAATCCTGATGATCCAGAAGGAAGCCTCATAAGGCTTGCTGATAACATCATCACCAACACAGGAGCGAACACCAAAAACTATGGCGACTTCTGGGATAAAGCGTCCAAAAGCCTGCTGACCAGCCTGCTTGCCTACACGTATTTTGCGGAGGATCCGGAAACGCGCAACATGAACACCGTCATGAATATGCTCAGCCAGATGAGCGCAAGTGAATCCGACCCTGACCAAGCGAGCCCTATCGATGACCTTATGGCGGAAACGCGCGCCTTCATCGAGGACGCTGAGAAATCCGCGGATGATTATGACGGGGAAAGCCTTGCCATGCTTGAAGGCCTCGACTTCGCTTGCAGCCAATACCGAACCTACGAGCAAGGCCCCGCAGAAACCCGCGCCTCCATTATCACGACACTTGCGAACCAAACAGCAGGACTGCACGCGAGGCGTATTAAAACCATCCTGGATAATGACACCATGCAGCTCGACCAGGTAGGGGACAAGCCCACCGTCATCTACATTATTATCAGTGACACGAACCAGACATTCACGTATCTGGCATCCATCTTCTATCAATGCTTGTTCGAAACCACCATGTATAAAGCAGACCACAATGCGAGCGGCGCATTAACCATTCCGTTGCATTGCATGCTGGATGAGTTTGCCAACATTGGCAAGATACCAGGATTCCCGATCCTTATCTCCACCATGCGCAGCAGAAACATGAGCGTGTCGGTCATCCTCCAGACAATTAGCCAGATCAAGGCGCTCTACAAGGACGAGTGGGAAACCATCACCGCCAACTGCGACAGCAAGCTCTTCCTGGGCGGCAATGATGAGACAACCACGAAATGGTATAGCACAATACTGGGCAATCAAACCATTTGGACAACATCAACAACGGAGAACAAGGGAATGAACGGCTCCTACAGCATCCAGCAATCCGCACAAAAGCGAGAACTCCTCACCGCGGACGAGCTCGGACGATTGGATAATGCGATGTGCGTCTATATTTTGCGCGGTCTCAAACCGTTCTACAGTCGAAAACTAGGCCAGATCCCCTAGGGTGGGGCGAAAGGCGATGCCTTGGCAGTAATCGAGGGCCTTGCTTCTCAGGGGGACGGTATCTCAATGATACGGCCTTGCTCATCAAGGATTAAGCTATCGGGACATATCCATGACAACAGGCACGTCCCGATTCATACAATAGGTTCATGAATATCGCAGTGCTTTACGCTTATCCTAATGACAACGGATACAACCACGCTATCCTGAACTCCGTCATGCAGGGGCTGGAAGATAACCCCGCCAGACACTCAGTAACCGTGGTTGATTTGTACAAGGAGAACTTCGATCCGGTCCTGCGCTTCGATGAAAACCATCTGCGCCGCAACCTGAACATCGACCCGGATACCGAGCGGTACCGTCGGATCATTACCGACGCGGACCTGCTCGTATTCATCTACCCGATCTGGTGGTCCGGCATGCCTGCCATCCTTAAGGGCTTCATCGATCGTGTCTTCTCCAAAGGGTTCGCTTACGTGTATCGGGGAGTGTTTCCCAAGGGGTTGCTCAAGGGCAAGAAAGCATGGATTATCACCACGAACGATACTCCGGGGTTCTATGCACGCTTATTCGAGCCTGACTATGGTAAGGTCCTCCATCACCAGATTCTCAAAATCATGTGCGGCGTCACGACCATCAAACACCACCAGATGTCCTACTTACGTAGATCAACCCCACGCAAGCGCACACGATTCCTCGCCAAGGTACAAAAATACGCAAGCAAATTGTAGCCAAACCGACCACACCAGAATCGAGGGCCTCGCTTCTCAGGGAGACGATAGCGTCGCATCACCAGCTCGTTCATCCTGAATCTGAGAGCCGTCTTCCACCTCTCCGAGGTGAGGTGTATCCGCTACGTCGCTGATTGAAGAAGACAGGGACAGAGGTGCTTGGCGGGATGGACAGAAAAGAATCCCCTCATTTATTATAGTGCCACACTTGGTATACTGGATGGCAACCATTTAATTACTAAAACTTCCCACATGAAAAATCCAGAAAACAGGAGGTAAGTGATGAAGGAAAATGAGGTCATTTTAAAAAGGCAATCCACCCGAATATTTTTCAAGAATGGTGATACGGATTTTTTCTTTAATTGGTTGTTAGGTATTGGCGAAGTTTTTGGCTTCTCTCACGGAGAACTTTATTATCTTGCCCAAAAGTTGGGAAAATCACCAAAGCCCGATGACTGGAAAAATGTCTTTTTATCACATGGGGACTATCTTGAACAAAAAGTAAGCAATTCGGATTTGAGTGGGCAAACAAAAGCACAGTATTATCTGGCACAGGCCTATTCATTTCGTTCAGCAATCCAGTTTATCAATCCATTTTCTGACGAATATCTGTCTACCGTTCATCAAATGGAGAGAGCGTTTTCTGACGCAGTCCATTCGCTGGGAGCCCCAGTCGAAAAACTAACGATTGATTATCAGGATTCCTATTTACCGGGTTATTATCTTCACAGCGGCAATAATTGTCCAACCTTGATCATGGTTGGTGGCGGGGATACTTATCGCGAAGATTTATTTTACTTTGCTGGCTATCCTGGATGGAGGCGAAGTTACAATGTTTTAATGGTTGACCTTCCTGGTCAGGGGACTAACCCTGGTAGAGGGTTAACTTTTGATGTGAATGCCGCTATTCCAATTTCACTGTGCATAGACTGGTTGGAAGGCAGGAATCCCGAGCTGAATGATTTAGCCATTTATGGTGTCAGCGGAGGGGGGTATTTTACCGCACAAGCTGCCGAAGAGGATTCGAGAATTCATGCATGGATTGCGAGTACAGCCATTTATGACATTGCGGAACTCTTTAGAAAAGAATTTGGGTCAAGCTTAAAAGCTCCAAGTTGGTTAATGAATGTCGTTTTAGGGTTAGCTGGAGATTTGAATGAGTCTGCGGATTTAAATCTTAAAAAATATGCTTGGCAGTTTGGCGCTTCTGATTTTAAGAGCGCTATTACTGAGGTGTTTAGCCGTGCAAAGGTTGTAGACTATCAAAAAATTCTGTGCCCTTGCTTATTTATCATGGGAGAAGGTGAAAGCGTCGAATTGCAACACCAGACCAGGACGATTTATGAAGCGCTTAAGTCTAAAAATCCGCAAACTAAACTTCAAATATTTGAGGCGGAAAGTGGTGCGGACGCCCATTGTCAGGTCAACAATTTGAGACTTGCCCATAATGTCGTTTTTGATTGGTTGGATACTTTATTTGAATGGAATCAGAAAGGGATGAATTAGGGTTGGGAAGTTTTAGTTAATTATTTCCTTGCTGCTTAATATTGCGCTGATAATCACTAGGGTTATAAATCGTGGACATCACGAACCATGCGGAATCCTTATCTTTACGGTTCAGTTGCAAATAGAGAACACCGGAATCCGGATACGGGTCAGAACTGTTGGGAATATTTTCCTTACCATGTTCCTTGCCGTCCAAAGAGACCACGCAGCCGATAGCATTATCGTCTATCTTCGTACCCAACATATCGGCAGCAACATCCACGGGTACTGCCGTAAAGGGCGGATCACCATGGTTGATCCAGTGAGCGGTGGACTCTGGATCGACATCTGCGCTTATAAGGTTAGGCAGGAAGAATCGCTTATACAGCTCTTCCTCACGCTGACTGCCTGAACCACTGATGAGCCAGTATGCTGCTTCCACGCCTGCTTGGGTGCATGCGCGTTCCTTATCCATGCCCGGATACACGCCTTTGCCGGATTTGCGAATATCCTTTCCATGCCACAAATCCGCGGAATCACCCGTCGTGCCGCTCATGCCCGTAGACGGCGAATTAGCTGAACTGGAACCTGACGCCTGGGTAGTAGACGCCGCCTGCTGCTGCGAAGCGGCCATGTGAGTGCCAATCATCACACCCGCACCGATACCTGCTATGAGCAGGACAAGAACCGCGATAATACCGTAGAGAATAACGCGATTCCTCCGACGTGAATCACTCATCATAAACTCCTTATACTGTGATGTTCAATACCAGTTGGTTTGCTGGCTATGCCTCCATGCCCCCGATGGCGTACCGTACCTGTCCTTAATATACTTCAATCCCCAATTGATCTGGGTGCGAGGATTGGTACGCCAATCCGCGCCCATACTCGCCATCTTATTACCAGGCAGACTCTGTGGAATACCATACGCGCCAGAAGACTTATTTTCTGCCTTGTAATTCCATCCGGACTCCTTATTCCACAGCTTCAGGAGTGCTTGATACTCATCATCGCCCCACCCGTACTGCTCCTTCATGGTCTTCTTCGCGTACTCTTGAGCGGTCTTCGCATCCGCGGACGCCGCCCCTGTATTTCCGCTACCGTCTCCTACAGGGCAGCCCATAGACGCATATGAAACCTCACTCGTATCCGACGTACCAGCAGGGGTTGAAGGATCGGAGCCAGTCGAATAAATGTACGTGTACTTACCCCGAGCTGCATCTAAGGCCGCTTTGGAATACTGATCGACAACGGGAGCGCCATACGTATTAAAGAATCCGGTGCCTGACTCAGACACCCAGATGCTACCATCCGAATCAATCTGCTCAACGACAGCGACATGCCCGTAAGGGCCGGCGGAAGCGCCAAGGACGCCACCTGACATACTCACGATAGCGCCAAGACGTGGCGTATCTCCTGTCGGATACCCGTGTCTTTTCGCGGACGCGGCCCAGTCGACACCATTGCCCATGTGATGGTCGACATGCAAGCCCAGCATCTTCCACCGGTTAGCGACCCACCACGTGCACTGCTGAAACTGGTACGCGGAAGTATCATCCTCGAACCATGAAGGCTTGATACCTAAGGCTTGATAATCTACCGCGGTCACGCCGCGAACCTGTGTGGTCTTTAACCCCTCAAGCTTGCCGCTGGTAGCGCCAAAACCACCCGCCGCAACGGCATTCCCAGCATCGCATCCCGATTGGCCACTAAAGAAACTCATCAGTAAACCAATGGCGGCAATAAGCGCAACAATAATGCCGGCAAGCGGAAGAAGCGCTAAACCGATACCACTCAAGCCAGAAGCAACCATCCGGGCGACCGCCTTGACCGTTTGCATGGTAGAGCGCGCATACTTCAACTGTTTTGCGGCAAGCTGGGCACGCCTGACTGACCCATGGGCCTTCCTGAGAGCCTTTGCGCCTGAGCGGATGGTTTTCACCCCCGCGCGTGGAGCCTGGGAAACAAGACGAGATGAGGATGCAGACAGCCGAGTAAGCTCATCATCCGCACCCGACTCCGTGCCATGCATAGAAGCGCCTACCGTGTTCGACACGCCTTTTCCATACGCTCCAGGAGACCTCCTCAGTCCTGTGCCTACGCCCTTGAGCATGGATCGAGGAGACTCCTTCAACCCTTTTCTCAACAGGAAAACACGACGAGACACGCGGCCCTTAAATGTCATCTTAGGGCCGAGAGGCTTACCATATTTCACCCTTCCGACCACGGTCCTGATACCCTGATATGTGTGAGCGGCAGTACCACCCACAGCACCGGCGACCCCTTGGACGGCTTTCACACTCGTTTTCGCACCTATTTGAGTGACTTGGGTTGCGCTCGTCGCCTGATCATACAGGCTGTCGGATGCCTGATGCCCTCCGGGCTCATACGCAGGCATCAGAGCACACCTCCCGCTTGTGGTAGGCTGTCGCCGAACTTTGTCGAATACAATTTCGCTAAAAGATTCCTTTGATTCATGCGATTATTAAAACCGAGGGAAACACCGTTCGTGTTGAGCAGACCACATCCCGCTTGCGCGGTCGTCATCAACCGCACCTGTTCATCCGACAGTTCGAGGAGATCCTGGAGCATTTCCGCATCCGTTGTCTTCTGATTCATCAGCAGAAGGAAATCCGCATTCGACAGCATCAAACGTGCTTGATCATTGCCCAAGAGCTCATCGATGTTCTGAGTGATACCGGTAACGCCCAGGCCATATTTGCGTGCCCTCTTATAAATATCCAAGAAAGTGCGAATGGAATACTCGTTATGGAAGAAACGGTGGAACTCATCCACATACAACCATGTGCGCAAACCGGTATCACGGTTCGCACGTACCAGGCTCCAAATCTGGTCGAGAATGACCATCATGCCGAACGTTTGAATCTGACCAGCCAAAGCGGACACGTCAAAAACAATGAACTGTCCGGAAAGATCAACATTCGTCAGGTGCGCGAAACCAGAAGAGGAACCAGTCGTAAACATCTCCAGCTCGGTGACGAGATCCTGTGCTTCAGGAGAAGGGTTCTCCACGTCCACATACACGCGTTTGATCTGCTCCTTCAGATCCACCAAGGTCGGCTGCGTATACGATCCGGTCGAATCCAATTGAGCGCGCGTATCCCTGTACACGTTCATCGCAGCCGTATCGATCATGCTTCGTTTGAGCTGGCTTAAACCTGTCGTGCCGCCCATCAGAGCACCTAACAGATCCAAGACAACCGATACCTTGGAGCGTACGGGGTCGGTATCATCGCTACCCGTCAGATCAATATCCATCGGATTCATATGTTGCGCCGAGCCCGCAGAAACGGTGATAACCTGTCCACCCAAAGCCTGCGCCAGCGGCACATACTCATGTTCAGGATCGATGATGACCACGCGATCGGCAGAATTCAATACACGCTGCGCAATCTCGGCCTTAGCGGACTGACTTTTACCTGAGCCGGTCGTTCCCAGGATGAACCCGTTGGAATTCATATGCTCGCTGCGATTCACGATCACGGGGTTGCCACTGCGTTCGTTGACCCCATAAAACTGGCCATGAGACTCCATGATTTCCTGAGCGGTGAAAGGGATGAGAATCGACGCACTATCCGTTGTCAATGCTCGCCTCATCGGCAGTCTATCGACGCCCAATGGCAGCATGGCGTTCAGGGCTTCAGGCATCATGTAACGCGTCACGCTCATCTTGCATGACAGTCGACGTGCGACACGTTCCACTTCCAGAAGCGTTTGCTTGAGCTCATCCTCACTATCAGCGCTCATGCTCACCAAAACAAGCGTGTCCAGTATACGCTGGTTCGACGTACGAAGCTGATCAAGCAACGTAGTCATTTCATCCACACGCTCGGTAATGGAATCAGGCACGCTCTCCGCGCCCAATCCTTGCCTGGCGAGCTTTTGAACGGTCCTGTCATATTCGCCCTTGACGCCTGCCTGCTTCGTCTTGACCTTTTCCAAGCCGGATGCGCGGTCCCATGGCGCGATATGCACGTTGACCACTATCGGAGCGGTGATATCGGCCAGATCGGAGATAAGGGTATCCGTTAACTGTGCCGGCCATGCCTCCAACCACACATGGGTCATGAACGTCTCACTTCGGGACGATAGAGTGATCTGATCCTTATTCCTGAAATCCATGCTCCATGGAGTGACGAAATCCTTCGCCCGCATATTCTTCGGCGCTTGCTCGAAGAGCTCCTCGCTAAAGGTGAAGGGCTCATCCGGTTGCAGCATCGAGCCCAGGACACGAAGGCGCTCACCGCGGTCAAGACGATGTGTCGTGCAGCCACTCATGGAAGCAAGCTGCGTCTTCAACCCCGACAGGAGACGATTGAGCCTGACGACTGCCTTGTCCTGGCCGATCTCCTTGACGCTCACGGTAATATACTTGTCCGTCACCGTGCTTGACGCCAGGCCTTTGAGTTGGTCGGCGGCGAGCTCATTAAACGACCGGCGATACGAATCCAGACCATCACGACCCTCGGCATCCATGTACACGCCACGCGTGACGCTACGCCCGTTGAGCATACGATTCGCACTCGTCACCTGAATACGCGTATTCTCATCAAACATGTTCAACGTACTCATCCATGCGTTCAAGATCTTCTTCCGCGTATCTACGGAGGCAAGCTGATAATTGACGTCGCTAATCAGTGCCGTCGCGCTCCACCAGCCAGCCCCGACATAGGCGATGCCATCCTTACGGATACCATGCAGAAACACCATGGATGCCGCAGTCAAAGCTTCCTTCTTCGCCTTCCGAGCATGCCCCTGATCCACATGAGACCCACGATTCCCACTCAATCCAAACATTGAAAACTCCTTAAGAACCATATTTTTTTAACCATTGACTGATGAACGTTCAAGCGTCCTGGACGGTAGGCGCTATTTCGACGTGCTCGTTGACGATCTTGAGTTCGCGCCGCGTGGCATGCCTGTCATGAGGGATCTCTCCCTCACGGATGAGAGGCTTACGCGTCAACACGATGCGCCACTGCCAATACCGGACAAGAAAATCCTCCACAGGCAGTCCGGATTTTTTGAACCAGCCCACCAATACCAAAAGCACGATGGGAATGATGATGACCTGATTAACAGCCTGACTCACCTGGCTGGGGGCGAGGAACTGGCAGACGATCGCGCCCACGGCGCATACGACGACACCGGACACGCACAGGAACTGGCGACCAGTAAGCCCAAACCATTGCTTCGGATCAATCTGGTTGATATCCGTGGGAACATCCATCACAAGCATGAAACTTCTCCTGTTCATTTAGGCTTGACCGAACAATGCCTTAGATGCCTTCTGGCTGATGAGGACGAGTGCAACCATCAACACGCTCACCGTGATGAGCTGTCCCCAATTATCGAAAACCACCTGATTAAGATTCATCTTCATCAGATCTTGATTGCGGGTAAGCATGCTGTTGGCAACAGGCTGATATACGGCTAGGCCTATCAGGAGCGTGATATTGCTAAACGCACACGACGCGTACTCGCGGATATACGCCTCACCCCAACTTTTCGTCCCGTCATACGACAGGAAAGCGATGGGAAGAGCGCCAAACGCCGTGAGAATCAAGAGCTCAACAAACCGCGCGATGATAAGGATTTGCACCGCCTGCGTCGCAAGCTTGGAAATCAGGAAGGGAATAAGCAACATAATGATCGCGACCAATTGTTGGCCAAGATTCGCTTGGCCAAGAGCGCCGCTCGACTCAAGAGCATTTCCCAACAGGTGCTTGGGAGCATCAGATGATGTTCCAGGAAGCGTTATGAGCCTGCTGACCCCCGTGCCGATCTGCTGAATCAGATACGTGATAAGCTCACACAGCCATGACGCGTTCATTGCAGCCATATACACGATAATGATCTTGAATAACGACTTCGTAATCGTGCGTACACCCTGCGTACCATCCTGATCGATGCCCTGGCTGGCATGAAGGATTTCCAGACTGAACACTACCGCCAACACGGTCATGGCGACGGGCTTGACCGCGGTGGTAGCGATATTCGTCACCGTCCGATAGGCATCGGGATATTTACTCGCCGGAGTCTGAGTCAACAGGCTTGATATTGTCGGATCCATCCCCTGGCTGATCTGGTTCAGCAGGGATCTTAACCCATCCTTGAAATCAAACATGATACGGTCGGACCTTCGTTACACAAGAGTCTTGAACAAGGCGGCGGCGGCAATGATGATCGCGCCGCCGACGATCTTCCACACGCCATTTTGAATCTGGGGAGAGTTATGGTCGGACAGACCGCCACCCAAGGTGACGGCACCCCACACCGCCCAGAAACCGCCACCGACAACGACCCAGGTCGCAAGCGTACTCAACACGTTCGTCACGACACCATTCGCGTCGGCGGCAAGAACCGCCGAACCCGCCTCAATAACCGTAGTGGTAAACATTATCTTCTCCTTAGCGATCTTTTTCCAATACCCGTGAGCGCACATGGGTGCGCTCACGGCCTGCTCATTCATCATCCCCGAAACGTTCCGGGGATGAAGGACATAAAGACAACGATGAATTTTTCAGCGGTCGAACGTCCGACGAGCCATGAGACCCGCCCCGGCCAACCCCAACGCGCACGCACCCGCCGCGACGGCGGCGGCAACACGTGAATGATTCCTGATCATCCTTATTTCCTCCTTAGATCGATTGGTGGTAAAACTCAAGAACCTTAGAAAAGAGCCGGCTGGACGCAACGGCCCGGAACAGGCTCAATGTCGGCTACGCGAATGATCCCGTTAAGTTCGATATCCCCAGCCTGGACACTGACCATGCGTGCACGCTTCCTCCGCCAGTACGCGCGATTATGCGAGTGGCTGGCATGATGAATGGCCCGACCGATCACACTGGGATCCTTTTCTATCCATTCAGCGAATCTCGTGAAACGTTCGTCTTCGCTCAATGCGGCTGTATCCTCATCGGGATGAGCCTGGCGGTACAGACTCACCAGACTTTTACGCGCATACGACGGCACGCCACCATAGACACCAAACTCGGCATTGATGGCCGCGCCCCATGCGGCGCACTGAGCCTTGACGGGACACGTGGAGCAATACGTTTTCGCATGCGCCACCGTGTCAGGATGCGCGCCATCCGCGAAAAACAACTCATCGGCACGAGCCGGTGAGAGTGTCGAACACTTCGATGCCGAACGCCACGACCGCGTTGAACCGGCTGATCCGAATCCTTCCATCATTAACCCCTTAAACCTTGGGAAAACATTGAAAACATGGGCTTATCGAGCCATGGGAGTGGCTTCGCGCGCGGCAAGGGTCTCACGAATCCGTTCGACGCCATAGCCGGATCGAAGCAAATCCAGGACGCGCGCTGCGCGTGAATCCACCACACAATCCCCAGGATTCGTGTATCCCAGAACCTGCTGCACATGCTCGCAGCCACGGGAATGCACATGGACACGGGAGACCGGGGAGGAATCCGCGAAAGCCCCTGTGGAAGGCCGTGGAACACTCATCTGGCTCGTCACCTGTGTCCAGTTACGCTCCAACCGTTCGGGAGTGAACGCCACGGACCTCCAAAACGGCTGGCCGGCATCCAACGCCCACCGAGCGGTACGCTCCACCCGCTCCACGCCAAACGCGGCCACAAGACGGGCAGCCGCCGCAAGCTGCCTGCGCTCAAACCTCGTATGGGACTCCTCGGATTTGAACGGCGCGAGCTCAACACGAGCGGACTCACGCAGCGAAGCCATCAACGAAACAACCCGCTGCGCATCCCCACCCTCATCCCGAGCGGTAGGAGCATCGTCCCCACGGATGGCATCGGGCATCCGTCCGTCAGGCCCATCCGGGAAACTACCGTCGGAAATCGCCACCACATCGCCTTCATCCCCTTCAAGGGGATAAAGAGGTTTAATGGATGGTTTAATGGATGGTTTGTGGTCCACCAGTGAACCCCCGCTCCGTGCACCGGTGAACCCTCGCTCACGATTCCCACACATTTCCTCACTGAGCGGGGGCTCATTTTGAACCCCCGCGGAAACCGCGGAATCATGCGATTCCTCACGAGGGGTCATTTTGAGCCCCCGTTCCTCCCGTGAGTTATCCACGGTCAATTCCACATGCAGATCCCAGACCACGGGACGACGGTCGATACGATAATGGGCGACCTTTAACTGGTCACCACGACTGATGAGCCCCTGCTCTTCAAGACGCCTTAAAATACGCTTGATGGTGCTTCTGGACAGGTGGGACTGCTCGACAAGAGTGGCAATGCTCGGGAAGGCATCCCGCCCTTCATCGTCCGCACGGTCCGCAAGATACACGAGTACCAGACGCGCGGACGCATCCGCACCTACGGGGGCTCGCCTCAACGCCCAATCAACTGCCGCAACACTCATTAGTGCTTCCTAACCATAAAAGTTCCGGTATTCATCGACCATCGTCCGCAATGAACCACTTCGGCCCTAGAATCGTGTATAGTGAGAAGCGGTTCATGGGTTTCCTCGCTTTGGGCCCATGGCCAAAACATTGAAAACTCTCCCTCCTGCCTAACCCCGGGAGGGAGCTTCCATATGCAAGCTGATCACGCATTTTTCATATCCCGTGAGTTGGAAATCAATAGATCATTCGGTGTCACATTGAGAATTTTGGCGATCTCAACAATCTCATTTGCCCTAAAAGGTGTCTTGCCGGTCAAGCGAGCAGACAGAGAGACTGGATGCATTGATAATCTGATTGCTAGTTCCTTCTGGTCTATGCCTCTCAGGGCCATATAACTACGTATAAGCCTATTTGTATCCGTAATGTACGTATCATTCATGCTAATAAGCATATCCCGAATTCGTATACGACGGATTTTGGCGTGTCGTAAATTATTTATTTAATACGTGATATACTTACACTCATGGTAAATAAAAAATCGTCTCAGTCTATTGCGGGATCTGTGACTAACCTGCAAGATAGAGTAACCCTCAATATAAAAATACTATTGGCATTAAGATCTAGTAATCAAAAGAAGTTGGCAGAAGGCATCGGGTTATCCGCTACTACGCTTTCCGAGAAATTTTCGGGGAAAATTCGTTGGAATCTAGATGATATAGAAAATGCCTCCGAATTCCTTCATGTGAATCCGGAGGCGTTGGTAGCGGGGCATGGATTTGAACCATGGACCTCTGGGTTATGAGCCCAGCGAGCTACCGAGCTGCTCCACCCCGCGACCGCACCATAATAGGGACTATGCCTATCAAGATCCCCAGCGGCCTGCCGGCCAGAGCCATCCTCGATTCGGAACGAATCTTCGCGCTTGAAAAGCCAGAAGCGGAGCGTCAGCGTGTGCGCCCGCTGAAACTGGTGATCCTGAATCTCATGCCGAAGAAGATCGAGACGGAGACGCAGCTGCTGCGCCTGATTTCGAAGAGTCCGCTGCAGGTCGAGATCGACTTTATGAAGACCTCTACGCATGAGGCCACGCATGTGAGCGCCGATCATCTGGTGAAGTTCTACGAGACGCTCGATGCTTTCGAAGACAATTATTATGACGGCTTCGTGGTGACGGGTGCGCCGGTGGAGCACCTTGACTTCGAACAGGTTGATTATTGGGACGAGTTCAAGCGGATTCTTGACTGGGCGGGCAGTCACGTCTTCTCCACCATGTATCTGTGCTGGGGTGCGATGGGTGCGCTCAACTACCGTTACGGCGTGCGCAAGGTGAATCTTCCCGAGAAGATCTTCGGAGTGTTCCCGCAGTATCTGCAGGATGAGTACTGCTTTCTGACGAACGGTTTCGATGAGATCAGCCTGCAGCCGCATTCTCGTCTTGCCGGTGTGGATGAGGGCGACATCGCGCGCGCCGTACGATTTGGGCGAGGTGCCGCAGTTGCGCGCCGAGAAACGCCTTGGTACGGATCGCTCCATTCGGCATGAGCCCGGAAGTCCGCGCGTCGACGCGTTCACGCCGTTCTCGCGCGATGGATACGGTGTGATTCGGGGCTGATTCAGGTCGCGTCTTCCAGGCCGGCCATGTCGCATTCGGAATTTTTCCGATTGCGATACGTCTGCTAGTGTTTATCTTGGTATTCCAAAGGTGGGATAGACTTCGATAAAGCGTTTTATCATTAATGATGGTTAACGACGAAACGTTGACGCCACCGACAGAACATGAAGCCGTGTCTAGTTGTCGCAGCTCCGTGCGAAACGCCGGAAACGTCAGATGGCAGTAAAGGAGGAGCCGTGCGTGGAGATGTTGTCGAGACACAGGCTAATAATCCTTTCCAGCCATTCGGAGTTGAATGTGTCGATGCGGCTCCGGTCACGTTGGCACATGCTTCGAAGGACGAACTGGTTTAGTAACCAGAACGTCACATTCGACTCGGTTGTTGGGCTAAACTAACAGCTGACACAAGAGCAGGAGGCGTGAATGATTGGTGCATTGGGAGAGGGCATGCTGACCATTGCTGATGGTCCCGAGATGCCGAGTATCAATGACTTCCTTCCCGATCCGTTCGTATTCCAGGGCACGCCGTTCGCCATCAACCGCATCATTCTGGTCCGTATTCTCGCGACCGTCATCATGATGCTGGTTCTCGGTATCACGGCTAGCCGTGCAAAGCTCATTCCCGGCCGCTGGCAGGGCGCAGTCGAATGGCTGATCGAATTCGTCCGCGACAACATCGTCTATCAGGTGATGGGCGAGTTGCGCGGCAAACGTTATGTGCCGATGATCACCACCGTGTTCTGCACGCTGCTGATCTTCAATCTGTGCGGCATCATTCCGGGCTTCAATATCGCGGCAAGCGCGTCCATCACGTTGCCGTTGGTGTTTGCCATGTGGTGCTTCTGCCAGTACTGGATTGCCGGCATCCGTGAAAAGGGCCTTGGCCACTTCCTGAGGGATGAGATCTTCCCGAAGGGCGTGCCGGCTCCGATCTACATTCTGCTGTCCCCGATTCAGCTGCTTGAGCTGCTGATTATCCGCCCGTTCTCGTTGACGATCCGACTGTTCGCCAACATGGTTTCGGGCCATTTGATCCTTGCGCTGTGCCTCTCGGCCACGCAGTTCTTCCTTATTGATGTGGTGAACAAGCTCATGATGCCGTTCGGCATCATCACGTTTGCCGCTGGCATGTTCATGTTCCTGTTCGAGGCGCTGGTCGCCTGCCTGCAGGCTTACATCTTTGCCATCCTGACCACCGCCTACATCAATATGAGCTATCCGGAGATTGACTGATCGCCGGCTTTGTAAGTGTTGCTTTGCTAAGCAATAACCAGAAAGGAAACAATCATGGATATCGTTACCCTCGCTGAGGTTGCCGGCAACCTGAACGTCGTTGGCTACGGCCTCGCCGCAATCGGCCCTGGCATCGGTCTGGGCATCCTGATCGGCAAGACCATCGAAGGCACCGCCCGTCAGCCTGAGCTCGGTAGCCGTCTGCAGACCCTCATGTTCCTGGGCTTGGCATTCGTCGAGGTGCTGGCACTGCTCGGCTTCGTGCTCGCCTTCATCAAGTAAGCCTTGACCCAAGGTAACACCGAAGACGCAAACGAACGTGAAAGGAGGAAGACACTATGGTGACCGCAGCTAGCGAGATGGAACTGTTCCTTCCGAAAAGCTACGACATTTTCTGGTCGTTGGTCATTCTGATCATCGTCGCCGTGTTCTTCTACAAGTTCTTCCTGCCGAAGTTCCAGGCCGTGTTCGATGAGCGCGCCGCGAAGATCGAGGGTGGCATCGCCAAGGCCGAGCAGGCCCAGAAGGATGCCGATGAAGCCAAGGCGAAGTACGAGGCCCAGCTGAGCACCGCCCGCGTCGAGGCTTCCAAGATCCGTGATGATGCACGTGCGGAGGCATCGCACATCATCGCTGACGCACGCTCCCGTGCCGAGAGCGACGCCGCGCAGATCACCGCCACCGCCCAGCGCTCCATCGAATCTCAGCAGCAGCAGGCGCTGGTCAGCCTGAAGGGTGAGGTCGGCGTGCTGGCAACGGCACTGGCCGGCAAGATCCTGGGCAGCAAGCTCGAGAATGATGATGTGCAGTCGTCGATGATCGACCGGATGATCGCCGACATGGACAGCGACAAGAAGTGATTGAAGACCTTCAAGAAAGGGAGGTGACCAATGCGAGGAGAGGCATCGCGCATCGCAGATCGCGTTTCGCGTGACTCGCTGGCCCCCAAGCTGCGTGGCTCCGGCGAGGATGCATGGCGTATCGGGAACGAGCTGTTCACGATCACCAGCGTGCTCGACCACAACATCCAGCTTGAACGTGCCCTCACCGACCCGTCGCGCCCTGTCGAAGACAAGGTCGCAGTGCTGAAGACCCTGATCGGCGAACAGTCCCATCCGCTCACGATGGAGATCATGAGCGATTTGGTATCCCGCCGTTGGAGCCGCGTGTCCGACATCGCCAACGCCGTGGAGGATTTCGGCGTTGACGGCATGATGTACTACGCGGATTACACCAATGCCACGCTGCAGGTTTCCATTGAACTTGCCCAGCTGCATTCCGCACTGCTCAACCTTCCGGTCGTACGATCCAAGCTCTATGACGCGACCGTCCCCGCCGAAGCCCGCATCAAGCTGCTGTACAGCCTGATTGGCGATGCGGACTTCAATCAGGTGACCAAGCGTTTGGCGGAGCATGCGACCTGCAATCTGCGCAATCGTCGTTATCTGCAGACCATTCAGTGGCTGATCAATAAGCTCTCCCGTCATATGGGCGAGTCCATGGTCACCGTCACCACGGCAAAGCCACTGACCGATGAGCAGGTCGACAAGCTCGTCGCCGTCTACTCGGCCAAGACCGGCCATCCGGTGCATATCAACTCGGTGGTCGATCCGACCGTCATGGGTGGTATGCGCATCCAGGTGGGCGACGAGGTCACCGACAACACGGTGGTCGCACAACTGCAGCATCTTCAGCGCACGGTGAAGGCAACCGCCTGACGCGGTTCGCCGCACGGTGAACAAGCCTGAAACAAGACTTGACTGAATTTAAAAACAACAATAAGGAGTGATCATGGCAGAACTTACCATTGATCCCACCACGATACGCAAGGCGCTCGATGATTTCGTCGAGTCGTACAAGCCGTCGGATACGCCGACCCAGGAGGTCGGTTACGTCGCGACTGCTGGCGACGGCATTGCGCACGTGACGGGACTGCCTGGTTGCATGGCCAATGAGCTGCTGACCTTCGAAGACGGCACGCTTGGCCTGGCGTTCAACCTTGACGCCCGCGAGATCGGTGTGGTTATCCTCGGCGATTTCGCAGGTATCGAGGAGGGCCAGGAAGTGCGTCGTACCGGCGAAGTGCTCTCCGTGCCCGTCGGCGACGGCTATCTCGGCCGCGTCGTGGACCCGCTAGGCAACCCGATTGACGGTCTTGGCGAAATCAAGACCGAAGGCCGTCGTATTCTCGAGGCCCAGGCACCTGACGTTATGCATCGTCATCCGGTTGACGAGCCTATGTCCACCGGCCTGAAGGCTATCGACGCAATGACGCCGATCGGCCGTGGCCAGCGCCAGCTCATCATCGGCGACCGCCAGACCGGTAAGACCGCTATCGCAATCGATACGATCATCAACCAGAAGCGTAACTGGGAATCCGGCGATCCGAAGAAGCAGGTCCGCTGCATCTACGTCGCCATCGGCCAGAAGGGCTCCACCATCGCATCGGTGAAGCAGTCCCTCGAAGAGGCCGG